>OAWN01000006.1_pt1 | contig 313503 bp, 235 predicted proteins | sample 1476801 | NCBI WGS metagenome assembly OAWN01 (sample SAMEA2580214, study PRJEB22360) | human gut metagenome | biome: human gut; feature: human-associated habitat; material: faeces | place: Denmark | collected 2008/2010 | reverse complement strand
CGAAGGTGATGTGCTCGTACAGGGCGATGAGCTCGCCGAGCGCGAACGGGGTCAGTGCCACGCCGAAGATGGAGGTGGTCGGGCGGTTGCCGGTGAACACGCGGGCCGGAACGATCTCTTCCGGAGTGCCTTCTGCGCGCACTTCGTCAGCGGTCTTGCCGAAGGCCAGAGCCTTGGTCTGTGCGAAGTAGTTGCCGAGGAACAGCTCGTGCACGTCCTGGTCGCCGTCCTTGGTCGGATTCGGGGTGTTCACGAACGCGATGAAGTCGGCCGGGATCAGCTGGGTGCCCTGGTGGATCAGCTGGTAGAAGGCGTGCTGGCCATTGGTGCCCGGCTCGCCCCAGAAGATTTCGCCGGTTTCGGAGGTGACCGGGGTGCCGTCCCAACGCACGGACTTGCCGTTGGATTCCATGGTCAGCTGCTGCAGGTAGGCCGGGAAGCGGTGCAGGTACTGGTCGTACGGCAGCACGGCATGGGAGGCGACCTTGAAGAAGTTGCGGTACCACACGTTCAGCATGCCGAGCAGCACGACCACGTTCTTCTCGAACGGAGTGTTGGCGAAGTATTCGTCGATCTCGTGGAAGCCGTGCAGGAACTCTTCGAAGCGTTCCGGTCCGAACACCACGGCGAGGGAAGTGCCGACGGCTGCATCCACGGAGTAGCGGCCGCCAACCCAGTTCCAGAAGCCGAAGGCGTTGGCCGGGTCGATGCCGAACTCGGCAACTTTCTCCAGGTTGGTGGAGACGGCGACAAAGTGCTTCTTGATGGCTTCGGCGTTCTTCTCGTCGGAGCCGTCGACTGCGCCAGCGGCCTTGAGGGCGTCAAGCAGCCAAGTGCGGGCTTCACGAGCGTTGGTCAGGGTTTCCAGGGTGGTGAAGGTCTTGGAAACGACGATGAACAGGGTGGTCTCCGGATCGAGGCCCTTGGTCTTTTCGGCCAGATCGTTCGGGTCGATGTTGGAAATGTAGCGTGCGGAGATGCCTGCGTCAGCGTACGGCTTCAGCGCTTCGTACACCATGACGGGACCCAGGTCGGAACCGCCGATGCCGATGTTGACCACGGTTTCGATCTTCTTGCCGGAAACGCCGGTCCATTCGCCGGAGCGAACCTTGTCGGCGAAGGCGTAGATGCGGCCGAGCACTTCGCGCACGTCCTTGACGGTGTCCTGTCCGTCAACGATGTACTTGCCTTCGTCTTCGGCCGGGCGGCGCAGTGCGGTGTGCAGCACGGCGCGGTCTTCGGTGTTGTTGATGTGCACGCCGGTGTACATGGCCTTGGTGCGCTCGTCGAGCTTGACAGCCTTGGCGAGGTCTGCGAACAGCTGCAGGGTTTCCGGCTTGATCAGGTTCTTGGACAGGTCGAAGTGCAGATCGCCCGCATCGAAGCTCAGCTTCTCGACGCGCTCAGCGTCATCGGCGAACCACTGCTTGAGGCTGATGCCTTCGGACTGCAGCTCATCGTAGTGCTTCTGCAGTGCGGCCCACTCCGGGGTCTTGGTGGCGTCAACAGGAGGATTGATGGCCATGGTGTATAGGTCCTTTCATCATCACTATGAAGCGGAACGAGCTGAGGATCTCTGCAGATTTCCGCATGCCGCATTCCGTATCTCTTCATCTCACAAGATACCCACAAAATAAGACAGAACAACACAAAAATGTTTCTTGAGTTAACATATTCACTAAAATTCGCAATATAGCGCGGTTCCGACCACCTTCATCTTCGACATGCATACTTTTGACGATTACTGAAATCGTATGCATAGTTCCGCCGCAAGTCTTCGTCACACTTCCAAACATGTAATAAACGAAACGATCGCATTATGCAGTGAACGACAAGAAAACGGTACTGCGACTACCAGCAAGCAAGCATTCAACAACTTCGTTTTCTGCAGGGGTCGCAAATAATCTCTCGCACCCGGTAACGATCTCCTTGCCGCTCTTATGAGAGCGCGACGAACACGAAGTGAGCGCCGGTCATCAGCAGCAAACTGATAATCGCAGTAATCGACAGTGTAAAACCAGCAAGCTTCGCATTGCCAAGCACCTTGTCGGTAAACAGCGTGGAAAACACGGCAATCGGCGCTAGACAGCACATGGCAGCCGCCTCACGAATCTCAGCATCGAACGGCAACAGCAGCCAGGCAGCAGCGGCAAACGCAATGCCGAACGGCAATCGCCAACCAATCACCTCAAGAAGCTTCAGAACATCCTGCCTGCCAGACGGCAAATCCATAAGCATACCCACCATCAGCATTGCGCAGAACGAATTCGCATTCGAAAGCGGCTGCACGAGCGTGGCGATGAGGTCAGGAATCTTCACGTTAGCGAGCATGAGAATAATCATCATCAAGTACGTGTCGAACGGAACCGAACCAAAGAAACTCTTGAACACATTGCGGGCCAAAGCCTTGCGGACAAGACGCTTGGCATCCTTGTCTTTCAGCTTCACATACGGGAGAGTGGGCGCATGGCCCTGATACTGCTCAGTAAGCGGCGTGCCAGGCTTGATATGCAGCAGCGTCTGCGTCATCACATTCGTGCCGGCGGCAACCATCACACAATTGCCAATGTCGAACATGGCGGCGGGCACGATCGCGCCCGTGCCAAGAAAAGCCTGCACTACGGGGAAACAGAAGCAGCCAACGTTGAAGCCGGAGCCGTTCAGCATCATGAACGCACGATCCTGCACCGGGCGATGGCGGGACGCTAAGAAAACCACGACCGGCGGAATGAACGCAATGATCAGGCCGAACAGCGAAATCAATAGCATGCTGGAATCATGCGGATTCGTAGCAAACGAATAGACAATCGCGCCCGGCAGCACCAGATTGAAAATAATGGTCTGAATAATGCGATAATCGCGATCCTTGAACAGGCCGGCCCGCTTAAACAGATATCCGGCGAGGATAATCAGTAGCAACGCAATAGGCTGAATCAGCGCAGACACAACATCCCCCTAATCCTTAGGATTCTCTTCCTACCCAAAGTTCATCTTAAGAGCATCCCCCGCCGCGCCCTAATTTCCCACTCACTGGAACATTCCACCCGCCGACAGGTTCTCCAACGTGCCGATTCCTCCACTCACTGGAGAAATCGGGACGCAAACGTACGAAATGTTCTCAGAATGTTCTCAAAAAGGCTTATTGAATGGTCTGCGATGGCCAAGAACAGGCAGGCTTCCGCCGTTTTCTGAAAGTGCGCGAGATGGGACTTGAACCCACACGTCAAAGACACAGGAACCTAAATCCTGCGCGTCTACCAATTCCGCCACTCGCGCAAGTAGCCATACCAGAGCGAAACGCTCCTGATATGCAAAACCCTAGATGCTTTCACACCTAGGGCACTGGAGCCACTTGACAGAATCGAACTGTCGACCTGCTCATTACGAGTGAGCCGCTCTACCGACTGAGCTAAAGTGGCAATGCCCGGTAAGCATACGCCATCCGCGCACAAGACACAAAGCGTATCAGAAAAACTCACCCCGCGCAAATCCGCGTCGCGTCCGCCTTTCCACTTTCAGTGTGGTGCAGGCCCGACCCCTAGGACTATCGGCGCAGGAGTTTGTGGGCCAGATCGCTCACACCGCAACGCAGCTTGTTCACCGGAAGCGTGAACTCGCCCGGCAACTCCTCCACATAGCCGTTGAAGCCCTGCTTGAACTCCAACACGCCACGTCCATCGTCTTCCGGATCGTCGAACACACCCGAAATGCCATAGAAGTTGTACCGTGTCACCCCGCGTTCCAAGCAACGCGACATCATCTCATGCTGCAAGGCGGTGGGCGCGTAGAACTTGGCGTAACGATCGTCGGATCCGCTGGAGAAATATACCAGCTCGCGCTCATGCCACATGAACAGACCTACGGCGACCGGCACCACTTCACCATCACGAGCGATGCGCTCATGCGCGTTCTCGATACGGCGACGTGCGGACTCCACATTCTTCTGAGCCGTATCGAGCTTCTTGCGCACATCATCCGGGTACTTCGTATGCTCAAGCGAACGCTCCAAGCGTTCCGTGTCTTTCGAGAACTTCGCCAGCTTTTCTTCCCAGGACTGCAAATAGCGGTCAAGATGCACTTCCGCCACCATGAACTCAGCCTTGTCTCCGAACGCATCATATACGCGTTCGAAATAATCAAGGCTACGGTTGACGAAATGCTGGCGTTCGCTACTCAGCTCGCAAATATCGTGGAACACGTTCAGCTCGCTGCGATTCAGGCGTCGAACCTCCACGCCGCTGTTCCGCGCAATCTTGACATTACGACGCGTGTTCTTCGCATACGAAGCGAGCAGTTCGCCGGCGTTTGAGAACTCTCTCAAGTCCTTGACGTAATTCCAACGGTTCATCAGGGCATCGTACCCTCGGGCGAAGCCAGCATGCTTCCAGCCTAGCCGCTCGTACTCCCGCACCATCTCATCATTGGGTTCGGCCATAGCCTTGCCTTGTGAATCACGAACGCAATACACCTGGTTGGGCCAGCACGTCAGGCTGATGGCGTGAACCCGTTCGGCGACCTCTCGCAAACCGTCGGTCAACGCGGTCATCTGCTCGCCGTCATTCCCATTGCACAACGGACCAAGCCACAACGAACCTGCCACGCCGAAACGTCCTTGCGAAAAAGCCACCAACGCGCCAGCCACCGGAACATCGTGCGAATCCACCAATCCAACGTATCGCGTCTGCATGCCTTCAGATTGTGCCAAAGCCGCCATTTCGGAAGTCTGCTGGAATCCGCCGTACTCGCTCGCAGCGGAAAGGGCGTCAAATTCACCGGCGCTCAGCTCACGCACATTCCATTCAGACGATTCTCGCTCTTGCTCCTCACTCGCATTCATTTCTCGCGCCACAATCCGCACTGCCTTTCATTATTCAAGCCGACTAAAAGTCCCTTTTCCCAAGGGCGATAACCTAGTCTGACCTGCAACCGCTGTCAACAGCGTTCACATAACCCTCGCGCGCCTATAAGTCCGCGCCCAGAAATCTCCAAGCAAAGGACGAGCTAGCGGCGCAGGAGTTTGCGTACGAAAGTCTTGAGCTTGAATGCCAACGGGCGCACGGGAAGCACGAACGAACCCATGAGTTCCTCAACATACCCGTTGAAACCTTGCTTGAATTCGAGCACGCCACGGCCTTCGCTGTTCGGATCGTCGAACACGCCGTCGATGCCGTAGAAGTTGTAACGGGTCACGCCACGTTCCACACACAGATTCAGCATGGCATCATGCTGAATAAGCGCGGAAGCGTAGAACGGCTTGTACTTCTCCACGCTACCCGAGAACAGATACACCGTTTCACGCGCATGTTCCACGAACAGGGAGGCCGCCGCCGGAAGCACGTCACCATCTTTGGCATACTCGGCCGCTTCAGCCAAACGCTTTTCCGCCGCCGCAAGGTTGCGGGACTCTTCCCCTAACTGGCGTCCCGTTTTGGTGGTCGGATGCTCATCGTATTTGGCCTGCAGCGTATCGACCTTCTTCCGCAAGACATCGCGCTTGGATTCCATGTCGGCAATGTATTCGCCGATGTGAATCTGCGCCACCATGAAGTGGGCTTTGCTGCCATAGGCTTGCTTGAACTTGCGGAAGTAGGCTTCACCGCGATACTCGAAATTACGGCGTTCGGCGGTGGCCTGCTCGATGTCGGCAAACACCTGCAGCTCGTCTTCGCCTAGCTCGCACACATGCACGCCCATGGATGCGGCACGTTTCACGCTCCACTGCGTACGCTTGTCATACGACTTGAGCAGTGACTTTTCGTCGGTAATACCAGTCAGGTCTTTCAAGTAACGCCAGCGCGGCACCGCAGTGTAGCCGATTGTGAAGCCGTCATGTATGAAGCCGAGGTTTTTCAACGTTTCCACGGCATCATCAGCAGGAGCACCACCTTGGTCAGCTGGCAGTTCGCCGCCGCGCGAATCATGCAGACGGTATGGCATTTCCGGCACGATTTCCATCTGTGCGGAACCTTTCGCCTTCGCGTGCTGCTTAAGTTGGGCCATGAAATATTCGGTCAATTCGCGATCGTGATAGTCGCACAAGGGGCCGTCGTGCACCACACTGAAAGTGGAAAGACGGCTGCGATGCGTTTCGAGCAGCGCTCCCGCAACGATTTTGCCGTTTTCTTGAACGCCAAGGTATTCCACTTCGATTCCCTGGCCGGCACGCAGACGGCCTGCGGCAGAGGTCTGCTGGAAGTTGCCGTCCGCGTGATGCGCGGAAAAATCGTCAAACGCCTCCGGACTCAACGTAACCAGAGAAAATGCTCGCATATGATCATGCCCTTCGTTGTTCGACTGTCAAAATCAATTGCCGTGCGCAACCGGAGCGATGATAGCACGCAAAGAATCCATCAGAAGCATTTGCCAACGCAATCCAACAGCCTCTTCACGCTTAATCATTTCCTTAATGCGGTAGGTTTTTCTCCCTGCAATATGTTTTGCCATGTTTTCAGTTACAAGAAAAGCCCGCGGTGGTTGCACTGCGGGCTTTTAATGGTGTTGACGGTCCACTACTCTAAAGATGAGCTTGTAGAAATACATAGACGAGATAGCGCTCATCGGACGCCAGGAGGGGACGCGTCAGAGGACTATGTCCGTCAGAAGACTGAGGCCGTCAGAGGACGGTGATTTCGGTAGGGATCACCGGATCACCCTTCATAAGGCTTTGCGCGCCGATCGGCAGTTCGGCCAGTGCCTGGGCGCGGTAGTTATGCGCGTTGACGATGGCTTCGTGCCCCTGATAGTCGGAGTTGATTTCGCCGTTGGACACGTAGTCGACCAGCAGATCCCTCCAGCCTTCTTCCGGCCGGTATGCGGCAAGCTGCTTTTCGGAACCGGAAATTACATGTTCGCAGTCGGCCAGCGAATACTCGTACGAGCGGAACGCGAGCTTACGGCCCGGAACCGTGGCCTTGTCTTTCGACTTCTTGGCCACCGGCTGCATGTCGCCGGCAGAATTCTCGCGTTCGGTCAGCTTGTACACCATCGCGCAGGTCGGAGCGCCCGATCCGGTGACGAGCATGGTGCCCACACCATACGAATCAACCGGCGCGGTCTGCAGCGATGCGAGCGCATACTCGTCCAAATCGTTGGTAACGGTGATCTTCGTGTTGGTGGCACCCAACGCGTCCAGCTGGTTGCGTACACGCTGCGCCAGCGACGCCAAGTCGCCGGAATCGATGCGCACGCCGCCCAATTCAGGACCAGCCACCTCAACAGCCGTCTTCACAGCCTCTTCAATGTTGTACGTGTCGACCAGCAGCGTGGTGTTCTTGCCGAGCGCGGCGATCTGCGATTCGAACGCGCTACGCTCGTCGTCATGTACCAGCGTGAAGCAGTGCGCGGCCGTGCCAATGGCCTTCAAACCATACATTTGCGCGGCCAGCAGATTGGCCGTGCCTTTGAAGCCACCCACTACGGCAGCGCGAGCTGCGGCAACGGCGGCCCACTCGTTCGTTCGGCGGCCTCCCATGTCCATGCACGGACGATCCTTTGCGGCGCTGACCATGCGGGACGCCGCCGATGCAACCGCGGAATCGTAATTCAGAATGCTCAGCAGCAGCGTTTCCAGCAGCGTGCACTCGCCGAACGTGCCTTCGACTTGCAGGATCGGCGAATTCGGGAAGAACATCTCTCCTTCGCGATAACCTTTGATTGAACCGGAGAAATGGAAATTCTCAAGCCATTTGATGGTTTCAGGGCCTACCACCTTGCGGTCTGCAAGGAATTTTAGATCATTATCGTCAAGATGGAAGTTTTCAAGCGCGTCAAGAATGCGTCCTTGCCCGGCGGCCACTCCGTAGTGGCGGCCAAGCGGCAGGTGGCGGGTGAAAATTTCGAATACGCACTTGCGATTGGCAGTGCCATCCCTCAGGCACGCGTCAAGCATGGTGTATTCGTACATGTCGGTCATGAGTGCAGGTGAATAATCCAGCATTTCCAAAGCCTTTCTGACTTTTGGTGAAACTGACCATAAGCGTAGACCTCGCCGCGGCCACACACAAGTTTTCGTTCCATCATACGTGCTTGCATGCCTGTATTACGTAAGATAAACGCGGAAAATGACGCAAAATGGTCGCAAGCGATTGCAAACAATTCACGCACCTCAAGACGGGTTTTCGGCTGGTGATACTGTTTTTTCGGAAAACACAAGCGATTGTTGATCGTGTAATCAATCGAAAGCAGAGAAATCAGCGATGGTAGCGATTAAAGACATGTTAGACGGGCAGACGGTAATTCGCGCGGACGGACGCAAGGTGGATGAGCTGCGTCCGGTGCGTATCACCCGTCATTTCACGGATGTTCCGGAAGGGTCCGTGCTTGTGGAATGCGGCAATACGCGCGTGATGTGCACGGCCACGTTCACCGCAGGCGTACCTCGTTGGCGCAAGGACTCCGGTCTGGGCTGGGTCACCGCAGAATATGCGATGCTGCCGCGAGCCACCGCGGACCGCACTGATCGCGAATCCGTGCGCGGCAAGATTGGCGGACGCACGCACGAAATCAGCCGACTGATCGGACGCTGTCTGCGTGGCGTGGTCGACATGAAGGCGCTCGGCGAAAACCAGGTGCAGATCGACTGCGACGTGCTGCAGGCTGACGGCGGCACCCGAACCGCATCGATTACCGGCGCGTACGTGGCGCTCGTGGATGCCATGCGTTGGGCCGAGAAGCACAAGCACATCAGGTCTGCCGACCGCGTGATCAAAGACAGTGTTTCCGCCGTGTCCGTGGGCGTGATTGACGGCAAGCCGATGCTTGATCTGCCATATATCGAAGACAGCAAGGCCATGACCGACATGAACGTGGCCATGACCGGATCCGGCGAATTCATTGAGATTCAGGGCACCGCGGAGCATCGCCCGTTCAACCGCGCCGAGCTGAACACGCTGCTCGATCTGGCGGAAAAGGGTAACAAGGAACTGCAGGCCGCACAGCAGGCTGCGCTCGCACAGGACTGAAACGGACGCAATCCGGACGCAAGCCGACCGTAGGCTGGCCTCGCGAACCGAGCGTAGGCCAGGCAAGCCAGGGCACGTCAGGCAAGCCGACATCAACGAAGCAACGAAAGGAATCAGAACGTGAGAATCATCGTCGCAACCCATAACGAAGGCAAACTCGTTGAAATCAATCGCATTCTGGAAGATTGCCTGAGTGCGGACGCGGCTCAAGTGGAGTTGGTTTCCGCCGGCTCGCTGAATCTGCCGGATCCGGTGGAAGACGGCGTGACCTTCCAAGAGAATGCGCTACTCAAGGCCCGCGACGTGGCAGCGCGCACAGGCTGCCCGGCGATCGCCGACGATTCCGGCCTGATCGTCGACGTGATGGGCAATGCCCCCGGCATTCTTTCGGCACGTTGGTCGGGCAAGCATGGCGATGACAAAGCCAATAATGCACTGCTGCTCGCGCAGATCGCCGACATTCCGGACGCCAAGCGTACCGCGCGTTTCCGTTGCGCAGCCGCACTGGTGGTGCCGGAAACCGAAGCTGGCGCCGGTGCCGACGGCCGTTATGCGATTGCCAGCGAGACCGTGGAAATCGGCGAAATGCCGGGTGTGCTGCTGCATGAACCTCATGGCGAGCACGGCTTCGGATATGATCCACTGTTCGTGCCCGACGATCAGCCCGCCCGTGCCACGGAAGCGGGCGAAAAACTCACTTCCGCGCAGATGGAACCGGCCGAAAAGAACGCTATTTCCCACCGCGGCAAGGCTTTGCGTGCTCTGCTGCCGTCCGTAGCCACCCTACTGAAGTAAGAGAAGCAAGACCGACGCGGGGTCGAACAAGCCGTTGCAAAGACAAGACGCAACATTGCTATCAGGTGTGGAACTGTAGTTTACGGTTCCACACCTTTTGTTTGCTGATTTTCACCGGACGTCACCGAACCTCACCGTTTCCGTTCTTCGCCAACCGGACGCCACCGGGCGACACCGATCTCCATCAATCGTCACTAATCTTCACCGATCGTCGGCGCGAAAATCCTTGCCATCGTAGTTCGCCCAATCCGGGTACGGCTCGCCGGTTTCGATACTGCGCTGAATATCGCGGTACAAGTGCAGCTTGCGCAACACATGCATGTACGCTTCTTCCAGCGCGTCCCGCTGCTCCAGAATCGCATGATGCCGCGATTCCAACAATTCCAACATGTCTGCGATATGTGCGCGCTCGTCCTTTTCGTAGGCGAAGAAGCGCTTAAGCTCGTCGATGCTCATGCCCGCATGTTTGAAGCAGGCGATCGCCTTGAGCCGCCCAATATGCGCGTCGGTGTATACGCGCCGCCCCGCATCATCGCGTTCCACATTGCACAGCAGCCCCTGATCCTCGTAATAGCGCAAGGTTGACGTCTGCACATGGAATCGTTGCGCAACCTCACGAATCGTATATGTCGCCATCTTCCCGTCTCATTTCTACTTTTTCTGCGATTTTGCGATTTCTTGCGATTGGCAATCATCGGAAAACACACTATCGACGATATTTGCATTCAAGTTTACTTGAAGTGCGACGATAGAATCGTTGATAAACTCACGACATGCGCCAACTCAAGCAACACAGCGCACAGCGGAATATGCAAAAGTTTTCAAGGAGGAACAATGCTCGAACCGACCACCGTCTACACGCCGTCACCTACCCGATACGACTCCATGACCTACAACCATGTGGGTGCGAGCGGTCTGAAACTTCCAGCGGTTTCGCTCGGTTTTTGGCATAATTTCGGCGATATTACGCCATACGCCACCATGCGCGACATTGTGTTCACCGCATTCGACAATGGCATCACGCATTTCGACCTCGCCAACAATTACGGTCCCGAACCGGGCAGCGCGGAAAAGAATTGCGGCCGTCTGTTGCACGAATATTTCCATCATCATCGCGACGAGCTGATCATCAGCACAAAAGCCGGCTACGAAATGTGGCTCGGCCCCTACGGCGATCTCGGCAGCCGCAAATATCTGCTCGCCTCCCTCGATCAGAGCCTCGAACGCCTCAGCCTTGACTACGTCGACATTTTCTACCACCATCACATGGATTCCTCCACACCGCTCGAAGAAACCATGGGAGCGCTGGCAGCCGCCGTGCAAAGCGGCAAAGCGCTGTACGTAGGCTTGAGCAACTACGACGGCCCGACGCTCGAAAAGGCCACCGCAATCCTCGATGAGCTGCACGTGCCGTTCATCATCAACCAGAACCGCTACAACATTTTCGACCGCACTGTGGAACGCAATGGATTGAAGGAAACCGCCAAAAAGCTCGGCAAGGGACTCATCACGTTCTCGCCGCTCGAACAGGGTCTGCTCACGAATCGCTATCTCAACGGCGTGCCCGCAGACAGCCGCATCGCACATGACGGCCGCTTCCTCAAGGAAAGCGCGTTGACGCCGGAACGCCTGCAGCAGATCCGCGACCTGAACGACATTGCCGCCGAACGTGGTCAGACGCTTGCCGAAATGGCGCTCGCCTGGCTGCTGCACGACGGTTACGTGACCTCCGTACTTGTCGGCGCATCCCGCCCGCAGCAGCTGCTCGACAACATCGGCGCGTTGAAGAACACCACGTTCAGCGACGAGGAACTGCGTCGCATCGACGAGATTTCGTTGCGCTAAACGCGGATATTTCAAAAAGGCAAGCCGACAATAAAACGCGACAGCAATAAAAATCTGCCGAGACAATCTGAATTATCGAAAACAATTTCGATACAGAGACCATTTCGGCAGATTTTTATATGTAATAGGGTTCGGCAATCTTCAGAAATTTCAGTGAAATTCCAAAATCACCATACGACGAGAAATACGATGAAAAAACGATCAGAAGTTGGAGTTCATCATTTCGTCATAAATGCGTTTGCAATCCGGGCATACCGGGAACTGCGAAGGATCACGCTTCGGCACCCACACCTTGCCGCACAAAGCCACCACCGGTCGACCGGTGCGACGGGACTCGGCAATGCGATCACGCGAAACATAGTGCGCGAAACGATCCGCATCGCCATTGCCGCCATCATCCAGCTTCGTCTCCTCTTCGGGGCGTTCCAGCACCGCAGTGCCGGCACCCGCGTCGGGATTGGAAAGCGGCGAGACCGGATCAGCCTCGTCAATGAAGCCGTCGCGATCATCGAACATCGAAAATGCCATAATCAACTCCTCAAATACGCCGCAACCGCGGCACCACTGCCTCCATCATAGCCACGAAAACCCACATATTCGCCGACACTTCGCGTAATTTCACGCAATCGCGGTACGCTTGAAGCTATGACAATTGCAGTTTGCCCCGGGTCGTACGACCCAGTGACCGCCGGACATTTGGACGTCATCGAACGTTGCGCGCGTTTTTTCGATGAAGTGCATGTTGTGGTGGCAGTGAACGCGGCGAAAACACCGATGTTTTCCGAAGAGACCCGCGTTGAGATTATCCGTAAGGCGCTTGAAGAGCGGAATTACCGCAATATCAAGGTTGCTTCAACAACCGGACTGATTACTGACTATTGCAAGAAGGTCGGCGCGACGGTCATTGTGAAGGGGCTTCGCCAGAATGGCGATTATGAGGCTGAGTTGGGTATGGCGTTGGTCAATCGCAAGCTCGCCGATGTGGAAACGCTGTTTTTGCCGGCGGCGCCCGATTTGGAACATATTTCCAGTTCGATTGTGAAAGATGTGGCACGTCACGGCGGCGATGTGACCGGCATGGTGCCCGATTGCGTGATTCCGCTGCTCGGAGAAGCGCTTAACGTTGAAAAGAGGGCATGATGGGTGAAGAAACAAATGCGTACGATCCGGCCGGCAGCCAGTTTGACGACGACGTGACCGCTGAACGCCCAACCGATCGAGCGGCCCAGTCCGGTCAGAAGGCGCAAGCCACGAAACGCGCCACCGAGCCAGTCGAACCGTTGATTTCCATGTCTGATCTGCCGGATTTGCGCAACACGTTCAATCCCAACGCGCCGTTGACCGATTCCGACGATCTGAGCCGCGACGAATTCACCACCGTGTACGACATTATCGACAAACTCGAATCGGCATTGGACGAAGCGAAACCGATACTGTTCTTCCCTGGCAACGTGCGCGTCGACCGCGACGAATTCACCGAACAGCTCGACCAGTTGAAGAAAATGATGCCGGTGCAGCTAGAACGCGCCTCGGCGTTGATGCGCGAGTCGGAACGACGTTTGGAAAGCGCGCAGACGCAAGCCAACGCCATCGTCGCTTCGGCGCAATCGCGTGCGGCAGACACGATACGTGAGGCCAACGAGCAGGCGCAATTCCTCGCCGGTCAGGAAAACGTGACCGAACTGGCGCGGCAGAAGGCGCGTGCTATTCTCGACCAAGCGCAAGCCAAGGCCGACCATCTCACGCAGGGAGCCGACAAATACTGCACCACGGTGATGGAAACGCTGCAACAGCAGCTCGGCAAGTTTGGCAACGACGTGCAGGCGGGATTGAACGTACTGTATGATCGCCAGCGCGAAGCGGGCACGCATGTGCCGCATCTTGACGCAAACGACTATCCGGAAAGCTGAATGGAAGGCTGAACATGGCACGTATCGAAGATTCCCCGTGGGCGATTTCCGTGGCGCAGGTCGCCTCGCGAGCCGGGCAAAGCAAGGAGATCGACGCGACTTTCCCCGCACCGAGCGGCATCGGCGATGAGATCGTCGGCGTTGAAGAAGGTGCTGACGTTGCTGTTGTCGGATCGTTTGATTCGATTGTTGACGGCTTGATTTTCAACGCCCGCATCAGCGCCCCCGTGCATGCGGAATGCACCCGTTGCTTGAAACCGATCAAACGCGATTGGACAGTGAACGTCACCTCGTTCTTCCCGTATGAAGACAAGTCCGCAAACGTTGCGTCCGGTAAGGGCGGCAAAAATGGCAAGGGCGGAGCCAAGGAAGAGGAAGTCGACATTATTGCCGGCGAAGACGAGTCGGAAGATTCGTATCCGCTGCTTGAAGGCGGCTCCTGGGCCAATATCGAGGCTTTGCTGCGCGACACGTTGGTTGAGGAACTGCCGCTGCAGCCGTTGTGCAAGCCGGATTGCTTGGGATTGTGCTCGCAGTGCGGTGCCGATTTGAACGAGGAACCGGACCATCATCATGATGTGACCGATATTCGTTTTGCCGCTTTGGAGGGGTTGAAGGCCCAGCTGGAAGGCAACGAATAGACTGCGAGCAGGACTGATTGCGCTTGGGTTTTGTTCGGATTTTGCTTGGGTTTTGCAGTTTGTACGGAGCACAAGTTAAGATACTGAACGCTTAAGCTCAATCGTTCGAACGAAACAGAGGAAACACAATGGCACTGCCTAAGTACAAGACCTCGCGCGCGAATACTCATTCTCGCCGCGCAAACTGGAAGGCCAAGGCCGCCCAGACCGTTACCTGCCCGAACTGTGGCGCTCCGGCGCTGCCGCACATGGCCTGCCCGAGCTGCGGCGCCTACCGCGGCCGCGTGTACCGCGAGGCTGTCCGCTCCATCCACACCAAGTGAGTGGCTGTCGAGTAACGGCATAAAGCATTAAAACCCTGCCATCGACGGGTGGCAGGGTTTTTATATATTTCAGGCTCGCACTTGGCCATATGCCATTTGCACTCACATGACCATCCCACCTCGCATCCGCCAAGTATCACATCCACCGAATATCCGCGCATTTCCCTGCATTTCCGCCTCGACATGGGCGGAGAGTAGACTGAACGCGATCGTTGTTTGCATAGCAATCGGCCAGATTTGCTGGCTTGTTGCCACGTACGCAACGTCCCGAACAGCGCGGCGAGCTTCGCCGCCGCATACCCACTACGAAACCGAGGACGATTATGACCCAGAACAACACCGCCGCATCCGCCGTTTCCGAAGGCGAAATGACCGCCAACGCATTGCTTGAAGCACTTGGCACCACGCTCGAACCCGACCTGCTGGTCGAAGCGCTCACCCATCGATCCTTCTCGCACGAGAATCCGGGCGCAAAAAACTACGAACGTTTGGAATTCCTTGGAGACGCCGTGCTTGAGCTCGTCTCCACGGAAACCCTGTACAAGGCGCACCCCGACATGAACGAGGGGCAGCTTGCGAAAATGCGCGCGAAAGCCGTTTCCGAGGAATCCTTGAGCAAAATCGCCCGCGAAAAGCTCAACGCAGGCCCATACATTCTGCTCGGTCATGGCGAAAGCGATCAGGGCGGCGCTGATAAAAGCTCGATTCTGTGCGATATCGTCGAATCGTTGATCGGTGCGACGTTCATTCAGCATGGCATTGACGAGGCACGTCGCGTTGTGCATCATCTTGTTGACGAAACGCTTGCGGAAGTCGCGACGGAAGGCCCAGCCCTCGATTGGAAAACCTCGCTTACCGTCAAAGCACATGGAATGGGCTTCGGCGAACCTCGTTACCAGATGTCGGTTTCCGGTCCGGAATATGCGCAAGTGTTCACTGCGAACGTCATGCTGGGCGAAAGCGACGAAATAATCAGCACCGGCACAGGCACCAGCAAGCGCAAGGCCCAACTCGCCGCAGCCGAAGAAGGTTGGAAGGCGCTGGACAATCGCAAGCCTGAAGCACAAAATGTCCGTAAGCATCGCAAACATCATCACAAGCACAGCGGCGGCGAAAGTAACGGCAGCAACGGCGAAAGCAACGAAAGCGCCAACAAGTAGCCAAAACAGCCAACAAGCGACCGCAAATCCACCTTCTCATACCACCACGGAACGCAATGCGCCAGAATATGGCACGAATCCGGCATATTCTCCTGTCAGCCGATAGCATAGACTGATTATTAGCGAAGGATTGCGATTCGCAAGTCGCCACAAGCGATTGCGCCGCTTTCCGATGATAGGGTTCGGCTGATTGCGTGCACCGAAACGCGGCAGCACACCCCCGTAAGAAAGTTCCACGAGCGAATATGAGAGGGAACATGGTGTTACCTACGCCCCTGCAGGCATTCAGCGGCATGCCCAAGGCAGCCGCAACCACTGAAAAGCAGACCATTGTTGACGGCGAGAAGATGACCGGCGCCGAAGCGCTGGTACGTTCGCTGGAAGATCTGGGCGTCAAGGATGTTTTCGGCGTTCCAGGCGGCGCGATTCTGCCGGTATACGATGCGATCAACGATGAAACCAGCTTCCGTTTTGTGCTGATGCGCCACGAACAGGCCGCAGGTCATGCGGCTGAAGGCTATGCCGTATCGACTGGTCAGGTCGGCGTGTGCATCGTCACGTCCGGCCCGGGTGCCACGAACATGATCACCCCGATTGCCGATGCGAACATGGATTCCGTGCCGATGGTGGTCATCACCGGCCAGGTTGGCGTGAACGCCATTGGCACCGACGCCTTCCAGGAAGCCGATATCGTCGGCGCAACCTACCCAGTGGTCAAGCACTCCTATCTGGTCACGCGTGCGCAAGATATTCCGCGCGTGCTCGCCGAAGCGCACTATGTGGCACGTTCCGGCCGCCCCGGCCCGGTGGTGGTTGACGTCACCAAAACCGCACAGATCGGCGATATGTACTATTCGTGGCCGCAGCGCATGATTCTGCCCGGCTACAACCCCACCACGAAGGCTCACGGCCGTGTGCTTTCCGACGCTGCGAAGCTGTTCGAGCAGTCGTACCGTCCGGTGCTGTATGTGGGCGGCGGCGCGGCCCGTTCCGATGCCGGCAAGCTCGTGCAGGAGCTGGCGGAAGTCACGAACGCTCCGATCGTCACCACGCTGCCCGCACGCGGTGTTGTGCCTGATTCCGATCCGAAGGTGCTCGGCATGCTTGGCATGCATGGCACGATCGCCGCTACCGGTGCCGTACAGCGTTGCGATCTGCTTGTTGCGATCGGTGCCCGTTTCGATGATCGTGTAACCGGCAAGCTTGACGCTTTCGCTCCGGGTGCACGTGTGATTCACATTGATATCGATCCGGCGGAAATCGGCAAGAACCGTCAGCCGGATGTGCCGATCGTTGGCGATGTGGCAACCGTGCTGAAGGATCTCATTCCGGAAATCAAGCGCGAGCAGGCCGTGCATGGCAAGCCTGATACTTCGCATTGGTGGGAGATCATCAACGATTGGCGTGAAAAGTACCCGATCAAGTGGGATGAGCCGACCGATGGCTCGCTCGCTCCGCAGTGGGTCATCAAGCAGCTTTCCGACTTGGCTGATCCTGACACGATTTGGGTTACCGGTGTGGGCCAACATCAAATGTGGGCTACGCAGCTCATCGATTTCGAGAAGCCGCATTCTTGGCTGAGCTCCGGCGGCCTTGGCACCATGGGTTACGGACTGCCGGCCGCCATCGGCGCTCGTGTTGGTTCCGAACGTTTCCATGAGGGCGAGAAGCCGGTGTGGCTGATTGACGGCGACGGTTCCTTCCAGATGACTTCTGAAGAGCTTGCAGCCGCATTCCACGATCACACGCCAGTCAAAATCGCACTGCTGAACAATTCCGTGTATGGCATGGTTCGTCAATGGCAGACCCTGTTCTACGGCGAGCATTATTCCGCCACCAATCTGATGGATGGCGAGAATACGCCGGAAATCGTGGATGTTCCTGATTTCGTGAAGCTTGCCGAAGCGTACGGTTGCGTCGGCATGCGTGCGTTCACGGAAGAAGAAGCCATTGAAGCGATCAAGAAGGCCAACGAAATCAATGATCGCCCGGTGCTTATCGATTTCCGCGTGTGGAAGGACGCTATGGTGTGGCCGATGGTCGCAGCTGGCGATTCCAACGACAATGTCACCTATATGCCCGGAATCAAGCCGCTGCAGCGTCCGAAGGCCGCTGCCGACAACGAGTAAACGAGCAAACGAGTAAGTAGTAAGGAAGGGTCTACCAATGTATCCTGCATCTCAGCCGGGTTCCAAGCGCCATACGCTTTCTGTGCTCGTAGAGAACCGTCCGGGCGTGCTGGCGCGTATTGCCGGCCTGTTCGCCCGTCGTGCGTTCAACATCAACTCACTATCCGTCTCCCCCACCGAGCGCCCTGACATTTCCCGCGTCACCGTCACCGCCGAAGTGGATGAGGTGCCGCTTGAGCAGATCATCAAGCAGCTCAACAAGCTGCTGCACGTGCTGAAGATCGTGGACCTCGATCCGGAAACCACCGTGGAGCGCGAGCTGGTGCTCATCAAGGTTGCCGCCGACGAATCCAACCGTTCCGACGTGCTGGAGATCGTGCGTCTGTTCCGCGTGCGCGTGGTCGATGTGAATCCGGAATCGCTGACCATCGAGGCCACCGGTGCCGAAGGCAAGATCGACGCGCTGCTGGGGCTTTTGGAGCATTACGGCATCATCGAGCTGGTTCGTTCCGGTGCGGTCGCCGTGACGCGCGGCCCGAAGGCCTTGAGCGAAAAGGTACTCGGCTCCGAGATCACCGGTCGCTGATCCAATCAGCCTAATCACAAACCTACAGGGCTTTCCCGTTTCAACGCGAGAAAGCCTTTTTTGTTGGAGAACGAAAGAATCTATACCCTCTACTGGTTGTAAAACGCAAGAATTCATACCCCCCATCAGTTGTAAAAGTGTAATCGGGGGTATCGTTTTCGGTTGGAAAAGTGTATAATGGAAATCCGAAGCCACTCGCAAATCATTGAAATATAAACGATTGAAGGAGTCAATCATGCTACAGAGAAAAGCATTGAAGCAATTCCAAGCCTGGCATGACACCCCATCTCACACCGCACTTCTCGTAACCGGCGCAAGGCAGGTTGGCAAAACCTATCTCATTCGAGAATTCGCCAACCAACATTATGAGAGTTTCGCGGAATTTAATTTCATTCAAAATCCGGATGCGGCACGTATCTTCAACCCTCCCAGCGATGCAGCAACCATGCTCATGCGCATGGAACTGGCATCCGGCCAACGTTTTATTCCAGGGAAAACGCTGATTTTTCTTGATGAAATCCAAGCATGCAAGGAAGCCGCAACAGCAGTCAAATTCCTTGTGGATGACGGCAGATATGATTTCGCCATGTCAGGATCTTTACTCGGAGTCGAACTTGAAGATGTTCGCTCCGTCCCAGTTGGATATCAAAGTGAAGTAATGATGTTCCCTCTGGATTTTGAGGAATTCTGCTGGTCACAGAATGTCGATGGAAAAATTTTCGACATGTTGAAGGGATGCTATGAGAAAAAACAGCCAGTGGATGATTTTATTCATGAACATCTCATGTCTTTATTCAGAAAATATCTGATTATTGGAGGCATGCCGGCTGCAGTAGCATCGTTTTCGCAAAACAACAGTCTCATAGACGTTCGTCAGGCACAAGAAGATATCAAACAAGGTTATCGTCGCGATATCAGTCAGTACGCGCGCAAAGAGGACCGTCTGCATATTCGCTCTATTTACGATCTTGTTCCAAGTGAGCTCAACAATCCCAACAAGCGTTTCACGTTCGCAAAAATCGAAAAAAACACGCGATTCCAAGCCGTGGCCAACGATTTTGACTGGCTTGCTGCTGCGAACGTCGCCATTCCCGCATACAACGTGGACGAGCCTCGCAAACCGTTGGAAATGTCTAAAGAACGTAATTTGTTCAAACTGTTTTATTCCGATGTTGGTCTGCTCACGGGCGCATATCTCAACTCGACCGCACTTGATATTCTTGCCGGCGATGACGAAGTTAATTATGGAGCAATCTACGAAAATGTGGTAGCCCAGGAACTTACCGCCCACGGTTTTTCTCATCTGTATTATTACAACAGCAAGCGCTTAGGAGAACTTGATTTTCTCGTCCAAGATCGCAATGACAATATCATTCCCATTGAGGTGAAATCAGGAAAGAATTACAAGGTTCATCGGGCTCTTAATAATGTGCTCGCAGAGGAAAGTTATCACCTTCGCCAAGGATTAGTTTTCGGCCCCGGCAACATCGAAACCAACCACAACATCACCTATTACCCCATCTACCTACTGAGCCAGTTTTGCAACAACTAGCCCAGTAGCATTCATCGTGATGTCACAAACTATGATGATGGCAGGACGACAGGGAGCATTATGACTGAAATTATTCATTATGGTGTTCTTTTACTTCATATACGGAAACAACAAGATCCGTATTGCCGATGTTGATAATGGACAATGAGGTGGCATCTGGGAAATTCTTCGCCGGAAGAGAGACTGTTTCCACTCCATTAGACGTACAGGCCTCCCTAGTGGTTAGGGTGTGTGGCTGTCCATCTTTGTAGAGGACAAACGAATAAGGAGCCTGTTCCTTCTGTTTGCACATGGAAACGACATAATACATATTGTTTTCGTCGACTTTTTGGGCAAATGGAATAGCACCATCACCGTGCACGGATTTCACCCCCAGCTTGTTTACTAGAACCAGTTTGTCCGAGTTATTGAGATCATCGACGGCGACACGGTCCAGAGCGTCCACAGTAAATGCTTTATATGCCTGTTCTGCGGCATCATCATTCTCGCTACCGCTCTGTACGGAGCTATCACCGGAACTTTCATGTACGGCTTTCGTGCAGCCAACGCATGACCACAACAACAAGGTGGACAACAAGCAACAGACGCTTCTCCGCATCACTTGATTCATAAGGCACCTCCATTGGTCTCTCCGACAAGAACAGCTAAGGTTTCCTAATAACAAGAATATGACATTGGCACATGGAATGCCACGCGTCGGTTTCGCATGCTCCGTCCGCTAAACCGAGGTGAGGATGGCTCAGCTCGGTTTGTGCGAATGAGACTACTCGAGCTGTTCGGAGAGCTCCATCCACTCCCTTTCGAGGGATTCAGACTCGTCGGCGACGGCCTGCAGCTGCTCGTTGAGCTTGCCTAGACCTTCGTAGTCGCTGGGGTCGTGCGCGGCCATCTGCTGTTCAAGGTCGGCTTTCTGATCCTCAAGTTTGGCGAGTTTGCGCTCGATTGCCGATACGCGCTTGGAGGCTTCATGGAAGGCCTTGCCGGAAAGCTTCGGTGTGGAAGATGCGGTTTCGGCAGTTGCGGATTCACCCGCTGAATTGTCTGCATTGCCTTCAGTTGCACCAGCTCCCGCGGAACCGCTCTTCTTGCCTTTGCCGGCACCTGCCTTTTCGTCCGCGAACGGATCCTTGCCGTTCTTGATGGCCTCAGTCATGTCCAGATAATCCTGCACGCCACCGGGCAGGTGGCGCACTTTGCCGCCGATCAGTGCGAACTGCTGGTCGGTGACACGTTCCAGCAGGTAACGATCGTGCGAAACCACGATCAGCGTGCCCGGCCAAGTGTCGAGCAGATCCTCCATCACGGCGAGCATGTCGGTGTCCAGATCGTTGCCAGGCTCATCCATGATAAGCACGTTCGGCTCGTCCAGCAGGATGAGCAGCAACTGCATACGGCGCTTCTGACCGCCCGATAGGTCCTTGATCGGCGTCATCAGCTGCGCCGACTCAAAACCGAGACGCTCCATCATCTGCCCCGGTGTCGTTTCCTTGCCGTCCACGATATAGCTCGGCTTGTAACGGCTCAGCACTTCCTTGATCTTGTATTTACCGAGCTTCTCCAATTCGTCGAGACGCTGCGAAAGCACCGCGAATTTCACGGTTTTGCCGATATTCACATGACCTACAGTAGGGGTGATTGTTCCGTCAAGAATCTTCAATAACGTCGATTTTCCGGCACCGTTCGCGCCGACGATGCCGAAACGATCTCCAGGCCCAATCAGCCATGTCACGTCATCAAGAATCTTACGACCGGTAACAGTAATTTTTTGCGCTGCAGAAGTAATTTCTTCTGCAGAATCATCAGTGTTATTTTCTTGTGATCCCTGAATTTCTTGTGATTCTTTCGCAGCTGCAGCAACTTGTGCCGCTGCAACACCGGCATCCACCAATCGCGGATCAGTCAGATCATCGACGGCAACTTCCACGGAACCATGCGCTTGCGGCTCGGCGTACATGGCCGGCACCACATCGACGCGTGATGCCGACGCTTCCATTTCGGCAACGTCAGGATCGATATCAGCCTCGCCTTGCACATGTTCGAAAATCTGCGTCACGTCGATCAGGTCAACCACCTGCTTGCCCAGGCGGGATGTGGCCATTTGCTTCAATTCCAGCGTATTGCGCACCGGAGGCACGTCGGCGATGAGCTCACGCGCGGCCTTCACATGGAATTTCTGTTTGGTGGAACGGGCGCGGGCACCGCGGGTAAGCCAGGCAAGTTCCTTACGAGCCAGATTGCGACGCTTCGTTTCGCGTACGTCGGCTTGGCGATCGCGTTCCACGCGCTGCAGCATGTATGCGGAATAGCCGCCTTCAAACGGCTCGATTTCGCCATCATGCACCTCCCACATGGATTCGCACACTTCGTCGAGGAACCAACGGTCGTGGGTGACGAGCAGCAGTGCGCCAGATCCGGCCGGCCAACGATTCTTTAAATGTTCCGCCAGCCAGTGAATGGTCACCACATCCAAATGGTTCGTGGGCTCGTCGAGAGCGAGAATATCCCAATCCTTGAGCAACAGGCGTGCCAAATCGGCGCGGCGACGCTGACCGCCGGAAAGCGAACCGATTTTTGCTTCCAAGCTAATGCCGCCAAGCAATGCTTCGACGATTTCGCGTGACTTGGTTTCCGCAGCCCATTCGTAGTCTTCACGGCCTTCGAGCGCAGCTTCGCGCACGGTGGCGTTGTCGTCGAGCGGGTCACGCTGGTCGAGCATGCCGAACGTGAGGCCGCCGCGCATGGTCACACGGCCGGAATCCGGCTCCTGCGTGCCTCTGAACAAATGCAGCAACGTGGACTTGCCGTCGCCGTTCTTACCGACGATGCCGATGCGGTCGCCTTCAAAAACACCCTGCGTTACATCATTGAAAATATTCTTGGTCGCAAAAGCAAGCGAAACGTGTTCAAGTCCCAAATCATAAGTCGGCATAAGTCACCAATGTAGCGGGAACATCTCCCAAATCTGCAGGCAATGCCGCAACTTGCGAATCGCCACCAGCGCTACGCAGCAATCGGAACCGCACGCAACTCGGCAATCAGCCTTGCTGTGCCTGAAGCAAACTCTGCTCATACGAATTACAACGAGCGGCAAAGCTCGAAAACACCTGATCCGCGAGCGGCTGCAACTGCGGATTATATTCGGCGAACGCCTCGCGCAACTGCGATTTCGACCCGCCGGCAGCCTTTAGATCCTTGACCATGCTTGACTCGTCAAGCCACTCCTCCAACATGGTAGGAGTAACCTCCAAGTGGAACTGCATGCCCAGAGCGGAACCAAAACGGAACGCCTGCACCTTGGTCTTCGCGGATCGCGCCAATGGCTGCGCGCCCTCCGGCAACGACACCACGTCGTTATGCCAGTGCAGCACATCCACGGTTTTGTTCCACATCGAGAAATAATCATGCTTGTCGATGCATTTAATCGGCGCAAAACCGATTTCCGGCGCCTCTCCCGACTTCAGCTTCGCTCCCAGCGCGGTGGCGATGATCTGATGCCCTAGGCACACGCCCAACACCGGCTTGCCAACGCTGACCGCAGCCCGCGCAAGCTTGGCCTCGGCCTTTAATCCCGGATACTTGTCGTAGTCGAGCGCGCCCATCGGACCACCCATAATCACCACGCCGGAAACCTCGCCAAAATCAGGCAAATCCGGTTTCTTCTGCTTGGCAACATTGATGATTTGATACTGCAGTCCCAAATCATCCAAACTGTCTAAAATGCGTCCCGGTCTCTCCCACGGAACGTGTTGCAAAATCAGCACCTGCGATTGCGTCATACGTTCTATTGTTGCATCACCTACGTAAACGATGTTCACAAATCCAACAAAATACGTTTTGCCGTTCATTTTCGTCTCGCATGCATGTCCGATTCTGGCAATACTCTCGTGGTTATGACGAACACGCAAGAACCGCAGAATATCAACATTTCTAGCGTCGCAACCGCAGTTGACGCAGTGGCGAGCGCCGCTGCCGATCTGAAGCTGTACGACACCGCATCACACGCCGTGTCGAATTTCACGCCGATCAAGCCCGGTCAGGTCGGCATGTACGTGTGTGGCGCCACCGTGCAAAGCTCGCCGCATATCGGTCATATTCGTGCGGCTGTCGCGTTTGACGTGGTGCGCCGCTGGTTCGAGCGTTTGGGCTACAAGGTCACGTTCGTGCGCAACGTCACCGATATCGACGACAAGATTCTCGATAAGGCTGCGGCCGCCGGTCAGCAGTGGTGGGAACGTGCGTACATTTACGAGCGCGAGTTCACTGAGGCTTACAACACGTTGGGTGTTGAGCCGCCTACGTATGAGCCGCGTGCGACCGGCCACATGATCGACATGATCGATCTGATCAAGCAGATCATCGACAACGGCCACGGCTACGTGGTGACTGACGAGAACGGCAATCCGACCGGCAACGTGTATTTCGACGTTGCCAGCTGGCCGCACTATGGCGAGTTGACGCATCAGAAGCAGACCGCTGTGGCTGATGCCGCTTCCGAAGTGGCCGATGCCATGGGTCCGTCTGTCGACAATGCGGGCAACGACAAGTACAATCCGGTTGATCCTGCGGACATGTCGGAAGACAAGCATGATCCGCGTGATTTCGCATTGTGGAAGGCTCCAAAGGATTCCGATCCGCTCGACGCGCGTTGGAATACTCCGTTCGGTACGGGGCGCCCGGGTTGGCATATTGAATGCTCGGCGATGAGCCACCGCTATTTGAAGGATATGTTCGACATTCATGGCGGCGGTCTGGACTTGCGTTTCCCGCACCATGAGAACGAAATGGCGCAGACTCGTGCCGCCGGCTACGATTCGGCAGCTCGTTGGATGCATTCCGCATGGGTTACCGCCAAGGGTGAGAAGATGTCGAAGTCACTGGGCAATGGCTTGTCCGTGCCGACGGTTTTGGCGGAAAATTCCGCTTGGGTGGTGCGTTACGCCCTTGGTTCCGTGCAGTATCGTTCCATGTTGGAATGGTCGGATCAGACGTTGACCGAGGCTCAGTCCGCGTACGATCGTGTGTCGAATTTCATTGAACGTGCCGGTGCCGCCGTTGGCGGGCAGCCGCCTCGCGAAGAGATCGTTTCGATTTCCGCCGATGATCTGCCAGCTGATTTCGTTGCCGCAATGAACGACGATATTAATGTTTCCGGCGCCTCCGCTGCGATTTTCACAGCGATTCGTTCCGGCAACACGTTGCTTTCGAAGCTTGCCGATCGTGTTGATTCGGACGTTGCGAAGGCTGAAGTTCGCACTGTTTTGGTGAATGTGCGTGCGATGCTCGATACGCTTGGTTTGGATCCGTTGGCGGAGCCGTGGGTAAGCGAGGGTGCGGCCGGCGGTGCCGCCGGAGCCGGTGCCGATTCCGCTGAGCACACTGCGCTTGACCGTTTGGTTTCCGAACAGTTGGAGGAACGTGCCGAAGCCCGCAAGGCCAAGGATTTCGCCCGCGCCGATGCCATCCGTGACGCCTTGGGCGCAGCCGGAATCACTATCGAAGACACCCCCCAGGGTCCCACCTGGACCCTCAAATAATCCGCTGCATCATCAATGGGCAATAATCCCGTCTTCTTCTACTGGAAGAGACGGGATTTTCATTTCTCATGCAAATAGCATCAAGCATCTCACCGAATATCAACCGAACATCATCAACACCATTAATTGGAATGCGAAATTTCCCGCGGGACGGCTAGACTGAGGAACATTATGGCAGCATTTAGTTCTTTGACAGATAGGCTCTCGAATGCGTTCAAGCATCTGAAGAGCAAAGGCAAGCTTTCCGAGGCTGATATCGATGGTACGATCCGCGAAATCCGCCGCGCGCTGCTCGACGCCGATGTGGCGCTCGACGTGGTGCGTTCCTTCACCGGTCGAATCCGCGAGCGTGCGCTCGGCACCGAGGTTTCCCAGGCTCTGAATCCGGCCCAGCAGGTCGTGAAGATCGTCAACGAAGAGTTGACGGCCGTGCTTGGCGCTGGCGTTGATCGCCCGCTGAATTTTGCGAAGAATCCGCCGACCATCATCATGCTCGCCGGTCTTCAGGGTGCTGGTAAAACCACCCTCGCAGGCAAACTCGGCTACTGGCTGAAGGATTCCGGCCACACTCCGCTGTTGGTTGCGGCCGATTTGCAGCGTCCGAACGCAGTGACGCAGCTGCAGGTGGTTGGCGAACGTGCAGGCGTGCCCGTGTACGCTCCGGAAAAGGGTGTGCAGTCCGATGGTGGCGAAGCCGTTGCTTCCCCGGGTCTGACCACCGGCGATCCGGTGAAGGTGGCGCGTGACGCTGTTGCGCTGGCCAAACAGAAGCTGTACGACACGGTCATCATCGATACCGCAGGCCGTCTCGGCGTTGACGAAGAGCTGATGAAGCAGGCTCGCGATATTCGCGACGCCGTGCAGCCGAACGAAATCCTGTTCGTAATCGACGCGATGATCGGTCAGGATGCCGTGCAGACGGCGAAGGCGTTCGATGAGGGCGTGGACTTCACCGGCGTGGTGCTTTCGAAGCTTGATGGCGACGCCCGTGGTGGCGCCGCGCTTTCTGTCGCCTCCGTTACCGGCAAGCCGATTCTGTTCGCTTCCACTGGCGAAGGTCTGAAGGATTTCGAGGTTTTCCATCCGGATCGTATGGCTTCCCGCATTCTCGATATGGGCGATATTCTTACCCTGATCGAGCAGGCGCAGAAGCAGTTCGATGAGGAAGAGGCTCGTAAGGCCGCCATCAAGATTTCCGATGGCTCCTTTGGTTTGGATGATTTCCTCGATCAGCTGCAGCAGGTGCGCAAGCTTGGTCCGATGAAAAATCTGCTTGGTATGATTCCGGGTATGGCCGCGCATCGTAAGGAACTTGAGCAGTTCGATGAGAGGGAAATCGATCGTACTGAGGCCATTATTCGTTCGATGACTCCTGCGGAACGTCGTGACCCTTCAATTATTGACGGTTCTCGTCGAGCTCGTATCGCTTACGGTTCCGGCGTGACCGTTTCGCAGGTGAACGCGCTGTTGCAGCGTTTCGAGCAGGCTGCGAAGATGATGAAGCGTATGAGCAACAAGGCTGGCGCTGGCATGCCTGGCTTTGGCGGCCCTGCCATGGGCGGTGGCAAAGGCAAGGGCAAAGGCAAGAAGGGCAAGAAGAAGAGCAAGTCTGGAAATCCAATGAAGCGCGAGGCTGAAGAGAAGGCATTGCGCGACAAGCTTGCTGGCAAGAGCTCCGACGGTAAGTCTTCCGGCGGTTCCGCTTTTGCCAAGAAGCCGCAGAATCCTGCACTTCCTGCCGGATTGCAAGACCTGATGGGCGATGCCGGTGAACTGCCGCCGAACTTTGGTGGCGGACTGTCAGGCTTGCTGCACTAAAGCAAGCGACGCGAAAACAGAAGCGCAAAAAAGGGGATGTGATTCAATACGAATCACATCCCCTTTTGCGTATCCAATCAGTTGTTTTCAACTGAATCGACTACCGCATAATCGTCATCAACTACTTCAACGTCAGCGTGGCAACAAGTGCAAGATGATCGCTGCCTTCAACGCAGAACGAACTCACGTCGGAAGCGTCCAATCCCTTGGTGAAAAGCACATGGTCGAGAATGATGCGCGGCCATGGCAGCCATGATGGGAACGTGGCATGACGGCCCTTCGCCTCGCACAAGGCAGCATCCTTGAATCCCGCATTCAGCAGCTTGCGGAAGCTTGGATGATCGGTACCGGAGTTCAAATCACCCAACACAACGGTGATGTCACCCTGCTTCTGAGTGGTCGCCAATTCCCCCAAACCGATGATGCCGGCGGACCATTCCTTGCATCCGCGCATCGGAGACTTCGGATGTGCCGAAACAAACGTGATGCCGCGCATCGAATCGATCGGGAAGCACACGCCCGGCACGTCGGCCGCGGGAATCACCGCAGTGACCGGAGACATGTCGCTTGGTTCAATACGAATCCACACACCGTTGAATCCGCCATTATCCGTTCCCTTGTTCTCCCCCAATTGACGGTACGGAAGCAAATCAGACAATCCCGAAGCGTCCAATTGCGCAACCAGATCGTCTGTCAATTCCTGCAATGCAAGTACTGCAATATCATGTTTTTTGACCGCACTGACGATTGCCGCAGCGTTGGCACGACCGAATCTGCAGTTGAGTGTCATCACACGGAAACGACCATGTTTCGCGGATTCCGCAACAGCTTCATCGCCTGTTTCACGAGATGTTTCACGCTTTTTTGCAAGTTTTTCGGCGACCCTCTGCGCAGTATTGGGAGAATTGAGATTTTCCATCCAATATGCGATTTTGCGCAGCAGCGACGCAAGACAGACCACCACAGCAACTCCCCCGAGAGCCGGCTCATGCAACGCGAAACCGGCGACGGCAATCACAAGCGTCGGAATCCACAGCAACGGAATCAACGCAATCAAATACGGCAGCGGCAAACGACCATCCCAACCAGCCGGCATCTCGCCAAGCGCAATCCATACAACGCAAATAATCAACGCAATCCAAAACGCGATAATCATTCAGGCAACTCCCCCTATGCAAACCGTTCACTCCGAACGGACATACGCAAACTCGGAACCTCCAAGTGTAGCCAGCCTGCCTGATTCCGACGATTCCGCCATGTAGACCCACGCAAACATCTCACGAATGCCAGCAAATGTCCGATTCTGCCGATTCGGTCATTCAAAGCATCATATTCGCCGCATAATTGACCGTTTCCGCAGAATCAGACAAACGACTTCCCGGTTTTGCATGGATTCGGAAAGTCGCGTAGAGCGGAAAACATTCTAAGACCCATCCGTCCGTACCCCACGGTTATAATCGTCAAGTTATTCGCGCGCGCGAGGCCCTCTAACTATCGCGTGACGTGAGGAACACGTGGGTTTCGGATTCCGTGCCCCACACAGAACACGAAACACACACCTCTAGTTACAAGGAGAGCCATTTTGGCAACCAAGATTCGTCTGAAGCGCATGGGTAAGAAGTTCTACGCGTTCTACCGCGTGGTGATCATGGATTCCCGTACCAAGCGTGATGGCCGCGCCATCGAAGAGATCGGTACCTACAACCCGAACACCCAGCCTTCGACCATCGTCATCGATTCCGAGCGTGCTCAGTACTGGCTCGGCGTCGGCGCCCAGCCGACCGAACAGGTGCTGAACCTGCTGAAGATCACCGGCGACTGGCAGAAGTTCAAGGGCCTTGAAGGCGCTGAAGGCACCCTGAAGACCGTTGAGGCCGGCCCGGATGCCGCCGCTCGCGTTGAGGCCGTTGAGTCCCAGGCTCAGAAGCTGAAGGCTGCAAAGTCCGAAGCTGAAGCCAAGGCCAAGGCTGAAGCCGAAGCCGCCGCTACCGAGGAAGCTCCGGCTGAAGAGCCGGCTGCGGAAGCTGAGTGATCATGCTCGCCCAGGCTGTGGAACATCTGATCAAGAACATCGTCGATTTTCCCGATGATGTCTCGGTGAAGTCCCATGAGAATCCGCGCGGCGAACTCATTCGCGTGCGCGTGAACCCTGAGGATATCGGTCGCGTCATTGGACGCAGCGGACGCACGGCAAATGCGATTCGCACCGTGGTGCAGGCACTGGCCGACCACAAGGTGCGCGTTGACATCATGGACGTGCGCAGGTGAGATCCTAGCGTGGTGCGTGATATGCATTCTGACGACCCTCAACAGCCCGAGCTGCTGAGGGTCTGTCGTATCGGGCGTGCGCAGGGACTCAAAGGCGAAGTCACCGTGCAGATCTTTACGGACGAACCGGAATACCGGTTCGCTCCCGGTGCTGTGTTGTACACGAAAGACGGCGAAGAAGAGTATGTGGTGGAGAACTCCCGTACCTTCAAAAACCGTTGGATCGTCAAGTTCGAAGGCATTGACAACCGCGACCAGTCTGAAGCGTCCAACGGCATTGTGCTGTATGGCGAGGCGGACGATCCGGAAGACATGCTTGAAGCCGACGAGTGGTATCCGAAAGACCTTATTGGCCTTGAGGTACGACTGGCTGAAAACAATATGCTTGGCCTTGAGCCGGGCGTGGTGGTCGGCAAAGTCGTTGACGTGATAGAAGTAGCCCAATGGCTGCTGAAGATTCGTCTCGCCAATCCGGTGAAGGATGCCGATGGCGTTGTGGTTGAGAACAGCGCGCTTGTACCGTTTGTGGACGAGCTCGTGCCGGACATCGACCTCGAAGAGGGCTATCTGACCCTCGATCCGCCCGGAGGACTTATTCCGGGTCTGTGATCGTTCGCGATCACATATCTATCTCAAGGTGGGCTTGGATTTCCAGTGCCCACCTTTACGTTTTCCGTCACTTGGCAGACATCCCGGTATTCTGAACATTATGAAGATCGATATCGTGTCTGTTTTCCCGGAATATTTCGAAGTGCTGAACCTCAGTCTGCTCGGCAAAGCGCAGACGAAAGGTCTCGTGGAAGTGACCGCGCACAATCTGCGCGACTGGACGCACGACGTGCATCATTCCGTCGATGACACTCCTGTCGGCGGAGGCGCGGGCATGGTGATGAAGCCGGAAGTGTGGAGCGAATGCCTTGACGAGCTGCTGCAGCTTCAGCCGGCCACAATCGAAAATACGGAGAAAATGGAAAATATTGAGGATTCCGCAGATTCCTGCGATACTTGCGATTCTGACAATTCTGCAACTGTTGCAGTTCCCGCAGAATCCGGCAATTCCGAAAAAACTGACACTGCACAATCGTCCGCAGGTCCTGTGCTGATTTTCCCGAATCCTTCCGCCCCACTGTTCACACAACAGGATGCGACGGAACTAAGCCATGCCGATCATCTGCTGTTCGGCTGCGGCCGTTACGAGGGGTATGACGCTCGCATTCCGCAGTATTACCGCGCGCAAGGCATTGACGTGCGTGAATATTCGATCGGCGATTATGTATTGAACGGCGGTGAGGTCGCGGTTTCGGTCATGTTGGAGGCAATTACGCGACTGCTGCCCGGTTTTATGGGCAATGCAGAATCAATTGTTGAGGAATCGTATACGGGCGAGAACGCGCTGTTGGAGCATCGCCAGTACACGAAGCCTGCCGTCTGGCGTGGCATCAAGGTTCCGGACGTGTTGCTTTCCGGCAATCATGCGAAAGTGGATCGTTTCCGCCGTGATGAGGCGCTCCAGAAAACCGACGAGTTGCGTCCGGATCTGATCGAAGCGCTGGATTGCACCAAACTCGACAAAGCCGATCGCAAGACGCTGATGGCGCTCGGTTGGGAGGTTTCCGCCACTCACCCGCGCAAACGCTAGCTTTTCAAACGCTTGTTTTTACGCGGAATAATCGCAAGTTTTTTGCGATTATTGCTGACCGTTATCGGAAATTGGCTCGCTGGGTTCAATGTAGTAGACGGCGGTTTCGCCATAGTCGCGCCGATCGGTGATTTCCCAGTTTGCGGGGGCCGTGGGAGCTTCGGAACGGGTGGATCGTTCCAGCATGATCACCGTGTTGCTGGAGGTCAGTTCACGGCTGGCAAGATCGGCGAGCAGCTGGTTGCAATCATTCGTTTCGAAGGCGTACGGCGGGTCGATGAACACCATGTCGAACGGTTCAACGGCCGAAGCCGAAGCCGCGTATTTTTCCGCGCGGGCCTTCACCACGCGAGCGCTCATGCCATGTTCCCACGAACGGTTATGCTTCAACGCGGTCAGCGTCTGCGCGATCAATGCGGCCGCCGGAGCGGAGGATTCCACCGCCACCAGCTCTCGTGCGCCACGGCTCAATGCTTCGATGCCCAAAGCACCGGTTCCTGCAAACAAATCGAGCACGCGGGCATCGTCCAACACTCCCCACGAATCAAGGTGCGAGAAAATCGCCTCTTTGGTGCGATCTGTAGTCGGTCGGGTACCCGACTTCGGCGTGGTCAATGCCACACCTTTGAATCGTCCTGAAATTACGCGCATACGCACTACTCTAGCGTGGCGGGCTTAATTTAGGTGTGTCCGCGGCTCTTTTAGGCGTGCCAAACTAATTGCTGGTCAGGAACATTTCGTTGCCGCGCGTGAAATCCAATACCGCCCCAGCCAACTGCACAAATCCAAGCAAATCGGGATCGGCCGCAACAAGCTGCGTGGCCTCGGCCCGTGCCTGTTCGATGATCTTCACATCCTTGACCACGCGCAGCAGCTTCAATCCCGTTTTTCCGCCGGATTGCGCATCTCCGAGCACGTCGCCAGCTCCGCGGAATTCCAAATCGGCCTGTGCGATTTCAGCACCATCCAACGTGCCCTGAATCACGTCAAGACGGCGGGCGGCATCACTGTCCGCAGGCGCACGCGAAATCAGGAAAGCCCCCGAATCAGTGCCGCCACGGCCAACGCGCCCTCGCAACTGGTGCAATTGCGAAAGTCCGTACCGATCCGCGTCGAAAATCACGATGCAACTGGCTTTCGCAACGTCCACGCCGACCTCAATTACCGTGGTCGCCACCAGAATCGGCGTTATACCGGCTTCAAAATCGGCCATAACCTGCGATTTTGTGGTGTCATCGTCGCGCCCGGTCAATGTTGCGAAGCGAATGCCTTTGAATTGCGGCAACGATTGCAGACGCTCCACGATTTCTGCGACGGAATGCAACGGGGGACGTTGCGCGCGCTGTTCGTCGTCTTCGCCAAGATCGTATGCTTCATCAAAGGCGGGAATCGGCGAGCCCGTGGTTTTCGAGTTTGAAGTAGCCGACTCCGCCAACACGTCGTCCGCATTTTCGGAATCGTCGTCGATACGCGGGCAGACCACGTAGGCGAGCTCACCCGCATCAATGCGTTTACGGATCAGGGCGAACATTTCGCTCATCAGCGACGCATTGCTTTCCGGCACCACGAATGTACGAATTGGCTTGCGGCCGCCAGGAAGTTCGGTCAGCGCGGAAATATCAAGATCGCCGAACCAAGTCATGGCTGCGGTGCGCGGAATCGGCGTGGCTGTCATGACCAGCAGATGCGGCGCAGTAGTCCCCTTGGAATTCAACGATTCGCGTTGCTCCACACCGAAGCGATGCTGTTCGTCGATTACCGCCAGTGTGAGGTTCGGCGCCTGGAAACTCTTGGAAAATGCGGCGTGCGTCGCCACGACGATGCAGGGCATGCCTGATGCGGCTGCGGCGAGTATGCGGCGGCGTTCGGCAAGTCGCATGCCTCCCGTAAGAAGAAATACGGGAATCTCCCCATCTTTTGTGCCGAATATATCGTTCCCTTTGCTTGGAATACCCGCTTTTTGCGCATCGGAAATATGCGATTGCTCACTTCGTAATGTAATCGAATCGTCGTTATTTGAGTTATCCACATTGGAAATTTCGGCTATGTCAAACAGGTCGACAAGTTGTGCACCTTTATCCACAGCATTATTGTTGATAGTTTGTTGTGTGGATTCCCCAGTTTGTTGGACTTTCGACACTTGAGTTGACGCAGAATTTCCCTGGATTGCGGAAGCCGTTTTATCGTCTGCATCCGTCAATTTCGCCACCATTTTGGAAATGCTCGCATAATGCTGTTCGGCAAGAACCTGCGTTGGCGCTACAAGCACGGCCTGCCCGCCTGATCCCACAGCCTGCATCATGGCTGCGACCGCGACCACGGTTTTGCCGGATCCAACCTCGCCCTGCAGCAATCGTTGCATGGGGTAATCGCGCGTCATATCGGCGGAAATATCGGCAATAACCTGCCTTTGACCGCTCGTCAGAGCAAACGGCAGCGAGGCAATGAAATCGTCTTTCAACCGCGTTACGGAACATGCGGTCGCCCTGTTTTTGCGTGATGCGTCGCGTGTTTTGACGAGTGCGGTCTGGCAGATCAGCGCTTCCTCGTATCGCAACGTTTGCAGGGCGTTGTCGAAATTCTTGCGATCGACCGGATCATGAATCGCCATGAATGCTTCAGCGCGATGCATAAGCCCATATTTCTCACGAAAATCTTCCGGAATAATGTCGGGAATAGCAACAGACAACGATTTAATCTGCGCTTCACGATCTACTTGAGGAGCGTCAAACTCCCCTTCTTGTGCGATATTATCCGAGGAATTATTTGGCGTTTGCGATGGCAAATACTCGCTTCCACGCAACGCATCCATGTATTTCAATACCGATTCGTGAATATGTTCGCTGGAAATCCTGGAATTCGCATGATATACCGGTCGCGGACGGCAGACTCGTTTCAATGCTTCATCAACCGTTTGCGCATCGTATTTCAGATTACCAAGAGGTGGATTTGCAGGATCGCCGAAACCGTCATTCCATTCCCCGCTTTCTGCTTGCGATTGCACGGGATTGATGGTAAGCAGGTCGGGATGTGTGAATTGCAAACGATTGTCATACACGCTTGGCTCGCCTGCGACGACCAGCAGCGCTCCCATGTGCAATTTGCGCTGCACCCAGTCGACATACGATTTGCGATATGAGAAGAAAACCAGCGACGCCAACGATTTTGGGGTGTTGCGACGGGCTGCGAAATCATCGTCGGTGACTGTTGCAATCAGACGGAAGCCACGACGGGCCATGGGGAAAACGCGCGTTTCGAGCACGTGCGCGGCGAATGCCATTTTCTCCCCGATTTTCGCCTCGTGCAGTGCGTGTGCTGGAACGGGGTCGGTTACGCGGAACGGATAGTAGGTCAGGGCGTCGCCTACGGACACCACGCCAAGCGATTTCAGCGCGCCAACCCTGCGGCGGTTGCTTTCAATTGATGAAATCGGTGTTTCCAGTGTGGTGCTCATAACGCACCATTCTCCCCATTTATGCCGACAGATGCGGCTTCAGCGGGCAAAATTCCCCACCCACTGGAACAATCTGGACACTCAAGACCTGGGCGCATAAAGCAAAACCCCGGCGACCAGTGGTCTACCGGGGTTTCAAGCTGTTATTTCGCGATTCACGCTTCAACGCGCTGAACCTTGCCAGCCTTGATGCACTTGACGCAAACGCGAACGCGAACGTTCTCGCCGTCGATGGTGGTGCGAACCGGCTGCAGGTTCGGGCGGAAGGTGCGCTTATTGCGAATATGTGAGTGCGAAACGGTGAAACCGGTCTGCGGTCCCTTGCCGCACACTGCGCAACGAGCTGCCATAATGGACTCCCTATAATTACTACTGACTTGCAAGTCTGCGCGTTCGACGCCATGCAACTGAATGCACGGCAGAACACACAACTTCTCAACTATACAACCAGCCCCAGCCAATCGCAAACCAGATTGCAAACCTGTGGATAGAAATCGCCTTGGATTCCCCGGAATCATGGCGCTTGTTCAAAAAACTGAACATCAATCACACATCAGTCGCAATGTTCATGCATTGTTCATACGTAACGGCAGAGCGCATCCCTTACATCCATTTAAGATGAACTGTAGTGTATACAACAGTGAATTGACGGTTTATTCGAAAGAGTCAACAATCATGTCTGAACGCGCAACAGCGCCAACAACTGCGCCTGCCGCAACTTCCGCGCCCGTAGCTTCTGCAGCATCCGCAGCATCAGCAGAAAATCTGCCGGAACCCAACGCAAAACTAACCACCCGCGAAAAAAAGTGGATCGTCTACGATGTCGGCAATTCCGCATTCGTGATGCTGTCGACCGCCGTCGTACCAATCTACGCAAACTCGTTACTGCAGTCCGCCGGCCAATCGAATATCGTGTCGACATGGGGGTACGCGCAGACCATCGCATCGCTGATCATCGCGGTGATGATGCCCGTGCTCGGGTCCATGGCCGACGTGCAGGGCATGAAGGTGAAGTTCTTCACCGGATTCTTCTTGACGGGCGTGGTCGCCTGCTGTGCGATGGCGCTGCCGCTCAGCTGGCTCATTTTCTTGGTGGTGTGCATTCTCGCCACGGTCGGCCTGAACGGTTCGCTCACGTTCTACGATTCCATGCTGGTCGATATCACGTCGAATGAGCGTATGGACCGCGTATCTTCACATGGTTTTGCATGGGGCTATATTGGCTCCACGATTCCGTTCATCGCTTGTATTGCGCTGATTTTCGGCGGTCCGTCGTTGTTCGGATGGTCCACGGTGGCATGCACGCGCGCTTCGTTCGTAATCACCGCATTGTGGTGGGTTGCGTTCACCATTCCGCTGCTCACCAGCTATAAGCAAGTGCATTACCGCGCTACCGCAGGTCAGACCGGCGAGGCCATCCGCGGTACGTTCGCAGAGCTCGGCTCCACTTTTCGCGCAATCCGCAAGAACAAGCCGCTGTGGATGTTCATGATCGCGTTCTTCTTCTATATTGACGCGGTCAACACGGTGATTTCCATGAGCACCTCATACGGCACGCAGTTGGGCATCGACTCCACGCATCTGGTAATGGCGCTGCTGATCACGCAGTTCGTGGCATTCCCGAGCGCGATCGCGTACGGCAAACTGGCTGGGCGTTTTGGCGCAAAAACCATGATCACCACCGCTGTGATCGCTTATATCTGCATTGTGCTGTTCGCCGCGTTCTTCTTGCGTTCCGCTACGGAATTCTGGATTCTTGCGATTCTTGTCGGCTTGTTCCAAGGCGGTATTCAGGCGTTGTCGCGCTCGTATTATGGCAAGATCATTCCAAAGAATCGTGCCAACGAATACTACGGTTTCTACGATATTTTCGGCAAAACCGCTTCGATTATCGGCACCTTCCTCGTTGCGACCACCACGTCGCTGACCGGCAACGCTTCGGTAGGCGTGCTTTCAATCGCAATCCTGCTGATCGTCGCCCTCATCTTCCTTCTCCTGCAAAAAGACCCCACCCGTAAGTAGTACTTGTCTACTAAATGCGCATGTAGATTCAATCGCCACAACCAATTGATTCTGCGTGCGCATTCCTAGGTGATGCCGTATTTCCGATGTCAACTTACATCTGAAAAGTCATGCATGGCAAGAGTCAGCCGCGTAGTAATCGCAATTGCATTCTTCTTCAGAGTCTGCGAAGAAACGCAATGTTGATTCGAAAATCAGAAGAAATTGAGGGCACGTGCCACTTCGTCGACGATGTCGAGCATGGCGCTGCGCGCACGTTCAGGCTCTCCCTTGGCGATCGCGTCGGCTACGGCATCATGCGCGTCAAGCGCGTCGGGCTTCGGCTTCATCGGGTATTTGCCGAGTTCCACGCGCCCGCGCAGCACGGTGGCAATGGTGTCGGAAAGCGCGGCGAACAGCTCGTTGCCGCTTTCATGCAGGATCAGCGTATGGAATTCCACGTCGAGATCATGGAATTGTGCGAGCCCGGCTTCGCCCTCCTCGTTGGCTTCGGCGATCTGCCGCATTTGCGCCGCGTACACAGGGAATTTCGCCTTGACGTCGATGGGGGCAAGACGCGCGGCGGAAGCTGCCGCAGCCGGTTCGACCGCTAGCCGCAGTTCGGTGAGGGACGACAGCTGCTGCTCGCGTTGCGTGGAGTGGAGACGCCATTCGATCACCTGATGGTTGAGCGCCTGCCATTCGCCGAATGGGCGTGCGACAAGTCCGATGCGACGTTTGACAAGTACCGCATTCATGGATTCCAGTGTTTTCGCGACTTCTCGCGCCACGGTTCGGGAAATACCGAAACGACTTTGCAAGGCTTCCAACGTAAGGCTTTCGCCAGCCTTCCACTCGCCGTCGAGCATTTCGATGGCGAGCGTTCGACTCACCGAATCCTGCATCAGCTCACCGCCGGTATTTTCTGCGATTACCGTGCCTTCAGCCATCGATCGCTCCTCCCTTACCCACTCCACAACATGCCTGCTTTGTTTCACGGTATGTTTCACGTATTCTGTGGCATGCGCGGCAATCACAAATCACAGATGATTGCGTATCCGCGATTGCGTGATTTACCGCCATTTTGCACTATCTCCAGCATAGCAAGTCACACGATTTTTCCAATTCGTAGTACTTTTTATTTGACTGATACTACTTTTACGGTTTATAGTAGTCTTATTCCTGATGCGAAGCGGCACAGGATCGTCAACAGCAAGGAGAGCAACATGAGCATTCACGTAGTGGTGATGGGCGTTGCAGGATGTGGCAAATCCACCGTCGCAGAAGCCATCCATGAACGACTTGGATACGCGTACGCGGAAGGCGACGACTTCCACCCACAGGCGAATATCGACAAAATGTCAGCCGGCATTCCACTCACCGATGAGGACCGCTGGCCGTGGCTGAACGTCATCAACTCCTGGATGGTGGCACGTGAGGCGCTCGGCGAAAACACCGTGGTGTCCAGCTCCGCGTTGAAGCGCAGCTACCGCGAGGTGCTCGCCAAGGACGTGCCCACATTCTTCATTCACCTCAACGGCAGCCACGAGCTCATTCAGCAGAGACTCAGCGAACGCAAGGGGCATTTCATGCCGCCCGCGCTACTGCCAAGCCAGTTCGCCATTCTTGAGCCGCTTGCTCCCGAAGAGAACGGCGTGGAAATCTCCATTGAAGGCAGCGTCGACGAAATGGTCGACCGTGCCATCGAAGCGCTGAACGCCTATGCGGCAACCGTGGCAGCCCAAACCGCAGCCCAGGCCGCCTAACCCGCCATTCCCCGGTCCAAATGTGTCCGATTCACCAGAAACGGACATCCAAACACCAAAACCGGTACATGAATGTCCGAATCTCCAGAATCGGACAAATCTAGCACGCCAAACCCATGAATCGAGGAGGATTCATGAACCTCATTGCAGCGGCGATCATCGGCATCGCCATCATCGTCCTACTTATCGCAGTATGCAAAGTGCATCCGTTCCTCTCCTTGCTTGCCGGCTCGTTCACAATGGCCGTATGTGCAGGCGTGGAATACGATAAGGCGTTCGGCAGCTTCACCTCCGGCGTCGGCTCCACCATCGCCAATGTCGGTCTGCTCATCGCGTTTGGCTCGATCATTGGCACGATCCTGTTCAAGTCGGGCGGAGCCGACACCATCGTCGACACCATCATGTCCAAAACGCCGTTGCAACGCCTGCCGTGGGCAATGGCACTAATCGCGTTCATTGTCGGCATTCCCATGTTCTTCGAAGTCGGCGTAGTCATTCTTATTCCGGTGGTGCTCTTCGCCGCCCGTCGCGCCAAAGCTCCGGTTGTACTGCTGGGTATTCCGGCCCTCGCAGGTCTTTCCACCCTGCACGCGTTCGTGCCGCCGCACCCCGGCCCGCTCACCGCAATCGGCGCACTGAACGCAAACCTTGGCATCACCCTGGCACTCGGCCTGCTCGTAGCCGTCCCAACCGTAATCATCTCCGGCCCGATCTTCAGCAAACTCGCAGCCAAGTGGGTACCGATCGCCGCTCCGGAAAACAAGGCTGAGGCCGAAGCGCCAAAATCCGCGGAAAACCGCCCGTCCTTCACCACGGCCCTGTCCGTGATCCTGCTGCCGGTGGTACTGATGCTCGCTGCATCCATCGTCGACCTGACCGGTCAGAACACCACCACATGGGGCCGCGTGATCGCGTTCCTGGGCACCCCGCTCGTGGCGCTGCTCATCACCACCGTCTTCGCCATGGTCGCCCTCGGCTACCTGCAGAAGTTCTCCCGTGACGCCGTCAACGGCATGGTCGGACAGTCCTTCGGCTCCGTGGCAGGCATTATTCTGATCGTCGCCGCAGGCGGTGGCTTCAAGCAGACGCTGGTCGATTCCGGCATCGGCGACGTGATCGCCAATTCGATCACCGAATCCGCCATGAACCCGCTGATCGCAGGTTGGCTGGTGGCCGTGCTCATCCGCCTTGCCACCGGTTCGGCAACCGTGGCCACCGTCACCGCTTCCGGCATTATGGTGCCGCTCGCCACCGGCATGAGCCCGACGCATTTGGCGCTGCTGGTGCTCGCCATCGGCGCAGGATCCGTGTTCTTCTCGCACCTGAATGACGCCGGCTTCTGGCTGGTCAAGGAATACTTCGGCATGACCGTGGGCCAGACGCTGAAGACTTGGTCGCTGATGGAAACCATCCTGTCGGTGGTCGGCTTGGGCTGCGTCATGCTGCTCTCGCTGGTGCTTTGACAGGACTCAAGAGCAAACCACATATCGGCATATTAATCCGCGATTGCGTAGGCCGCGGCTTACGCAATCGCCACGCAATCGCAATCACATAACCAAATCTTTCCGTCCACGAAGCTTTCCGCAACCTTCTTTTCTGCATTGCGGAAGGCGCGGAAAGCCGACGGACGGCACCAATACTTATCAATCGCACACATTTTTCAAAGAAAGAAGCACATCATGCAGTTGGGAATGATCGGTCTGGGACGTATGGGCGGCAATATGGCGAAGCGCATCGCGGCCGCAGGACATGAAGTGGTCAGCTTCGACCGCTCCCCCGAGTTGGATCGCACCGTGTCGAGCCTTGAGGAAATGGTGGCAGCCCTGAAGACGCCACGTCTGGTGTGGGTCATGGTTCCGGCTGGAGAGCCGACCGACAGCACCATCAACGAGCTTGCCGAGCTGCTGGAGCCTGGCGACATGATCATCGACGGCGGCAACTCCCGTTACACGGATGACGCCCGCCACGCGGCCGAACTGGAGCCGAAGGGCATCCACTTCATGGATTGCGGTGTTTCCGGTGGCGTTTGGGGCATTAACCGTGGTTACGCGCTCATGGTCGGCGGTAACAAGGATGATTTCGAGACCGCGCGTCCGATTTTCGAAGCACTCAAGCCGGAAGGCGATTCCGGCCTGGTGTTGGCCGGCCCGGTGGGCGGCGGACACTTCGCCAAGATGGTGCACAACGGCATCGAATACGGTATGATGCAGGCCTTCGGCGAGGGCTTCGCCACCATGGTGAAGTCTGATCTCGTCGAGGATCCAGCGGCCGTGATGAGCTCTTGGAAGGATGGTTCCGTAGTGCAGTCCTGGCTGCTCGATCTGCTGGCCATCGCGTTCAAGTCGGATCCGACACTCCAGTCCATGCCGCCGGTGGCCAACGAATCCGGCGAGGCGAAGTGGATGATCGAAGCGGCTCTCGAACTGGGCGTACCAACCCCCGCCACCGCGGCCGCACTGTACGCACGTCAGACTTCTCGCGGCGGTGCCGACGACATCCTGCGCGTCGTGTCCACGATGCGCGCCCAGTTCGGCGGCCACGTCACCAAGATTGACGAAATTGCCACGCACTGATTGCGTCATGGTCGGCGAGCGCCACGTACCACGCGCCGACCATGCATCTCGTTTCGTAGATTTCGCCCGGTCTCCCGCCCCCACCGGATTTCGGGCGAACCCATATCCGTACACATCAAAAAACGATATTCGTTATATGTGGCAGATTCCCCCTCTCAGGAAAAATGATATTCGCTATATGTGGCAGACCTACTAGGCCAAACGTCACTTAGGGGGCAAGTTTTATCCCCTCTAACCGTCGTTTTCCGCATAAACCTGCCACATATAGCGCAAACGACTTTTTCAGCGGCCATAGACTTCGTGCACGAACTTTTCAAGCGCCTTGATGGAGCGTTCCACCTTTTCCGTGTCGATGCAGTAGGCCATACGGAAGTAGCCGGGCACGCCGAAGCTGTCGGACGGCACGAGAATCAGGTCGTAGTCCTTGGCTTTCATGCAGAACGCGTTCGCATCATCTTCTAGCGCCTTCGGGAAGATGTAGAACGTACCGCCCGGGCGCACCACGTCGAATCCGAGCCTCACCAGCGCGTCGTACAGGAGGTTCATATTCTTTTCGTATACGGAAAGATCGCTGGTCTCGTCCACCACCTTGGCTACGGCCAGCTGCACGCTGGATCCTGGGCAGTTGTGTCCGGTTTCACGGCTGACCTGCCCGCACATCGGCACAATCAGCTCGGCATCGGTGGCACGCGGATTCACCGCCACATAGCCGATGCGCTCTCCCGGCAACGACAGCGACTTGGAGTACGAGTAGCACGAGAGTGTATTGTCGTAGAACTTGCTCGGATACGGCTGCACACCCCCGTCGAATACGATTTCGCGGTATGGTTCGTCGGAGATCAAGAAGATGTCATGGCCGTATTCAGCCTGCTTGGCGCGCAGGATTTCTGCCAGTCGTGTCAGCGTTTCGGCGGAGTAGACGGCTCCAGAAGGATTGTTCGGCGTGTTGATGAGCACCGCGGCGGTACCCGGGTTCAACACCTGTTCAAACGCTTCGAAGTTGATTTGGAAGCTTTCGGTATCGGCTGGCACCACGGTCAGGTGCGCGCCGGTTCCGTTGACGTATGGCTGGTACTCAGGGAAGTAGGGGGCAAACGTGATGACTTCGTCTCCCGGCTTGGTCACCACGCGCAATGCGTGGGCCAGCGCGCCGGCCGCTCCCGTAGTCGGGAAGATGTAGTCGGCCGTGTAGCCCATGTCGAAACGACGGTTGAGGCTTTCCGCAATGGCCGCACGCACCGAGGCAATGCCCAGCGACGGCGAGTATCCGTGCAATGCGACCGGTTCCGACTCCTGGTACAGGGCGATCATCTCGTCGGTGAAGCTTTGCGGACAGGGCACGCTCGGATTACCCAGCGAATAGTCGAACACGTTCTCATAGCCGATTTCGGCGCCGCGCGCGGTCGCATATTCGCTCAGCTCGCGGATTACGGATTTTCCGCCGAGCATGGCTTTGTAAGCTTCGTTGATCATGGACAACCTCCCCGTCGTTCGTTCATTTCGCGCTTTCGCGCGTTCGCGCTGCCACGCATGTTCGCATGTTCGCACATTTGCGTTTTTCGCAGGGCAATCCGCGGAAAAACGCCGCTATATCGTTTTTACCACCGGATTGTCACAGCCGGCTTTCGATGGTCACTTGGCAGACGGCGGTTGCTGTTGCGAAATTGCTATGCCGGGTACGAATCCTTCGCTGAAGATCCTGCGCCAATATTCGAGCATGTCTGCTTTCGACATCGACATGAACATGCCCGCCGCAAGCACGGCGACGTCCTCGTTGAATACGGTGTCGATCGGCAGTTTCTCATGCAGTTTCGGCCAGCGCTGCAGTACGGAAAGCATTCCGCCGACTGTGAAGTCAAGCATGAGATCGGTTTTCAGATCGAGGTTGTCGGCGTTCAGTCCAAGTACGGAAATCATGGTGAGTCGCCCGAATTCCTTGAGTGACGAGACGAGTTCCGGTGAGCTGTGCGGGCCGGCCAGCAATGCCAGTCGGTCGAGGCGCTGGCGCTGTTCGGGGTCACGCAGCAGCGCGGTGACATGCTTGCGCCATTCGGTGTCGGGATCAAAATCCCGCCCTGGCATACCCGGCATTGGCGTGTTTTCGACGGCGTGCAGAATGGCGGAATCGGCCAATTCTGGCAGCCCGGAGAAATGGTAGTAGAAGGAATTGCGATTCACGTCTGCCGTGCGAACGATGTCAGTGACAGTGATTTTGTTGTACTCGCGTTCCGAAAGTAGCTCCCAGAATGCGTTTTCAAGACGTTCTTTCGCTGGCAGGATTTCTGAGTCTCTGCGTGGTCGTGGCATCAGTACCCCCTGATAATTAGTCACACTGCCTTATAACCACATTTATTGTACAAGTTGTCTAGACCGAATTTCGACAAATGTCGTATACGAGTTCACGCTTACAACACAAGTACGCTACGTGCGCAGTGCTCGCCCACGTTCGCACAGTGCTCACGCCTCATTCGCGCTTCACTTTCGCTGAACTTTCGGATTGCGCGCGAGCGCCGCCTGCAACAGAATCACCAGCGCCTGATTGATGTTGTGCCGATCCGCACTGCTCAAGCCAACATATGTGCCGAGCATTTCGGGAATTACTTTCGGACCGGCCGCCACGATCGCGGAAATACTGCCCGCCCCGGAAGCTTCGAGCACAGAGAACAGCGCGTCGACCGCATGCTCACGCTGTTCTTTGGAAAGTCCCGTAAGCCAGCCGTTCAGCGACTTGTTGAACACCACCGAACTGTCGGCCACATCTTCGGCCTTGGCGAATTCACCCCCGTGCATCTGCCATGAGAAGGCGAAATGCTGCATGATGCCATCCACGTCGGATTTCACCACCACACAACGTTCAGGGGTTTCAAACACCATGCCCACCACCGAGGAGTCCGGCACGATTTTCACAATGCGGTCGCTCACGCTCGCATATTCGAAGCTTTTCACCACTTCCTCGGGGAAGCCCGGCCCGTCGAGCGAGTAGATGCGTTCAACGCGGTCCTTGATCTCGTCTTCGGCGTTCATGGCCGCATATACGGCCAGATTACCGCCTTTGGAGTGACCGGTCAGCAGTATCGGCCCATCCCACAGCGAGGCGACTTTTTTCAAGTATTCAGCTGCGGAAACCTGTGCTGGAACCGGGTATTGGAAGGCCATGTTGAAGTCTTCTTTCCATCCGACCAGCGAATCATCGGTGCCTCGAAACGCCACAACCAACGTTCCAGATGGCAGCCGGAAAGTCACTGCCGCAAACTGCGTTTGCGCACCACCGTCGAACTGCTCGCAGTACGCGCTCATTTCAACGTCGGAAAACCGCGGATTCGCCGCCACAGCATGGTAGAAGTCGTGCGTCACCTGCGGATCAACCAATCCCACGTTCTCCACGTCATGGTCGGCTACGGGCTTGTCGTGGTTCAGCTCGTCATCGGCACGCGCAATCGTCACGCCGTCAAACGGGGGCTTGCGCAGCATACGCAACGATGCGATCGGACGCCGAATATCGAATTGCTTCGCACGTGCCTGCAACGTACCGTATTTCGCTACCAAATCGTCCAATAGCAGCACGCATTCCGGCACTTCGTCGTACGAAAGCTGTGCCAACACCAATGCATCGGCCTCGCGGAACGGCAATGCCTCGAAACTGCGCGTTTCCGTGCGCGCATAGTCAATAATGTTGCCCATCACGCATTCCCCTCCTTGTCGTTGCGCAGTTCACCGACAGCGACTTTCGCCGCACTGGCTGGAATCGCCTTGAGCACATCTTTGATGAGTTCGCGTGTTTCCATGTCGGTGCCTCTGGCGGCTGCCACGATTTTCGGCAGCGAATCCGTCCAATTCGCCACCAGATCAGCGATATTACCGTACCCCGCTGCTGCGAAGATGTCGTATATCTGGTTGATGGCCCGTTCGCGCTGTTCCTGGCTTACGCGGTCGAACCATCCGTCGATGGTTTTGCTAATGAGTTGCGCACCGCCTGTCAGCTCGCTTGCCCGCTCGAATTCGCCGGACTGCGTCACCTGCCAGCTTGATCCCATATGCTGCAGAATGCTTATGGCGTCGGCTTTGACGAAGGTTGGTTTGATTTGCGATTGTAACAGCATGCCGATGATGGAGGATTCCGGCACGGTTTTGTCGATTCGTGCCGCGATTGCCTGATATGCGCGGCTATGCACCATGACTTGAGGCATTCCAGGCCCGTCATGCGAGAAGATGCGGGAGATTCTGCAGTTGCGTCCCGGCACGCTTCCGCCGAGTGCCGGCAGCAGTCCGAGCCGTTGCGCGCGCTCGTTGGTCGCTTCAAGATCGCTTTGCGTGATTTGCATGGCCGCATATACCGCCATGTTGCCGCCTTTGGAATGCCCGCCGATCATAATGCCAGGCGATTCCTTCGCCGAGAGGAAACGTTTCGTCCTGTCCAAAATCGAGTCCGCATATCGATATGCCGATTCTTGCGACGGCACTGGGCAGCGCACCGCCATATTAAAATCCTCTTTCCAACCGACGAGCGTGCCGTCAGTGCCACGGAACGCAACATATAAGCCGAAATCGGCACCCAAATCGAAGGTCATCGCAGCGAATTGCTGCTGCTCGCCCTCATCCAAACGTTCGGCATACTCCCCCACCCGCAACCCGCGGAATCGCGGCGATTCGCAAACCGCACGCAGCAACGAAAGCCGATAATCGTTCATTTCAGAGGAATTCGAAACAAACATCCCATCGTAGCTTTCGGCGCGCAGCAATTCACGAATCGGCACGGTCGCCACCGACTTGGCTTCGCCGAATGCTGGAACCAAACCCAGCAATCGCATGTAGGAAAGCTCGGAAAGCACCAAGGAATCGACATTGCTGAACGCCAATTCGCCGAACCCGCGGAACTCTCGGCGCACATAATCCACAACATTGCCCATGCCTCAACTTTAGCCCGTTCGCGGCTCCGACCACATGTCACCACGCGCATTGCCCCACATGTTCTCGCACGTACCCCGTACACCCACGCTCAAACCAACTCAGCCACGCACTGTAGGATATGTGCGAACACGCATCACAGGCGCAGCGAACGCAAGTCGAACGCACCAGTAATGCATGCAACAGACTTATGAAGGGACGCTCCAGAACACCATGGAACCGATTGAAATCGCTGTGGATTGGCTGAAAACCAATTCCGGAAAAATCATTCTGCTCATTGTCGTCGCACTGCTTGCGGCTGTTATCGACAAGGCGCTTACCCGAATCGTGAGCAAAGTGCTGGACCGTTCGCAAGTGCCGAACGCTTCGATTTTCATCAATATTCTGCGTGCGGTGGTGTGGACGTTGGCTGTGGGCACTGTACTGCAGCCGGTGTTCGGCATTAATCCGACCACGATTTTCACCGCGCTCGGTATTGGCGGCCTTGCGGTGTCACTCGGTATGAAAGATACGATCGCGAACATCATCGGCGGTTTCGGTCTGATGCTTGGCCGTGTAATCCAGCCGGGCGATCTGGTGAATGTGGCGGGCACCGACGGCGTGGTTGAAGACATCAACTGGCGTCAGACCGTGGTGCGCGAGCGCAATGGCAACGTCAAGATTATTCCGAATTCGATCCTGAACACCACGTCACTGGAAAAACTCAATCCGTCCAATGAGATGCTGGTTCGCGTGCCGTTCACCGCCAAGGCCGGCACCGACATCGACGAGATGACCCGTCAGGTGGTTCAGGCCGTGCAGCGCGACACCGCCGATTTGGCCGATCCGCGCTTCCCTCCGAAAGTGAGACTGACCGGCTACTCCCCTTACGGCATCAATGTCGAAGTGTGCGCGTACGCCAAGCCGGGATCGTTGCTTCCCGACATGATCAACGCCGTGGCACGTTCCATCGCCAATGCTGATTTTCTTGAGAATCGCGCCATCAACAAGGAATCGTAATCTCCTTGTGAACACAAGAAATCGCGATTGACCCATGTATAAAAAGTGCCGCATGTAGTATTCCACATGCGGCACTTTTTTATACTGAAATTATTACATCATTAGATTGATTGCCGTAATAATAACCGTCACTACAATGTAAGTAATTACGCCGACGTTCAGTATTGCTGTGCTCGTGCGAACGCCGCGAGGCAGTTCTTCCGGCGCGGTATAGAATTCAAAATTCTTACGTTCACGAATAAGCAGCACCACACCCGCAATGATCAGACCGCAATACAGCAGCATATAGATGCCGAATAGCATCATTCCCGTCGCATTCTGGCCCATCCACTGCATCATGGCTGTTCCGTCGCCGTTTTCCGCACCGGTCAGCACGTTCATCAGACTGTCGATGTCAATGTTCGTCATCACCCATGGCGCGGCCACGCCGCCCATGAAGTTGACGAACATGTGCATGACCACCGAATAACGCAGTTTGCTGGTACGCACGTACACGTAGCCGAACACAAGACCCAATGCGAATGCATAGAAGAACTGGAACAGGTTCATGTGCACCAAGCCAAAGAACAGCGCGGAGAACACGATCGCGATTTTTTCGCCGTATTTGCGCGTGCGGCTGATGAGTTCCTTGCGGAAGATCCATTCTTCGAACAACGGTCCGAGAATCACGAGGAACACCACGTTCCACACGTCGAATTGCATGGCCAGATCACTTACCGAATTGCTGGCGTTACCTCCGGAAAGCAGCGACGCCAGCATATTGCCGATGAGACTGCCCACATACATGAGCGGGAAGCACATGACCAGCAGTTTGAAGAATTGGCCTGGCTTCATGTCGAACTTGCGTGTTTCAATGACCGAAGATTTGCCCATGATCAGTACCGCAAGCGGCATGGCTACGAGATACAAAGGGGCATCCGACGCCACATACACCGCCCAATTCGGCAGATTCGTGGCGTGCAGTACCTGATAGAGCACGCCGGAAAGCACCATCGCAAGCGCATACCAGATCACCACCATCAGGCACATGCCTGCGCCGATGCGGGAGAACACGCTTTTCACGCGCCTAAGCCAAAGTTCATAAGGATTGACTTGCGGCTGTGGATACTGCGATTGTTGCGGATATTGCTGATATTGGGATGGCTGCTGCGGATTCTGCTGTTGCGGCCGCTGCGGATATTGTGGGTACTGCGGAAACGTCATATTTGCCTTTGCGACGACGTGCACGGGGTGCATATACGAAAATGCTGATATTCAGCACCTTAATACAGGAATGCTGAATATCAGCTTACAATCTCATGACCGTCGTCATGAACGTCCGCAACGAAACAGCTCACACGGCGAGCGCGGCGATTGGACGCGGAGCCACCACACAATCGAAATCAGCGCAGCACGCCTTCGATCAGCGTGGTGATCAGGTCGGTGTAGCTCACGCCGGTCGCCTCCCATGCCTTGGGATACATGGAAATCGGGGTGAAGCCCGGCATGGTGTTGATTTCGTTGACCATCACTTCGCCATCGGCCGTCACGAAGGTGTCGACGCGGCTCAGGCCGGTGCCATCGACCGCGATGAACGCTTTTTTGGCGGTTTCGCGCACGCGGTTCAGAGTTTCTTCCGGCAGGCTTGCGGGCACTTCCACATGGCTTGCATCGGAATTCACGTACTTGCTGTCAAAATCATAGAACTGGTCGTCACCCTCGGCACGCTTGTCAAGCACGATTTCGCCCGGCCAGCTGGCCTGCGGAGCCTCGCCGGCCTTCGGGCAGAGCACAGCGCATTCGATTTCACGCGCGTCGATACCCTGTTCCACAAGCACACGCCAATCATGGTGGGACGCTTCGAACACGGCGGCGGCAAGCTCGGCCGCATCGCCCTCATGTTCGACCTTGGTCACGCCGAAGCTGGAACCGGCACGGGACGGCTTCACGAACAGCGGGTACTGCAATCCGGCCTGCTGAACCGCGACAAGCATCTCGTCCGCTTCGGCGGCAAATTCGGAAGCGGCATCATAATTACGCACATCCAACGTGATGCCGGGAGCCACGGGAATACCAGCCGCAGCCAGCAATACCTTCGTATAATGCTTGTCCATGCAGGCGGCGGAAGCGAGCACGCCGCAACCAACGTACGGCACGTTCATCATTTCGAACAGGCCCTGAATCGTGCCATCCTCACCGTACGGACCATGCAATACCGGAAGCACGGCGTCCACGTGACCAAGCGAAGTCAGCGTGCCGTCATCTTCACGAGCGAAGAAACCATCCTGGCCAAGCGCCACATCCAACACCACATCTTTGGAGGAATCCGTCTTCTCCACCACCGGTAGGCCTTCGCTCATGTTCCACTTGCGTGGATCCTCGCCGTCTACGATCCACTCGCCGTTCTTGGTGATTCCCACCTCAATGGCTTCGAACTTGTCAGTATCCAACGCGCGCAGCACGCCCGCCGCAGAGATGCAGGAAATCGAATGCTCGTCGGCTTTGCCGCCATACATCACCACAATGCGCTGTTTTGCCATCTTTGTCTTATGCTCCATAAGTTGGTCCGTTGAACGCACACGCGCCCAACACCGTCTGCCAATACTGTCTGTACTGTCTGTCTTCGCAATATCGCGCCGGTTCGCACTTCTGTTCGCCCGCGATACCACACATTCGCAATATCGCAGTTCAGTATACAAACCGCACCTGAAAGTGCGGTCTTATCTGCAATTGCGATGTTACGGAAAGCTTATTCTTCGCTGATGCTTTCGCCGAAAAGTTCGGACAGCATTTGCGCGCAGGAGATGCCGTCGGAAAGCACGTGGCTCATGGCAGTGGCAAGCGGCGTGGGCACGCCATACTGCTTGCCGAGCGCCACTACCGCATCGGCAGTCGGCACGCCTTCGGCCACGCCGTTGCTCACCTTGGTAGCTTCCTCAACGCTCAGACCCTTGCCCAGATTGGAACCGAACGTGTAGTTGCGGCTCAACGGGGATCCGCAGGTGGCGATCAGGTCACCTACGCCAGCCAAACCGGCGAACGTCTTCGGATCGGCGCCTGCCGCCTCGCCCAGGGCAGTCAGTTCGGCTAGGCCACGGGTTTCGATCATGGCGGCAGTGTTTTCGCCGTAGCCGGCGCCGCGGGCCATGCCTACGGCCAGCGCGATCACGTTCTTCAGCGATCCGCACATTTCCAAGCCGATCACGTCGCGGGTTACGAACGCACGGAAATAATCGGTGGTGCAGGCAGCTGCGATCTTGCGCGCATTGTCGAGATTTTCGCAGGCGACCACGGTCGCGGCCGGCTCACGGTCGGCGATCTGCTTACTCAGGTTCGGTCCGGAAATCGCGGCGAAACGGTCGGCCGGCAGGTCGAGAGTTTCCATGACGACTTCATCCATGCGCTTGTCGGTGGTGCGTTCTATGCCTTTCATCAGCGAGGCGACGAGTGCGGTTTCGGGAATCAGGCCCTTGAATTCGGCGAGCGCCACACGGGCGAACTGTGCGGCAATGGCCACGATCACAATGTCGGCGTTGGCCACGGCTTCGGCACGGTCGCCGGTGGCGGTCATGTTGCTTGGCAGCACTTTCACGCTAGGCAGGCGAACACCATTATGATGGTGGTCGCGAATGCCTTCCACAATCTCCGGCTCGATGGCCCACATGGTCACATTGTTGCCTGCGTCGGCAAGCACCTGACCGAAAGCGGTTCCCCAAGCTCCTGCGCCCAGTACCGTCACGTTCGTCATATTTGCTCCTTGCATCGCTCCGGGCATCATTCATAGCCGGAGTCTTGGCTCAAAAATTGCTTTTCCTATGCTACCGCCGGCTGCGCACACCGCGATGCATACTGCAATACGCGTCACACGTACTCGCAATCAGCTGGCAGTATTTCGATTACTGCATTTCAGCAATCACGTGTTCGGCCTTTTTCGATTCAGTCCTTCACTCGACTCATCGTGCGATAATCCCAATATCCGTCTGGGGCTTGTTCGCCACGGATTTCGGCCATGACTTCGGTCATGCGCACGCGGATGCGTCGGGTGAGTTCGTTGGCGAGATCTTCCGGTACTTCCTCCCCCCAGGAATCGCAATCGGCGAGCAGATCCGCATAATCAAGCGCATCGTCGTAGCACATGACCACGTTCTTGCGCGGCCACGGCCACCAATGGTTGATGCTTGCCGCACCCCACGTTACCGCGCAGTACAGCGGAATCTGGTAGCCGAGTCGGCGCGAGGATTCGAGGGCGATTACGCCCACGCCGTTTTTCATGCTCATCGGCCACTTCTGCGGGTCGCGCGTCACCGTGCCTTCCGGCCATACGGTTAAGGGCCGGCCGGAGGTGAGGATTTCGATGGAGGTTTCCTCAATGGCTTTCGCCTTGCCCGCACGTCGTTGCACGGGCTGCATGCCGACCAGCTGGAACCATTTGCCGATCAGCGGCCACGAGGCCATTTCGGCTTTGGCCATATAACGCGGGCGGCGGCCTTGGTGGAATATGGAGATCATGGGCACGAACACGTCGAACATGGTGACGTGCGTGGCCGCGGTGATGAACGGACCGGTTTCCGGCACATGTTCGATGCCCCACGCCTTGAGTTTGGTGCGATTGCGGAATACGATGTCGCATCCGGTGAGCAGACGGTGGGTCGCTTTTGGATTCTGCGCTTCGATTTCCGCGGTGTTGGCTTTGCGTGGGCCGGTCGGGAAATCATGGGTCGGGTCTACAAGATGATGCTTCTGCGCGAGTTTTGCGACTTGCTCGTCACTCAGCGGCTTCACTGCAGAGCGCGGCGACGGTTTTCCTTTAGATACCATGGTCTCCATTGTGCCACCGGCCGCCGATACGCATGGAACCGTATCGGCATCAGTTTTCGTTCATAGCATCAAGCCGATACTGCAGCTCGTCGACCTTCTCCTTTCATTGCCTTCTGCCCCATTTTCTTATCAAATGATGCAGAAAAAAACATGAGGCAGCAAGATCAAACCACAGAAAGACTTCGCACATCCACAGCAATCGCCGGAAAAAACAAAACCGGCACCCGCGTGAAGCGAGTGCCGGTGAAAGGCGGTATAGACGTTCGACACGACCGTTCAATCGCAAATCATCAGCCACGACTGGTCAGTCGCAACCAATCCTGACCGATCACGGCGAATCAGTCGAAATCTGCGCCGAGAGCTTCGAGCTTGCCGCGGAAGTCGGCGTAACCACGGTCGATCAGGGAAATACCCTGCACATTGGATGGCCCCTTGGCGGCGAGCGCCGCAATCAGGTGGCTGAAGCCACCGCGCAGATCTGGCACATCAATATCGCGGCCGGTCAGCGGGGTCGGTCCGAAGATGACCGCGGAATGCTTGTAATTGCGCTGCTGGAAACGGCATGGCAGCGATCCGAGGCATTCGCGATACAGCTGAATCGTGGCGCCCATCTGCACCAGTGGCTTGGTGAAACCGAAACGGTTCTCATACACCGTTTCGTGCACGATCGACAGGCCCTTCGCCTGCGTCAACGCCACCACCAGCGGCTGCTGCCAGTCGGTCATGAAGCCCGGATGCACGTCAGTTTCAATCGCGACCGGCTTCAGATCGCCACCCGGATGCCAGAAACGAATGCCGTTATCGGTGATATCGAACTCACCACCGATCTTGCGGAACACGTTCAGGAACGTCATCATTTCAGGCTGCGTGGCACCTTTGACGAAAATGTCGCCATGCGTGGCCAATGCCGCGGAAGCCCAGGAAGCAGCCTCGATGCGGTCGGTCAGCGAAGTGTGTGTGTAGCCCTTCAGTTCCTTCACGCCCTCGATGCGGAACGTACGATCCACATCCACGGAAATAATCGCGCCCATCTTTTGCAGCACGCACACCAAATCCATGATTTCCGGTTCAGTGGCAGCGCCGGAAAGCTCCGTTTTGCCTTCCGCGAGCACTGCGGCAAGCAGCGTCTGCTCGGTAGCGCCCACGGACGGGTACGGCAGATGGATCTTCGCGCCATGCAGGCCGTTCGGCGCGGTGATATGAATGCCGTCCTTATGTTCTTTATCGACGTTGGCGCCCAACTTGCGCAACGTTTCCAGATGGAAATCGATCGGACGACCGCCGATATTGCACCCGCCGAGAGCCGGAATAAACGCCTCGCCCAAGCGATGCAGCAGCGGGCCGGAGAACAGGATCGGAATGCGCGACGAGCCGGACAGCGTATCCACGTCGGCCACATCAGCAAGCTGCACATTCGTGGCGTCGATCGTGACCACGCCGTGATCGCCGTCCACCGTAACGTCCACGCCATGCAGACGCAGCAAGTCGGAGACCACGTGCACGTCGCGAATCTCCGGAACATTCTTCAACACGGACGTGCCCGGGGCAAGCAGCGCCGCCACCATGGCCTTGCTCACGAAGTTCTTCGCGCCACGCACCTTGATGGTGCCGTTTAGCGGCTTGCCACCTTCGACGTGCAGAATGTCGTTGTTATTGTCAGACACGCTCAACCTCTTTCGACCCGCTATCGGATCAAATTTAAAGAAACACTGCCTTTCAGTTTGCCATAAGGCATGTAGCATATTCGCGGAAAACGGAATTCAGCGCAGTGTCTCCTTAATTTCGCGCGCGAGATTCGCGTCCCACATGGCACCCGTGGCACTCATCACCGCGTTCGCACCAGCCTCACGGTACGCCTTGTAATCTTCCGGACGAATCACACCGCCTACACCGACAATCGCAAAATCAAGCCCCAGCTTCTCACGAATCGCACTCAAACGACCGACCATATCGAGGCCTGCGCCACGAATCGCATTGCCGCACACGCCAGAACGGTCACGGCCCGCGCCAGGCAACGCCTGATTGCCGTTCGCATCCACCAGTTTCGCGGAAATCGTGTTGATCGTAGAGAAGCCCTGCACCGCGCCATGGCCTACAGTTTCCTTCACCATGATCTCCAAATCGGTATCATTCGGAATGTATGCGAGCTTCACGATCAGCGGACGATCGCCGATTTCGTTCTTCACCGCTTCCGTAATCTCGCCGACCAAATGCGGATCATGGCACAGCAGACGATTATGCCCCTCATTCGGGCAACTGGTGTTCATTTCCATCAGACCAGCGCCAGTTTCGGCTACCAAATGCGCGGTGGTGACATGATCGGCAATGTACGCCTCGCGATCCATGCCTTCAACGCGGGATCCCTGAAAGCTCGGCACCAGCAGCTGGCCATCGCCGGCTTCGACGATCGCTTTCTTCATATCCGGCTGCCACTCGTCCGGATCACGGGAGGGAACGCCAAAACTGTTGGAAATCGAAATCGGAAGCTCATAGCGGGTGTCGGCAAGCACGCCCTCGTCAAGTTCGGCACTGCCGGGAACCAGCGAACCGTCAGCATTCCTCGGATGCACGGCAAGCACGTTCGGGAACGCATTGCAACCCCATGCGCGGGAGCGAACCGTCTTATACACGGCCAAATCGAAGCCCATGCGGAAGGCAGCCGTGGTGAAACGCTCGTTCAGCAGCGGGCCTGCCGGAATGCCAAACGGCAGATTCACACGGAAGCCAAGGAATCCCTCAGCCTGATCGAACGGCTGGGACTGAGTGGACTGCTCGGAAGCATCGGTATCGGAATCGCTCTTCAATACTTCAGCGAATGCGCCGAACGGCCCCTGCAGATAGTTGTCTTCATACGTGCGATTGACGTCATAAAACGGCGCGAAACCTTGGCTCATAGTGTTCTCCGAAGTTGTTCTTGTGTCATGTTGGATGTGCGATGTGAACGCGCGGGATGTTGTATCCACTGTAACGCGTCATAATCCCCAAACGCCCGGCTTGTCTCACTTAAACAGCTTCCCACAGATCGTTTCGGACTGTTCAGACCAGGCCAGCTCAACGAATCAGGACTTTCCGCGAACCGTCTCGCCCGGTAAGGCGGTACTTGCGTCCGCGGCCAACGCCTATTGGTTCGATGACGCCGTCATCCACCATTGAAGCTAATATCTCCCGAGTCCTGGTAAGACCAAGACCCAGCACTGTGGCCAGATACGATGTGGGCTGTGGCCCGCCAACCGTCAGTGCATAAGTGATTTTCTCCAACTGGCTTTGCGGTCTGATTACATCGCCAAAATCGGCATTACACGACGTCAAAGCTTCATCAGACGCAGCAATCATATCTTCCAGTCGTCCGTTTTCATAGGTACCGCCCCTATGGGTCGCACCGGAATCATTTTCCGGACTTAGCGCCGTATCGGAAGGCGCTGTGTCAACAGAATATCCACCCATGCAACCTTCCGCGCTTCCGACAAACTTACGTGGATACAACGTAAGCTGCACACGATCCGGATTGTCAAACACCTCCAATTTCGGCTCGGCAGTTCCTGCGAACAGACTGCCTTCACGCATCACATCAAAGCCACTGCCCGCCTTCTCACCAATGCCAATCAGATTGAACATCTTCATCAACGTAGGATTACGCGTATCCGAAATGCCACCCTGTACCACCTCGTCAACGGAAAGGCGCAATCCACCAGGATTCGACAGCACGATCCTGTCATAATACTGAATGATCACCGTACCCCGACGAACGAAATAATCAGCATGGACAAGCGCATTGGTAACAGCCTCACGAACGGCTTTGTCCATCGGATTGTCATCGATTCTATGCAAATCGGCACCAAGCCGAAATGGATGAGCGACAGCGGACCGCAGGCGGTTGACCACCCTTCCCCAAAAATCATACAAATTCCCCGACCAAGTGCCATCCTCCGAGGTGAAACGGTCATCCCACCGGTCCCGATCGCCCATAATCTCACGATAATCCAAGAAATAATAGGGGAATTCGGATGCGATCCGCCACGCCTCACCAAACATCAACAATCCAGCCCTAGTGGGACGGACTTGCGAACCATCAAGCCGCAACGCCTCAATACGAAGCAGAAAATCCTCATCAGACAACCCGACCCATGGATGGTCAGAACGCCTGCTCTTAAACTGCCGACGATACGACGCAACACTATCGGCGTTCAGCGCATCAACGCCCATATCTTCGACAATTGCCCTATCCAAAGGAAGCAAATCACTATCCCGAAGCATGGCATGGACCGTTTCCCCATCACACAGATAATCGCCATCACCATTGCGCCGATATGAACCCTTCATCGGATTCGGCCCCACGTATACGGGAAGATGCTCCCTTGCCGCGCGAGGAATATCAATGGAAATGACGTCACCCTGCGAAGTATGGCGAATCACCACATCGTTATCGCTCAGCACGACGGCACTGACCTTCGAAGGATCATGCACCGTATTCCAAAAATCCTGCACCATTTTCCGAGCGTCATCGACTCCAGTGATATACAACGAATGGTCTTCATGCTCGGACACGCCAAGCAGAATCAACCCACCTTCGGTGTTGGCAAAAGAACTATATGTTTCCCACAAACTGTGCGGCAACCCACCTTTGGCGCGCTTCGCTTCCAAACGGTTACCTTCACGCATCCGAGGAACCTCTCGGGACCACCAGGCATCGTCATGTTCATTACCGTTCATCGCCATCATCACCTTACATACCACGCGATTTACACTCATTTTGCCGCCGCTTTGCCGTCGTAATACGATTTTACCACCGCTTTTCACGCGCTTTGCCACCGCTTTGTGGAATTTGCTATTGATGGAAAGACGATGATGGCGAACAAAAAGCCCGGCTTGGTTGCCGGGCTTAAAGAATGATAGCCAATGATGCGGTAGGCTGCAGTCGCGATCAGCCAACAGGCCTGTCCCGCAATTACGGATCGCGCTGCGCGCGGACTCAATGCTCCCTCGTTTCGGCTGTCGTCGAAACTAGGGCAAGGCCCTGCTGGCAGTGCACTGCAATGCCAGCCGCCGGACGCGGCTAGATAATGCCGCGATCGGCAAGCGGGCCCTGCCAATCCGGGTATTCACCTTCGCGCGCAGAAGCGATCGTCTGCTCCGGCTCGCACTTGACCGGCAGCGTCTTCGGCTTGAACGGGAACTTTTCGGCACGCATCTTTTCGTATGCCACGATATCGTCTTCATACTGCAACGTCAGATCGATGTCGTCGTAGCCGTTCATCAAACGCCAACGGGTGTAGTCGTTTACCTCGAATGGCAGCGTCACATCGCCGCACGTCACCGTGCGATCCTCCAGGCTCACGGTCATTTCACGGCCCGGCTCCTCGTCGAGCAGCTTCCACAGCAGCTCAACGGATTCCTGCGGCATAATCGCAGCCAGCACGCCGTTCTTCGCGGTGTTGCCGTAGAAGATGTCGGCGAAACGAGACGAAATCACCACGCGGAAACCGTAATCGTGCAGCGCCCACACGGCATGTTCACGCGAAGAGCCGATACCGAAATCCGGTCCGGCAACGAGAATCTTGCCCTTCTTGTATTCCGGCTGGTTAAGTACGAATTCCGGATCGCGACGCCATGCATAGAACAGCGCGTCGTCAAAACCGGACTTCTGCACGCGCTTCAAAAACACGGCGGGAATAATCTGGTCGGTATCGACGTTGGAGCGGCGAAGCGGTACGGCCACGCCGGTAAGAGCAGTCAGTTTTTCCATTTCAACATTTCTTTCGATTTACGATTCACAGGATGCCGGAAATCCAAGATTTTCCGAGGATTTCCAAGGATTCACAGGTCGGCCGGAGACGAGATGGTACCGCGGATGGCGGTTGCTGCGGCGACTGCCGGCGACGCCAAGTGCGTGCGCGACCCCTTGCCCTGACGGCCTTCGAAGTTGCGGTTCGACGTGGAAATGGAACGTTCGCGGGCCACCATCTTGTCGGGGTTCATGCCCAAGCACATGGAGCAGCCGGCGTTACGCCATTCGGCACCGAAGTCCTTGAATATCTTGTCGAGTCCTTCCTTTTCCGCCTGCAGACGCACACGCGAGGAGGCCGGCACCACGAGCACGCGGTGAATGTTTTCGGCCTTGTGATGCCCCTTCATAATGGAGGCGGCCACGCGCAGATCCTCAAGACGTCCGTTGGTGCAGGAGCCGATGAACACGGTATCCACGGCAATGTCTTTGATGGGCGTACCCGGAGTCAAACCCATGTAGGCAATGGCACGCTCGGCCGCGGTGCGCTCGGTTTCGTCGTTGAACGAGGCCGGATCCGGCACCACGCCGGAGATCTTAATGCCCTGGCCCGGATTGGTTCCCCAAGTCACGTACGGTTCGAGGTCTTCAGCCTTGATGGTCACTTCCTTGTCGAACACGGCGTCATCGTCGGTTTTCAGCGTCTTCCAGTATTCGACGGCCTTGTCCCACATTTCACCTTCCGGCGCGTGCGGGCGGCCCTTCAGGTATTCGAACGTCACTTCGTCCGGCGCGATCATGCCGGCGCGGGCGCCTGCTTCGATCGACATGTTGCAGATGGTCATGCGTGCGTCCATCGACAGTTTCTTGATGGCTTCGCCGCGATATTCGATGACGTGCCCCTGGCCGCCACCGGTGCCGATCTTCGCGATAATCGCAAGAATAATGTCTTTTGCAGTGACGCCCTTCGGCAGCTCACCTTCGATATTCACGGCCATGGTCTTGAACGGCTTCAGGCTCAGGGTCTGCGTTGCCATAACATGCTCGACTTCGGAGGTGCCGATGCCGATGGCCATAGCGCCGAACGCACCGTGCGTGGAGGTGTGCGAATCGCCACACACGATCGTCATGCCCGGCTGTGTCAGGCCCAGCACCGGCGCGAACGCATGCACCACACCCTGATCGGCGTCTCCCAGCGGGCACAGACGTACACCGAAATCCTTGCAGTTCTTTTCGAGCGTGCTCAGCTGCAGCGCGGAGATCTTATCCGGATTCGGGCGGTCGATGTCGGCAGTCGGAGTGTTGTGATCTTCCGTTGCGATCAGCTGGTCAAGGTGACGCGGCTTGCGTCCGGCCAGTCGCAAGCCTTCGAACGCCTGCGGACTGGTGACTTCGTGCATGAGCATCAAATCAATGTACAGCAAGTCGGGAGCCCCATCACTACCCTTGCGCACCAAATGATCGGCCCAGACCTTCTCGGCCAATGTCGTTCCCATTGCGGGACCTCCTCGAATTTTTCCTCACTTTTTCCTCGCGAGTATTGCCAACCCGCATTGTTCGTGCTATAAGCCTATGGTGTTTGAGCCCGGTTCGAACGCGTCTATGCCGGTATATGAGATACTTGCATGCAACACACACATCATGTATGCGTCGAGTTCACGTTAATTCACGCTAAAAACACGCGAAATGCGACATATCTCCCCGTATGCGCCAACATAATCGTTGAAAATTCAGCATTTTTCCAACTTTTCTATTACTGAGTGAAGATTCGAAAATTTCTGCTTTACCGCAGCTCGACATTGCATACATTTTGCATTTCAATATGTGAGATGGCATAATCCCTCTTATGACTTCTTCGAATACAAGCACCGCCATGCCTGAACCGCAGTCGGATGAGACTGAGCTTCAAGCTGAGACCAACCACACGATGTCTTCTCAAAGCAACGAGATTCATTCCGGTGTGGGCGTGCTTGACAAGACCGTCAAAATCCTTGACGCGCTTGAATCCGGTCCGGCAACGCTCGGACAGCTGGTTTCCTCGACGGGCTTGGCCCGACCGACCGCGCATCGACTGGCGATTGCGTTGGAGCGTCACCGTTTTGTGTTGCGTGATCAGCATGGTCGTTTCGTGCTTGGCTCGCGTTTTGCGGAATTGGCCGCAGCCGCCGGCGAAGATCGTTTGCTGACCGCAGCCGCGCCGATTTTGCAGACTTTGCTGGATCGTACCGGCGAATCCGCGCAGATTTACCGCCGCCAGGGCGATATGCGCGTGTGCATCGCCGCTGTGGAGCGCGCATCCGGTTTGCGCGATTCCATTCCGGTTGGTGCAATGCTGTCAATGGAGGCCGGTTCCGCAGCCCAGATTCTGCTGGCTTGGGAGGATTCCGAACGCCTGCATCAGGGGTTGCGTCACGCCAAGTTCACCGCGGCCAAGCTTACCGCCGTGCGCAAGCGCGGTTGGGCCGAATCCGTGAACGAGCGCGATGAGGGCGTATGCTCGATTTCCGCGCCGATTCGCAATGCTTCCGGCCAAGTGATTGCCGCGATCTCGATTTCCGGCCCGGACGGTCGTATGGGGTCCAATCCCGGACGCCGTTACGCCCCGCTGGTCATGGCCGCTGGTAAATACCTGACTGACGCCCTGATTAAGGCTTCTTCCGGCCGCTGACAGGCGGTTACGATCTTACGACCGTATAGCTTCGCAAGCTTTTCGACCGTGCTTTGCAACGCATGCACGGCACGGTTTTTCGTTTGCGGTTTTCATTTGCCGCGATTGCCGTTTACTTGCGCATCCAAGACAGGAGTTTGCTCCACCAGGTTGGCCTATGCAGCAGGTCCACGCCTTCGGATTCGGGCTTCGACTCGCTGGTCATACCGTATGCGTACGCCTTGCCCGAGCTCGGCTTGCCCACCAATTCGCCGTATTCCAATAGCTGCGTGCGAGGCTCGTACGGATGTCGAATGTCGAACTCAATCAGACGTGCGGCCCTCTTCTGCGGCACCGGACCGTACGATCCGAAACCACTGGTGGGCGACGCGATCATCATCAGCCCGCCAATCACCTTCGGCAAAACCTTCGCCATTCGCACATCAGCGGAATTCCGCGAAATCGGTACCGTTCCAACGAACGCATTACGGTGATCATGCCCCGCGGAAATCGCGAAATACCCACATTGCTCCAAAATCGCAAATTCGCCGCTATCGGTATCGGGGCAGCTGATGCCCTCTCCCAAATAACTGCCGGGAAGCGTTTTCTCCTCGTCCAAAACGTAGTGTTTTCCAGCGAAATTACGGTAGCCTTCGATCGCGCGCGCCGCATTCGTCGCAGCCGGCTTCAACAGTTGGTAATACTGTTGCACCGGAAAATGCTGAAATACCATGCACGGCACTGCCTGTTCCTGCGATTTCGCGGTTTCGTGCGAAACTACCTGTTTCTGAGATTGCGTGGCCATCATTTCCGGCACTTCGGCAAGAAATCGCAACGCCTCCGCGGACGGGCTTCCATACCCGCCGGAACGTGCGTAATCGCCTGAATCCAGCAATACCAGACCAAGCACGGACGTCGTATGATCCACGTCGGAAACCGGCAACGCGAATGTGCCTGGCTCGCAGGCAAACACGCGTTGGCTTGGCAAATATTGCTCCGCCTGAAGTCGCGCAGAATCAGGATTCAGGCATCCGGGAAATTCCCTGCAAATGCTTTCGATTTCCGCATTGCCCAACCCGCACTGAAAATCATGATTACCGAAGGTCACCGCCCACGGAATGCCGCGGTCGGCAAGCGGGCGCACGAGCTGTTCGACGGTGGCGCGCACGGATGCACGGGTGCGTTCCAGCGCGGCTTCGAACCGTTCTGACGCTTCGGAAGACTTGGATGAGGCGGTCTCGCGTGTAGTTCCGACAGAAGCGCTCCAGCGACGCTTGCGCGTGGTTTGCGCGTATGCGGGATCGTATCCTGCGATCTGATTGCCGGTGAAGATAACAATGTCCGGCCGTGTGGCATCCAGCGACGCTTCGATGAGTTTGACGGTGTCTTTGCTGACTTTCGGCCCGTCTTGGATGTCGGTAAGCTGCAGCACACGGAATTTGCCGGATTGGTGGAATTGCAGTCGCCCCAGTCGCGCGGATACGGAAAGCGGGCGATCGTCGCCTTCTTCCGCCGGTTGGATGCGCGGTCGCGTGGCCGCGGCTTTTGCTGCGTTCTGCAATTCAGTCATATTTCCTAGGGTAGTGCAATTTTCTTGGACTGTGCCATAGCGACAGACTATGCTTGCGAAAAACAAAAAACCCTCGCATCCGCGAGGGTCATTGGCTGGGATGCCTGGACTCGAACCAAGAATGGCTGAACCAGAATCAGCTGTGTTGCCAATTACACCACATCCCAATTTGGCAGGCGTGGCAACTCCGAAAAGTTGTCCGTCGTACCCCCGACCGGATTTGAACCGGTGTTGGCGCCGTGAGAGGGCGTAGTCCTAGACCGCTAGACGACGGGGGCTTAAATTATCGCTGTGATTCTCAGCAGAGCTGCGAACCGCAACGAGTGATAAATATACGCGAATCCTCAAGAGTACGCAAGTCACGGCGTGTCGCGCTATTTTCCGCCATTCTAAAGCATCTTCTCAGGAACAACAAAACCCGCTGGAACAAAACATTCCAGCGGGTCAACAGTTATGCAGTCATGCAAACGCACGAATCAGCGCATCACAGGTGCTCGCGCAAACCCTGCAGGCGAGCGACGGCAATCTCCTTGCCGACGATCTCCATGGATTCGAACAGCGGCGGAGACACGCGACGGCCGCTCATGGCCACACGCACAGGACCGAATGCCAGACGCGGCTTGTAACCGCCATCCTCGATCAGCGCCTTGTTCAGCGTCTCGTGCAGGAAGTCGGTCTTCCAATCAGCTTCATCGACAGCGGAAAGTGCGGCAATGGCGGCGTCGAGCACTGCTGGAGCGGAATCCTTCAGCTGCTTCTTAGCATCGTCGTCAGGCTCGATATAGCCCTCGGTGGAGAGCAGCGAGCCGACCATGCCCGCAACCTCGCCCAACAGGCGCACGCGCGGCTGCACGAGATCCACGGAAGCGGACAGCACTTCGCGTTCACGGTCGGTCAGCGCATCCCAAGAATCGGCGGAAACCACGCCGTCACGATTCAGATACGGCACGGCACGGTTCAGGAAGTCCTGCGGTTCGAGCATGCGAATGTGTTCGGCGTTGATGGAAATGGCCTTGTCGATGTCGAAACGAGCCGGATTGGCCTTGACGTCACGCACGTCGAACTTCTCGATCATCTCTTCCATAGAGAACACGTCGCGGTCGGCGGCGATGGACCAGCCCAGCAGCGCCAGGTAGTTCAGCAGGCCTTCGCGAATGAAGCCGTTGTCGCGATGCAGGAACAGGTTGGATTCCGGATCGCGCTTGGAAAGCTTCTTGTTGCCCTGGCCCATCACGTAAGGCATATGGCCGAACAGCGGCATTTCCTTGGCCACGCCCAGCTCGATCAGGTAACGGTAGAGCACGATCTGACGCGGGGTGGAGCTCAACAGGTCCTCACCGCGCAGCACCACGTTGATATTCATCATGGCGTCGTCGACTGGATTGGTCAGTGTGTACAGCGGATCGCCGTTCGGGCGCACGATCACATAATCCGGCACGGAACCGGCCTTGAATTCGATGCGGCCACGGATCAGATCGTCGAACGCGATATCCTCGTCGGGCATGCGGATACGCAGGGCTGGCTTACGTCCTTCCGCACGGAAAGCGGCCTTCTGTTCTTCGGTGAGATTGCGGTCGTAACCATCGTAGCCGAATGCCTTCGGGCGGCCTGCAGCCACGTTGCGGGCTTCGATTTCCTCCGGAGTGGAGAAGGATTCGTACGCATAGCCGGCTTCGAGCAACTTGGCTGCGACATCCTTGTAGATGTCGCCACGCTCGGACTGGCGGTACGGACCGTCAGGACCGCCCACGTTGATGCCCTCATCCCAGTCGATGCCCAGCCAGTTCAGGGCTTCGATGATCTGGTTGTAGCTTTCCTCGGAGTCGCGCTGAGCGTCCGTATCTTCAATACGGAACACGAACGTGCCCTTGGTGTGGCGGGCCTCAGCCCAGTTGAACAGTGCGGTACGGACCATGCCGACGTGCGGAATGCCGGTCGGAGACGGGCAGAAGCGCACGCGAACATTCTCAGGAAGTTCCGGTTTGGTATTTTCAGCTTCAGTCATAGATTCCATTGTGCCCCGCAAACCGGACGTGCCACCCATTCCCACACACCGGCTCGCTTTTCGCTACACCGTTGCATTTATCACGTCAGACAATGCGTACGACCTTACGCCGACATCGCCGAGAGTATCCGACGCGCCGTTCTCCTTCGAGGTTCGTCGGGATTGTTCCATACTGCAGTGCTTTTCGTTTTTTGTAATGAAAGGGTATTGCAATATATAAATAAAAATCCCAGCACCGCAGTTGTAAGTGCCGGGATTTTTTATATTGTCACGTCAACACCATCATTCGATATCGCGACAAGATTTCATATTCCAAATTTATTTTCAGAATATCCGTTTTGCAGTATTTTGATTATTCCGAATCGCGTTCTGAGGTGCCGTCTTCCGTATCTTCGGTTTCCGCAACGTCCGAAGCTTCGCTCGAATCAGACGAATCGTCCTTCGTCAATTTGAACTTTTCAGCGAGCGCCTCCTTGCTCTTACGCTCGTCCTCTTCCTTGGCCTCCCGCTCGGCCTTCTTCGGATCCCAGCGCAGGCAATCCGCATGATACGACCATTCCAAGCCCGCCTGCGGAATCATCATGTTTGCAGTTATAAGGAAAGTCCGCTCGCAGAAGGAATTGACCTCGACTGGAACGATTCCATCCATGTGGCGTATGGAATCGCGCATCTCAACCAGTTGCAGCAGGGCCGCATCACCCATGCAGGTCGGCGGAATGGCCATCTGCTCGCACAGCTCGTTGGCGTACAGCAATACCGGCAGCACACGTATGACCTGCTCGCCCAAATCATCAATGCCGTCGCACATGAGATTCATCAGTCCGTCGCACACCGCAACAGACGCAAGGTAGCGACCGGTGAGCTGCAACGGATCAACTGTGGTGGCATAACAGAAGCTGACGTTCTTCGACGCCTCGCCGTCGAATTCGAATCCGGAGCTACCGCGAATGAGGTGAGTGACGCTTTTCATCACACTGCGGATGCTCTTTTCGACGTGGGCGTCGATGAAGATGCCCAGAATGTCGGCCGCTTTGAAGAACAGGTCGGCATTGTTGGTTTCGGAATAATCGCGCATCACGTCGTACGCCTGATTGGCTTTCTTCAGGGCCTGCACCACTGCTGGATCGCAGCCCGGAATCTCATCCATTCCCTCATATACGGCTTCCGCCACGGATATGTCGACTTCATCCGGCAAGCGCAGCAACGCCCTTGCCATCATGCAGGAAAACCCTACCTGCAGATCTTCCATATACTTGGCGTCGTTCTCCATCTCCTGCGCGGTTTGCAGCGGCCACAACTCCACCACTTTGACGCAATACTCGATGGCCAACTGCGTATGAGGCATATTGTAGAGCGGGTAAAGCGCTTCGTTGTTGATCTTAAAAGGCATTCGTGCTCCTTTGCAGCCTCGACGTCCATATCTTCGCTAAGCCCATCAGGAGACCCAGCCCTTCAATAATGGCATGGAATCCCCTTCCTTTCAACAACCGACGCACGTTACCTGCCGCTATCAACCATCACAACCATCCGCCGCGCGTTTCACGCATTATTTCACGCCGGCAGCGGGGTCGACATACGTGATCGACAAAACCTTTCGCGTATCGCAATCGTAGGTAATGGAGGTGATGGAGGCGAGCGCCGTATGGCGTAGCAGCATATTATGTTCCGGGTGCCCGGTTTCCAGCATGTGCCTGTAGCTCCAGATGGGCGATTCGTGGCTGACTACAATGATCTGCTCGCCCGGATGCTCCCCCACTTTTTCAAGGGCGAACGCTTGCACACGATGCGCGATCGACTGGTAGCTTTCGCCCCAGCTTGGCTTCCACAGGTTGCACACCAGCTTCCAATTGCCGTTTTTCCAGAGCGCACCTTCGCCGTAGCCGATGCGCGTGCCGCGGAATTCGTTGCGCGCTTCGATGATGCGCTCGTCGGTGGTAAGTTCCAGCGGCTCCTCACCACGGGCTTCGCGCACTTCATTGAGTGCGGTGAGGATTTCGCCGGCCGTTTCGCGCGTGCGTTCCAGCGGCGACGAGTAGATGGCGGAAACAGTGTTGAGTTGCGGACTGACTGCAATGTAGTGCGCGGTCGCCTGCGCCATGCGCACGCCCACTTCCGACAGGTGGAATCCGGGCAGTCGTTCGTAGAGCAAATGCCCCGGATTTTCGACTTTGCCGTGACGTACGAAATGGATGGTTGTTGCGGGCATCCCTACCGCCTTTCCGTAAGATGCTGCCGGACTGCTGACGTTGACCGATGGAACGAAAATCCTGCAATCGCAAGCTTTGGAAAGGTTGCGCAACCATTTTGTAACAACCGTCTTTCGCCCGCCGAACATCTTTTCGTCCACCAAATGAACGTGTGGTGAGTACTTACAAAATAACCAATCGAATTATGTCTGCCAACCTCAATGTACCGCGTGTTGCGACAGCACCTCCGCATAAAGTTGTCTAGGTCAAGAAAAGGACACACAACCAATCTCCACCCCCCTATGCAACACGCCGAAGCATCAATCGATTGACGTTCAAGCAAGGTTGAAGAGAGAGACTGGGGCTGGAAAGAAAAACAGTCAAGGCAGAACAAGGGTATATCAAGCGGTCTGAAGCAACGCAAAGCGGCGGACGCAAGCACCAACCGTGAGCAGAAGGGAGCAGCAAAAAACATGACCAATTCAGTCCTCGCCGGCGCCAAAAGCATCGGCCAACGTCTTTTCGGAGGGTATGCGGAGCTTCTTCGCATACCGCACACCGCCCGATTTTCGGTCGGCTCAGTAATCGCGTGCATGCCGTTCCCGATGGTCGGTATGACAATCACGATTTCCGTACAGCATTATTACGGCAATTACTCGCTGGCAGGCGCACTGACGGCCGTGCAGGCAATCGCACTGGCCGTTGCGAGCCCGGTGCTCGGCAAGCTGGTCGATAAATTTGGCCAGCGCCAGGTGTCGATTCCAACGATCATTGTGTGGATGATCGCAGCGACCGCGCTGGTTTCCTGCATCACCGCGCGAGTGCCCTCATGGATTCTGTTCTGCATTGTGCCGTTCATGGCGGCGATTCCGCCGTGGGGCGCGATGAGCCGTCAGCGTTGGACGACACTGCTTAAAGGCGATACGGAGAAAACGAACCGTGCACTTTCGCTTTCCGGCGTGTTCGACGAATGCATGTGGGTGATTGGCAATCCGCTCGCCTCCACGCTGGCCGTGATTTCCGGCCTGTTGGCGTTCTCGTTCACCGGTGTGTGCGTGGTGGTCGGCGCGCTCATGTTCCTCACTGAGCTTTCCACCGAGCCGAAATCGCAGACGCAACTGGCTCGCGAAGCGGGCATGACCCGCAAGGAATACCGCGAGCGCGAAGCTGCCCGTTCCAAGGCGTTGCAGGCTGAAGCGGCAATCGAATACGCTCGCGATCGCGCACGTTCCGAAGGTAAAACGGCTGCGGAAGTGCAGGCCGCTATGGATCAGGCCGCCGCGGATGTGAATGCCGGGCGCAAGGAGTCGATCTGGGGGCCGGGACTGATTGCCGTGTGCGTGACATGGTTTGGCTTGGGTGCGTTCCAGTCGGCTGCCGGCATTTCGATCGTCGCGTTCGCTACGGAAGCGAATATGAAGCAGTACACGGGTTTCGTGTTCGCCTGCTTCTCGTTCAGCTCGCTGATTGGCGCACTCGTATATGGTGCGAAGAATTGGACGATTCCGCTGTGGAAGCGTTTCTACTTCTGCCTTGTCGTGGTCGATCTGGGCATCGGCTCGTTCATGTTCGCCAAACATCTGTGGGTGATCATGATCATCTACCTGTTCATCGGCGTGTGCCAGGCACCGACGTGGGTGAATGGCAACCAGCTGATGCTGCACTTGGTGCCGCCCACACGCTTCACCGAAGGCATGGCCTGGATGGGTGCGATGAATTCGATCGGCGGTTCCGTCGGTTCGGCGATTGCCGGCCAGTTCATCGACCGTATGGGATCGCACGGTGGTTTCATTGTGGTGACGGCTTTGGCACTCACCTCGCTGGTGATCGCCCTGTTCGGCTTCAAACAGATCAAGGACTCCACCGAGCAGCCCATGCTCACCACTGTAAGCGTGTGACCTTTCGCGCTTAAAGCATGCAAAGCATATGAAAAGGCGGTGTCTCACACCTATACAAAGGTGTGAGACACCGCCTTTTCATATTCAGGACTGCCCGGACGTCTGCACAATTCGGAAATCGGGGCAGATTTCCGGGTTGTGCAGACAGATTTTCCGAATTCGGGACTACTTGGGCCAGCCGTTGGGAGTGTGCTCCAGCGACCATATACCAAGCTTGTGCGAGAAGCTGTTCTGCCACTTGGCTTCCAACTCCTCCGGAGTCAGACGGTTGTCGGCTTTGCGTAGACGGTTCATGGCGTTGGTATGCGTATCGTCGAGTAGCCATTTGCGCGTCAGGAAGTTCCACACCATCACTACGGCGGTTGCGATGAGCTTGCCGACGTTGGTGCGGATCAGATATTCCGTGCTCTGTGACACGTATGCATCATGGTTCATGCCATACGTGGAGATCCAAATAATGGCGTCGTTCATGAACAGGCCGATCAGCGCGCCAATCACGAAAATAAGGATTTCCATCCAACGGGCCATGTCGTCACGGTGCTTGAACACCAGTTTCATGCTGGCGACATAGTTGAAAATCAGGGAAATAACGAACGAGATGGTTGCGGCGAGCACGTTGTGCATGCGGAATACGCCGACGAGAAGATTCAGAATGCCCCAGTCGATAATGAAGGCGATTACGCCAACGAGGCCAAATTTCATAAGCTGTTCAATCAGTTTTCTCACAACGAATATTTAACACGCGCACGCAGACCACCTTGGCAGCCATTCAGACAAAGCCCAAAATTTCTCACGCAGCCACCCCGACTGCGCCGTTCGACGCCTAGACTGGAGGTGAACCGCAAAGGCTGATTTCAACAATTCAAGGAGAGCATCATGCCAGTCATTCATACCCATGTTTCCGTGTCCACCACCGCCGAACAGCGCGAGGCGCTGAAGTCCGCATACGGCAAGGCGATCACCGCCGTTCCCGGCAAGTCCGAAGGCTGGCTGATGTGCCCATTTGAAGACAATATGCCGATTTATTTCGGCGGCGACGATTCCAAGCCAGCCGCATACGTCGAAGTGAACGTGTTCGGTCGTTCCGTACCCGGTTCCGCCTGGGAGAAGCTGACCGAGCAGATCATGGCTGCATTGGAGAAGGAACTGGGCATCCCGGCCGACCGCACGTACATCCGTTACACCGCCACCACCGACTGGGGCTGGAACGGCGGCAACTTCTGACGAAGTTACCACCGTTCCTTCGAGGTTCACCCATATTGCGAATCTCTCACCTCACCTACGGGAAACACACCGTGTTTCCCGCCTCACGGTTCGGGGCGGCAACTTCTGACGAAGTTACCACCGTTCCTTCGAGGTCATGGCGTTGCGACGTTCGCTAGAAACCAACAAAATTAGGGTGCAAAAAGGGCGGCCACCTACGCATATACGTAAGTGGCCGCCCTAAAACGTTGCGATCAGAACGCTACGACTCGTTTATCACACGATCTTCGGCATCGGCGTGGTCAGGGACGTGGTGAGGTTCACGTGCACCAGGCCGGCGCCGGAATGCACTTCGACCTTCTTTAGCGTCACCGTACGCTCGGCTTCCGGAGCGCGGTCATTGTCGGTCATGGTGGCCGGGGACTTCACGGCGACCAAAGCAAGCGAACCGAAATCGATGCCCGCGCTGGCGCATAGGTTCTGAGCGGCGGCCAGCGATTCGGCGAAACCGTCCTTCAAAATCACGCGGTCAGATGGAACGCCATACGCGTTCTCGGCGACCCAACGCACGTTCTCCACCAGAGCCATGCCCTTGTGACTGTGCGGTTCGGCCGGCATGGAACCGTTCGTCACGGCATCGACGAACGCATCGAGCTGCGGGGCGAGCGCGTCGCCACCGTCGCGGTACAGGTTGCCGATGATCGGGTCGCGGAATTCCAGTTCCTTGGCGGTGTCCTTGAGCGCCGGAATCTGATCATCCTCGCCATCCCACAGGTTGATAAGCGGGAAGGTAGGAATATCAAGACCTTCGAGGCGCTGGACGTGGAACGGGTAGCGCCATGCCAGATCCGGATCGTCGCGCCACGTGGAAGCGCGGGTCACGACGATGGCTGCGGACGGCCACTGTGCGCCATACTCGCGGCAAGCAATGTCAAGCCACTTCTGAGCGCCCGCATCAGTACCATAACCAGCCTCAACAATCACCACGTCGTGCAGAGCGCACGCCATTTCCACGGAGACCAGCGTCGGAATGCCGATGGACACGTTGGCGAACGGGCCGCCGTGCACGTACACCGGAGAGCCGTTCACGGTCTCTGTCTTGGCTGGCTTCACGGCGTCGCCGAGGATGCCGGTGATACGCCACAGATCAACGAATTCACCGAAGGTCACGGCCTTTCCATCCTTCGTGCCGGCGACCATCTTGGCAACGCGCTCGGAAATCTCATCCATGGAACGCGACAGCACAACGATCTGCATAAGCTCGCAGGTCGGAGTGAGCACCACGCGCTCAGCCACGTCGCCCTTGCCACGGTCCACTGCGATCTGGCGCAGGGAACGGGACGGCACTTCGGAGACGCGCGGCACGAGAATGGTGTCCAGCTTGCCGTCGTCAACAGCCTTCTCCGCAAAGGAGACCAACAGGTTCTGAGCCGCTTCGATAGCACCCATTTCGCCGCACAGACCCCAGTCGATCAGCTCAGGGTGAGTCAGGGAAGCCTTGCCGCCACCCGAAGCACCACCCTTGGAACCGGCAGCGGTAATGCCCATGCTCGGCTGACGCAGCACAGCGGCCGCATCGATGCCACGCTCACGCAGCGCATCGATCAACGCGATCGTAGTGGTGGTCTTGCCCTCGCCGCGAGACGCCTTCAGCGGGGTATCGGCGGTGACGAGCACGACCTTGCCATGCTTGCGTGGAGCATCCGGATCATTCTTCAAATAATCGAGATAGCCAAACGCATCAATCTTCTGCACCAAGCCGTACTGGCTGGTGAAATCCTCAATGCTGGTCACTGGGGTTTTCCTTTCTTCGATTTGGAATGACGTCATTTTAGCGACGTTGTATTGCGGGGAAAAATCGGCTCCCGCAACGTGGTCACAGGAGCCGAATAGTGAGATATTAGAAGTCCGACATGTGGAAGCCGTTCTTCATGTTCATGCTGGCGGTGTACAGCACGGAATCAAGAAGCTTGTCGGTTGCCTCCTTGAGTTGCGCGGCCATGTTTTCGTTGGCTGCGGCAAGGATTTCGCGGGCGTCGTCGTTGCGCACGGCTTCGATGATTTCATCCGGTTCCATCGGCTGCACATCGCCGATTTCGTCTTCCGCATCGAATTCGTCGGTAACGTCACCCACCAAGCGTTCAATCTGCTCGTCGGTAGTGGCAACCATGCGGTGGCCCATCGCGCCGGTCTTCTCCTGATAGCGTTCCACAGCGTTGGCGGTGTCGGCGAAGCTGGAATCGCACAGGGCCGCGATAATGCGGTTCTCCCAATAGAAGTTTTCGGATGTGACGCGCGTGGTGGTGTCTTCCAAATACTTCGGCGTGGAGTTGACGTTCGGGAAGAACGGCACGAGTGTGTTGAACGGGTTGGAACCGTAGGCGATCCACTGGATCGCGCGGCTCACCTGCGGGCGGTACGGGCGGATCTGCATTACCGCAAGCTGGCTCTGACGGTTGATGCCGATCGGGCGGAACATATGGCGGGTGCGCTGGTCGCCAAGCTTTCCATACGGATCGTACGGGGTGCCCTGATAGTGGGAGCTCAGCACATACTTCACATCTTCGATGGTGATTTTGCGTTCTGGTTGGCGAGCCCACGGAATATCGTCGGAAACCGGCTTGTGGTCGGCATCCTGACCATCCCACTGCTCGTCGTACGGGTTGAGGAAACGCTGCATGTACCAAGCACGAGGAGTGTTGTACACGTGATCGGAATCGGAGTGAGAGCCAAACGCGTCACGCGGGTTGAACGGCGTAGTGCTCTCCACCGACAGGTCAAGATGGTTGCGTTCGATGAACTCGGCCAGATCGGCGGAACACATGTGGTCCTCCTGCTCGCCAAACGCATCTTCAAGATCAAATTCGTCAATGCCCAGCTGATTCGGCATGGTCACATACGCTTCGTCCGGCACACGCTTGGCGATCCAATGATGGCCGCCAACGGTTTCCAGCCACCAAATCTCGTCAACGTCGGAGAAAGCAACGCCGTTCATCTCATAGGTGCCAAATTCCTCAAGCAGCGCACCCAAACGTTCCACACCCTCGCGGGCGGTGGTGACGTACGGAAGCACGAGTGTGAGGAAATCCTCTTCGCCAATACCACCGGCGACTTCCGGTTCAAAGCCTTCTTCGCCTTCCTTGCCCTTGGCAGGCTTGAGTTCCACGAACGGATCGGCGCCAAGCACACGCTCGTTGGTGGTGAGCGTTTCGGTGGCACTCATGGCAACGTTCGCCTCATTCACACCAGCTTCGCCCCAAATGCCTTCTTTCAGATCGGCATTCGGCACAGCCGTATACTGCAGCGGATTGTCAGGAAGGTCGATTTCAACATGCGAAAGCACGCTCTTGTACTTGCGCGGCTGATCTTCAGGCTTGACTACGATGAAGCGCTTCGGGCAAAATTCACCATTTGCACTATCTTCATTACGGGCGATGATGGTCGATCCGTCATAACTTGCGTCTTTGCCAACCAAAATCGTGGTACACGCCATAATTATTCAGCAATCCTTTCGATTATTGTTAATACGTTTTCGTCGGATATATTTCTGATTTCCGCATCTTTATATCGTTATATTGCTGCGAAAATCAGTTTTCTGGTCTTACTTTAGATACTCTTTCAAAAATCAGGCTTTTCCAGTGAGGAAAATAGCGCCCTGATCAACGATTGTACCGGAAGTACGCAGCGCACGTTCCATTTCATTGAGCCAGAATCCCTGATTGAGGCCGGCGAGCGGAGCCGTGGTGCCCCACACATGCAGGTAGTAGTCGTGATCCTGATCCGGCGGATATGGGCCGTTGTAACGCATCGTCACTGCGGGATCGTTGCTGCGGCCCTGCAGCAACGGCGAAGCGGCGGACGTGCGTCCCTGAATCGTTTCAGGAATCATCGCGGAAACCGTGCGCGAGAAATCAGCCGGAATCGCGAGCGCGTGAGAATCGTTGAAATCGTACATCAGTGCGTCCACGGGCAGGTTCGCGAGGGACCAATGATTCCACTGGAAACCGCATACCGGAATCGAATCCGGATCAACGAATTCCCAATGCAGGAACTGCACTGCGGGATCAAGCGCATCAATGTAGAAGGGGAAGGAAACAATCGGCGTACCGTCGATGCAGTTCTCAGGCGGCGCCGCCTTGGCAAACGCGTCGGGAATGACGGTAAAATCTGCGGAAATCTTCATGCACCCAGTATCCCTCAAGCGTCTGACTCATACAAGGTTTCAATTGACGGCATAACGAAACGACCCCCGCGGGCGAGCCTATGCGGGTGCGCGGGCAGGGGGGCGTTCCGGGAAACAGGGCCTATCAGACCTCACATCACTTGAAAAACAGGACGTTACAGGCGATAGGCACAGCTAGTACGGCTCAGTTGGCCGGGTGGTAGAAGTCGCCGTTAAGGGCGGCTTCGGCACGGGCCTGAGCCTCTTCGAAGGTGACTTCTGCGAGGGAGGCACGCACGTCGTCGAGCGCCACCGGAGTCATGGACAGAGAGTTCACGCCAAGACCGGCCAGCACTACGGCCAAGTCCGGATCAGCAGCGGCCTCGCCGCACACGCCCACCGGCATGCCCTTGGCGTTGCCCGCGTCGCAGATCATCTTGATGGCACGCAGCACCGCCGGGTGCCAGGCGGTCTGATAGTTGGCAACGGAACCGAGCGTACGGTCGGCGGCCAGAGTGTACTGGGTCAGATCGTTGGTGCCGATCGACACGAAATCAGCCACGTCGGCCACCTTGTCAGCCATAAGCGCAATCGACGGCACTTCGGCCATCGCACCCACGAACTTCAGACCGAAGCTCTTGCCAAGCTTCACGAAATAGTCAGCCTCATGCTGGTCGGCAACCATCGGAGCCATAACCCACAGGTTCGCATCGGTGGCGGCATCGGCTGCGGCGAGCGCCTTGAGCTGGCCTTCGAGCACGTCCATGTGGGCGCGCAGGGTGCGCAGGCCGCGCAGGCCGAGGGCCGGATTCGGCTCGTCTTCCGGAGTGAGGAACGGCAGCGGCTTGTCAGCGCCGGCGTCGAGCATACGGATCACGACCTTCTTGCCTGGGAACTGGCTCAGCAGCTCGGTGTAAGCGCGGGTCTGCTCTTCGACGGTCGGCGGCTCGGAGTTGCCGATGAACAGGAATTCGGTACGGAACAGGCCAACGCCTTCAGCGCCATATTCCAGCGCCTTGGCTGCATCGGCCGGCTTGCCCACGTTGGCGAGCAGCGGAATCAGATGACCATCCTTGGTGGAGCCTGGATTGCCGCGCAGTTCCTTGGCTGCGGCCGCGCGGGACTTGGCGGCTTCGGCAACGGCGATCTCCTCTTCGGTCGGGTCAACGACGAGTTCGCCCTTGGCCGCGTTCACGACCACGGTAGTGCCGTCGGTCAGGTTTTCGGCTTCGGCTGCGGAAACAACCGCCACAATGCCACGAGCGCGCGCCAGAATAGCGGTGTGCGAGGTCGGGCCGCCCTGCGAGGTGACGATGGCGAGAGTCTTGCTCATGTCGAGCGCCGCGGTATCAGCGGGGGAAAGATCTTCGGCGACGAGCACGAACGGGGTTTCGCTCTGCGGCAAGCCCGGAGCGGGAGCGCCCATAAGGTCGGCGATCACGCGCTGTCCGACATCGTGCAGATCGGCGGCACGCTCAGCCTGATAGCCACCGATGGCACGGAACATGTCTTCCACTGCGGCGAAGCCTTCGAGCACCGCACGTTCGGCGGTCTTACCCTGCTGAATCAGACCCTTGATGGATTCAGCCAGCGACGGATCGGAAGCGAACATGGCGACGGCCTGCAGAATCGGAGCAGCCTGCTTGGCACCTTCGTCACCATTGGCGGCCTCTTCAGCACGACGGTTCAGGTCGGCGTTCACCAGTGCGAGGGACTTTTCAACGCGGGCGATTTCGCTTTCGGCAGCAATGCCTTCCGCACGCGGAGCGTCCGACGGTTCCGGCAGTGGTTGCGCCATACGGATGACCGGGCCGACTGCAACACCGCGACCAATGCCAACACCTTTGATAATCATGTGAACTCCTTTGACCTGTTTCCTTGTTTTGTTGTTTGCCCGCGAAGGGAACGCGAACCGAACGTTTGTTGTTGTGATTTTCCGCGCTTGCTTTGCGCGTCGAGTTACTGCATGATTCCCACCGTCTTTGCCGGTAAATCATTTTCAGCCTGCGCACAGTATACACACTTTAAGCCGCAACACACAACCGGTAAACGTTTTCTGCGTTTCGTGAAAAGAAGTGCTATAGTAATTATTAGCGGCGCACCGAGGCATTTCGCTCGGCAAGCAGCACGACTTTCAAATAACACAACCAAAAATCAATCAACACACGACTCAAAGGAGTGTCCATCATGGCAACCCGCACCACCGTCATCAACGATCCCGTCGGCATCCACGCCCGTCCGGCCGCACAGTTCACCCAGGCCGTCACCACCTCCGGCTGCACCGTCACCATCGCCAAGGAAGGCGGCAACCCGGTTCCGGCTAACTCCATCCTGTCCGTCATGGGCCTGGGCATCAAGCAGGGCGATTCCGTGGTCATCGACGTGCAGGGCGCCGATGACGAAACCGTGGCAGACAACCTGCTGAACATCCTCGTCAACGCCGAGTGATCTTCCTTTTGCTGAAGATTTCAGAATTATGCAAGATATTCAACAATCTTCAGTTGTTGCATCGCAATTATGAAATCGCAATGCAACACGCATGATTGCGATACTTGCTTCCAGCCACCTGCCGCTTTCGACGGGTGGCTGTTTTATTCTTGAATACGCGATTGAGATACGGCAGTAATTCGAATAATCCGAGTTTTTCCGAGCATTTCGAATATTTGTGGTGAGGAGAGCATGGCACGTACAACCGACAACGCTTCGGCTTCGGCAACTTCGGCGAACAGTTCGATCACGAACGTCGCAGCGCTAGCCAACGTCTCCATCGCCACCGTCTCCCGCGTTCTTTCCGGCAAACGCACCAAAGACGACGACATCGCACGCCGCGTGCGAGCGGCCGCGGCACACCTCAACTATTCGGTCAATTATGCGGCGAGCGCGTTGCGCAGCACCGTCACCAACACCATCGGCCTGGTGATTCCGACCGCCAACGACCCGTTCTGCGCGCAGCTGCTTGACGAAATCGAACCCGTCATCGACGTGGATTCGCAGCAACTGCTGCTGGGCATCGGCGGCGATCAGGCCACGCAGATTCAACGCATCGAGTCGTTGGTAGACCGCCATGTTGACGGTCTGATCGTGCTGCCCGCCTGGGAGGCCTACCTTTCCGCAGAGCTTGAACATTACGCCTCCACACTGCCGATCGTGCAGGTGGGCGGCCGCCAATGCTCGTTCCGCACATCCATGGTGAGCGTCGACGAAAACGCAGCCATGGAAATCGTGATCGGGCATTTGGCTGAACGTGGCATCGCATCCGTGGCATACATGGCCGGCAAGGAAATCTCCTTCGAATCGGCGGAACTATTCACCATGTTCCACACTCAGATGCGAGCGCACCATCTTGCCACCGAAACCGAATGGAACAAGTTCGGAGACCGTAGCGTGCAGCGCGGATTCGACTGCGCCATGCGACTGTTTTCCGAGCCGCTCGTGCAACCGGAGGCCGTGGTGTGTGCCGACGATGCGATCGCGTTCGGCGTGATGGTGGCGTTGCATTCGCTTGGGCTTCGCGTGCCTGAAGATGTGCTGGTGGTTGGCTACAACGATTCGCCAATCGCACGCACCACCATGCCGCCACTGACCAGTGTGCGCCCGCCGTTCAAACAAATCGTCTCCGAAGCGCTACGCCTACTCAACGACGGCCCCGACAGCCCCGCACATATCTCACTTGCACCGCAACTGATCGTGCGCGAATCCACCAACTACCAGCGCTGAATCGCAATTTTTGCAATTTTGCCGGCAGTTATCGCACGATAGCAAGCCAGAATCATACCCAAACAACCATTTTTCCGCTCACTGGAGAAATACGGACGCCGGAGAACAGTATGTGCCAACGCCGCTAGCTCTAACTGGCGATGAGAGAGCAGAAGAGGGCTTCGAAGACCAGTACGGGATTGCCATTGCCGGCCAGTCGGCGACGCGCAACGGCAATATCCTCCAGCCGCCGCACCGCTCCCCCACGCGTAAGCCGCACCGACAGTTCGGTGATCGATGAACGATTCTCCAAATTGATCAGTCCCACCGAATCCTCGGCATTGTTCTGTAGCACAGCCACATCACGGTAAATACTGGCAATCGAGTTCAACGCACGGTCAAGCACATCACGCGTAAGTCGCGTAGTCTGGCGCTTCAGCTCGTCTTTTTTGGCGATCGCATTGTACGCGCCACGCAGTTTCGTAGGAATACGATCCTTCGCCCCAAGCCCATTGACCCTACGAAAATCAGCTTCCGCCTCTGCCGCCTTGACCTTCACCTCCGCTTCGGCCTGCGCTTTCGCATTGTCGATAAGATTGCCGGCAAGCAGCACCGCATCCGATGCGCGACGCAATCCAAGCACACCCACAATCAGCTCGTCACGGTCAGACATCACCTGCTCATTCTCCGCATACAAGCGCGCAATGCCGATATGCCCTTCCGCAAGACGTGCGGCACGCACCGCGATTTTCGGCTCAAATCCGCCATTTTGTTCCAGAAATGCGGCCACTGCCTGCGTGGAAGGCACAGCAAGATTGACGATGCGAGTGCGCGAGCGAATCGTCGGCAACACATCCTGCGCACTCGGCGCGCACAAGAGCCAAATCGTGTGCGCGCTCGGCTCCTCAATCTCCTTGAGCAGCACGTTGGTGGTGCGTTCCAGCATGCGATCGACATCTTCGATAATGATGATGCGCCACGGCGCAGTGCTCGGCATCTGTTCGGAAGTGGTGATGATGTCTCGCACCTCGTCGATGCCGATGGTCACTTTGTTGGTGGCAAGCACGGTCACGTCGGGATGAGTGCCGGCAAGCACCTGCTGCACGGCTTTGGTCGGCTCGTCGCCAAGACCATGATCGGGGCTCTCCAGCGCCGCCGCAAACGCGCGCGCCACATTGGAACGGCCCGATCCTGGAGGACCGCAGATTAGCCAGGATTGCGCAATGGCTTTCGGATCGCCACTTGCGATGGCTTTGAGTTGTTCGACAACCCGCTGCTGGCCGACAATCGAATCCCACACGCTCATTGGGCGGCCTCCGATTGGAAAGTTTTCGTTTGGCTGATTTGTGCAAAATCGTCTTGAATATGCGACCATACTTCATCGATGGATTGGCTGGCATCAATCACGCGGAAACGTTGCGATTCCGCCTTTGCCAAGTCAAGAAACGCCTGTCGTGTACGACGTTGGAAATCGTTTCCCGCAGATTCCATGCGATCTTCATCATGCTGTAGTCGTGCATGCGATTGCACAGGGTCAAGATCCAGTAGATACGTGCGATTCGGCAATAGCTCGCACGTTGCCCACATACTTAAGTCGCGGATTTCACCTGCCGTCAATTCGCGGCCGCCAGCCTGGTATGCAAGAGAAGAATCAAGGTACCGATCGGTAATTACCACGGCACCGCGTTCCAGCGCAGGGCGAATCACCTCGGCAACATGCTGGGCACGGTCGGCGGCGAACAGCAACGCCTCCGCACGCGGAGCAATATCCGCGTCGGAACCTTCCACGCCACCAAGCAGCAGCTTGCGAATAGCCACGCCAAGCACAGTACCGCCCGGCTCGCGCGTGACCACGCATTCGCGCCCCTGCGCCTCAACATACGCACGCAATCGTTCGACCTGCGTGGTTTTGCCGACGCCGTCGATGCCTTCAAAGGAGATGAATATGCCCTGCATATTCATCACCGGACAGGAACTACGGCGGGACGGGTGTAGCCTTCGTTGGCAGCGAGCCATTCCACATCGGCCTTCACCGTGGTCGGTGTGGAACCGATCTCCTTGGCGATACGGGTGTTGGCCCAACCCTTATCGGCCAACTCGCGCACCTTGGCACGGCGATCGGCACGAACTTGATCAGCAGAAGCCTTAGCACCCTTAGCAGCAGTCTTCTTAGCACCACCCTTGCCAGCAGCACCCTTGCGTCCACGCCTCTTCGACGGACCCTGCGCACGCTTCTCCGCCAGCAGACGGAACGCCTCAGCCGGCTCGATCGACTCAGGAGCATACTGCTTCGGCAACGTACGGTTCGTTTCACCATCGGTGATATACGCGCCGTAGAAGCCTTCCTTGATGGTCACCTGCTTTTGCGTTTCCGGATCGACGCCCAGTTCACGCAGCGGCGGCTTGGCAGCGCCACGACCGCGCCCACGGCCATACTTCGGCTGGGCGAACAGTTCCTTCGCCTTATCCAAATCAACCGTGAAAATCTCATCTTCCGAAGCGAGCGAACGCGTATCCGACTTGCCATCGGCACCAGTCTTCGTCAAATACGGGCCGTAACGACCATTATTGGCTTGCACAACAACCGTCTGCACTTCACCGGTCTGAGCGTTCGCTTCCTCATAAGAGCCAACTTCACGAGGCAAACTCAGCAGACGCAACGCATCATCCAACGTCAACGATTCCGGGCTCATCGTCTTAAACAACGACGCCATCTTCGGGCGATCGGCAGCCTTCTTAGCGCTCTTGACCTTCTTCGGCTTGCCATCACCAGCCACGTCACCGTCAGCACCAGCATCCGCAGAAGGCATCACCAACGCAACATACGGGCCGAAACGGCCATTACGCACTTCAACAGTGCCCCCGGAAACCGGATCAACACCAAGTGCGCGCGGACCGCCGGAATGATTCTCGATCAAATCATGACCGACTTCCACCGTCAGCTCATCCGGAGCGAGAGTATCCGGCAGCGACGCACGCTTCGGATTTCCCTCATCATCCAGATGGTTCACATCCTCCAGATACGGGCCATACCTGCCGACGCGCACATGCAAACCGTCGCCGATCTCAATCGTATTGATCTCGCGAGCGTCAATTTCACCCAACTGCGCGACCTGCTGCTGCAAACCGGCATGCGCCTCGTCCGCAGACTGCGCGGCACCCTCACCGGAACCGAAATAGAAGCGGGTCAGCCAATTGCGGCCGGTCTCCTGACCACTCGCGATCTGGTCAAGACCGCTTTCCATATCGGCAGTGAACTCGTAATCCACATACCGCGGGAACTTCGTTTCCAACAATTTGACCACGGAGAACGCGAGCCACGACGGAATCAACGCACGACCGCGCTCATACACGTACCCGCGATCGATAATCGTGGAAATAATGCTCGCATACGTGGACGGGCGGCCGATTTCCTTCTGTTCCAACGTTTTCACGAGCGACGCTTCGGTGTAACGCGCCGGAGGCTGAGTTTCATGTCCGTCGGCACCAACCGCCACCGCGGCGAGCGCATCGCCCGGATTCATCGGCGGCAGCGACACATTGTCATCCGACTTCTTATCAGCTTTGCTGGATTTGCCGGATTGCGCAGCCTGTTCAACGCTTCCAGCAGCATCACCCTTCTTCGATTCGGCGGACGCGCGGCGACCCTCACCGGCCGCCTTCATAAAGCCGGGGAATTCGATGACAGTGCCGGAAGCCTGGAACATGGCTTCCCCATTCGATTCGGTCGGTGCAGACAGTCGCACGGTCGCCGTGGAACCGGTTGCGTCCGCCATCTGGCAGGCAAGCGTGCGCTGCCAGATCAGCGTGTACAGCTTGAGCTGGTCGGCCGGCACTTTACTTGCGATTTCCGCAGGATCGCGGAATTTCGCACCCGCCGGCCTAATGCATTCGTGGGCTTCCTGCGCGCCCGCGGTTTTTGTGGCATATTGTTTCGGCGCGTCCGACAGATAGTTTTCGCCGAAATGCTTGACGACCGCTTCACGCGCGGCTGCGATCGCTTCCTGCGACAGCGTCACCGAATCGGTACGCATGTAGGTAATATAGCCGTTTTCATACAATCCTTGCGCCGCGCGCATGGTCTGACGCGAGCTCATGCCGAGACGATTGCCGGCGGTCTGCTGCAATGTGGACGTAGTGAACGGTGGAACCGGACGGCGACGGTACGGCTTCGTTTCCATCGACGCGACGGTAAACGTTGCAAATTCCAACGCCTGTGCAATCGCGGAAGCCTGCGCCTCATCCAACTGCACGACCCGGTCCTTCGCACCGGCCGCAGTCAGCTTGCCATCGGCGCCGAAATCCTTGGAACCCGCCAAACGACACCCACCAAGCGACACCATACGAGAATCAAACGCAACATTATTGCCATCGGCATCCGGCGCTTCCAACGTTGCGGTGACATCCCAATACGGGGCACGCACGAACGCCATACGCTCACGCTCGCGCTCCACAATCAAACGCGTGGCGACGGACTGCACACGGCCCGCGGAAAGACCCGGTCCAACCTTGCGCCACAGCACCGGAGAAAGCTCATAGCCGTACAGGCGGTCCAGAATACGGCGGGTCTCCTGGGCATCGACCATGTCGTCGTCAACGTCGCGAGTATTGTCAAGCGACGCTTTGATAGCTTCCTTCGTGATTTCGTGGAACACCATGCGTTTGACCGGCACTTTCGGCTTGAGCGTCTGTACCAGATGCCAGGCGATGGCCTCCCCTTCGCGATCCTCATCGGTTGCGAGGTACAGGGTGTCGGCTTTTTTCAACGCGCTTTTCAGTTCGGATACGGTTTTCTTCTTGTTGCCATCGACGATGTAGTACGGCTTGAATCCGTCTTCCACGTCAACGCCGAACTTGCCGAATTTGGTTTTGTCGGCGGCCGGCACCTGGCTTGGCTGCGCAAGATCTCGAATATGGCCGACTGAGGCCATCACCGTATATTCGGAGCCCAAATACCCACCGATTTTCTTGGCCTTGGTGGGAGACTCCACAATCACGAGCTTGCTGCCGGTAGCCATAGCCACTCCTTATTACTAGCGTTTGCAACGCAATAATACTCACTGACCGTATGCAGTTGGCAAACCGCCCGTGTGGCGCGAGCGGCCTTCGCCGTAAAATTTCGGTGCGATCGCAGGTATGGTCGTCAGCGTTTCGGCGGTGCCGGAGGAGCCCCCACCAGTCCGAGTTGCGTCAGTGGCGAGGCAGTCAGCTGACGCATGGTCAACACCAGGCCGAACACCAGTGACGCGACGGAAGCAGTCAAAATCACCGTGGAAAGATGCGCGCCGGAATTCGTCCATTCCGCGCTCATCGCAAGTCCCGGTTGGATCTGCCAAATAATGTACGCGCCATACAGGGTGCCAAGCACACCGAACGTTAGCAACACGCTGCCGACGATCTGCACAGAAGGCGACGATGCACGCGATCCGGGCTCATCCATACCGTTCACAAACGTTGCGGCGAGCATGAGCATAGCCACTCCTCCGACGATCAGCAATGCCATGATCACGTCGGTCGGGCGGTGCCACTGCCCCGCGATCACCGACAATCCGACAAGCACCGCGTACGCCCAACCAATCACCGCGACCAACGCACGACATATGCGAGGCACGGCGCACAACAGGATCACCCCCGCAGTCGCTGCGAGTATGGCATGCCCAGAGGGCGCGGAATTATTGGGATTTGATTCCAGATTAATTAAGTACGGACGTGGCAGCAGCGGCTTCAGCAATTCCGCTGCGGCAAAGCAGATTCCGCCGAATACCGCCAGTTGCGCAATCAACAGCCATCGTTTTCTTACGATGAGTACGGCGAGGGCGATTATCGACATAATCGCGCTTGTTGCGATTACAACGGTGGAAATGGTGAAGACATGCACGATCGGTTCCAGCCATCCCGGCAGAGCCGCGTCGAATTTCGACCAGACCATGTCTTCATAGCTTTGACCTTCCATCGTGCGCACGCCCAACCACCAGACGCCCGCTGCGGCGGCAAGCAGCAGCAGACCGAACACCACGCTGAGTATGATGCTCGACACGCGCGGATGACGGGTCAGCGGATCGGCTTTGGCGAGTCCTGCGTTCACTTCACGCGGGGAAAGCACCTGTTCGATCGAATCGATTTGGGAGGTTTGCGCAATCGGCGAGACCGGCGCGACGTCGGGAAAGCCCAGTCTTTGCCAGGACTGCGGGGATTGTTGATCCGGCGCGGATTGTGCGGAACTCGGCACGAACTGCGGCGAGGATTGTTGGGAATCCGTCTGCGACAATGACGGCTGCGGCGCAGGAACGGGCACGACCGGCTGCTCCAGCATATTCGCGGACTTATGCGGGTCTCGGATGATTGGCTTGAATTCGTCGGTCATAGTCACCGAGAATACGACATTGTCTCTACGGTATACGGGAATGGCAAGAAGATATAAGAAAACCTCCACGCACCCGGAAGAGGCCACTTACCCTTGCTGCATTCCTGCCCTGGGGGAGTTGGGTGACGTACCGCCACGCGGAGGCAAAGACCAGTGTACACCATGCCCGGACCGAACCGCGTCACAGGCCACGTACAAGCCCCATGCAAGCCGTGCCGCAGACAGCGTCACAGACAGTGCCACACGGCAATCAAACATCAAAAATGCCACGTCCCACATTAGAAACCCACGTTAAGGAGGGCGGACGGGTATGCTTGATGAGGAATCGCACACGAGTATTGTGTGTTTGTTTGAGTTCGGAAGGTTGTTCTTATGACTGAAGCGGTGGAGTATCCCGATCTGGTGGTCGTGGGCGCGGGCCTGTTCGGCCTGACCGTGGCCCAGCAGGCCGTCGAGCATCTCGGCGTGAGGGTGGAGATCATCGACGTGCGCGACCATATCGGCGGCAACGCGTACAGCTACATGGACGAGGAGACCGGCGCGGAGATCCACAAGTACGGCGCCCACCTGTTCCACACGTCCAACAGGCGCGTGTGGGAGTACGTGAACAGGTTCACCTCGTTCACCTCCTACGTGCACCGCGTGTACGCCACGCACGACGGCGAGGTGTACCCCCTGCCGATCAACCTGGGCACGATCAACCAGTTCTTCCACGCGCGTTACACGCCGGCCGAGGCGAAGGCCCTGATCGACGGGCAGGCCGGCGAATTGGCGGGCACGGACCCCCAGAACCTCAACGACAAGGGCATTTCGCTGATCGGCCGCCCCCTGTACGAGGCGTTCATCAAGAACTACACGGGCAAGCAGTGGCAGACCGATCCGAAGGACCTGCCCGCGGGCATCATCAACCGCCTGCCGGTGCGCTTCAACTACGACAACCGCTATTTCAAGGACACGTGGGAAGGCCTGCCGACGGACGGCTACACCGCGTGGATGGAGCGCATGATCGACGACCCGCGCATCCACGTGACCCTGAAGACCGACTTCTTCGACGCCTCGCAGCCGTTCAACAGGAAGGCCCTGGCCGCGGCGGGCGTGCCGGTGGTGTACACGGGCCCGGTGGACCGCTACTTCGACTATTCGCTGGGCGAGCTCAAGTGGCGTACGGTCGACTTCAGGGAGGTGCGCTACGACGAGGGCGACCATTTCGGATGCCCGGTGATGAACTTCTCCGACGCGGACGTGCCGTACACGCGCGCGATCGAGTTCAAGAACTTCAACCCGGAGCGCCGGGACTCGCAGAACCCGGACAGGACCGTGGTGTGGGAGGAGTACAGCCGTTTCGCCGAGCGCGGCGACGAACCGTACTATCCGATCAACACGGAGGCCGACAAGGCGCTGTACGCGAGGTACGAGGAGCTCGCGAAGGCCGAACCGCTCACGGTGTTCGGCGGCCGTCTGGGCACGTACAAGTACTACGACATGCACCAGGTGATCGACACCGCGCTGACCGCGTACGAGGAACAGGTCGAACCACTCCTCAAGAAGTGACGATACGCATCGTTCGCAAATCGTAATGAAGAATCCCCAACCCACCGACGGTGGGTTGGGGATTCTTCATATCAGGCGAACCAAAAATCAGGCGCGCCACACATCCTTGCCGGCGGCCTTGGCGGCGGCGACATCGGCGTCAAGCTGAGCCTCATCGCCTTCGACGTCGCCCTTGATGAATTCCTCCACCAAGCGGCGAGCCTCGCCATCCTCATGCTGCACGGCCGGCGACTTCATGAAGTACGCGCTCGGAGCCAGAATCGGACCAGCCAGATGACGATCGAGCGCGATCTTGGCGGCGCGCACGGCGTCAATCACAATACCGGCGGAATTCGGGGAATCCCACACCTGCAGCTTGTATTCCAAGCTCAGCGGTACATCGCCGAACGTGGTGCCCTCAAGACGCACGAACGCGAACTTACGGTCGTCAAGCCATGCCACGTAATCGGACGGGCCGATATGCACATTGTGCGGGTCCATATCGTGCGGCACCACGGAGGTGACGGCGCGAGTCTTGGAAATCTTCTTGGACTCCAAGCGCGAGCGCTGCAGCATGTTCATGAAGTCCATGTTGCCGCCCACATTGAGCTGGTACGTGCGGTCCAGGCGCACGCCACGGTCTTCAAACAGGCGGGCGAGCACGCGGTGCGTGATCGTGGCACCAACTTGGGACTTGATGTCGTCACCGACGATCGGCACGCCGGCGTCACGGAACTTCTGCGCCCATTCCGGATCGGAGGCGATGAACACCGGCAAGCAGTTCACGAACGCGCATCCGGCGTCCATGGCGGCTTGGGCGTACGCCTTGTCGGCCTGCTCGGAACCGACCGGCAGGTAGGAAACAAGCACGTCGACCTTCTTGTCACGCAGCACCTGGGCCACGTCGACCGGCTCGGCATCGGACTCTTCAATCATCTGACGGTAGTACTCGCCCAAACCATCGTTGGTCGGGCCGCGCAGCACCTCGACGCCCAAGTTCGGCACGTCGGCGAACTTGATTGTGTTGTTCTGCGACGCCTCGATGGCTTCAGACAAGTCCTTGCCGACCTTCAGCGCATCCACGTCGAACGCGGTGACGAATTCGATGTCGCGTACGCGGTATCCGCCGAAATTGTTATGCATCAGGCCGGGAATCTTATCCTCGTCCTTCGTGTCTTTGTAGTATTCAACGCCCTGCACCAGCGACGAAGCGCAATTGCCTACACCGGCGATAGCTACACGAATGCTCATCTGTAAACGGCTCCTCTGTTATATATGCGTTTCACAGGTACCAAGTTTCAAGCATACCTGCGAAACAGCGAAAAGGCACCTGAAAAACTGACAAAACCCTGAAAAACAGCCGATATTGAGGCAACGTCCTGCAAACTGTCGATTTGTAAAAGAGCTGCGCAAAAATGGCCCTACCAAAGCAAACGTGCCCCATTTCCACCTGATTTCTCAAGTCAATCAGCTACGGTGGAACCTATGGTTTCACACACACGAAGCGTAAGCTCACGCTCAAGAAGCGCCCGCAACGGTGGCGCCAGCAGCAATCGCAGCAACGCATCCCATAGCGCGCCCAAGCCGCAGAACCACGGATCGCACCGCGCCAACGGACCTAAGAAAAAGCAGAACAAGCGCAAGCATTTCGTACTGAAGTGGGTACTCGGCATCTTCGCGGCGCTGCTCGCGGCAGGAATCGGCCTGTTCGCCTACATGTATATCACCACGGAAATCCCTGAACCGGAGAAGTTCGCCCTCGCCGAAAAAACAACCGTTTACTATGCCGACGGCACTACGGAAATCGGCAGTTACGCGGAGCAAAACCGCGAAATCATCGACTGTGCGGTACTGCCTGATTACGTGAGCAACGCGATCGTCGCATCGGAAGACCGATCCTTCTACACCAACAAGGGCATCGACCTGTATGGCATCGCGCGAGCGCTGTATACGAACTTGACCACCGGCAGCAGGCAAGGTGGTTCGACCATCACCCAGCAGTATGCGGAACGATATTATCTGGGCGAAACCACGTCGTATTCCGGCAAGCTCAGGGAAGCGTTCCTGGCCATCAAGATTGCGCAGGCGCAAGATAAAAGCCAGGTGCTTTGCAATTACATGAACACGATTTACCTTGGTCGTGGCGCGTATGGCATCCAGGCGGCGGCGAAGGCGTATTTTAACAAGAACGCCAGCGATCTGACCTTGTCGGAATCCGCCATGCTGGCCGGCATCATTCCTGCGCCGAGCTCATGGGATCCGGCCATCAACCCTAAGCAGGCTGAAAAGCGATACGACCGCGTGCTCAACATCATGAGGGAAGATGGCTACATCACCGCCAAGGAAAAGAAGGAAGCGCAGTTCCCCGCCGTGGCGGAAATCCAGCAGAACAACCAGATGGCAGGCGCCAACGGGTATCTGCTGACCACGGTGAAGAACGAACTGGTCAATTCCAAAGCGTTCACCGCCGACGATTTGGAAACCGGCGGCTACAAGATTGTCACCACGCTTGACAAGGGCATGCAGGACGAGATCCAACAGGTCGGCGACACCCGGCCGGAAGGCATGCCGGAAAGCATTCAGGTGGGCGGCATTGCGGTCGATCAGAAGACCGGTTCCGTCAAGGCCATGTATGCGGGCAACGATTACCTCACCAAGCAGCTCAACAACGTCACACAGTCCACATTCGAGCCGGGCTCCACGATGAAGCCGTTCGGTCTGCTGGGAGCCGCTCAGGAGGGTGTGAATTTCAACACGTTATTCAACGGTAATTCCGGCCTGACGTTTGAGACGACTCCAGGAACCACCGCGCAGGTGCCGAACGCACTTAATACCAACTGGGGTTATATCAACCTCTATCAGGCGACCGCGAATTCAGTGAACACCGTGTTCATGGAGGTCAACAAGCATCTCGGCGCCGCGAATCTTGCCAAAATCGCGCATCAGGCGGGCATTGAGGGAGATATTGCCGAAGACACCACCTACAATATTTTGGGCATTAACGGCATTACCGTATGGGATCTGGCTCAGGGCCACTCCACCATTGCCAACGATGGCGTGAAAAACACGCTGCACATCGTCGACAAGGTGCTCACGTCCGATGGTTCAAAGGAACTGTACAAGACGGCGCAGGAGAACCAGCAGGTGTTCGAGGCGAACGATTGCCACTTGGTGCAGAAGGCCATGCAGGGCACCACCACGTACGGCACCGCGGCCGGTGTTTCAGCACGTCTCGGACGCCAGGTGGCCGGTAAGTCCGGCACCGCGAACGATGAGAAGGCCGCCTCATTCGTAGGCTATACGCCACAGCTGCTCAATGTGTGGGCCATTTGGAATCCTGCGGAAGACGGCAGCGCGCAGGAAGTGCCACCGTTCGCAGGCTATGGCGTTTCCTCCACCGGCTATCCGTCGCATCTGTTTGAGGAGTTCATGTCGCTCGCCCTGCAGAATCAGGAGGTGCTGACCTTCACCGAGCCGACCGACAACGGCAAGATCGGCGGCCCGGACGGCACGTGGGGCACTGGCGCGCAGAAGACCCAAACAAAGCAGAGCCAGGAGGTGCCGAAGGTCGAGGAGAACACCGAGCAGACCACGCCTGATCCGACGCAGAACAGCGATCAGAACAGCAGCGGAGACGGAGACGGAGAGAATTCCGACAACGGTAGCAACGGTGACGACAGCGGGACCGGCGACGGCAGTGGCAATCCCGGCGGAGCCGGTGGCTCCACTGGCAGCGGAGACGGCGACTCCGTCGGAGGCCAGCAGAGCGGAGCCCAATAACCGACGTCCGCAAGCAGATTCGGCCGCTATTGGCGGAATCACACGAAAAAGAATAGGAAAACAAAAAATCAAAACACAAAGGGCCTGTGACGCACTCACCAACGAAGCACGTCACAGGCCCTTACTTCTATGAAAAGCGGAAACCGCGGAAATCAGCGCTCGGAACGGTTGATGGCCGAAATAATGGCCTTCAGCGAGCTGGTGACGATGGACGTGTCGATGCCGACACCCCACACGATCCGCGGATCGCCTTCCTCACCGATCTGGCATTCCACATAGGAAGCGGCCATGGCGTCGGTGCCGACGGACATGGTGTGCTCCACATAATCCATTACGGAAGCCTCGATGCCGAAATTGCTCAGCGCGTTCAGGAAAGCGGCAAGCGGGCCGTTACCCATGCCGGAAACCTCACGCTCTACCGGCTCATCAACGCCGGCGTTCATGCCACGGTCAAGGATCTTGGCCTTCAACACGGTATCGGAACCGTCTTCACCGGAAGAGACCGACACCTTCAGCAGCTTCAGACGGCCCCACTGTTCGAGGGATTCATCCTTGCTGTCGCCGACCACAGCGCCCGCGGCGGTGGCACCAGACTCTTCAACCGGCAGATACTCGTCCTTGAACAGACGCCAAATATCTTCGTCCTTGACTTCCTTCTTGGTTGCATCGGCGTACGCCTGCACGACCTTGTCGAACTCGACCTGCAGACGCTTCGGCAAATCAAGATTATGGTTGGTCTTCAGCAGGTAAGCCATACCGCCCTTGCCGGACTGAGAGTTCACGCGGATAATGGCCTCATACGTACGGCCGATATCCTTCGGATCGATCGGCAGATACGGCACCAGCCACACAAAGCTGTCAAGATCGGCGCCAGCGCGGTCGGCGGCCACCTGACGAGCCTCAAGACCCTTCTTAATGGCGTCCTGATGCGAGCCGGAGAACGCGGTGAACACGAAATTGCCGGCATACGGATGACGCTCGGAAATCTTCAGCTGGTTGCAGTACTCAACCGTCTTGCGAATCTCAGGAACGTTGGAATAATCGATCTGCGGATCGATGCCCTGCGTGAGGAAGTTCAAACCAAGCGTAACCAAATCGACGTTGCCGGTGCGCTCGCCGTTGCCCAGCAGGCAACCCTCAACGCGGTCGGCGCCGGCAAGCACGGCCAACTCGGTGGCGGCCACGCCCATGCCTTCATCGTTGTGCGGGTGCAGCGACAGCACTACGGCGTCGCGCGGCACCAGATTGTTCGACACGTATTCCACCTGATCAGCAAACACGTTCGGGGTGGTCATTTCCACCGTTGCCGGCAGATTGATAATCATCGGATGTTCCGGAGTCGGCTTGATCACGTCGATCACCGCATTACACACCTCAACGGCGTACTCCGGCTCGGTGCCGGTGAAGGATTCCGGAGAATACTCGTAATACAGGTCGATACCCTCGGCCTCGCCCTCAAGCTCCTTGCACAGAGTGGCCGCGTCGGTGGCGAGCTTCTTGATGCCGGCCTTATCCTTACGGAACACGACCTCGCGCTGCAGCACGGACACGGAGTTATAGAAGTGCACGACGGCGCGCTTGGCCCCCTTCAAGCACTCGTAAGTCTTGCGAATCAGGTGCTCGCGAGCCTGCGTCAGCACCACGATCGTAACGTCGTCAGGAATGAGCTCCCGCTCGATTAGCATGCGAATGAAATCGTAATCGGTTTCGGAAGCCGACGGGAAGCCGACCTCGATCTCCTTGAAGCCTAACGACACCAGCAGATTCCAGAAACGCAGCTTGCGCTCGGAATCCATCGGGTTGACGAGGGCCTGGTTGCCGTCGCGAAGATCGACGGAGCACCAACGCGGTGCACGCTGCAGTCGCTTGCCCGGCCACGTACGCTCCGGGAAATCAAACGGCACCTGCTTATCGTATGCGACGTACTTGTTGTACGGCATCTTGCTGGGCTTTTGCGGAGCTCCAATGTAACGCGCCGGAGGCAGCAGCGGGTCGTTGTTCCCTCCGTTGGACGCCGCGGCGACTGCCGCGAGATCAAACACTGACGATTGATCCTGACCCATCACTCCTCCTTATCTGTAAAGCTGGGCAGACCTTCTGCCGGCCCACATTGTTACGTGCATGTTACCTACCTGCACTGCCGCCCATAGTAGCGGCAACCAATCCCATATATCGCCGGCATTCCGCCATATGACGGGCAGACCACGATTTTCGTCTCTTTTTCACCCCATATCCAGATTTCGCGCATTACAGTGAGCATCATGACCTTGCGATTCAACAGCGACGGCACCTTCCGTGTGCTGCAGATGGCCGATATTCAGGACGGACCGAACGTGCGTGAAGACACGATCCGTCTCATCGAAGCCGCCATTAAGAAAACGCACCCCGATCTGATCGTCTTCACCGGCGACCAGATTCGCGGATACGACCCCGCATACATCGACACGTTCCTGCGCCGCCGCGGAGAGCAGCCGGGCACGCACATACGCGCGGTCACCGAAATCGAAGCGAAAATCCACGGCATCAAACGCCATCCGCTCACCAAAGCGTTGCTCGAACAGCCCCCGACCGACGACAATTGGATGATTGACGGCATCGGCACCGACTCGCCGAAACTCGTGAAACGCAACAAGCGCGACGGATCCGCCAACAAGCTTGAATCATGGGCGCAATCCATCAATCGCGCGACCGCCGCGACCATACTCGACGGCACGCGGCAGAAAGTACGGGACACGTTCGCAGCATTCCTCGGACCTGCATTGGAAGCGCGAATCCCCTTCGCGGCAACCTACGGCAACCACGATTTCCAGTGTGGCATTCTCGCAGACGAGCAGGATGACATATACCGCGAGTTTTCCGGTTGCATGAACCCTGTCGCCGGTTCTTCTCCCCTGGCGCTCGAACCAGGCACGTTTGCGATTCCGATTGAAGCTTCCGACGGGTCGGGACGTATTGCGATGAGCGTGATGATGGTGAATTCCGGCGATTATGCGGATAATGCGTTTGACGGCGATCGCAGCTTTTCCAACGATTGCGAGCATGCTGGAAATACTGGCAAACCCGGCAATACTGTTGGCAACACTGCCGGCGGACGGGAATCGCTGACATCCTATGCAAAATATGCGTCGAATTCACGCGGCTGGGATTTGGCCGATTCCGACGGCTACGGCACACCTTCGCCGGAAGCGATCGAATGGCTGAAGCAAGTGCAACGCGAGTTGGGCGAGCGCAATGGTGACGGTTCGGCGGTTCCGGCGATCGCATTCCAGCATATTCCGCCGCAAGAGTTCTACGATTGCCTACGCGAAGTGCCCGCATACACGCCGAATGCGGTGGAGGGTGCGCGAACGTTCGCAGGGCATTGCTATGTGTTGGACCGTGACGTGTGCAGGCCTGGCTCAAGGCTTGGAGAGGCAATCGGATGCGCGGATGAAAACGTTGGCGAAGTGCAGGCGCTGCGCGATGCGGGCGGCTATTTCGCGCTGTTCTGCGGGCATGACCATAAGAATGCGTTCGTCGGGCATGTGCACGACATTGATCTTGGCTACGCGCCGACCTGCGGATTTGAATGCTACGGTCCGAAATCGCGACTGCGCGGCATTCGCCTGTTTGAATTCCGCGAAAACAATCCGGTCAGCTACGTGACGCGCATGCTCACGTGGGGAGACTTGGTCGGACGCTACTCCAGCAACGAATTACGCGTGTTCTTCGAAGACCATTGCGTGACCGATCTGATCGGTATCCGCAACGAATTGCGCCGCCCGCAGGTCACCGTCACACTGCTGGGCATCGGATCGGTGATGTGCGCCGCAGCCGGCCACGCCATCGCCAAACTGTTCAAGCGCTTCAAACGCTAGGTGGCCAACAGCCGAACCGGCGGAACAACGGGCTTTGCATGCCGCATATCGTCAGACAATCGCCAATCCGTGGAACGTGGAATATCAGCGGAAAATCAATGGAAATCCAAAAATCAATGGAACAGGCTGACGCCACGACGAGATACGCAAAATGCGTTGCCTAGCCATGTATGTCGGGAATTCGGCCACACCGCACCCAATCGCGGCGCGGTCTGACTCATCCAAATACTCGGCACACGACCATCCGCGGAACGCGATCCCAACAAATTAAAGCCGTTCTTCTCCAGCAACCATTCCGGATGCTGCGTGGCAATCGCAAGTCCCTCTTCCAACGTAAGCGGCAAACGCTCGTCGGAATCGATCAACTTGCGCGCCACATCGGGCTCGCGATTGATGTAGCAGGTGCCGGTATGCGGTTCGATCACCAGGTAGAACGGGCCTTCCGGAGGTTCGAAACCATCCTGCGGAAGGAAACTGGCGATATCGCGCGGCGGCATGGTGGTGAATCCTGCCATACGGTTGATGGAAGTACGGGCAATCAGGGATTCAGGAGACACCAGTTCGCGCGTAGGCACCAACAGAATCTGCGTGCCCAAATCGGAATCCTCCAGCGCACGGATGATCGGGCGTGCCAAAGCACGGAACGCGGCGGCCGACATATCGGCCACATCCGGATAGCCCAACGCCACGATACGGTCCAACTGCTTTTGCGCTTCTTCTGATGCCTTCGACATGGCTTCCAGTGTACGCGAGCGATACGTCCAAAGTGCGAAAAGCCTCGAAGCCCGTGCACCGGGACTTATGCAGACGACGCATCAGCACAGACAATTAGGCCAACCGCGATGTCCTGTTACTCGTTACTGCAGCCATACCAATAGTGCACGTCATTCTGCCACACACAACAATCGCCAAACGCATACTCGGCGCAGACCAGCATACGGATAGGAGAACATGCTTGTTCCGCGGATTCCGTAAGATTAAACAACGCATGTGGCCGTCCACGAAGCCGTTTGGGGCCGGCTGGTCGACCTCAAGCGTGAAATCATACGAAACCGTTCCAGCATAAGCGAGAGGTTGTTATGTCCGAAAAGATTAAGGTCGGCATTCTCGGAGCTACGGGCATGGTCGGACAGCGCTTCGTCACGCTGCTCGAAAACCATCCGTGGTTCGAATTGGTCACCCTTGCCGCGTCCGCGCACAGCGCCGGCAAGACCTACGAAGAGGCCATCGGCGGTCGCTGGAAGATGGAAACGCCGATGCCGGAATTCGTGAAGAACATGGTCGTCAAGAACGTGGCCGATGTAGAAGACGTGGTCAAGAACGTCGATTTCGTGTTCTCCGCAGTAAACATGCCGAAGGCTGAGATTCGCGCCATCGAAGAGGAATACGCGAAGACCGAAACGCCGGTCGTGTCGAACAACAGCGCCCACCGTTGGACTCCGGACGTGCCGATGGTCGTGCCGGAAATCAATCCGGAGCATTATGAGGTGATCGAGCACCAGCGCAAGCGTCTCGGCACCACGCACGGCTTCATCGCCGTCAAACCGAACTGCTCCATCCAGGCCTACACTCCGGCGCTCGCCGCTTGGAAGGAATTCGAGCCGCGCGAGGTTATCGTAAGCACCTACCAGGCCATTTCCGGCGCTGGCAAGACGTTCAACGACTGGCCTGAAATGATGGGCAACATCATTCCGTTCATCTCTGGCGAAGAGGAGAAGTCCGAGAAGGAACCGCTGAAGGTGTTCGGTCACGTCGATGAGAAAAAGGGCGAGATCGTACCGTTCAACGGTGCGCTGAAGATCACGTCGCAGTGCATTCGCGTGCCCGTGCTCAACGGTCACACCGCCACCGTGTTCATCAACTTCGGCAAGAATCCAACCAAGGAAGAGCTTGTCGATCGCCTGGTTAACTACACAAGCCAGGCTTCAGAGCTTGGCTTGCCGCATGCGCCGAAGCAGTTCATCCAATATCTGACCGACGATGATCGCCCGCAGGTCAAGAAGGACGTGGATTACGAGGGTGGCATGGGTGTTTCCATCGGCCGTCTGCGCGAGGATTCCATTTTCGATTGGAAGTTCGTTGGCTTGGCTCACAACACCCTGCGCGGTGCCGCCGGCGGTGCGCTGGAAAGTGCCGAAATGCTGAAGGCGCTCGGCTACATCACCAAGAAGTGATAACGATTTGCATATGTTCTGTAGTTACGCATAATCATGCATGATTGAACATTGTGATATCTGATTTCTGCAGAACATAATATTGCGGAGGATTGTTGATTATTCAGCAATCCTCCGCTTTTTTATTTGCAGATTATCTGCAAAAATATCTGTAAAACAGATATGGGAATAAAAAAGACTTGGCTAAGATGCTTAAAGCAATCCAGCCAAGTCTTTTTTCGATTGATATTACGTGCTATTGTGTCAGCGACCGGTACCGCCGTACACCACGGCTTCCACCTGCTCAGCGTCCAAGCCGTAGGCAGTGTGCAGCGCACGGACGGCGTCCTGCAGCTGCTCGAGCGGAACCAGCGCGGCGATGCGAATTTCGGACGTGGAAATCATCAGCACATTCACACCTTTGTCGCTCAGCGCGTTGAAGAACTTGGCAGCCAGGCCGGAGTGGGTCTTCATACCCACGCCCACCACGGCCACCTTGCCCACGTTGGCGTCAATATCGAAGGACTGGTAACCCAGTTCGTCCTGCTTCTCCTGCAGCACTTCCCGCACCTTGGCCGCGGCGGAACCGGGCACGGTGAAGGAAATGTCGGCGGTGCCGGTGGAAGCGGAGGCCTGCACGATCATGTCAACGTTCACGCCGGCCTCAGCCAGCAGCGTAAACACCTTGGCGGCCATGCCCGGCTCGTTCGGCACGCGGCGCACGGTGGCCAGCGATTCGGTGTTGTCGTGCGCGACGCCGGAAATGATCGGGACTTCCGGTCCAAGATCGGGGAACAGGTCACCCAAGGACTGGTTGTTGTTTTCGCTCATGTTCTTACCTTTGTTTGTAAAGTCTTGGCTTATTTTGCGTTTTTCTTGCGATGCCTTGCAATATCTTGCGATGCCTTGCGATTCTTTTCTTGCAAATCTCAGATATTCGGCAATATGCGCGGATCAACATCTTCCGGCACGATCAGCGTGCCGCGGCGGTGGGAGAAGGAGCTGCGCACATGCAACGGCATATTGAATCGCTGCGCGTATTCCACACAACGCAGGGCAAGCACCTTGGAACCGCAGGACGACATTTCCAGCATCGACTCGTAGTCGATGACGGGAATACGACGTGCGGTCGGTACAATACGCGGATCGGCGGTGAACACGCCATCGACGTCGGTGTAGATCTCGCATACGTCGGCGTCCAGCGCCACGGCCAAAGCCACTGCAGAGGTATCGGATCCGCCTCGGCCGAGCGTGGTGGCGTCGCCACCCTCGTTCACGCCTTGGAAGCCGGCCACAATGGCCACGGAACCCTTGTCGAGCGCACGACGCACGCGTTCAGGCTTCACGGCCTTGATATGCGCAGTACCGAACTGGGCATCGGTCATGAAACCAGCCTGGGAGCCGGTGAAAGAGTAGGCGTGAGAGCCGGCCGCATGAATTGCCATTGCGAGCAAACTCATCGAAATACGCTCGCCCGCGGTCATCAGCATATCCATCTCGCGTGCCGGCGGGTTGGAGTCGATGCTGAGCGCCTGATCGATCAGGTCGTCGGTGGTGTCTCCCATTGCGGAGACCACCACGGCCACGTCATTGCCGGCGTTCTTCGTTTCGATGATGCGTCGGGCCACGCGCTTGATCGATTCTGGGTCGGCTACGGAAGAGCCGCCAAATTTCTGCACGATGAGAGCCACAACTTATCCAATCTTCTTCAATGTGTTGCCTGCCGACCATTCTAGGCAGGCTGGTCGATTATAGGAAAAATTCGATTTGTCAAGCCCCTGCACGCCCAACATACGGAACAGTATACGGAATCCCTGCAAATCCTCCGCGCGTTTTTTCGTACATACGTTCCGCACGGGTCTTCCATGATCGCCGCGCAACGTTTGCACGATCGTTAGCATATGCCGGCGATGCAACGAATGTGGCAAATGCAACGAAGGCAATGTCAGACGACCGCGCGACGCCCGGCCAACGCACGTCCGAGCGTGATTTCGTCGGCATATTCGAGGTCACCACCGACCGGCAGACCGCTCGCCAAGCGCGTGACCGTGATGTCGGTTTGCGAAAGCAGCTGCGAAAGGAAGCTGGTGGTCGCCTCACCTTCCACGTTCGGATTGAGCGCGAGAATCACTTCGGTGACTTCGCTGTCTTTGAGTCGTTCGATGAGTTTGGCGATGTTGAGGTCGCTGGGCTGCACGTTGGCCATCGGATTGATGACGCCGCCGAGCACGTGGTATAGGCCGCGATATTCGCGTGTGCGTTCGATGCTCATCACGTCTTTCGGTTCTTCGACCACGCAGATCACGCTATGATCACGGCGCGGATCGACGCAGATCGGGCATGGGCTGGTTTCGCACACGTTGCCGCAAATGTCGCAGAATCGTATTTTTTCCTTGACTTCGGTGATGGCGTCGACCAGGGTCTGCGCTTCCTCGTCGGATGCGTTGAGCAGGTAGAAGGCGATGCGTTGCGCACCTTTCGGCCCGATGCCGGGCAGGTGCGCGAATGCGTCGATCAGTCGTTGGATGGCGCCGTCATAGGCCAGTGCCATGGTTCACCTTTCCTTGGTTTCCGTAAGATTCGCAGTTGTTTCCGTAAGATTCGCGATTGTGCCGTTAATCGTCGAGATTCTTCTTTTGCTGCATGTTGCGCGGGTTTTTGGCGTCGTCGGGGCCGAAATCCTCGACTTTTTTCACTTCGAATAGTCGTGTCAGATCGTCAACGCTTAACGCGTTGGACGCTCCGATCGATTCGTCGCTCATGGAATATTCGTCATCTTCCGCTGCGACCTGCGGTGTCGGCCGCGTAGGAGCTGAGAACTGTTGGTTCCATGGATCGTCGTTCAGCTGGTTGTGCGGCGATGCCGCTTCCTGCCGAGGTGCGCGATGCTGGTGATTGGCATGCTTAGGGGCCGTTTCAGGTTCCGCTGGTACGGGCATGGGGTCCGCCGGCCCTGCCTGAACTGGCATGGGGGCACCCCAAGGATCGTCGTCCTCCGACGGTTGCTGCGGTACCGGCGCTGGTGCGGCCCAAGGGTCGACATTATCGCTGGTATCGGGAACGGCCACATGTTTCGTGTGTTGTTCCGGCGCTTTCACGTCGTTGACGCCGCTTGCGATTACCGATTGCGGTTGCACCTGTTGCGCTGGCACAGCCCATGGATCGTCATCCAGTTGCGATGGGGCTACTGCGGCCTGTTGCGGGACCGCCCACGGATCGTTTTCAGCGATTGCGTCCGCAACGGCTCGGTGACTCTCCTCATCGTTAGAATCCCCTGCATTACCGCCATCCTCGGCTTTCTGCGCGCCCTCGACCGCCGGCTCTTTGCCGGAGGATTCAAGACTTGCGGCGGTGCCAAGATTCGCGGTCAGCAGTGTTGCGGATTTGAGTCGCTCCTGTGCCAGCTGCACGTTGATCTTGCTTTGCTCTTCCGGGCTAAGCTTGCTCCACGGCACCGATTCGGAACCGTCCGCCAGCTTTTTGGCGGGGGCGAGCGTGACATTCGGGCCGAACATCTTATGCACTTCGGCGCGGACGATTTTCACCACTTCGGTGGTTCCATCCACCGACTCCTTCGCCACGCCCTTGGCGAACGCATATTTGCTGAGCGCCTTGTCGAATTTGATCCACAAACTGTCGCCTCGCAACAGCACACGAGGCACTTTTTCACGGTTCACATAACCGCGCACATCCTCAGGAAGCGCGGCCACCAAAGCATCCCACTTCTGGTCGGGGGTGCGGTCGTCATGTACCGGAGCAGGTGCGGGAGTTGCCACAGGCGCCGGAGTTGCGGCAGGCGCAGCGGCTGCAACGGAAGACGTCGCATTCATCGCTTGCTGAACATCCGCAAGCATGGAAGCCACACCGGAAGCGACGGCGTCAGCGGGATTCATCGGCGCCGCAGACGGCTGCACAGCCGGTTTCACAGGCTCGGAAGGAGCATCAATTGCCGACGCGGAATCCTGTGACCGAACACCGGCGGCATCTCTCGTCGTACGGCGGCGCGAGCCGGCCATAGATCCACGCAGCGATTCTGCAGCGGCGGAAGCCCCGGAATCGCCAGCAAAATCAGGCATACCGGAAGATGATGCAACGGCAGCCACCCCTTCCTCACGCCCGGCCAGCAAGCGTGCGGCAAGCAATTCCAGTCGCATGCGCGGCGAAATCGCACCAGTCATATTGGCAAGCGTCGCATTGATCGTGTCAGCCATCTGCGTCAACGCAGATAATCCCAAAGCGGAAGCCTGACGACGCAAATCATCCATGTTCTCGGCGGCCGCATCGTCGGAAAGCACGCTTTCCGCGCGCGTTCCGCCCAACGTGAGCACCAGCAAATCGCGCACGCGGGCAAGCAAATCCTCAACGAATCGACGGGGATCGAAACCGCCGACCACAACCTTCTGAATCACGCCATACAGTGCTTCGCCATTTTTGTCGGCAACGGCGTCGATGGCCTCGCTAATCAGAGCGTCAGGCGTGAAACCGAGCAACGCAACCGCGGAATCGTATGCGATGCTGCCGTCAACCGCACCAACCATGAGCTGGTCAAGCACGGAAAGTGTGTCTCGCACGGAACCGCCGCCGGCACGCATGGCAAGACGTAGCACGCCTGGCTCAGCCTCGATATGCTCGTCTTCGCAGATCTGCTCGAGGTACGGGCCCATAACCTCCTTTGGCACCAGGCGGAACGGGTAATGGTGGGTGCGCGAGCGGATGGTGCCGATCACCTTGTCTGGTTCGGTGGTGGCGAAGATGAACATCACATGCTCCGGCGGCTCCTCCACGATTTTCAGCAGCGCGTTGAAGCCTTGTGGCGTGACCATATGGGCCTCGTCGAGAATGAAGATCTTGTAGCGGTCGCGGGCCGGCGCGAAACCAGCGCGCTCACGCAGCTCACGGGCGTCGTCCACGCCGTTATGCGAGGCTGCGTCGATTTCCACCACATCGATGGAACCAGGGCCGCCCGTGGCGAGATCCTTGCAGCTTTCACATTCGCCGCACGGATGCGAGGTCGGACCTTTCGCACAGTTGACGCATCGCGCAAGAATGCGAGCGGAACTGGTTTTGCCACAACCGCGCGGGCCGGAGAACAGGTAGGCATGCGTGAGCTTGTTCTCGTCGAGCGCGCGCATCAGCGGAACTGTGACCTGGTCCTGACCGATCACGCCGTCGAACGTGTCGGGACGATACCTTCTATAGAGTGCCAGTGCCATCGCAATTCCTTCCGCAGTAGTGCCACTAGGCTACCGATTAATTACGACACGTTTTTTCGCAAAGACCGGCTGCACAGCCTGCCCGTAACAGTGCAGCGCGTGTCCCCGGGGACAAGCCTCGCGGCAACGTTTAAGCTGGGATTAACAACAGCGACACTATAGAATTGACATCATGTCAATTTCCGTTTTAGACTGAGGACAGTCAAGAAATTGACAGAGTGTCAACGTGTCGCACAGGTGAGAGACGCCACTCGAGCGAAGGAGAGAGCCATGGACGGACAGCACAACGCTTCCGCAACAACAGTCGGAGACGCACGCCGTGCGCAAATCGTGCGCGCAGCACGCGAAATCTGCCTGGAAAAGGGCTTTTCGAAAATAACAATTAGCGATATCGCGGGCCGCGTAGGCATGACCAGATCTCTCTTCTACCACTATTTCCAAGACAAAGACCAAGTCGCGGACGCCGTACTCAACGACGTTATCGACGAAGTGATCACGCAATTGGAACAGTGGAACGCCAATCGAGAGGTCGGCAACATCTCGAAAGCACTCGACGACGTGGTGCGGCTGACCCGCTCCCTCATCACCGATGAGGGCCCGTTCAGCCAACGTATGATCGAAGACGGCAACGCGGGACTGTACATCAAATTCATCGACCGCGTGGCCGATCGAATTGCGGAATACATCTGCAATTCGACAGTGCGCGATTTCGAGAAATTGCATGGCATGCCCATCACCAACGAGCATGAGACGTTCTATACGCTCATCGTTGGCCTGATTTCTCTGATCAGACTGCACCCCGACATTGAAGACACCGTCATCAGACAGGTCGCAGCACAGACGCTGCACCTGAACGAATACATGTAAACACAGGCCGCATCGGCTTCATGGCGATCAAATACAAGTGGGGCAAGATCGGCAAGTCCGAATGGTCCAAACGCTTCCCATTCGCACTCGTGGCCAACGTGCACGCACTACCGCGAGCGCTTCGCGTAGTAGGTGTCGGTTTTACCGGTAACCGGATCACGGTGATCACGCTTGATGGCTTCCAGCACTTTCTCTTCAGTGTTGGCGGCTTGGCTTTCCACCACGGCCGGCGGCACCAGCACACGCAAAGCACGGTCTTGAACTACGACCTTGACAGGCAGGCGACCAACATATTCACCGTCCGCCATCAAGACCGGCGGCTCATCGCCCTCTTGCGCGCGGGTGATTTCGATATCGCGCACGCGCTTCCAGCCAAACACCTTGCATCCGAGGATCTTGCCGCTGTAGGCGTGCGCCACCGCATCCGCGCATTCGACAACATTGGGCACACGGTCGAGCCACACCAAGTCAAGCAAACCATCAGAGAACCGCGAATACGGCGAGATCTCAATACCTCCGCCGATATGCCGCGAATTGGCCACCGTAAGCAGCGGCGAGATAATGTCTTCCTCTTCCACCGTGCCATCGGCCAACGTGGCTTTGATGTGGTACCCATACTGCTTCATATGGGTCAATTCCACGAGCACGGCCGCGAAATAACGCAACGAACCGTTCGGCAAACGCGAGTGATTTGCACGGTCGTTGACGCTCGCATCCAAACCGCACGAGAGCATGCCCGCATAGAAGCGATTGACCGCTGGACGCAATGGCACATCCGAATCGCTGACCAGCTCATCACCGGTGCTGGAATCGACGGCATATCCACCCTGCAACGACGTGGCCAAGCCCATATCGACGTCAATATGCGTGCCGCGCACAATCGCGCCGACAATGCCATCAACAGCGGTTTGGACACGATTGACCGGCAATTCAAGTCCACGCGCGAAATCGTTGCCGGAACCCGTCGCCACTATGCCAAGCGGCTTGCCGGAGCAGCCCACGGCATTGGCGCCGAGCGCGATCATGCCGTCACCACCAACCACCACCAAGTAGTCATATTCGTTTCTACGGTTCCTGGCGTTCAGCAAAGAGCCTTCAAAACTCTCACCGGTCACATCGATAACGTTGAAGTCATGCTTGCGTCCGGCTTCCCGCAGCAGACCGATCACCTGATTGCCGACTTCGGTGCCCTTGCCTTTGTTCGACGTCGGATTGCCGACAACGGCAACGGTCGCATTCACATAGGACGTTTCGCTCATACTTCAGTACGATAATCGCGATTCGCATCACACGCCACATGCGAACGGATTTCCAGACAGATGGCCACGTTTTGCGTGACGATTTTCTGCCATGCGATGCTTTTCCAGGCGATGCTCATTCGCAGACAATCGGTCCCGCTCTCGACCGCTTGCTGACGTGGGATACGAATGGCACTTGCGTACCTACCTGCGCTTCGACCAGCACATCATCACCTTCTATCGTGCAGGATCCGATCGCCGCATTATTACCGGAAATGGTACGTTCCGCCACGTAACAGGGGTCGGCAGAGCCTCCATATAGCGCGTTGGCCGCCGCCACCGACGCTAGATCGGCCGCATTCTGCGCGCGATGCAGGCAAAGCAACAGATTGCCTGCCGACGCAACCGCACTCAACATGATGGCCGCCACCGCAATCAGCGCCACACCGGATATGGTTCCCGAACCTTCATCGGATTCGCGAATCCAAGCAAACCAATGTTTCACAAAGCGTTTCACATCACCCATTCCTTTCTGATTCGCGTCCGTCGGACGCTCTCCGACAGTGTTTTCACGGCATGTTTCACATGTCGCGCTTGCCAGTTCCCGAAACCGAAGACCCACATATAGCCCACACCCCGGCATCCCCGCATCACGCAAATGCAAGGACCAGGCGCTAGAAGTAGCGGGTCGCTTTGCCTGTGACTCGTGTGGGAAGCATGCCGGTTGGGTCAGGTATCACAGGGCATTGCACCGTAACAGTGACGGAATCCGTGCCACGGTCGAACCGTACCGTCACCGAATCGCCGGCAGCAGCCACAGCGGCAGCCCTTGCTTTCGATTCTCCGCCGGTGTCATCAACCGCGAAGGCCCGAGCACCGGCCGCGGCCGCATCCTGGCAGTTCATCGACACCACGGACGCACGCCCTAAGCACAACACCAAAATCGCCACCGCCGCCACACAGGGGAGCACCACCGCGAACTCCGCGGTGGCCGCTCCCTCATCGGCATCATCGGCATGGCATTTCCACCATTGCCTCACCATGGATTACCCGACGCTGAGTGCTTTCTTGATGATGTTGGTCAGCAGCGTTTTGATGGCATCGGATTTCATGATGCCCACCAAGACGGCGGCAAATCCGGTGGCGGCAACCAGCACCACCGCATATTCGGCGGTGGCGGCACCTTCTTCCGGTTCGGCGGTCAGCGTGCGCATACGCGCATCCAACAGGCATATCGCCTTGTCGGCCCGTTCCCGCATGGCATACAGCCGTTGCCCCGCCCTGCCTATCAGGCCTGGCAAGCCATCGACATTGATTGGCGTTACGTTGTTCATGGCGTTCCTTTCGTTCGAGCAACCCCGGCCGGACGGCCGAGTGCACCCAGTGTTGCGCACCATCGCGCTTGCAGGAGCGTTTTTCCAAGGTTGTGGTCGGAGGATGTGAGTTATCCACACCCTCGGCGTGTCATCCACAGTTATCCACAGAACTCCGTGAATTATCGGCTCCCGACATTCCCCGCTTTTCCGATGTCGTTACGCACATGCCGTCATTGCACAAACGACATGACGGATGGAATGATCCCAACCGCAACAAATGCGGGAAGAAAACACAATCCGGTCGGTAGCAACAAACGAACCGACAATTTCGCCGCAGCCTGTTCGATCTGCGCGCGCTCATCCCAATCCAATTGTTCGACGGCTGTTTCCAAACGTTCCACCGGAGAGGCGCCACTATGCCATGACGAAGCGAACGCATCGCGGACCACCGCAAGATCGCCATCATCAGGCCACGCATCATCCCAGGAAACACCTTCGTTCAATTGCTCTCCGGCCGACCGCAGTCCCGCGCCGAATTCTCCTGCCGCAATATCTCCCACGGCAATCAGCGCACGGGGAATGGAAGATCCCTGTCGGATGGCGACGCTGAGCATCTCCAATATCAACGGTAGAGGAAGTTCCCGCATTCGCTCGGCGGGCGCAAGGTCGGAGGGCAGGCGAACAGGCCTCCACTGCTTCAGCCATATCGCTTCGGCCGCGCACACCGCCGCTGTCAGCATCCATAAGCCAGTCATCATATGGCTCCTTTCATATCATCCTGCCGCATCAACGCACGTATCCAGATAAGTCCGAACGTGTAGCAACAGAGGGCAAATCCGAGACATGCCAAGCCTTTGACCCCTGAAACAAGGAAGACCAATGAGTGCACGCCCATGCCTTCTCCCAAAAGCACAGTGAGCAGCGGCAACGCCATTAGGAGTTTCATCGTCGCTTTGGGCATGGCAAATGCGTTGGCACGCAAATCATCCAATAATCGTTGCCGTTTCAACGATTCAGTCACCGCCTGCAGGCATCGGTCGGTTTCACACCCGAGCGTCAGGCTCAGCCGGCAGGCCGCATACAGCTCGCCGCTCAGCCGTTCGACTTGGCCGGATTGCCCACCTTGCCCAAATTGCTCTTTGAGTGGGCATCTGCTGCGGATCACCATGGTTATGCGCAGCCTGGTGAGTTCAGGCGTGGCGAACGGCGTTCCTCCCAGTTCTTCGAATGCCTGCACCAACGTGACTCCACTGCGCACGGATGCCCGCAGGGACGCCACACATGCCACACATCCGATGGCGGGCAATGCGTTCGACGACGCATTCAAGTCGTCGATTCCTTCGGGTTTCAATCCCCGTTTCCCGCCATGTTCCTTGCTCCATCGACCGCCCGCACACCCCGAACCATCCCTCGTTCGCTCACCTACATCGTACGTGTTTCGGCGTAGCCACAACCATACGGCCAGTCCGAACAATATCGCGGCGATAACGCCAAGACTTCCCATCCATCCACCTCGATTCAACGACTCCATGCACGTACGAAATCGGGCCACTGCTGCGAGGCCAGCATCTGGTTGCCGTTCCATCCGAACAGCAGGTTTCCACGCAGTTTGTCTTCCGCAAATTCGAGTCGCCCTATTTGTGTGATGCGCCGACGGCCTCCCATCCGATCCACGTGCAACACCACGTCGAATGCGTCTTGCGCAAGCGCTGCGGTGGCCTGCGGATTCAGCCCGGCAAGCAACCCCAATGCCACCAGTCGCGAAGGGACCGCTGCCACTTGGTTGGCATGCAAGGTGGTCATACCTCCGCGATGCCCGGAATTCAGCGCACGCAACAGGTCTACGATTTCGCTACCTCGGCATTCGCCCACCACAATGCGATCCGGGCGCATTCGCAACGTCGCGCATATCAATTGCGATAGTCCTATGGCACCTTTGCCTTCCATGTTGGCGTCTCGCGTCACCAGCGACACGCGATTGTCATGGTCGAGCATGCCGAGTTCGCGCACCTCTTCCACAGTGATGATGCGCTCCCCCGGCGCACATCGCATAAGCATTGCCTTGAGCAGCGTGGTTTTGCCAGCTCCGGTGCCACCGGTCACAAGCACACTGGCCTTGCGTTCCACAAATCCTTCTAGCAAAGGCATCCATTTGCTTGGAAACATGCCGTTTTTCGCCAAGGATTCCAGACTGGGCGCAACCGCGTCCGGCAATCGTATGCTGATGGCCGCGCCTTGTGGAACGAGCGGTGCGATAACCGCGTGCACGCGCACGCCTTCCACGGTGGAGGCGTCGGCTATCGGGCATGCGTCGTCGAGTCTTCTGCCGAGCTGCGAGCACAGTCGTACGGCGAAATCGCGTATGGCTTGCGGGTTGGCGAATGGCGCACGCATTGCGTACGGCCGCATTCCTTGGCCGCGATCCACCCACACGGTGCCGTCGCAGGTCACCGCAATGTCGGTGACGCCCGGTTCGGATGCGATGTCGCTAAGCGGTCCGAGTTCCATGGTTGACGCTCTTTTCTTCCAATGCCTCCTGAATGAGATCAGCCAGCGTTGCGATGGCTTTTGCATTCGCACGATTGGGTTTGCGCAGTCCGAGCCCTTCCAACAGTTCGCTACAGAGTTTGGCGTCCGTTGTGATGACCGCGGCGATATCGCAGTCGAGATATTCCGCCGCTTCCTCGGTCGCCGTCACACCATGGTCGCGTATGGTTCCGCGCGGTTGCATGCCTACAAAAAACTCCCGTTCCTGCGTTGCGACATCGTGTTCCCCGATTGAATCGCTTGGATTGCGTTGCGATTGCATGTTCGCTTTGGCACGGGCAAGGCCAAGTACCGTCATTTCGACCACGTTGATGCGGATGGCCTGTCGTAGTTCCGTCAGATCTTGCAGTCCGTTCCCTTGCCCCACGTCTACGATGACTGCGCTTCGTACCTGCGATAGCGCGCGAATGCACGCCTGTACTTCCCAGGATTGCGGATTTTCGGTTTTCCAAGGATCGCAGGACAGCAGTGGCACGCCATCCCAGACTGGCAACTCCCGCAGCAACGCCTTGCCGTCGATGGTGCCAAGCGGCACGCTGATTTCCCCAAGTCGCGAGCCGTCTTCGTTCTCCACGCCGAGAAGCACATCAAGACCTCCGCCTTGCAGATCGGCATCGACAAGCACGCATTTGAGCCCACGCTCGTTCAGCTCACGAGCCAAGATGGCCGCCAGGGTGCTCACCCCCACTCCCGCCACCACGGAGTCAACGATCACCACATTGCTCACATCGCAGCGTTGTTCTCGCACCGCATGGCCACGCTCGGCAACCATGCCGTACGTTCCAGGCACCGCACCGACCGGTGTCGCTCCCTGGAGTAATCCAGGCGGCGTATAGAACCGTTGCGGAGAGACGATTCTGCGCTGCTCCGGAGGCGCCATTCTCGATGTGGCCGAGCTCGCGACCGGCATCAGTCCGCCCGACGGCAGCGGCACCGGAGGCATATTAGGAAAAGACGTTGCACTACTCATACCGTCGATTGAAAAGTCTCGATGCATACCATCGCAAGCTGAACCGGCCCTGTGGTCGGAGGACGCTAGTTATCCACAACCACGGCGTGTCATCCACAGCTATCCACAGGGCATCAAATATCCACGTCCGTCCCCCTCGGAAAACGGGACGGGCGCATGCCAGCACGCCTCAAAACAAAAAAGGAAGACCCGCCGAAGCGGGCCTTCCTTGCAAGAACCTTGAGAGCAGAATCTCTGCACAACAACATCGTCGTAACGGTAAGTCTATCCAATGCCCGTCCAACGTAACGACCCATCTTGGCCATACACTCTTTGTGGGCTCTGCTCTTAAGTTGTTCTTGTACTTTGTAATTATGCTCAGCAATCCGGCAATCGCAAACCGAAACCGGCTGATGTTCCCTATTTATCGCAACTGTTGCTTTGCGATCGCAAAAATCACGAAAATGATTCATCATGTGCGAAACGCCCGGTGTGTTTGTTTGATTGCGTGCGTTTGCAGCAAAAATGCGGCGTGTCGACGCTTTATTTTGCATAATGAACGAACGAATGTTAACTCCTGTTAAATTTTGACACTTTTGGCGGCATTTCCAGCTACTTAAGGATAAAGTAGGAAGGTATGGCACAGATTTTTGACGCACCCTCGAAGGCGATCTTGCGCAGCCAGATAGCTGAGCATATCGCCGAGACCGATAAAAACGACAAGCGTGAGCTTCAGGCCGGCGAAGAGCCGTTGCCGAACGACCGCTTCTTCGACCGCGAGTTGAGCTGGCTGAAGTTCAACAAGCGCGTCCTCGAACTCGCTCAGGACGAGGATCTGCCGATCATCGAACGCGCAAGCTTCGCCGCGATCTTCGCGAACAACCTCGACGAGTTCTTCATGGTTCGCGTCGCAGGCCTGAAGCGCCGCATCGACACCGGCATCGCCGTGACGGCAGCCTCCGGATTGAGCCCAAGGCAGCAGCTGCGCGCCATCAGCGAGCAAGCACACCGCCTACAGGACGAGCACGCGCACTACATGATCGACCACATTCTTCCCGATCTGGCGAAGGAACAGATCGTGCTTCTGAGCTGGGACAAGCTCACCGCAGCCGAGCAGGAGCGCCTGTCTCGCTACTACCGTCAGCAGGTGTTCCCTGTTCTGACACCGCTCGCCGTGGACCCGGCCCATCCGTTCCCGTACATTTCCGGCGGTTCCATCAACCTCGCCGTGCTTGTGGAGAATCCGGCTTCCGGCAAATCCCACTTCGCTCGCGTGAAGATTCCTGGAAACCTGAACCGTCTCGTGCCCGTCGACGACATGACCGACGACGATGCTACCAACGTGCGCTACGGCTTCATCACCATGGAAAACCTGATCATCGCGCATCTGGAATCCCTGTTCCCAGGCATGATCATCAAGGAAGCGCGTTCCTTCCGCGTCACCCGTAACGAGGATATCGACGTGGAAGAGGATGATGCAGAGAACCTGCTCAACGCCATGGAGAAAGAGCTGCTGCGCCGTCGTTTCGGACCGCCGATCCGCCTTGAGATCTCCGACGAGACCAGCCCGTTCCTTTCCCAGCTGCTCGCCGACCAGCTGCGCGTCAGCGCCGATGAGGTGTACCGCCTGCCGGCACCGCTCGATGCGACCGTGCTCTTCGAACTTGGCGGCATCGACCGTCCGGACTTGAAGTACCGTTCGTTCGTACCGACCACCAATCGTCAGATTGCCGAGGTGGAGTCGTCCCGCGCGCAAGACATTTTTGCAGCGATTCGCGAACGCGATATCCTCCTGCATCACCCGTACGATTCGTTCTCTACCTCCGTTCAGGCGTTCCTAGCGCAGGCTGCGGCGGATCCGAAGGTGCTCGCCATCAAGCAGACGTTGTACCGCACGTCCAGCAACTCCCCGATCATCGACGCGCTCATCGACGCGGCGCATGCGGGCAAGCAGGTGCTGGCACTGGTCGAAATCAAGGCACGCTTTGACGAAGACGCCAACATCGCATGGGCACGCAAGCTGGAACGCGCCGGTGTGCACGTGGTGTACGGCATCGTGGGCCTGAAGACCCACTGCAAGCTGAGCCTTGTGGTACGCCAGGAAGCCGACGGCCTGCGCCGCTACTGCCATGTGGGCACCGGTAACTACAACCCGAAGACCGCCCGTATCTACACCGACCTCGGCTTGCTGACCTGCGATCCGGTGGTCGGTCAGGATATGACCCGCCTGTTCAACCAGCTGTCCGGTTATGCTCCGAAGTCGAGCTTCCACCGCCTGCTGGTGGCGCCGCGTACCGTGCGTTCCGGCCTGATTCAGCGCATCCGCCGAGAAGAGGATGCCGCACGCGCAGGCAAGGAAGCATGGATCAAGATCAAGGTCAACTCCATCGTTGACGAAAAGACCATTGACGCGCTGTACCGTGCAAGCCAGGCCGGCGTGAAGATCGACATCGTGGAACGCGGCATCTGCGCGCTCAAGCCGGGTGTTCCGGGACTTTCCGAGAACATTCGCGTGCGTTCCATTCTGGGTCGTTTCCTCGAGCACAGCCGTATCTACGCATTCGCGAACTCCGATGGCCCGCAGATCGGTGAAGGCCCGGCCGCAGGTCCGGAAGTGTGGATCGGTTCCGCCGATCTGATGCACCGCAATCTCGACCGTCGAGTCGAAGCGCTGGTGCGCATCACCGCTCCGGAGCAGATCGACGAACTGATCAAGTACGTGGATCTGCAGATGGCCGATTCCACCACCTCGTGGCATATGGCAGCCGACGGCACCTACGTGCGTCATGCGAAGGATGAGGAGGGTCGCCCGCTGGTCGATTCCCAGGAATATCTCATCAAGAAGCATACGCGCCGACCGGCAAGGCACTAAGTTTCGCGAAAATGGCCGATTCTGCAATTGCGGGATCGGCCATTTTCGTTGCGCAATCATGAACAATAACCGCGCCTACCACTTACAATGAAAGATATGAGCGAGAACATGAGACGTGTCGTAGAAGCCGCCGGGGGTATTGTATGGCGGTGGAAAGCCGGTAGCGAAATCGCTGAAAATCCAGCAATCGCAGCACAGAAATCTCCAAAAGAACAGCTCAACAGCATTGAAGTGTGCATCGTGCATCGACCAAAGTACGATGACTGGAGCTGGCCGAAAGGCAAACTCGAGCAGGGCGAATCGCATCGTCATGCCGCAGTGCGAGAAATCGGCGAGGAGACAGGCGTTTCCATCGCCCTCGGCCCGTATCTGTGCGAAGTCGAATATCCGCTGTCCGAAGAAGGCAAGAAAACCCGGCATTCGCGCGATCGCGCCGTCGACACCAAGCACACGTTGTATTGGATGGCGCAGCCAATTTCCGGAGATGATGCGGAACATCTGCTTGACGCATTCGGTCCCGTGCATCGCGCGGATGTAGGCGAAATCAACGATATCGTGTGGGTTTCCGTACGTGAAGCGCGTAAAATCCTCACGCATTCCACCGATAAAGACACCCTCGCCATCTTCGTGGACCGCGTACAGGAGGGTGCCGCAACCGCGCAGAATCTGCTGATCGTGCGCCACGCCAAGGCTGAATCGCGCAAATCGTGGAAAGGCACCGACGCGAACCGGCCGATCACTCCGAAAGGCGCGGCCGCGGCATTCGCACTCAACCGCGAACTTGCCTGCTACAACCCAACCCGACTCGCAACCTCACCATGGCTACGCTGTCAAGAAACATTGCAGGTGCTTAGCTGGCAGACCGAACGCTCGATGGAACACATCGACGCGCTCACGGAAGACGCCTTCGCCGAACACCCGACCATCGCATGGCTGGCGTTCCTCAAGCAGATCCAGCTCACGCTCGAAACCCGCGAAACCACGGCGATCTGCATGCACCGACCGGTAATCGGGGGTATGTTTGACCATCTGCGCGGACTGTGCGCTCGCAAAGCGCTCTCCAAGCAGCTCATCGCCAAAACGCCGTTCATGCCTACCGGCACCGCCGTAGCGCTGTTTATAATCGATACGCCGCAAGGTCCCAGCATTATCGATATTCAAAAGGTTTCACCCATTGTCTACTAACATGCATTACGGTTCCGGCTCGGTTATTCCAAGCCGTTCCGCCGGTTTCACCAACACTGGATCGCCGCGCCCGGCCCGCCCGGGGCAGCTCGACCAGATGATGGCCGACAATATTGCGGGAGGTGCCGATCCGGCACAAATCAACGAGATGAGCCACGCCTCGGCGGCCGCGCTGCTGGACCGCGTGCATCACACGCAGAACGCCGAACTCGTGGAACGCGTGCTCACGCTGGTGGACCGCGAAGGCGTTGACGTGATCGCCGAATTATGGAGCAGATCCGAGCCGGATTCGCTGCCGGGCATTCTATGGCGACTGTATGTGCTGCGCACGTGGATGCGGAAGAATCGTGAGTCGATCGCACGATTGTGGCGCGTCGGAGAACCGGTCGCAACTACCGCTTCGGCAATTGCCGGAGTCGATCAGGCACCCACGGAAGATGACATTGCGCATACCGCCGATTCGATTCTGGCGGGCGCATTCACCGGCGATTTCGCGATTGCGTTGGAACGTGCGGCGGCGTTCACCGACGTGGTTGCGTTGGGATTGCGCATTGAGGCACGAAATATGACCTCACGCTTGGAGGCGAGGAATTCAGAGGCAGTACAAGCGGAAAGCTCGGACGCCGCGAAAAAGCAAGCACGCACGAAAGCGGCCCGCTTGATGCACACGGCCGGCAATCTGTTTGTCACCGCCAAGGATTTTCGCCATGGGGCGAATCTGTGGAGGCGAGGAAAACTGGAGTAGCGCGATCTGGAGTAGCGCAATCCACCTCTTGCCCCCTAATAAAAGTGCCGCACAGCAATCGCAATATCAATTCGCGACACGGCGTACCGTGCGGTCTGCAGCATCTGTAGAATAGGAATCCGCGCCGGGCCATGCATAGCCCCGGGCTCCATTTTTTGCCGCTGCGAGCGGCCTTTGCGCCGACAGGCGCTTTCGTGGTTCGGCGCTTTCCTCTTCTTAAATTTCGTTGCTTTTTCATACGATTTTCAGCGTCTTTCTTGACTCCTTTCCCGACTCCCGCGCTTTTCCTCGCAATTATGGACTACGCTTAGAAAACATGGATATTCATGTTTTGAACCACCCGCTGGTAGATCACAAGCTCACCGTTCTTCGCGACAAGAACACCCCGTCCTCCACGTTCCGCGAGCTCGTTTCCGAACTCGTGATGCTTGAGGCTTACGAAGCCACCCGCGACATCGCAGTCGTGGACAAGCCGATCGAAACCCCGGTCGCTCCAATGGTAGGCAAGCACATCGCTGCCCCGGCACCGATCATTGTGCCTGTGCTGCGCGCGGGCCTGGGCATGCTTGACGGCATGACCAAGATGATTCCATCCGCCGAAGTCGGCTTCCTTGGCATGAAGCGCGACGAGGAGAACCCGACCCAGCAGATCACGTACGCGAACCGTCTGCCCGACGATTTGAGCGGCCGTCAGTGCTTCCTGATCGACCCGATGCTCGCCACCGGCGGCACGCTGGTCGCAGCAACGCATTACCTGGCCGAGCGTGGCGCGAAAGATGTTACCGCCGTGTGCATTCTGGGCGCTCCGGAAGGCCTGAAGTTCGTTGAGGAGAACCTCGATCCGTCCATCAAGTTCAAGCTGGTGCTGTGCGCCGTCGACGAGAAGCTCAACGACAAGTGCTACATCGTGCCAGGCTTGGGCGATGCCGGCGACCGTCTGTACGGCGTAATCGACTGACCGAATCAGAGCTCAACCGAATCGGTCCAATCAGCTAATCGAGTAAATCGAATAAAAAACGGCCTGCCACAACGCAAATCATGCGGCGGCAGGCCGAAATCATATGCAAAACCTCTACTGCTCGTCCGGTACGAACGCCTCGAAGATGTGACGGTCGAACTGGTCACTGCACTGCGCGTATTCGTCGCGGCTACGCACCGTCCACGACACGGGAACGGCACCCATGAAACGAGCCAACCGCACCTGCGGACTGTTGCCGCCATGCCAGTCGTAGGCGACGAAATCAGGGCGGGAAATCCAGTCGAAAATCAACGCACCGGCCGCATATTCCTTGGCGAGCGTACCCAGATCAGACGGCTTCTCCTCCCCTTGCGGCCACCAGGAAAGCTGACCACGGCACACTTCCGGACGGTTCTCCTTATACCAGTTGACGGCGGCCGGATTGAACGATTCGATCACATACGCACCGGAATAGGCTTGCAGCAGTGCGTCGCCCTTTTCCATAAGCTCGACATCGCGCGGACCCCACTTGGAATTGTCGTCGAACTTGTATTCAACGATCAGCGGCACACGACCGGCCACTACCTTGAGCACGTCGGCGAACAGTGGCACATGCTGGAAGTATCCGTCCGGAGCACTGTCGGGGGTAGTGACCAGCGGCGGCTTCTCCAGCGAGCCCGACAACGGCGCTGCCACAGCGGCACCCGGGGCATCGGTTGGGAACAGCGGGATACGAGTCAGCTCATCGTAGGTAAGATCAGCCACGCGGCGTGGATCTCCGGCGACGCGCATCAGATCGCCGTCATGCACCACTACGATTTCGCCGTCGGCGGTCATCTGCAGGTCAAGTTCGATGCCGTAACCCGCCTCACAGGCCGCCGCGAATGCCGCAAGCGAGTTCTCCGGAGCGATCGCCCCGGCTACGCTAGGGCTGCCATAGCCGGCCTTCATGGCCATGCGACGTGCCAGCGCCACATATTCGCCGCTTTCGCTGGCGTACTGCGCGGTGAGGCCGGAACCTGCGTCATGCAGGCCGCGATGCGCATACCACACGTCGGGCACGGCTGGCACATAGTTGCGACGCTTGTCGGAGAAAGTACGCGGGGCGATTGCCCATACTGCGGCGCCCGCAGCGAGCGCACCGCCCACCAGCACTTTGTTGACGAATGATTTGGACATGGGCTTTCCTCCCTTACATGGCCGTTCGCGCATTCTCTCGCATTGGTTCGCACCGTTCGCGGCCATCGAATCTGTCTCTTCCGAGATTAGCCTATAAATCACAAAAAAGCCGTCATCTACGCAATACGCGATCGCCTGTTTGTTGAGCGTCCGTCATCTCCGATAACGTACAAAACCATTTGGTACTTTCGTGCTAATACGAAAGGCAAAATTAGCACGAAAGTACCAGCTAAGGAAGATTCAAAGAACGACTTCCTCCCGTCTGTGACAAATCGGTAACAAACCGACCAGTAGTGGCCCAAGCAAAATTTGCACGTAAAGAGCAACAACAGGGAAGCGAGGTAGCACGTTGCCAGTAATCAGTATGTTTTCGGCATCATCATCACAATGAATGTAGGCGGCCACAATCCACCTCATGTCCATGCAAAATATCAAGGATATAAGGCTTCATTCACACTTGGAGGGGTTGCCGGCAACGCGCTGTTGTCGATTTGTGTGACGGTGACGTCGGGATTGCCGACCGGCAGATCGTTGTAGGCGTGTCCGGCGACGCTGGGCGCGGTACTTGCGTCGGCCGCGTTGGCTGTCTGCATGGTTGCGATTGCTCCCGTGCATAAGGTGGCTGCGGCTGCGATGCCTGCCACCAGCGTCTTCATCGACGCATGTAAGATGTGCGAAAAGCTCATGAATATTCCTGTTTTCACGATTGGATATTGAAAAGTCCTCTTACGGATTGCTTAGGTTACGTTGGTATTCCTCGTGCGATCCGTAAGAGGACTTGGGTAATTGCTAGCGCTAGTCGCGGTTGCGGCGCGTCAGCATGATGGCGGCTCCCGTCAGCAGGACGATCATTCCTACGACGGCGATGCCGATGACATTGCTGCCGGTGCTGCTGATTGCGGCACTGACTTCAGACTTGGAAACCGGCTTGTTTCCAGGCTTGGCATTCGGCTTGGGGTCGGTCTTGTCGTCGTCCGGCTTCGGTGCTGGCTTGAGTTCAAGTCCGGCGATGGCCTCGGTCAGCTGCTTGACTGCGGCATCCGCATCAGCTTGGGTGGCGTTCTCATCGTTCAGCACCTTGGAGGCGGCATCCACTGCTTCAGCCAACTTCTTGGCGCTGGCTTCGGTGTAGAGGTCACCGCTGACGCCCTGTGCCTGGTCAAGAACCGTCTTCAACTCAGTGGTATCGGCTTTCTTCACCAGTGTCTGCTGGGCTTCTTCAAGCTGCTTGATGGCCGCATCCACCTGATCCTGGGTGGCGCTCTCGTCCGCATACACCTTTTGAGCGTTACCCATGGCTTCGGAGAATGCCTTCCAGCTGTTCGGCGTGAAATTAGCTTGTTGCACGGAACCGGCTGCGTTGATGGTGGATTCGAGCCTGCTCTTGTCCACGCTTGGTTCCGGATCAGGGATTGGATCCGGGTCAGGAGTCGGTTCTGGATCAGGAGTGCTTTCCGCAGCATGCACGCCCCACTCGGCAACCGCCAGACCGAAGGTGACGCCCTCGGCGGTCGGCGGATCAAGCACCAAGCGCAACGACGTTGTCTTCACCGGAGTGAACGTGGCCACGCTCCAACCTTGAGCATCGTCAGAGGCACGTGAGGCCGGGGAATTACGCACGGTGGAGTATTGCGCATTCTCCACATCCTTCCATATACCATCAGAAGCCAAGTACTGAATCTTCCAGCTGTCCGGAACATCCAAACCACCCTTGGCATCATTACGCTCCGCGAAGTTGGCCCAGAACTGCACACGGCTGGAATCGACGGTGGCTTCCTTGCTCCAGGTGTACTGCGCGTACATGCCAGCGGAAGCTTGACCCCAGCTGCCCCACACGCGGCCATTCACATCGGCGTCATCATCAGACGGCCACGTATCGTCAACCAGCACACCATCGTTGAGCTTGCCGGAAGCCGGAGACCAGCTCGCCTCGGCACTCACCGTGGTGTCAATGGCCCTGCCTTCAATCCAACCAGTCAACGGAGTATCGGGCTCCGGCTTGGGATCCGGCGTCGGCTCAGGATCAGGATCGGCACCACCATTCGGATCGGCGACCACATGCACTGTAATCTTGGCCTGCGAGCTTGAACCCTCAGCCGTGCCGGACACCTCATAATCGCCGATGGTGTCCAACTTGACGCCGGCAACACTTGCCTCATCCCACATAACCGTGCGATCGTCAAGCATGCCGTTGGGGAATCGCACCGGAACCACAGACGGCAAAGCCACCGACTTGGAATTCTGGTACACCGTCTGTTCGATCGGCTGAGCCGCACCAGCAGTCTGAGACTGCGCGTCGGAACGCACGCCAATAGTGGCCTTGGTTCCAGCGAGCGCGCCAATAACCGTTCCGGAAACCGCAAACTCGCTATCGGAAGCAAGCTGATCGTCAGTGATGGCATCCCACGCAACACTCAAGTCACGACGGGAACCGTCCGTATAGCTGGCACTCACCGTCTTCGGCAGATTCACATCGGCAGCCTTGCTGCCAGTCTGCACCATACGATTCACGCCATCCACGCTCACCGGATCAAGCGCATACGCCTCAAATTCGGTAGCACCAACAATGGAGCCCTTCGGGAACAGCACACGCAACTTGTTCGTCTCCACCGTTTCGGCAAAACGAACCTCATTGCCTTCACCCTGCATCGTGGTATAAGACTGGCCGGCGGCAAGCTTCACATCCTGCCAATCGCCATTCTCATCCGCATACTGCAACTTCCACAACTTGACCATCGGCACACCGCCACCGTCAGTCCAGAAGAACAGCTTCGCCTTCTTCAACGGAACAGTGCCATCCCAGGCAAGCTGCAGCCACGGCTCGGTACCGGTATTGTCACCCCAATTATTCCAAGTCTCATTCGGAGTATTGGTATACAACACCTGACCGTCGATAACCTTCTTGGCATTGTCCTTCGCCTGATATGGATTGGTGAAGCTGGCGCTCGCAGTGGACTGTGAAGCCACATTCACCGTGCCGTCGGAAGGAATGCCGTGAACGGTGACTTCCTTGAAACCGGTCTTCTCACCGTCGAATGCGGTGAGTTTGAGCACATAGTCACCCTCACGGTTGAACGTGACCGTAGTGTTGGCAGCGGTTGCGTCGACGAACTTCGCTTCGCCGTTTTCAGGGCCAGACACCTGCTCCCATGTGGTGGTGAGCGTGTCAGACGGCAGGCCGTCGTCCTTCACCGTGCCCACCAGCTGCGCACCGGACGAGGTGCTGCTGGCAATGTAGGCGTCAACGCTTGGCGCCTGGTTCGTAGTTTCGCCTTCCGGCACAATGTCGGTTTCGTAGGCCTGAATCTCCTTCAAGCCAATGGCCTGACCTGCTTGCGGAGTGAAGGTGGCACGAATGGCTTTGGCCACGACCTTGGAGAACTGCACGCGGTTGTAGTTGGCTCCCGCGTAAGTAGGCGTACGCACCTGGTTCGGCAGGACATGCCATGCGCCGGCCTCATCCTGATATTCAAGCGTGTACACCGACGGCTCACTGTAGCCGGAAATCGTCTGGCTGGACGAGGTCTGGTAGAAGTACAAACGCACGTCGTCGATGTTCTGCACGCCATTCTTGAACGTTACGGTCAGCGAATCCTTGGCGTTCTTGGATCCCTTGGTGCCCCAGAAGGATTCCATCACGTTCTTGCCGTCCACTGCATTGGTTGCCGGGTATCCCTTGGTTTCGTAAGTGGCTTCCACATCGGCGCCCTTGGCCACGTTGGTCTGGCTCTTGGATGCTTCGTCCACGTTCTGTCCGGACTGCGCGAAGATCTGCGTAACCCTGCTGTTCGATGCATAGGTCACTTCGTTGGCGTTCGGCATTGTGGCGGTGGTCGCGCCGGTGATCACCGCTCCGGAATCATCGGCAACCTCAACGGTTCCACTGGCCGGATCGTAGATGAGGTGGGCGAGCTTATCGGAGGTGAACACGGCGTTGCCGTCCACATACAGGGTATATCCCTTCGGAGCGTTGTAGGTGCCGTCGTTGTTCCATACGATCGACAGATCCTGCCCGTGGTAGCTCAGGTTGTTGATGGTGAAGTGGTTCCAACCGGGAATCTCGATCGGATTGAGTTCGATCTTGTTGTCTTCACGCGGAACCATACCTGCCACGTCTTCCACAATCGTCCAGTTGGTGGTGCCAAGCTGGGTGTGGTGAATCCAGGAACGGTAGGTGATTTTTCCACCGTTCTTGCTGGCATCGGCGTTCTTCTCCGGAATCGTGCTTCCTGCGGAATTATTATCCATATTCCAGAATTCGTTCTGGTCCGGATACTGGTTGTCGCCTCCTTGATAATGCGAGAACGCAACCCAATACAGCAGTTTCTTGAACGATTCGTTCGTGATATATCCGTTGTTTGCAGCATTATAATCACGGATTCCCGCAGAATAGATTTGCAGCAGCGGAGTTGCATTGATAATGGAGAAATTGTTTGATCCTGGGAAATTCAGCGCCTTCTTGTCTGCCTGATTCGCAGTGAAGAACGGGAAAATCGGGAATTCGTCGGCATCTTCGAACAAGCGCAACGCACTATCGTAATCATCATTGCCGGTCGGCATCAGACCTTCGGAATACGGATAGTAGTTGTTGAGTTCCTTGTATTTCGCGAATTGACCGTCGTTCAGCCACTTGTGCAGCAGCAGTTTGCTGTCGGAATCCCACAGGTTGTCGAGCACATCCTGCTTGATGGCGTCGGCGATCTGCTGCATTTCAGCGGCTTTTTCGGTGTCTCCGGCAGCCTTGTATGCTTGCGCGGCGGCATTGGCGTTGGCCCACATGTTGGCGGAACCGTCGGCACGGTCCATACGCTGGCCGGAACGACCGGGTTCGGAGAACGACACCGCGTCGGCATCGTTGCCGGTCATGGACCACCACGACCAGTCGATCAGATTGTTGCCGTTGCTATTCTGGTTGTCGTTGCTGTCTGGCTCGCTTTGCGAATTGAGCAGACCTTTGACATCTTCGGAACCGTAATCACCCAACGCTTCAGCCAATGATGACGGGCCGCCGTGCACCTTGTAGGAGTCCCAACCGGCCTTGGTGATGTACTGCGTGTAGCTGTGGTTCCAATTGGCTGGATCGCCCGGATTGTCGTGGTAGTAGTAATACCCGGACTGGCCTTTCTTAGCTGTCTGCCCGGCCGACACCCAAGTGCCGTACGAGTATTCGGCGTTACGGAACCACTTGGTGTCGTTGATGAACATGCCGGATGTCAGCACGATCTGGTTGTTGTATCCGAGCACGCCTTCGATGGAGGTCGGATACTGGAACGTATTGCCCGGCATATTGGCGTCCAACATGTTGAAACGGCTCAGCCACCAGCGGTAGAACACAGTTTTGTCGATATTGTGTTCCTGGGTTTCCACGTAAGGAATGTTATCGACCCACCACTGGTTGTAGGTGGTCACGGAATCCTTGTAGGAAGCGGCCGGATCGGTGAGATCGCCGTTGAATCGGGCTTCGTATTCCGCGGTGGAGTCCGGCAACTCGTTGGCGATCAGGCCAAGCTGCAGCTTGGTGGTTTGTGGCACGTTCGCTTCCAAGGTGAGGGTGGAAGCGAGTTTGCCGTTCTTTACGGTGAAACCGTTGCCGGAGAACCGTGGATAGATGGTGGTCAGATCGTTCTTCACATTGAAGCGACCGGTCAGTTCAGTGTCGCCGTCATTGCCGTCTTGTGCGAATGGCGAGGCTGCTGTCAGCGTTACGTCACCGCCGGTGGTGCTGGTGATGGTGAAATTCGCGACCATCACATTGGTGTAGGTGATGTACTTGACTTCGGTGACGGTAATAGTCTTGTCGCCGTTGGTGAATTCCGTGGTGAAGTAGCTTGGCGTCTGCTTGCGCTTGTCGGTGTTCTCGCGCAGGGTCTGCTTGGAACCGCCAATGCTTACCTCAACGGTAAAGCCGTCGTTGCCGGTCTGATCCCAGTATGCGACATCTCCTACGAAACCAAGTGCTTCTGGCGTATGCGTGTACATGAATGCGGCACGGCCACGTGAGAACAGGTATTCGTTCTTGTCTGCGCCCGCATAGTTGTAGTCGCCAGCATCGTTGGTGCCGGTACCGTTTGGTGCGGTGCCTGTGCGCGTCAGCATCTTGTCGATCCAGAAGTCGTGTGCGGTGTCGGTTCCGGCACCGTTGGCAACATCCGCATCGAACACCTGCTTGAGGTAGCTTGTCGAGGGATCGAAAGCGACGCCGGTGCCCGGAATCGGGTCAGCGGCCCCCTTGAAACTCGGATACCCCATGGCAGAGTTCGGATTGGTCAGCGCGTCATTGGCGTATGCGGTCGTCACACCGCCAGACAACAGTGTGGCCACTGCCGTCAGCACGCCCAATGACGTGACAATCCCCTTCTTCCTTGTTGATGGTGTCATCAATTCCTCCTACATGGACCATCGTTGGCCCTTGGTTGCCAAGGCTCGTTCCCTGGCATCCAACTTTCTTTCTGTAGGAATGAGAGTCGTGCGATGGACATGAGATTGGAGCGTCCACCGACATTTCAAGAATACATGACGCGAATACGGTTTCGCAAATTTTCTTTCAGTTTTCTCCAATGCTTTTCTAAGTGAACTGCCATACGATGGCTTTTATGCGAAAAGGAAAGTTTTCGCATTTTCCCGTCGTATACTAGGGGCTATGACAAAACCGGCCACCCCATAAGGGGCAGCCGGTCTCTCATTCCAGTCAGCGCGGCGCATTCGGCTCCAATCGATCACGCCGCGCTCACCCGCTTCCCGGCACCATGGCACTCATAGCGCCGGGTAGCAAGTCTTTCTTTTGTTTAGCTGCGCAACCACACGTTCATTTGGCCGAGTTCGCGGTTGGCCCATGCGTAGTAGGGCACCAGCTTGAGCGACGTCCGCTCATCTGAGGCGTCACGCTGAGCGGACATGTACAACGGGGCGTCCACGGCATCCGCAGCCTCACGAACGGCAGGCAACGTCACCGCGTCAACACCTCCAAGCAAATCACTCTCGAAAGTAACCGTGGCATCCGCAGCATCCACGCCATCAGCAAGACGGTACGTCCACAGATCGCCGGCATTATCGGCTTGCTCCGCGCAATAGACGAGCGGACCGCGCATCACCGCAACACGACCTGCATCGCAACGCACATGAGAGTTGGCACGCACCAATCGCACTGCCATATCAAGATCCAGCACCACATGCAATGCAGTTCCCGGAGCAACTGCGAAATATACGAAACCGTTTTCCGGAGCCGTCTTCACAGCAACACCATCGCGTGTCAGCGCATAGGAATCAGCCGACCATGTGGGAATACGCACGCCGAAACGTACCGAATCAGCCGCCTCAGCGGGCAATTCCACCATGTACTCAATATGACCGTTCCACGGAAAATCGGAACGCTGCTCCACATGCAACCCGGAATCAAAACTTGCCTGATTCGCAATGAACTGGTGAGCGAGCACCGTGCGACCGCCGTCACGTTCGGTATACACATAACGGTCCACCGACGCGATCAATCGCGCAACATTAGCTGGGCAGCATGCGCAGCCAAACCAATCGACACGATGCGAAAGCACATGATGCCGATCCGGATTGTCCAAACCGTCCGGCGAAGTCTCCAACGCATTCACATAGTAATACTGCTTGCCATCAAGGCTGATGCCCGCGATGGCACCATTGAACAGCTCACGCTCAAGCACGTCGGCATATTCACCATTCGGTTCCAACAGAAGCATTTGGCGGGCAAACATGCTCATCGCCACAGAAGCGCACGTTTCGCCATACATGGTGTCGTTCGGCAGATCGTAATCGTACGTGAACGACTCCCCCACATGTGTGGAACCGATCGCACCCGTCACATACATGCGTTTCGACACGATGTTGTTCCAAAAACGATGCGCCGCATCCAGCAAGCCCTGATCGCCGGTAATACGCGCCACATGTGCGATTCCAGTGCACAAATAGGCCACGCGCACAGCATGGCCGTCAGCGGTCTGCTGCTCGCGCACCGGCTGCGCGGCTTGGAAGTACGTGGGCTTGTAGAATCCCAAATCCCGGAAAATGTAGTCGTTGTCGACAGCGGCGATCTGCTTGGCGTAGAACTGCGGATCCTGACCACGCACGTCGATGAGATACCGCGCCAGGTTCAGATAGCGCTCCTCACCGGTCACATCATACAGTTTCGCCAACGCCAATTCGATTTCCGGATGCCCATCAGCACCGTGGATCTTGCCGTCCTCCGGGCCGAAATTGGTATCGATGCAATTCGCCATACGGCACGCCACGTCAAGCGCCTGCTGGTTACCGGTCACCTCATGATAGGCGACAGCAGCCTCAATATAGTGGCCCATGACATACATTTCATGGCTTTGCTGAATCAGTGTGAAACGCTCACGATGCGCCCATTCACCGGTTTTGATTTGGTACGGAGTGTCCAAATATCCGTCCGATTGTTGCGCACGTGCGATGAGGTCGACGGTTTTATCGCACAGTTCCCGCAATTGCGGATCAGGATGATACGACAGTGCGTAAGCCGCTTCCTCCAACCACTTATATATGTCGGAATCCTGGAAGACCATGCCATGAAATTCACCGGCCTCATCACCGGCTGCGATACGCAGATTCTCCACGGCATGACTTTTATTATCGGCAAGCTGATTGCCGGCCGGATCATCCGGAACTTCAGTGGCAATCTCATCATTCATCACACCCCACTGATAGGGAATGACGGATTCAACGATCTGGTCGCGACGCTGCTTCCAGAAAGGAGAAGTAATAGTTACATTCATGATATTTCCTTAAGATTAAGGACTTCGCCAGCCCTTGACGGCTCTTGGCTACTCCGCCTTCGGTTCTGCTCAGGCTGGAGCCTGGAGACAGTCCAGTGGACTGTCTCCCAAGGGCTGACATCGCCAGATGTCAGCCCTTGACAGCTCCAGCCATAAACCCTTTGACGTAGTACTTCTGGAGGGCTAGGAAGAGGATGGCTGCGGGGATCATCAGAATTACGACGCCAGCTTCGGTGGCACCGTAATCAATGACGCCCATAGTCTGCTGACGCATGTTCACCAAAGCGAGCGGCAGCGTGGCGTTCGACGAACTCGACAGGTACAGCGGAATCATGAAATTGTTCCAAGCCTCAAGGAAAGCAAGCAGACCGACAGTGACCATCGACGGCTTGACGACCGGCACCAGAATCTTAATCAGCGACTGCAGGGAGTTGCAGCCATCGACCATGGCGGCCTCTTCCATATCCTTCGGAATCGCATCGAAAGCATTACGCATGATGAACGTGCTCATCGGCAGCTGGAACAAGGTAATAACCAAACCGACACCCAGCAAGGAATCGTTCAGACCAATATCCTTGTACCACACCATCAGCGGAATCAGCAGAGACGCATACGGCACCATCAAAATGGACAACGTCACCATGAATCCGAGATTGCGGCCCGGATAGTCGAAACGGGAGAACGAATAGCCTGCGAGCGTGCACACCACCACGGAGAACACCACGGCGACCAACGTCACCACCACCGAGTTGAACAGGTACTTCGGCAGGCCTTCCTGGTAGCCGAACAACGTCAGATAGTTGTTCACACCCCAGCCCTTGGATTGTGCGGAACCAGGCTGCGGACTGAACGAGCAGACCACCACCCAGATCAGCGGCGAAATGAAGACCAGAGCCAGCAGACCTTCGAGAATATAGACGATTACGCGCTTCCACAATGGAGTAGTCATGTGAGTTCCCTCCCCTTGCTCACTTGGTGTTGTCGCGCATACCGCGCATCTGGATGGAATTGATTACCACGAGGGCCGCAAGCACGATCAGCGACAGTGCGGCCGCCATGCCCAGATCCTTCTTGGAATCGAATGCGAAGTTGTAGATGAGCTGCACTACGGTCATGGTGGAATTGTTCGGACCGCCCTTGGTCAGAATGAAGAACTGGTCGAACGCGAGGATGGAACCGGTGACGCAGTAGATCAGGCACATCACGATGGTCGGCTTCATCAGCGGCAGGGTGATGGAACGGAAAATGCGCCACGTGCCAGCACCGTCCATGCGCGCGGCCTCATACAGGTCGCCAGGAATGGCCTGCAGGCCGATCATCATGAGCAGCATGTAGTAGCCGGAGAAACGCCAGACGATCACAATAATGGTAGCCCACAGCGCGCTCTGGCCGGTGGCGAGCACGGAGCCGCCCTCATCCATCAATCCGAAGAAGCTCAGGATCTTGGTGACGGGGCCCACCTGCGGGGAGTACAGCGCGTAGAACAGCAGCGAAGCGGAGGCGAGACCGGTTGCGGACGGCAGCAGGAAGCACGTGCGCAGCATATTGTTCCACTTGGTGCTTTCCTGCACGATCAGCGCCAGACCAAGGCCAAGCACCAGCAGGAAAATCGTGACGATCACGGTGTATTCAAGTGTGAACAACACCGACTGTCCGAGCAGTTTATTTTCGAAAACCTTGACGAAATTCTCAGGGAAATTCCAACCACGGTTACCGCCCATCAACGACCAGCGGGAACCGGCCATGATGACAAGCAGCACGATTGGCACGAAGAACAGCATGATGATCATCAGCCAATCAGGCAGCGCATACAGCAGGCCACGACGGGTTGCCTCCGCCTTGGCCTTGGAACGATGCGTCTTCACTGGCGCAGCGTTCTTGGAAACAGTAGTCATATTCCCTCCTTGGAACACTTTTGGCGACTCTCTCTTGAATCGTTCGGGGTTTTCGACATAAATGGCCAAGCGATTGGATATGCGTTTGACAGTGCGATTCCGTCTCGCGCGGCCGTTGAAATCCGCCATGAAGACCGACATTGTTTTTGAATTATTGTCGATCTTCATGGCAGACCACAACTGTGGTCTGTCGATTTTTGTTTTCGATATTCAGTTATTCGATATTCAGTTGTTCTTAAGTTATGTAAATCGGGAAAAGGAGAAAAAGGAGGAGAAGTTCGTTTTCAGTGGCTCACCTCACTGACCCAGCACGTCGGTGATGGCCTGGTTGTCGGCCTTGAGATCGCCATCGCCCCAGACTGCGTTCTGGATGAGCAGCTGCCACGGGGAACCGGCTGCGTTGAAGGCCTCATTGAAAGCTGCGGACTTCGGGGTCTGGCCATTGCCGTCGATGATTACGGAGTTGATGGTCTGGACGCGAGGATCGGCATCGTCGTAGGCGGTCTTCAGGGTCTGGATGTTGGATGCGGTGTCGCCGTTGGCTGCGAAGACTTCCTTCTGGGCGTCATCGCTCATGAGCCATGCGAGGAAGTTCCAAGCCTGAGCGACGTGCTTGCAGTCCTTGGAGATGCCCATGGCATCGCCGCCGAGGAACGTGGAGGTCTTGCCTTTCTTGGTGCCCGGGATCGGGGTGACACCGACTTCGAAGCCACCGTCCTTCTCAGCTTCGAACAGTGCGGTGGAGGAGATGTTCGGATACGGCATCACACCGATGTTGCCGTTGGCGAACGGAGCGGTCCAGGTGGCACCTGTTTCTTCCTTGGAACCTGCGCCCAAGCCGTTGGTGGTGTTGGCGAGTTCCTTGTAGGCGTCGAGCACGGCCTTCATGGAATCGTTGTTGAGGGTGGCTTCGGTGCCATCTGCGTTCATCACGGATTCGCCGTCAGCCCACACGGACGGGAACAGGTCGAACACGAGAGCGCCACCGGACTGGCCGGCCAAGTAGGAGCCTGCCACGCCGTCCTTGTTGAGGGCCGCGACCGCCTTGGCCTGCTCAACGAACTCGTCGATGCTGCTCGGACCCTTCTCCGGGTCAAGACCTGCTTCCTTGTATAGATTCTTGTTCCATACCATCACGGAAACGTCGGTGATGAACGGCAGCGTGTATTCCTTGCCATCCACGGTACCGGCTTCAATGTGGCCCTGCTGCAGGTCGGACTTGTTGTCGAGTCCGTCAATCTGCTTGGTGATGTCGGTGAAGATGCCTTCAGAAGCCCAGTACGGAATACGCACCACGTCACCGGCGAGAATGTCCGGAAGGGAATCGGTCTGGGAAGCACCACCAACCTTGCCTTCCATATCGTCGTTCGGAATGATTTCCAGCTTGACCTGGTTCTTGTGGGAGGCGTTGTAGGCCTTCACCGCGTTCTTGGCCTGACGCTCCAGCGGAGAACGGGTCCACAGAGTGATCTCAGTGCCGTCATCAGTGCCGACTGCCGGAATATCGGCCGGAGCCGCGGATCCACCACTGCTGGAACCACCGCCGCATGCAGCCATCGGAATAAGCAACGCGGTTGCCGCGATGCCGGCAATAACGCGAGTGACCTTGTTGAAAGACACCATGTCTACTTCTTTCTCTATGTATCGCTCAGCTTTGAGCCATCCGGCGGGCCTTCCGCCGTCTGCCTTCACGATTTCCGGTTGTTCTCCTTCGATTGAACCGTAGTGCGAAAGCCTTTTCTCAGTATATGGTTTTCTCCAGATTTTGCAAAATCGCTTTCGCACATCAAAATGCAAAGGTATTCATGTCGATAAAACCGTTATAAATAAACGATTCTTAGCATTTTAAGAATCGTTTATGACAGCAAAAATGACGTGAGATGCAGAAAATGCGAAAGAAAAATGTGTTCATTTTCGCAAATGCGAAAGTTTCGCAATTTGCAAGTGAAAATGTCAGCAATCGGCTATATAAAGCCGTTTTGTCCACTTTTTGACACGATGCGAAAACTTTCGCAGTTTTGTCGTATAATATTACGCAATACAAGGGCGGCGAAGCGCATCGACGCGCAGCCAACGTTTTCACCACACCGTAAAAAAGGGGAACATCATGGCAACTGCAGATACTCACTCAACAGCAAGGCTTGAAGATGTAGCAGCGCTGGCCAACGTGTCTTTGGCAACGGCTTCAAAGGCGCTGCATGGCAAACCGCGCGTCAGTGAAGACACCCGCGAGCGCGTGATGGAGGCAGCGCGGCAACTCAACTATTCCCCGAACAAGCTGGCGCAATCGTTGGCAAGCGGCAGAAGCGGAACCATCGGTTTGGTCACTTCCGATCTGCAAGGCCGTTTCTCCACGCCTATTCTTATTGGCGCCGAAAACGAGCTGCGCGCACAATCGACATCAGTACTACTTGCCAATGCTCGCGGTGACGATGCGCTGGAACGCAGCCATGTAGAGAAACTGCTGTCGCTGAAAGTGGACGGCCTGCTGATTGTGCAGCGCGAGACGAATCCGCGCCCGTCGCTGGGGCGTGATTGGGGCGTGCCGCTGGTGTATGTGTATGGTCCTTCCACCGATATCAACGATTGTTCGGTGACGTGTGACAATGTGGATGCCGGGCGCATGGCCGTGAATCATTTGATTTCGTGTGGACGCAACCGTATCGCCATTATTGGCGGCGATGAAACGTATACGGCCTCCACCGACCGCACCAAGGGCGCGTTGGAAGCGTTGGCCGAGGTTGGTTTGGAACCGGCTGGCCCGATTCGCTATGGCCGTTGGGACGAGGATTGGGGGCGTGCCGCCACCAGACTGCTACTCGACCAAGGCGTGAAGTTCGACGCCGTGGTATGCCAGAGCGATCAGCTGGCACGAGGATGCATTGACGCGTTGAAGTCGCAGCATCTACGCATTCCTGAGGATGTGGCGGTGATCGGCCACGATAATTGGGACGTGCTCACCAAGAGCTCCCGCCCGCCGCTGACCAGCATCGACAATGAAACGGAACTCATCGGCCGCAAAGCCGCCCGCTACCTGATGGACGCCATCAACGGCCAGCCCCACCACGGCACGGAATACCTCCCCTGCCGCCTCATCCAACGCGAATCCACCCTTCCCCTAGACTAGCGTCATCGTTTTTTGTTGGAACGCCCCTTGAAATAAATGTCGAACACGATCCAGACGGACAAAATGAACGCAATTACATAGCCGAGAAAACCGACAATCGGAATACCGAAAATCACCGGTTTGATGCCCGCATAGTACACGATCGACGAGCCGATGAACAAACCGACGACAATCAGCGCCATCGTAAGCCTGTTCACCATTTCAGCGAGCATGTGCAGCGGTTCCTGCGAGCCGACCATTTCCATGTTGACGCGCAATTGGCCGCGTGTGAGCATACGGGAGGCCACTTTCAGCTCATTGGCTGCGGACAGCAGGCTGTGCAATGCCTGATGTCCTTCGATAGCAAGCGTTTTCACCTCGCCTTTAGCGAAATCTTTTTTCGACGTGCTTGCGGCGATATGGTCGGAGATGATTTGGATCATGTTCACATCGGGAATGAACTCGTCGAGCAGGCCTTCCAAAGTGACCAGCGCACGCCCGACCGTGGTGACGGTGCTCGGCACTTCAATGCCGTGGCGTTGCGCCATTTGCGTCAATGCGGTGAGCATGGCGGCGATGTCGAGTTCGGCAAGGTCGACGGTGCCGAATTCCTTAACGATCACATCCAGGTCGGTCAGCAAGGCCGGGTAGTCTTCGGAATCGGCTTCGGCTCCGGCAAACCGCAGCAATCCGTCGGCGAGCGCGGGCGAATCCTGTTCGGCGACCGCGAAAATCATGTCTTTCAACACGGAACGGGTTTTCGCATTGAGCCGACCCGTCATGCCTAGGTCGAGTAGCACGATCTGCCCGCCGCGCACCATAATGTTGCCCGGGTGCGGATCCGCGTGGAAGAAACCTTCGTCAAGCACTTGCGTGGCGTAATTGTCGACCAGTTTGGTGCCGATTTCCTTCAGATCGTAGCCCGCTTCGATAAGTTCGTTGGGATGCGAGACGGAAATGCCCTCGACGTAATCCATGACCACCACATGTTCGGTGCACAGTTCCGGGTAGGGCTTCGGACAGTCCATATATTTGTAGCGTTCGCAGAATCGTTTGAATTCCGCCAGATTCCGCGCTTCGATCATGAAGTCCGTTTCCGATTCGAAGGTGTCCCACAATTCCTCGACCACGCCGGAGAGATCGACCACTTGCGCGCTGCGCATGGTTTTGGCGGCGATTCGTGCAATGGTGCGCATGATGGACACATCCTGTGCCATGGTTTCGCGCACACCCGGCCGCTGTACTTTGACGGCCACGTCCTCGCCGGTGGAAAGTTTCGCGCGATGCACCTGCGCAAGACTTGCCGATCCAAGCGGCGTGGCGTCGATATGTTCGAAGATCTCGTCAACAGGACGACCGTATTCGTCCTCAAGCACCTGCAATACCGTACCGTACGGCATAGGATCGGCGTCGGCGCGTAGTTTGGACAACTCGTCGCAGAACGATTGGGGCAGGATTTCGGAGCGCATGGATAAAATCTGTCCGACTTTCACGAAGGTCGGGCCGAGCGCTTCGAGCATGAGACGCATTTTGATGGGCGTCAATCCGTGCACGATGTCGAACTGGTTGACGATTTGCGCGATTTGCGCAAGTCGTTTCAGTTTGCCGCGTCGCGTTAGGTGGTAACGCTGCGAGAAGGAGTCTTTGCGAGAGCCGAACAGTCCGATGGTTTCGGGTTGCGTAAAGGCTGCACTGTTCTGTTTGCGCGATTGCGGCATTCCCGTTTTTTCCGCGGATTTGGCTGCCGTTGCCGCCGCCGCGTCGGGCGAGGGGTCCGCCGTCGGATTGATCACCGCGTTGACTCGGTCAGAGAGTGTGACCGGTTCCACGCTTTCGGGGCGGGCCGCGTCCGGCTCGATTGGGGAATTCAAAGACATATCGCTGCTCGCAAACGTTGGTCGAATTACGATGAGTAGGATTCATAGGGGCTTGCGTCCCGCGTATTTCATGCGATTCGCACATTTCATGCGATTCGCACGCGATTGTTCGCATGTTTCGCATGGCACGCAAGTTTCGCATGCCGTGCAAGTTTCGCATAGCAAATCGCCGTCTGAACGTGATGCGACGCGCAGACGGCGATGGGAACGATTGAACGTTACTCGGCTTTGGCTTCAGGCTTCGCTTCCTTGGCTTCCTCTGCAGCCTTGGCGTCGGAGGCTTCCTTGACCTCCGCGACCTTGTGCTTGAGTTCGGCGTTGAGGGCCTTGCCCTGTTCGACGGTCAGCTCGCCCTTCTTGACGAGATCGTCGACGATTTCCTGACTCTTCTCAACCGTGGTCGCCAAAGCACCAACGCCGGCGAGGAAGACCTTACGCAGGCCGTCACCAAAATCAAAATCAGCCATGATTACCTCCTTAGGTGATGGTAGTACCCACTCTATCGCATTATCTTCACAAATAAAGTCAACGAAACTGATCAATTGTCGCAATTCTGCGGAAGGCTCGCTGCCGTATGCTCACAGCGTACGGAAAACGAAAACGAAGCCGCAAAAACACAGGACAGCGTGATCGTGCGAAACTCGCGCAAAAAAATGAACGGCCGATCAGCGCGGGCGTGACATGGCCACGCGACGCGCGTTGCCTGCAATCGTATTGATGCTGTCAAGTTCCGCACGCTGCGCTTGCGTTTGCCCTGCAGCAACCGGATCGAACGAACCGTATCGGCGTTCCACGGCGGTGCGGATCAGAAAATCGGCGAGCGCGGGATTCTTCGGCAGCAGCGAACCGTGCATGTATGTGCCAATCACATTGTTGACGCGCGCGCCTTCCGTATGATCCTCGCCATTGTTGCCGGTGCCGTCCGCGTCGACAGTACCGAGCGGCTGCACGCCTTCGCGCAGGAAGGTCTGACCGGAATGGTTTTCGTAGCCGATAATATCGCCAAAATCGGCGGAATGCTCGGTCAGATTGCCGATCATGCGCACTTCCTGACCAACCGTGTACGCGCCAATCACGCCGATGCCGTCGAGTCGGGAACCATCCACCGTTTCGAAATATTCGCCGAACAGCTGGTACAGGCCGCAAATCATGAGCATGGGGGTGCCGTCGGCAGCCAGCGAGCGCAACAGGTCGGCTCGTTTGAAGAAGTCGTCGATGATTTTCTTCTGGCCGGTGTCTTGGCCGCCGCCGCCCAGAATCATATCGACATGTTCGGGCCACGCGTCGCCCTGATTGTAGGCGTGCACATGCGGTTCGTAGCCGTACAGCGCGAGTCGGCGCTGGATGGTGAGTACGTTGCCGGAGTCGCCGTAGATGTTCATGTCTTTCGGATATAGCGACACGATGTCGATTGTCTGGCTCATATCGTCTCCCTCATGCGTTTCATACGTTCTTCATGCGTTTTCATGCGTTGCGCCGATTTTCATGCGTTTTTCGCACGTTTTGCCGGATTGTGCGGATGCGCGCCGTCACTTGCCCACGCCAGCGTCGGCGACTTCGGCGATTCTGCCGAGCGCGGCTCGCGTTTTGAGCATTGCCGTGTATGTGCAGTAGATATGCTTGGGGGTACCCGGATTCGCGTTCACGAACGTTGAGACGGCCTCTTCAAGTTCCGTGTTGACGCTATTCACCGGCACCTGATCATATTCGAGACGCAACGCCATATCCCATGCGCGCACGCCTGAAACCATAGATACACCGGTGCCTCGCAGCGAGGAGAAGTCCACGTCCCACAGCCAGCTCATGTCACGCCCGTCGGCGTATTCGTCGTTGATGGCGATCATGGTGTCGCAGCCTTCGGGAGCGAAGGATGCGAGCGACAAACGGAATCCCATGGGATTTTTGACGAGCAGCAGCTCCACCGGTGAACCGTTCACATCGATGACTTCGCCGCGTCCAAATGCCGGAGTGACTTCGGCTGCCGCGTCGATCATGGATTGCGTGGTGGAGCGCGCGAAATCGATCATGCGCTGTGAGATTCCCACTTGGCGCAGCAGTTCGTCGGTTACGTTCTCTTCGAACGGCAGGAACATTGCCTGCGCGTCGGCCACGACCGCTCGCACGGCAGCCAGCGCGGCCGCCGCGTTGTACAGGTTGTACACACCTTCCAGTTTCACGCCGGTTTCGTACGTTTCGCCGTCGATGCCGAAGCTGGCACGATGGTCGCCTACGGCAAGCAGGGTCACGTCAGCCGGTAGCTGTTCCGCAGATTCCGCATTTTCCGATTTTTCCGCATGTTCCCCGGTTTTCGCAATTGCGGAAGCATCGCCAATCTCAATATTCTCGTCCGATTCTGCAGATTCGGACAAGTCAATACCAACTGACGCTTCAGTATCAGCTGCCGATTCCGCATCAACCGTCGTGCGCATGTCATCGTCAGAGGGGAAGAAGCTGCGCAGCGACTTGTCAAGTCCGAAATAGCGCACTTCCACACCATCTTCAGTATGCGTGACGTCTGCAAGCCGTGCGATGCGCGGATCCTCACGGTTGAGCACCACGGTTCCGGTGGTCGCTTCGGCAGCTTTGCTCAACAGTTTCGCGGTATTGTCGATTTCGCCGAAACGGTCGAGCTGGTCACGCATCACGTTGAGCAGCAGGCAGTAGTCGGGTTGCACTTGTTTGACGAAATGCACCGCGTACGCTTCGTCGAGTTCCAACACGGCGATATCGGCGTCCAGTTTGCCGCCAAGCGAGACTTCGGCCAGCAGCGACGAAACCACGCCACGGGTGAAGTTCGATCCGGTCGGGTTGGTGAACACTTTTAATCCCAACGATTCCAGCATACTTGCCACCATGCGAGTGGTGGTGGTTTTGCCGTTCGTGCCGGATACGAGCACCACGCCGAGCGGCAGCTGCTGTAGCGTGCGTGCGAGGAATTGCGGGTCGATCTGTTCCACGATTTTGCCGGGGAACGCGCTGCCGCCGCCATGCGCCAAGCGGGAGGCCGCTCGAACGGCTTTGCCGATCAGCGGCGTTGCGAATGAGTTCCACGCCATGCTTATACCTCCTGCTGGCTCTGATAGTCCTGCGGCATATCTTTGAACTTGGAGTACGCGCCAAGGAACGCGAGGTTGAAGGTATCGGTCGGACCGTTACGATGCTTCGCCATGATAATGTCGGCCTCGCCCGGGCGGTCCTCCTTGTCGTAGGCGTCCGGTCTGTGCACGAGGAACACCACGTCGGCGTCCTGTTCGATAGAACCAGATTCACGCAGGTCGGAAAGCTGCGGCTTCTTGTCCTGACGCATTTCGGGGCCACGGTTCAGCTGGCTCAGCGCCACCACCGGCACTTCCAATTCCTTGGCAAGCAGCTTCAATGCACGAGAGAAGTCAGACACTTCCTGCTGGCGGCTTTCCACGGCTTTGCCGGAAGTCATGAGCTGCAGGTAGTCGATCACCACCAATTTCAGATCATTCGTCTGCTTCAATCGACGGCATTTCGCACGGATCTCCATCAAACTCATGTTCGGACTATCGTCGATGAATAATGGTGCGTTCTGCAGTTTATCTTGCAGATTATTAAGGATATTCCAACGTTCCTGCGTGATATCTTCCGCTCGGCGCATGGCTGCCAACGGAATATTCGTTTCCGCGGAGATAATTCGTTGCGCAAGTTCGTTTTTGCTCATTTCCAAGCTGAAGATCACGGATGTCATATTGTGGTGCAACGCGGCGGATCGTGCGAAATCGACGCCGAGCGTGGACTTGCCCATGGCGGGGCGTCCTGCCACGACGATCATCTGGCCCGGCTGCAGGCCTTGCGTCACTTCGTCGATGTCGCGGAATCCGGTTGGCACGCCCTTGGAGACTTCGCCGTTCTGCAGTCGGTCGATTTGGTCAAGGGTGTCGGTGATGACGGTGCCGATCGGCGCGTAATCCTGCCTCACTTTGCCGGTCGACATTTCGTAGACTTCGGCCTGTGCCAGGTTGACGACGTCTTCGGCTTGGGATCCTTCGGCCGTGTAGCCGAGCTGCGCTATTTTGGTGCCGGCTGCGATCACATTGCGCAAGATGGCGCGCTGATGGATGATGTCGGCATAGAAGGTTGCGTTGGCTGCGGTCGGCACGGATGCGACGAGGCTGTGCAAATAGTCGGATCCCCCCACTTTTTCGAGGTCGCCGTCTTTGAGCAGTTGATTGGCCACCAGCACCGCGTCGACGGGTTGCGATGCGGAGAACAGGTTGATGATGGCTTCGTACACGGTTTGGTTACGCGGCTGGTAGAAGTCGGTGATGTCGATCATCTGCGAGACTTCGCCGATGGCGTCTTTGCTCATGAGCATGCCGCCGAGCACCGCCATTTCAGCGGCGTCGTCATGTGGCGGCACACGGTCAAAGATGGCGTCGCGAATGGCTGCTCCGGATGTTCCGGGAGTACTGCCATTGCCTGAAAAAACGCGGTTTTGCCCTTGATTCAGGCCGTTGTTCCAAGAATTGCTCTCCGCCATGCTTCTCCAGCTCTTCGATGTGTGGTGTACCGGGAAAAACCATAATACCTGTGCCACTTCACGAACAGTATTGTGCTGAGATTATCGAGGATTCTCCGCATTGCTAGAGTTGATGATACACGACACGCGCGAATCGGTTCGCTGTGGATAAGAAAGTCGAAAAAAGCCAAGTTATCCACATATTGGGGATAACTATGTGGAAAACATATCGAGTTATCCACCAAATGGGGATAACCAAGTGGACAACTTGGGGACATCTTTCGTACAGGTGTCTATTCCCCTGGTTTTGACTTGCTTAAGTGAACTGAAGGTGATATGTTCCCCACTTTTTCTTAAATAGCGCATATACGCCAGCGCGGCGGGCGCCATATTGGCAACCAGTCGCTTTGCCGGACACTCGCCCACGGCCTACACGGCCTCACATGTGATAGCGGGTGGCATTGTACATGGTTCGGACGAGGGTTTCGCGCCATTTGCTCCAGCCGTACTGTTTGGAAATGGTCTCGCCGGACGTGGCACCCAATGACGAACCGTCAGCGCGAGTCAGGTCAAAGAGCATGTCAAGCAGCAGCGGATCATGATCAAGGCGGGAGGCCAATTCGTCGCCAACATTCGGATCATTAGGATTCTGGCCAGTCGCAAATTCCGACAACGTAAGATGCTCGCGCACCAGCAACGTGACCCACCAAATAATGTCACGGTCAAAACCCATACGTTTCAAAACCGTGGACGCATGACGGGCACCCTCCGCAGCATGATCGGCAACCCACGGACGCTTGCCGATATCATGCAAAATACCAGCCAACAGCAACGCCTGATAATGCCGATCATCATAACGGTTTCCACGAGGTGTTTCACGACCAAGCCGTGTGACCACCTCAACCGAATGACGGTCAATCGTGTAACGATGAGCAGCCGAAGCGCTCGGACGATTACGAATCGCCAACCATTCCGGAATCAAACGACCCGGAATATCAACAAAATCAATCTCCTCCCATACCTGCAACAGCGCGGGACCGCTCGCAAGCAAACGCAAGAACAGACTGCGCGACTCATCATTCCAAGTGCGATCATCAATCGGACATGACTTCAGATTCTGCAACGTGCCGGGCGCAATCGGCAGACCAAACTCAGCCGCAGCAACAGCCGCACGCAATGCAAGGCACGGGTCAGACTTCGGATCGGCACCCGGCGCAAGCACAATCTCCTCCTCATGCTTGGCAATACCGGGCGCGACCACATCAAACGTAGGCGCCTGACGCTTGCCACCGCCACGAGGCTGGAACACCTGGAAAAACGCAAAACGAGGCTTCTCATGAGTCAACGAATGCTCGGCGCGGGAAGCCGTAGAATCAAGCGAAAACGCGATTTGACGGCCAACACGAGCGAGCAACGTCTGCAAATCATCAATCGACTTCGCCTCACGCTCGCCGCTCGGCAACGTCGGATCAGCCAAACCCAACATCGCCGAAACCCTCGCCTGATAGGGAGCAAGCAGCATATTCGTGTCTTTGGCGGCAACCAAATGAATGCAGTCACGCACATCCAACAACCGTTCGACAGCATCGTCATACTGGCCGTGCGGGCGGTCGGCAAGCCAAGAAGCGGCAAGCGCGGATACCAGCACGGAATCGCGCAAACCGCCGCGAGACTCCTTAATATCAGGCTGATTGCCGTACGCCATACGGCCGAACTCGTCCAAACGAGACTTGGCGGAACCCAACAATTCAGGCAAGCGCTTACGGGCGGCCCTACGCCAACGCTCTAAAATGGAGACGGCCGTGGATTCGATCAGCTGCGCGTCGCCCGCAATCGGCACCACATCCAGCCAACCCATCGCGGCGGGCAGATCATGGTCTGTGACCGCCTCGCACTGCGCGCGGGTGCGCACCGACTGGTCAAGATCAAGGCCAGAATCCCAAATCGGATACCACAATTTGTTGGCAAGCTCGTTAAGCTGCTGGTCAGTGAGCGCGTGAGGCTCATAAATGACCACCAAATCAAGATCGGAACTCGGCCCCACTTGGCCGCGAGCCAACGAACCGACCGCGCCAAGACCAATACCAACTTGCGGAACGTCAAAAGAAACCGTCTGGCAGGCCTCCTGCCACAATTTCGTCAGGCAATCCATGGCCAGATCCGTACGAGCCTTGCGCTTCGCCGCACCATTGCGGTACACGCCGTCGGCATCCGGCTGACTTATATTCATGAAACGTTGTTTAAGACCATCAACCGCTGAAGTCATAGCAAATCCTTATGAATCTTCGCAAAAACAAGTAAATCTGAGCAGATAAAAGCGAAAGTGGAGAAATCCGAAGCAGACAATCTGACGCGAAAATCGTATGAAAATCCCCGCACGGCGCGAAGCACGTACGGGGATCTGTCTATTGATAACCCGAACCTAAGCCCGGAGTCCTTAATATCTATCCGAATGAATTATCAGATAGCGGCAGAGCCGGTCTCGCCGGTGCGCACGCGGGTCACCGAGTCAAGCGGGGCAACCCAGACCTTGCCGTCGCCGATGGTGCCGGAGCCGGCGGACTTGACGATCACACCGACCAGAGTCTCGGCATCAGCGTCGTCGGACAGCACCTCGATGCGAATCTTCGGAATGAGGTCCACGGTGTATTCTGCACCACGGTAAACCTCGGTGTGGCCACGCTGGCGGCCGTAACCGTTAGCCTCAGACACGGTCAGACCGTGAACACCTGCGGCAGCGAGGGCTTCCTTGACATCGTCAAGCTTATGCGGCTGAATGATAGCGGTAATGAGCTTCATCTCACTTCACCTCCTTGAGAACAGAGCTGGCGGTACCAGCAAAATCGTAAGCACGTTCACCCTGATCGGCAAGATCAATACCGCCGACTTCCTGAGCTTCGGTGACACGCCAGCCAATCGTCTTCTCCAGAGCGAAAGCGATGATGCCGGTGACAACAGCGGACCAGATGATGGCAATGAGGGCAACGAGGAGCTGCACAACCAGCTGCTTCCAGTCGCCGCCCGCGAACAGGCCGGTACCTTCGCCGAAGAAGCCGATGAGCACAGTGCCGGTGAAGCCGCCGACGCCGTGGACGCCGACAACGTCGAGAGAATCATCATAGCCGAGCTTGAACTTCAGGCCGCAAGCGAGGCAGGTGAGCACGCCGGCGATGGCGCCGAGCACGATGGCCCACAGCGGGGAAACCACATCGGCGGCCGGGGTGATGGCGACCAGACCTGCGACGATACCGGAAGCGGCGCCCATGGCGGTGTAGTGGCCGGTACGGATCTTCTCAGTGAAGCCCCAAGAGAGCATTGCGGCGGCGGTTGCAGCGGAAGTAGAAACCCAAGCGTAGCCTGCGGTGCCGTTGGCGGCGAACGCGGAACCAGCGTTGAAGCCGAACCATCCGAACCACAGCAGGAAAGCGCCAAGCATCACGAACGGAACATTATGCGGACGGAACGGCTGGGTGCCGAAGCCCTTGCGCTTGCCGATAATCAGCACGATCACCAGAGCGGCGACTGCAGCGTTGATGTGCACGACCGTACCACCTGCGAAATCGTGGGCAGCAGCGCCGATGGCCTGGGAGATCGCGCCGTCAGCGCTCAGCAGACCGCCATTCCACACCATGTGGGCGAGCGGAGCGTAATCGAAGGTAATCCACAGCGCGACGAAAATCATCCAAGTGGAGTACTTGACACGTTCAGCGATAGCGCCGCAAATCAGAGCGACGGTAATCATGGCGAATGCGGACTGGAACGCCACATCGACGCTGACCGGGTAATTGTTGGAGTTCAGCGAAGCCGACGTGAAGACGCCGCCGTCGGAAACCATGGAATCCTTCAGCAGGAAACCCGTGGCCGGATCACCGAAGACACCGCCGACCGAAGTGCCTGCGTAGGCGATGGACCAGCCCCACAGCACCCAGATCACCATTGTGACGGACAGAGCGGCCGCCTCCATGATCATCATGTTCAGCACGGCCTTTGCGCGGACCATGCCACCGTAGAAGAACGCCACACCCGGCGTCATGAGGAACACAAGGGACGCGGAAGTCAAAATCCACGCGGCATTTCCAGAATCAAGCTGACCCATGTCACCCTCCTCTTTCTTTCTTTTTGAGTTCACATTTCCGGCCCCATCGTATGGGGCTGACAAAACGGTATGGAACGCCGCCCGCGTTTTGAAAACGTTACGACGTGTTACAGCAAGGTAACGCCATCTCGCCATTGCGCCAACCGAAAATGGCGGAATAAAGCGGCTGGCACGTTTTGTTTCAGATTGCGCACCACTCCCAGGACAAAACCAATATCAGCTCATTTTTCAGCGTATCTGCCTTATATAGGCGAGATAGGACTGGTCGGGGGTAAAAAGAAAGCCTCCCACGCGGGGAGGCTTTCTCGAGAGCGTAATCAGCTCAGGCGAGTATGCCGTCGACGAAGCCTTCTGGATCGAACGGGGCGAGATCGTCCGGGCCTTCGCCAAGGCCAACGAGCTTGACGGGCACGCCAAGCTCTTTCTGCACGGAAATCACGATGCCGCCCTTTGCGGAGCCGTCAAGCTTGGAGAGCACCACACCGGTAATGCCGATGGCTTCGGCGAACACCTTGGCCTGCGTCATGCCATTCTGGCCGGTGGTGGCGTCGAGCACGAGCAGCACCTCGTCGACCGGAAGATTCTTTTCGGTAACGCGGCGGATCTTGCCGAGCTCGTCCATGAGGTTCGCCTTGTTCTGCAGGCGGCCGGCGGTGTCGATGATGAGCACGTCGGCGTTCTCTTCCTTGGCCTTGGCGCTGGCCTCGAATGCGACGGACGCAGGATCGGCGCCGTCCTTGTCGGAACGCACGACCGGAACGCCCACCTTCGCACCCCAAGTTTCCAACTGGTCGGCGGCCGCCGCGCGGAAGGTATCGGCAGCGCCCAGCATGACTTGCTTGCCTTCGGAAACAAGCAGGCGGGAAAGCTTGCCCGCAGTGGTGGTTTTGCCCGTGCCGTTCACTCCGACCATGATGATGACGCTCGGTTTGTTCGCGCCTTCCTTATCGGCATTGAGACGGCGATCCGTGTCAGTGCCTACGAGCTTCAGCAGCTTGTCTTTCAGCGCGGCACGCACTTCGGCCGGATCGGACTGGCCTGCGATTCGGGCGTCGTTGCGTAGTCCCTCGACAAGCTGTTCGCTGGCTTCCGTGCCAACATCGGCAAGCAGAAGGGTGTCTTCGACGTCCTCCCAGTCAGCTTCGGAGAGCTGATCCTTGGCGAGGATGTTGAACAGGGCCTTGCCGAACGGATTGCCGGATTTCGACAGGCGCGCCTTAAGACGCTGCATGCGAGTGCCGGCGGATTCAGGGGTTTCATGAACCGGTTCGGGCTTGGCTTCGGTGGCTGGTGCAGGAGCCGCCGTTTCGGAAGAGAAAGCTTGAGCTGAGGACTTCTGCTGACTTTCAGCCAGAGCTTTTTCAGCTGCATCAACATTGGAATCAACGGACGGCTTCACCGTGGAAGAATCAGCCGCAGCCGACTTTGCTTCCGCAGCAAGACGGGCATCAGCAGCCGCTTTCGCATCCTCAGTGGACTTGTTGACGGCGTTCTTGCGGGTCTTACCGAGCCACCAACCACCAATCACCAGAATTGCCGCAATAACGACAACAGCGACAATCGCAATAATCACATTCGTATCCATGACTCCAGCCTAAAAAGCGCAACGGACACACCGGCTCCGCCCCGCGGACGCACCACGAATGTCCGATTCGTCAGAAGAATAAGGTGCTCTACCATGCAAGACATCGATAATGCGATTTTTGACTTCGATATATCTGGTAACGTTTTTATAAATCATGAAGAGTGATTTTTTTGTCTTCCGCTGCCTGCTTTGAAGGACTGCCTCCTTTCTTTAGGGAATTTGCGTAGCGAATCAGGCTCCTCGCGATGAGGAAGACCAGAACGAATACGGCGATTACGCCTAGGATCTCAATCAACAATGCGATCCATGTCCAGCTCATGATTCATCCCTTCTCTTTCTGTACTCGTCTATGAGTATTCGAGCCGTGTCGACGTCGTATCTATCGTCGATGGCGAGACTCTTCACCAAGAGGATGAATGGATCCTCCGTCTCGTTGTCGTTCAACCGTATTTTTTCGATAAGCCTGTCAAGCCGGAGCCTCATGGTCGGGTAGGAGACTTGATACAGCTGGGACATTTGCTTCAGAGATCCGGACGATAGCACGAAGTTCTTGATGAAGGCCAAATCCTCCTCCGCAAGGTTGGCCAACCATTCTGGTAGACGGTCCACATCACCCCCTTCAATAAAATTGATTATTTATTAAATATATTAAAGCTGCAATGAAGCATTGTCAATATGACACACGTGTCCGATTCACCAGAATCGGACGATACGTGGGGGTCGGACGGTCAAGGAGCTATCCACGGGACGTGAAAAACTGGACAGCATGGCTAACACATCCAGAATGACGTCGTATCAGCGGCGCGAGCAGCTCATCGAAATCGGTCGTTCGCTGTTCGCGTCGAAGGGTTTCGAAGCAGTGAGCGTGGAGGAGATCGCCGCCACCGCAAAAGTGTCAAAACCCATTGTGTACGAGCATTTCGGAGGTAAAGAGGGCCTGTACGCCGTGGTGGTGGACCGCGAAATGCGCGCGCTCACCGACACCCTCATCAACGCGCTATCCGATCCGCAGGCGCATCCGCGGCAGATCGTCGAACGCACCGCCCTCGCACTGCTCACCTATGTCGAGGAGAACGCCGAGGGATTCCGCGTGCTCACCCGCGATTCGCCGAAAACCGATCCCGCGGGATCATTCAACTCGCTGCTCGGCGACATCTCCATCCGCGTCGAAGACATACTCACCGAGGCGTTCAAGCGGCAGCATCTGCCCGCCAAGGGCGTGCCGTACTACGCGCAGATGCTCATCGGCATGACCGTCTACACCTGCCAATATTGGGCCGACCAGCGCAAGCTCAGCAAGGAGCAGCTCGCCGCGCACATCGTGAATCTGGCCTGGCATGGCTTGAGCCGCATGGAAGCCAAGCCGGAACTGCGTTTCGAAAGCGACAAAGCCGCAAAAGAGGCGGAAAAGCAGGAAAGGCGCGAAATCAAGGAAATCGCGAAACGTGAGCGCAAGGCCGCAACAGAGGAATCGTAAGCAGCACAACAGCCAATAAACATCGACGAAAACCGACGAATCGTCAACAACGATACCCTTAAGGGAAATTTCAGGTGCAGATTGAACTATTCAGGGTGCCTATTGCGCACAAACCGTTCCCCTGAAGCGAACAAGGTGCTACGTTAGTTTCGTTACGCAGTGACCACGCGCACGCGGAAGGTCACCTCGGCCGACCAAGGAAGACTATGCAGGAGAAGAAGACGCTCACCTTCGTGGTGCCCGCGTACAATATGACCGAATATTTGGAACGATGCGTCATGTCGTTAATCGCAGCGAAGCGCAACGACGACATCGAAGTGCTGATCGTGGATGACGGATCATCCGACAGCACGCTGGAAATGGCACAGAAATTCGAAGCCCGCTATCCAGGCATCGTACGCGCCATCCACCAGGAGAACAGAGGGCACGGAGGGGCTGTCAACACCGGCATCGCGGCAGCAAACGGCATGTATGTGAAGGTCGTGGACGCCGACGATTGGGTCGGTCCCGAAGCACTCGAACAAGTCATGGCCGTGCTGCGCGAAGAGGCCGATTCCACCGAGCCGATCGACATGCTCGTCACCAATTATGTGTATGACAAGGTTGGCAAACGCAACAAGCATGTAGTGAACTTCCGCCATGCCATGAAGGCCGGCGAGCGCCTGACTTGGAACGATCTTGGGCATTTCGGCTTGGCTGAATACATTCTCATGCACGCGCTGACGTACCGTACTGCCGTGGTGCGAGAGTCCGGCATGCAACTGCCGGAACACACGTTCTACGTGGATTTCATTTACGCGTACCAACCATTCCCATGGGTGAAAACCATGAAGTATTTGGATACGCCGTTCTACCACTATTTCATCGGGCGCGACGGGCAAAGCGTGCAGACCGATGTGATGATCCGCCGTGTCGACCAGCTGCGCCTCGTCAACCAGTGCATGGTGCGCGCCACTCCGGAACGCGACACGGTGCCGGACGGCCTGTACCGTTATATGATCCACTTCCTGGCGATTGAAAGTTCCGTGGCAAGTGTGTTCATGATTTTGTCTCGCGATCCGGAAAATTATGAGAAGAAAAAGGATATGTGGGACGACATTAAGGCGTACTCCCCCACTATTTACAAGGATGTGCGCAAGAAGGCCATGTCTCGTGCGTTGAATTTGCGCGGGTCGATCGGTCGTTTCGTGATTCGCAAGGGATATTTCGTGGCGGAACACGTCGTCGGGTTCAACTGATTGCGATTTCCGACGATTTGATGGTCAATCGACGGTCTGGATGGCACTATCTGCCTTATATATGGCAGAACTGACGACGGGGGCGAGGATGCAGTCGCGAGGCTGTTGGAAGCAGCACTGACGCTTCCAACAGCCTACGTTCATGCGGAACCGCCCCGAGCGCGGAAACCTGGCTCGTTGGGACGGGTTTTGCCGGATTTCAGGACTTTATGCTCAGTTCCAGCGGTCGGACATGGCGAAACTGTTGTGCATGAGATTGCTGGACGTGTAGAGCACGTCGTTAAGCAGTTTCGTAACGTGAGTGCGCAAGTATTCCGCCATTTCTTCGTTGGACTGCTGCAGTCTGGCGATGATTGCAATACTTGCGTCTTCCGTAATCTCCGCGGTTTCTGTACTCTTTTGTGATTCGGACGCGCTCGACTGCGCGGTCATCTCACGCAATTCGGCATCGGTACGTTCTACCAGACGATGGCCGTACGCGCGGGCCGATTCCACGAATTCTTCGATCGCATTGCTGGTTTCGTAGAAATGCGCGTCGGCGAGCGCGGCGATCAAACGGTTCGCCCAGTACAGGTTGTTGGTCGAGACTTCCGGCGTGGTGTCGCGCAGGTAGGCGGGCGTATCGTCGACGTTCGCATAGAACGGCGTGGCCGCGGTGAAGGGGCCGGAACCGTACGAAATCCACATGATCGAGCGACTGGTTTCCGGCGCGTACGGGCGGATCTGCATGGCCACCATATGCCCGGTACGGTTGATACCGATCGGACGGTAGCGATGGCGGCTTTCCGACGTTCCGAGAGTACCGTACGGGTCGTAAGGGGTTCCCTCGAAGTGTGCGCTCATCAGGAAATCGACGTCTTCGAGCGTCACAGCGTTCTCAGGCACGCGACACCACGGAATATCGTCGGACGCGGGCGTGTAGCGGGCGGCCGGCGAATCCCAATCCTCGCTTGGATTGAGGTAGCGCTGCATGTACCAGGCACGCGGAGTGTTGTAGATGCGGTCTTTGGTGGTGGCGGTGCCGAAAGCCGTGCGCGGATTGAAATGGTTGCGTCTCAGCGCCGCGCCGCTACTGCTATTACTGACACCGTTCATATTGACGTTTCCGAAAGCGCTCGTCGGCTGGAATCCGAAGCCACTACTTGCAGCCGCGCTCATAGTGCGGTCAAGGTGGTGCGCATCCATGAATTCACGCAAATCGGCACTGCACATGAATTCACGTTGGGCGTTGAAGGCGTCGTCGAAGTCGAAATCGTCGATGCCGAGCTGGTTGGGGATGGTCGCATAGCAGTCGTCCGGCACGCGGCGGGCGATCCAATGGTGTCCGCCGATCGTTTCGACATACCAGATTTCGTTTACGTCGGAAATGATGATGCCATTCGATTCGTAGGTGCCGTATGTTTCAAGCAGTTCGGCGAGACGTGCGACGCCTTCGCGTGCCGTGGTTACGTAAGGCAGCACAAGGGTGATGATGTCTTCTTCTCCGATTCCGCCCGGAATTTCAGGGGTATTAGCGGCTTTGTTCGCCGGTTGCAGTTCAACGAGCGGATCAGCGGCTAGCACGCGCTCGTTGACTGCGATGGTTTCGGTGGCGCTCATCGCCACATTGTGCTCGTTGACACCCGCTTCCGCGAGAATTCCGCGATTTGGCAACACGTTCGGCACAATGCTGTATCGGCATGGATTGTCGGGAAGATCGATTTCGACATGACTGAGCACACTGCGGTAATGCCGTGGTTGGTCTTGCGGCGCGACCGCAATGAATTTCTTCGGATCGTAACGGCCGGAACCGGAATCATCGTCGCGTGCGATGATAGTGGAGCCGTCGTAGCTGGCTTTCTTTCCTACAAGAATCGTGGTACATGACATACATTCCACTGTACGAGCAGATATGCAGAAATGATGCTGCGATTCGCGGGAATTCGATGATGATTCGGCGATGACTTGGTGATAATCAACGTTTTTTGTCATTTACAGCTGATTTGTGTGGCGTTTTGCGTAAATATGCTGTATACTAGCTCTCTGTTGCCCCTCTAGCTCAACGGTTAGAGCAGCGTCCTTTTAAGTCGTGGGTTGTGGGTTCGAATCCCACGGGGGGCACATACGAAAAGCCTCGGAAATCAATGTTTTCAACGGTTTCCGAGGCATTCTTGTTTCTGCAGCCTAATGGATCAAAGGCCGCAGCCCAGCATTTACCCAGTACATTCACTGCTATAGACATCGCAAACTCGGCATCATTTCACGACCGTCCGCAACGCATCTTGCGCCCATCAAACAGCATTAGAGACAGTTTCGACATGCGCGCAGACACGAATTCCGTAGTTTGAGGTACACTGGAGCATATTCGAACAAACGTTCGTATTTTTGGGAATTCTGGGGAATTCCCCACTATATACAGTGAGGAATCTCACGACACACCACTACCGGTAGTGTGTATGCTAGATAGTGGCTTGTGTAAGCGAGCATAACCGAAGAACGTGGCCGACACGGCTTTCACAAACGACGAAAGCCATTTGCATAGGGAGGAAATCGAATGACCGTGACCGTCTTCACCAATCCGAGCAACCCGCAATGCGAAGCCACCGAACAAGAGCTTGCAAAGCTGGGCGTGCGTTACGACACCGTCGACCTGACGAAAAACCCGTCTACCTTCGAACAGATCAAAAACGCTGGTTTCAAGCAGATTCCGGTCGTCATCTCACCGAACTCCTCATGGAGTGGACATAGGCCGGATCTGATCCGCCAGCTCGCACAAAGCTTCGCCGCATAGCCCAGCCCAGCCAGCCCGCTACATGCGACCGGCAATAGACGGGTCGAGCGTCATGGTCTGGAACCGATTGGCCATGAAGTCGTCGTCGAAATACGTGGCGAAGAATTGCGAAACAGGCGAATTCTGCGCAATACCCGCCATACGCGAATACCAGGCATCCAGCGCCATCAACGTCATCACGCCGTCAACGAAAATCAGCGCAAAGCACACCGCCGTCAACGTATAGCGAATTTTCCACGGAATACGCTGAATCATCGCAAGCAAATGCGGCAGAATCAGCTTCACCCACACCAAGCCAAGTATTCCCCAGAAAAACATGTATTTGCCGGATGTGCGCCCATCAATCGACAGCCATTTGCCTGTGTAATCCCACGCGCGAATACCGAACGCAACTTCCATGAACCAGCTGGTGAAATATTCGAACGCGCCGCCAATCACCGCGCTCGCGCAGAAAATCAGCATCCAATTCGACCGCCATAAGTGGTTGAGCAACACCGTCAGAATCACCGCGCCAAAACCGTAGATAGGCGAGAACGGCCCCCACAAAAATCCGGCGCGATCCTGCCATTCGCTGAACAGCACATAGTGGTACAGCGTCTCCACCACCAGACCAAACACGCAACCGACCACAAACAGCCAGAATAAGTTGAAGAAATCCAACGAAATATAGCCTTTGCCAGTCAGATCACGGCCGGCCATGCCCTTCGAAACAGCCGTCTCATACTCGCTGCGCGCATCCAAACGACGAAGCGCGAACTGCAAACGACGCTCCTCGCGCAGCGACGGATCGGCCGTAATATGCAACGCAACCAATACAAGCAGCTGCACGACCGGACTGATCAGATTCACACCCAAACCCTGCAACGACAACGACAATAGGCCTTCCGCAAGCGTGAGCGGAATCATCAAATACGTCCATTGCGCGATATGCCGACGCTTGTTGAGAATCAGCAGCACGCCGAAAACCGCAAGGCATGCGGTGGAGACCAGCAGCACCGCAGCATGAATAACCGACAGAATAGTGGTGAGGTTCAGCGCGTCAAACGCCAGCCTGCCGGAAAGCGCGGCTTGGACTGCATACAGGCAGGAAATCACGATGATCGGCAACGTCACCACGCCTTCGACCAGCATGACGATGCCGTAAATGCGTGCAATCAGCGGCAGTCTACGGTCGGCCGGATTGTCGTCGGCTTCCGCCGATTTTGATTGCGCAATGATTCCGGCCTCTTCGATCGCTGTGATTTCGGTTTCGTCGGCGATGGCCGCGCTCACTTCTTCGGTTCTGCCCATACTATTCGTCCTTCCTTGTACAACGCTACCAAAACCCAATCGCAGTGCGCTACACGAGAGATTGTTTGTGCGCAACCCGCACAACCTGCGATTTCTGTCTGCACAAGTCACGTGCCATCTCGTAATCACAAGATGCGCAGACAGCAGACTCGACTTGCGCATGCACAGAATGCAAGTTGTGCGGTCATTAACGGCAAGATTCACAGTTCCGCCGCAGTTTGTCGTGTTTATTTCAGTCATGGGAGGAGCGCATTTATGTCCGTGCCCAAGTTTGTCCGAGAACGGGTATTACGATACGGGAGGCGTAGCGCTACGGATAACGTATCGCTACGCGCGAACACGGTCGAACATCCATTGGACTGGGGAGACAATGCGCAACGTACTGCAGATTCTGCGTCGTGACCTCAAACGACTCGTCACCGTACCCGCCGCCTGGGTCATCATGATCGGCATAATCATCATTCCGCCGCTGTACGCATGGTTCAACATCTACGGATTCTGGAATCCGTACGGCAACACCCAAGGCATCAAAGTTGCCGTGGCCAACGTCGATAAAGGCACCGACAACGCCCTGCTCGGCAAAATGAACCTCGGCGACCAGATCGAAGACACGCTGAAAGACAACGACCAGCTTGGCTGGGAATTCATGGGCAAGGCCGAAGCGATGGAAGCGATACAGTCCGGCGACTGCTATGCGGCGATCATCATCCCCTCCAATTTCAGCGAGGATCTCGCCAACGTCGTGACCGACAGCAAGAACCGGCCGACGCTGGAATACTATGTCAACGAAAAATCGAGCCCAATCTCCCCGAAAATCACCGATCAAGGCGCGACCACCGTCGACCGTACCGTCAACAACACCTTCGTCTCCACTGTCAGCGAAGTACTCACTAAAGCCGTGAACTCCGCGAACGGCACCATCAACGGCAAAACCAACTCCTTCGTCAACGAAACCACAGCAGAACTCGACAAAACCCAGAAGAACGTAAACCTCATCCGCTCCACCATCGAAGATCTTGACGCACAGCTCGCCAACGTGCCGCAACAAACGCAATCCGCACGTCAGGCAATGAACGACGTGCAACTGGCCGCAGCAAGCGCCGGCAAGGGCCTGGCGAACACCGCCACCGCCATCGGCACCGCACAGAACGGTCTCAATACCTTCACTTCCAACGCCAACACTGCTTTGGAAAACGGTTCCGGCCTGATTTCGCAGGCTACCAGCGACACCACCACCAGCATCAACAAGGTGACCACAGCCGTCTCTTCCGCGAGCGGAGCCGCGCAGCAGGCCGTCAGCAGCATGCAAAGCGTGACCGACCGTAACGCCCAGCTCATCGAGAAGCTCAAGAACGTCAGCGACAACACGCAGTACCAAGACATCATCAAGAAGCTTGAAGACACCAACAACACGGCCGCTGGCACGCTCAACGACCTCAAAACGTTGAGCGAGAACACGCAATCCACGTCCGACAGCGTGTCCAAACTCGCCACCGACTTCAACACCAGCACGCAAAATTCACTGAAAAGCATGGGAGATGCCCGCAACACGTTGAATTCCGGCGCGCTCCCCCAGCTCAACTCAGGCCTGAGCTCGCTCGCCATGACCGCTGGCACGCTGTCTGGCACCGTGACCAGCCAAAACACCATCGTCACCCAAACCTCCGCCGTGCTCGACCAGCTCGACCAGGTAACGAACGACACCCGCACCACCCTGCAGAACACCGACAAGCAGCTTGAACATGTGGAGAACAAGCTCATCACCGTCAGCACCGACCTGAAGGCACTCGGCAGCGTCGACATGCTGAAAAACCTGACCGGCGGCAGTTCCCTCGACACGGAGAAAATCGCCTCGTTCATGCAGTCCCCCACCGTGATCGACACGAAGAACGTGTACCCGATAAACTCCTACGGTTCCGGTATGGCTCCGCTCATGACCAATCTGGCCCTGTGGGTGGGCGCGTTCGCCTTCGTGGTGATCTTCAAGGTGGAAGTCGACGATGAAGGCCTCGAAGGCCTCGACCTGACCGCTTCCGAAAAATATTTCGCCCGCTACATGCTGCTCGGCATCATGGGCGCGGCCCAAGGCACGATCACCACCATCGGCGACCTGCTGCTTGGCGTGCAGACCGTGAACGCACCGCTGTTCGTACTTACCGGCGCCATCACATCGCTGGTATATCTGAGCATCACATTCGCACTATCGACCACGTTCATGCATATCGGTAAGGGATTGTGTGTCGCGTTGGTTATCGTGCAGATTCCGGGCGCTTCCGGCCTGTATCCGATTGAGATGATGCCGAAATTCTTCCGCATGGTCTACCCGTTCGTGCCATTCAGTTATTCGATTGACGCGTTCCGAGAGACGATTGCCGGCTTCTACGATGGGCATTGGCTCAAGTCGATTGGCACGCTGCTGCTGTTCGCCGTGGCCGCATTCTTCATTGGACTTGCGATTCGCCCGCTGCTGGTCAATCTCAACCGCCTGTTCGCCCGTCAAATCAAGGAAAGCGACATGATCATCGGCGAGGAAGTGCAGCTTCCGGAACGCGGATACAACGTGTCCCAAGCCATTCAGGTGCTTGCCGACAAGGGCGGCTACCGTGAGGCGATCGAGGAACGCGCAAGCCGTTTCGCCGAACTGTATCCGAAGCTCAAGCGTGGCGCGCTCATCGCCGGTTTCATTGTGCCAGTGATTCTGGTGCTGATCTTCTCCTTCACCAACGGCGAGAAGAGCGTGGTGCTTGCCACCTGGATCATTTGGGTGCTGCTCATCATCGGATTCCTGATGGTCATCGAATACATGCGTTTCAGCCTGCAACGCCAGGTGGAACTCGGCAGCCTCAGCGACGAAGCGATTCGCGAACAGCTGGTGGAACATCAAGCTGCGAGACTGCGCCGCAAGAAGCGCGCGCAACAAAACAGGCGAGACAAGTTGACGCGCAAGGCACGACGAAGAAAACATGAAACCAAACAGGCGATCGCCAACGTCGCAGGCACCAACCAAGCCGACGCCGACGGCGTCGCAACACTGGTACAGGCCATGAACGCGGCCGGCAACACCGGCACAGCGAGCAACGCCAATCCCAACGGTAACAGCGAAAGGAGCAACGCATGAAAAACATCTGGAAACTGTTCGTCGGCGACGTTCGACGCCTGACCAGCAACATCGTCTCCATCATCATCGTTACCGGACTGGTGGTGATTCCGGGTCTGTTCTCTTGGTTCAACATCAGCGCAAGCTGGAATCCGTTCGCCAATACCGGCAATCTGAAATTCGCCGTCGCCAACGACGATGAAGGCTACAAGTCCGACCTCATTCCAGTAAAGATCAGCATCGGCGACCAAGTAGTCAACACCTTGCGCGCCAACGACCAGATGGACTGGACCTTCACCACCAAAAAAGAGGCCATCGACGGCACCAAATCCGGCAAATACTATGCGGCAGTGGTGATTCCGAAGGATTTCAGCACACGCATGATGACGTTCTTCACCGCAGACGGCGACCATGCCACGCTCACCTATTACAACAACGAGAAGAAGAACGCACTCGCCCCAAAGATCACCGGCCAAGGAGCCGACACCGTGGCAGCGCAGATCAACGAAATGTTCTCCGAAACGTTGACGAGCACCGCGCTCAGCATCACCTCGCAGCTGACCGACGAGCTTGACAAACCGGAATCGCAGGCCACGCTCACCAACTTCAGCAACAACATGGGCAATTTCGCGAACACGCTCACCGACACGTCATCCGCGTTGACCACGTTCAGCTCACTGACATTGAGCGCACAGAACCTGCTCGACAGTTCCAACAGCCTGCTTTCCAACGTGAGCGACAGCGCGAAGAACGCCGGCAACGAGCTCAAACAGTCGAAAAACAGCATCAACGATCTGACCGGAGCCGTCAAAACCAGCACGAACGCTCTCAGCACCGCGTTGAACAGCTCGGCGAACAGCTTCGGCGCGGTCTCCACCGATATTGACAGCGTATTCAACAATGCGGGCACCCAAGCCGGCAATACGGCCACCGCCCTGCGCAATCAGGCCGCAAACGTAACCAAGCAGGCGCAAAGCTACCAGAACATCTACGACGCCCTCGACGAGCTCAGCAACAACAATCTGATGCCGGAAGTCGCGAAAATCGCCATCAATCATCTCAAAACCAACGTGGGCGCGACCATTACGCAACTCAACGATCTAGCGAACTCACTCAACACCAGCGCCGACAATATCGACACGAAAGTGAGCGACACCACAGCCGACCGCGAGCGCGTGAGCCAGCTCGCCCAGCAGGCGAAGGCCTCCATCGACGGCATCAAAACCGATTTCGACAGCCAGCTCAAGCCGCAGCTCAACGATATTTCCGATTCGATCAGCAACACGGTCACCGCATTGAGCAGCACGGCCACCGATCTGAAGGGCGCGTTGGGAGATCTCAACAGCACCACGAAGTCGGCAGACAAGCAGCTGACCAATATTCGCACGGTGCTTGATTCCACCGCCGAAAGCCTCACCAAGGCGGGCACCGCGCTGTCTTCGTTCAATGGCACGCTTTCCGACGCACTGAACAGCGGCAATATGGACACCGTCAAGGAAGTGCTCGGCAATAACACCGATTCACTGGCGGCGGCTCTTGCGGCCCCCGTCCAGGTGAAGCGCACAGCTGTGTTCCCTGTTAAGAATTTCGGCTCGCAGTTGGCGCCGTTCTACACGATTCTTCCGCTATTCGTAGGTTCGCTGCTTATGGCCGTAACGCTGAAACCCGGCGTTTCACGCAAGAACCGTGAGGGTCTTGACAATCCGAAACCGCATCAGCTGTTCCTCGGCCATTATGGCGTGTTTGGTGTGATCGCGCTGCTGCAGAGCACGTTCTCGCTGGGCGGCAATCTCCTGTTTCTGCATGTGCAGGCGGTGCATCCATGGCTGTTCATGCTGGCTGGCTGGACGAGCTCCTTGGTGTTCTCGTTCTTCACGTACACGATGGTGGCGAGTTTCGGCAATATAGGCAAGGCTATTGGCGTGCTGGTGCTAGTGGCGCAGATTTCCGGCTCGAATGGCGCATATCCGCTGGCCGTGTTGCCGAAGATCATCAGCGATATCAGTCCGTTCCTGCCGGCCACGCATTCGATTGTGGCGTTGCGTGCGGCAATTGCCGGTATTTACAACAACGATTACTGGCATGCGCTCGGCTCGCTACTGTTGTTCCTGATTCCGCTGCTGCTGATTGGCTTGGTGCTGCGTATTCCTCTGGTCAAGTTCAACAAGTGGTATGTGGCGAAGGTGGAAAGCACCAAGGTGATCTCATGATTACCGGAGTGCATGAGGCGGTTTCCGAAGCCGTTTCCGATGTGGTTTCCGACGCGGTCAGTGACGTACATGAGGCTGTTCGCAAGGCGCAGAGCCGCCGCGAGCAGCTTCGTGAGCAGACCGATCATAAGATTATGAAGGCCACGCTTGCGATTGTGATTTCCGATGGCGTCGGCGCGGTGACCATCGAAGAAGTCGCTCGTCGTTCTGGCGTTGCGAAAACCACGATTTATCGCCGCTATAAGAATGCTGATGATCTGTTGCACCGTGTGCAGCTGGAAGTTGCGGGATTACCGGATTTCAGCGATGTCGAGTTGTCGAAAAACGGTTTGCTGACGATGTTGCAACGCATTCAAGGTTGTTTTTTCGACAGCGATTTTGGTTTGAAGGCCGTTGGTGTGGTGCTTTCGTCTGATAACACTTCGTTGAATGCGATTGCCAATCAAGTGCTTGTTCCTGCGGAAAAGCGTTTTTCTGAGTTTGTTGAACGCGGCATGAAGGCCGGAGTGTTCCGTAATGGATTGGATCCGCAATTCCTGTTCAGCACGATACTCGGCTCCATGCTCGCCTGTAAGGCGTTGCATGGCGATGCGAGTATTCCTTGGCCTGAGAACATGGCGGCCGTTCTGTGGCCCGTTATGGCCGTCTGAAAGGCATCACAGAGCAGAGCTGCCATAGTAATCTGAAACTTAGTGAGCGCCCCCGCTACGGCCTTTGATCACTCTTTGGGTGAGGCTGTAGCCGAGGCGCTCATTGTACGTTTGCGGGCTTTTCGCCGCTACTGGCCCTACTGGATCGACGCTTCCTGACGGGCCACGTCCAACGCCTTGTTGAACGCTTCCGACGTCCAGCTGGCACCGGCCACCTTGTCTACCTTGAGGTCTTTGAGCGGCTTGCCGTCCACCACGCCGTTGATGGCTTCGGCGAACGCATTCTGGTGCTTTTTGGAGATGGACGTGAACGGATGTCCGATAACCTCCACATTGGTGACGGTCTGGTCTTTGACCGTCACATGCACGTCGATAGTGTCTTCGCCCACCGGCCCGTACTGGCCGTTGATCGAGTAGGTGCCGTCGGCGTAGTTGCCGGTGTCTTGCTTGTCGAATGTAGTGCTGTTCGAATCGTCGGCATGGTTTTTGACGTCCGTATCCGCAGAATCGCCGGAGTCGGTGGCATTACCGCTGTTCTTTGAATTTTCTTCCTGCGATTGCACGCTTTCGCCGGAATTTCCGGCATATTCATCGTCCATTGGCGTCGCCGTGGGTTCGCCGCATGCCGACAGCAATGCAAGGCTTGCCGCAGACAGTGCGATTACTTTGATCGCATTCGATGATTCGTTGCTCATGTTCGCTCCGTACGATTCGTCAGTGCTATGGCTTGGATTATTCGGCTGATTTCAGCTTATTCCTCACCCCCGGTTTTCGCGGCTTTGGTCGGATCGGCGAAGCTGATGGCCGTCTCGCCATTCTGTGCGCCTTCCGTAGTGGAACCGGTGTATGCCGGCTTGCCGCCCGCCTGCTCATAGGCCTTCCGTGCGGCCTCATCATTCCACTTCTCGCCGACGAGCACGCCATGGTTGAGCATAATCTCGCGCTGAGCACAAGATGCGACGAGCGCATCATGGGTCACGACGATGATGGTAGTGCCCTGCTCGTGCAGCTGACGGAACAGGTCAAGCACGATTTTCTCGTTCTTCTCATCCAAATTGCCGGTCGGTTCGTCCGCAAGAATCAGTTTCGGGCAGTTGATGAGCGCACGTGCGATGCATACGCGCTGCTGTTCGCCACCGGAAAGCTGGCCGGGCAGATGGTGGGCACGCTCCTTCAAACCGACGCGTTCCAACGCTTCCAACGCCTGCTGCTCATTGACTACGGAATGGTAGTACTGTGCCACCATCACGTTTTCCACAGCCGTCAGATGCGGTACCAGATAGAACTTCTGGAACACCAATCCGATCATGTTCTTACGCACGTCGGCAAGCTGCTTGGCGTTCAAATCCTCCAACTTGCGGCCTTCCAGCATGACGGAACCCTTTGAAGGCGTGTCCATGCAGCCAATCATGTTCATCAGCGTGGTTTTGCCGGAACCCGACGAACCGACAATCGCAAGCCATTCACCTTGCGGAACGGTCAAAGTCAAATCGTCGACGGCACGCAAATCGCCGTAAATCTTGGAAATATGATCCAATTCAAGCAACATATTCAACGTATTCTCGGAACTCATGATTATTCCTCCCTCAAAACGATGGCGGGGTCGATACGGGTTGCGCGGCGAACCGGCGGAATGGATGCGATGACGGCGATGAGCACGCTCAACAGCAGCGAAGCGACGCCCAACAGCCAGTTGAAGCCAATGGCACGCTCGAATACGGACACGCACAGCACGCGGGCCAGCAGGTAGCCGATGACAGTGCCGATCAGGCCGCCAATCAGTCCGTAGATGGCGGATTCCACATAGAATTCGATGCCGATGGCCTGCGACGATGCGCCCAACGCTTTGCGCAAGCCGATTTCGTTGCGTCGCTGAGACACGATGGAACTGATGGTGGTGCCCACGCCGACCAGCGTCAGCACGAGCACGACCAGCGACACGATCCAGAACAGGGTTTGCAGCATGGCGATGATACGGGTGTCGGATGAGGTGATTTTGGTGACGGTCTGCGCTTTCACGCCGGTTGACGGATTCGCATTGATTGATTTGACGACGTCGTTGAGTTCGCTACCTACCGCATTGACGGAATATTCGATCACGTCCGCACCGCGTTTGGAACCGGCCAGTTTGGCCACGTCAGCATTGACTGCGTAGACGATTTCGTCTTCGCTGCCGCCCGTATCGACGATGCCTCCGACACGGAATTCGGTGCCGGTGTTCTCCATAATGTCGGACGAAACGCGGCCGTTTTCCATGGCTTGCGCTTCGGTTTGGCCAAGAGCGCCGGAATTCTGAGCATCGTCGGATGCGCGGTAGCCGATGGTCACGGTCGAACCGATGGAGACGCCGAGCGCGTCGGCCACGTCACGGCCGAGCATCACATTGCCTTCGCTGGGCCAATCGCCAGTCACATTCCAATGATGGTTGAGCGCTTTCACATCTTTGGTCGTGATGCCGGCCAGCGTGTATGGCGCCGAGTTTATGCGCACGCTTTCATACCGGTAGGCGGCGGAACGGGCGCTGTATGAGCCTTTCACCATCTGGTTCAACGCTTTGGTGGTATCGGTGTCGATGCCGTTGGACTTTTCGGTTGATTCGGATGGTGTGACGATAAGATTCGCGCCATATGCGCGCATTTCCTCGTTCATCTGCTGTGGAACGGCAATACACGTTGCAGCAAGGCAGAACAGCGTGGCAGCGCCCACCATGGAGGCGATCACGGCCATAACGGCTCGCGAACGACGGCGGAACACCGCGCCCCACAGCATGGTGAAGAACATCTTGCGATTAGTCATCTCATGCCCCTTACGGACTGTCTTGAACTCACCTGCCATGCAACACCTCCGCGGACGAACAGCACAGTGTGCCGTTCGTGACCGAGGCCGCAGCCGCGGCCGAGTTTACGGAACTCAAGTTGAAATCAGCGGCCATGCAACACCTCCGCGGGTTTGAGTCCCAGAATCGAACGGATCGACGAGAACGAGGCGATCAGCACGGTAAGCGTCAGCAGCACAAACACCATCACAAACACCATCGGACGCATCGTAATGCCGGAACCGAATACCACGTGTCCCACAATCTGCGCAACACCGGAACCCAACAGCGCACCGACAATCGCGCCAACCAACGAAATCACAGCCGTCTCAGCGAGCATCAGGCGGGAAACCGCACCATCGGTGGCACCAATCGCCTTCAGCAACGCCAATTCGGAACCGCGCTCACCAATCGAGGCGGCCATCAGATTCGCCACTGCAATAGCGGCCGCAACCAGCGAAAGTACGGTCATCAGCACCATCACCGCCTGCGTTTTCTGCAGCACATCGCCCTGCAATGCGGCCACCTGACGCACCTGCTTGGCTACGGAACCGGGAATAACCTCTTCGATCTGGTAGGCGATGGACGAAGGGTACGCGGTGCAATACCATGTTTCCCACTCGTCTTGTGTGAGCGCGTTCGGATTCTTCGACGCCTTACGCGCCAAATCATTGTCTGGCGTGGTCAGCGCTTTGACTTCGATCTTGTCAATGGAATCAGGCAGATTCGCAAGCACCTGCGCGGTGAATGACGGAATGTACATCGCGTTGTTGTCGCTATCGCCAGAATCGTAAATGCCAGTGATAGTGATCTGCTGCTTGTTGCGGCTGCCGTCGGCGGTGGTTTTGTAGAGGGTTACGGTGTCTCCCTTGGCCACGCCGAGCTTGGATGCGAGCGTGGTGCCGATCAGACCTTGCGCGCTATCATCTTTCGGCCAAGAGCCGTCAAGCTTCCACCACGAACGCATGCCGTTCATACCCGCCACCGTGGATTCGCCGGAATCCATGTGCAGGGTCTTCGCGAACCATGTGCCTACAATCGGCACTCCGGACGCCTTACAGGAGCTGGAATCCGCCGATGCCGCCGATTCGGACGCGCAGTTCACGTCAGCATGGATATTAAGTTCGGGGGCAAAATTCGTGATATTGAACGCCCAGAAGATGGTTTTGATCTTCGGCACATCCGATTCCTTCAAAAATGTGGTCGGATCGGATTCAGAAGTACCGGAAGCGCTGCTGTCAGCGTCACCACCCGTGTTGTATAGGTCGTTGACGACGGCATCAGCCTTGGGCTGCACGATGATGTTGGAACCGTACGTCGACAGTTCGGCGTTCAGCTTGTCTCCAACGTCGAACACCACGCCCAACATGGCCACGCTGACCGTGGCCGACAAGCATACGGTGACCGCGATCAGCAGCCTGCGTTTGAACTGCCTGCTGAACGAGCGGAAAATCATTCGAAGAAAGAACATGACTACCTCTTTCCGCTCACTGGAAATGCGTCGACAATGCGTCGAGCGTTGAAGTTTGAATTACGATTTTGCCGGATTCAACCTGATAATCGAACGGCACAGGATTGCAGCCGCCCTTGAACCCGATAGTGGCGAGGTTGATGGCGACATCGCACTTCTTGCAGATGATCTTGCCATCCTTCTCGTAATAGCCCGCGTCACCGCAGTTATCGCAAGCATCAAGACCAACACCGTACGCTCCACCATTCTTCTTGATGATGATGAAACGCATCACTGTGCCGTCTTTCGCCTTGTATTGGAAGCGATGCAGATGACCGTCGTTGATTTGGCTGAATTTGATGGTGGCCACGCCGTCGCTCAGCGAATAATCCTCAGGCGGAGACAGCGTAATAACCCTCTTCGTTTGCGCCACACCATATGTGAGCGCGAACGTGATGCCAATCATCGCAACAAGGCTCCATGCGCCGGCCGCCTTCGCACGACGACGGAACGCGATATGCGATCGCACAATGGCCTCATTGTCGCCTTCCGGCTTGATTTTGAAGCCCATCACAATGCTGGCGGCCACCGGAATAATGAACACCAACACCATGGCAATGACCATATGACGCTGATGATTAATGCACCATACCAACGCCAGGAACGCTTCCGTAGGGAAATGAACGATGCGCTTGGACTGCAGAATCTGCGCAAGATCCGTGAAATGCGAAACAAACAGCAGCGCAATCAGCAGCAGCACGGCCGTAGTGAACGACCAACGAATCGCAGTGGAACGCATCGTACGGAAAATCAACGCCGTAACAATCGCAGTGACCGCACCCAATACGAAACCAAGCGCACGAAGCAGCATATCCGAAGTGAAGATCGGATCTCCCGGCTCCACGAAAATCGTCAAACGCAAAACTACATCAGGCAACGCACGGAAGGTGGTGGCGGCAATCGCAAGAGCGCCAATCGCATTCGCAATATCAAGCAACGCGCGATGATCATGCCAATTCGTAGTGATGCGACGCGCGAACAGCACAACAACGAACACTGCGACATCGAAAATCACACAACACCACAACGTGGGGTAATTGACGAACGTACGCTGATTGATCACCGCGGCCGCACGCAACGCGGCGAACACAATGGCACCCGCGAATCCGATAATGAAGCCCGCAAGACGCCAGTACGCGCTCAACGGCTTGTCACGACCCTCACCGACCGTGAGCATCACGTTCAGTGCCATAATCAGCAAAGCCGGTGCCAGCGTTCCCTGCAACACCGTGACGTACTGCGTCAGCATCTCACACCTTTCGTCGTATATCCCTGTCAAAGCCTAGTGAATTCAGCGCGCAAAAGGAACCCCTTTACCAAGATTCCCAAAAAAGCGCGTTATCTCCCAAAAGCGCATTCCCTAAAACGCAAGAGAGCGGTTGCTTGGATGGTTGTTCGCCCATAGACTCGGCCAAACGGCCTTAAGTACGTCGAACGACTATCCAAACAACCGCGAACGCCGTACCCATATTCGCGCTACTTGCATACGTTTCGCGATACGGGAACAGCATTGATCACGAGTTGAATCCCAACATGAATTCAGGCTTACATCCAAACCGTTTCGCTTGGCATGTGCCGGAATTCACGTTCCAGATCACCACTCCTGCGGGGTGTAGTTCCACTCCGGGAAAGTGACCTCGAGCGGCTCGGTCCAGAAGCGACCCTCAACGCCGGTTTCCGGATCAACGTGCAGCATCCAACCCTTCTTCTCCGGGGATTCGATCTTCAGCACGAGCTTGTAGGAGCCAGCTTCGTCGAGCTTGATGTTGGCGCCGTAGTGCGGGCCATCGGAAGCGTTCATCTGCATGAAGGTACCGGAATCAACGGTCTCGTTGTTCGCGTTGTTGATGATCTCGTAGTTCACGGTCAGATCCGGCACGAAGTCGCCCTTGCCGTAGCCAAGCTTAGTGCCCTTCTCGTTGGCGTGAATGTCGGCTTCCAAGTGGAAGGAAGCGTCGGCAGCCTTCAGGCCCATGCCGGACGGTTCCATATCGATCGGCTGGAAGTACACGGCGTTGACGGTCAGAGCGTCAACATCCTGATCGGAGTGCTTCTCGTCGACCTGGATCTCTTCGAAGCCGGCATTGGAGCTGTCGGTGGCGTTCGAAGTGGAGGTGTCGGACTTGGCGTCGGATGCGGAATCGTTGGAGTTGCCGCATGCGGACAGGGAGAAAGCCATGGAGCCGGCCAGCAGGATGCCGAGCAGGGCGGCGATCTTCTTATTCTTCATTGTGTTCTCTTCCTTTTCTTTGGTTCCTCGAGGAACGTTGGGAACTTATGGAAATCTCTAAATCTTTACTTGTGATTATTGATTGGCGCTTACTTAGCCTGTTCCGCTTGTGCGGCCAACTTCATCCTGTGTTTCTTGATGAAGCCGACCACGAACAGCGCAACCACCGCGATCGCAGCAATCACCTGTGCCGCAATCGTTTCGACGTACGGATACAAGCCGATCCAATCGTTAGTTGGCACAATGCTCAAGTAGGTACCTTCAATAAGATCACCCTCGATGAGCGCATGGATGCCGCCACCCGCGAAAATGACAACCAATGCAGCCATCAAAATCGAAGTTACGAGGAAGAACGGGCCGATCGGAATCTTCACCGAAGTGAATCGCAGAATCAGGAAGATGACGATCAGCACCGCGGCTGCGGTCAGACCGCCAACCCACATGCCGTGCGCATCCTGGCTCATGGAGTAGATAGACTCGTAGAAGATCACCGTTTCGGCGCCCTCACGGAACACGGCAAGGAAGCTCAGCATGGCAAGCGAGGTGACCATGCCCAAGCCCAGGCCCTGACCGGATTCGACCTTGCTCTGCGCGCCGGCAACAACAGCTTCGGTCTTGTTCCTGATGTAGTTGTTCCACGCCTCCACGGAGCTCTTGTTGAGCATCCAGTTGCTGGTCCACAGCAGCATGAGGGTGGCGATAAGCGCGCACACGCCTTCGGAAATCTCCTGAATCGGGCCGGAACCGCCGAACAGGAACGTGAAGAGCACGGCAACCAAACCGGAGCCGGCCAGACCTGCGACCACACCAAGGTAGATCCACCTGGCGAAACGCTTGTTGCCGGACTTCACCAGGTAGGCGATTACTGCGGCCACCACCAACAGCGCTTCGAGGCCTTCACGGATCAGAATGAGGAACGCCTGACCGGCGGAACTGGTAACGAGCTTGGTGAAGCCGTTGACATTGCCGGACGCACCACTGTCGAGGACGGCCGCGTCTTTCACGAGCCAGCTCTTCAAATCGTCGACGAGCTGCTTGATTTCCTTGTCGGAACCGCCGTCGCGCATGGTCTTACGAGTCATCTTGAACTGGTATTCGACCTGCGAAACACGGTCGCCGGAAATCGCGTTCATCACGTTCTTTTCGAAGCCGAGCTTCTCGTAGTACTGGTAGTAGGCGTTGTTGACCAACGTGGCGCCTTCGTCCCCCTTGCCAGCAGCGGCAGCCTCGTATGCTTGGTCGAGAATAACGGTCATTTCGTTGGCAACCTCACTCCACGTACGGTCGCCTTTGCCTTTGGATGAATTCTTCTTGGCCGCGTCGAGCTTCTTGCGCTCTTCCGCGGTTTGCGCGGCACGCTGCTTCGCGTATTCCTTAGGATTGGCGAGGTCTGCGTTCGCATCGAGCGTTTGCGCGGTTGCGTTGATTTCGGCGGTCAGCGCGTCGATTTTGGTTGCGATGACGTCGCCTTGGTCCTGCTGGTAGGCAAGCCCTTCAAGATCGGTGAATTGCTGTAGCAGTTCCTTCTGCTTGTCGGCGCTGATGGTGTCGTTGACGACTTTCGAGAAGTTGGATGCGTCGTAACCGATCCAATGCGCGGTCTGGAAATCGGTGCCAGCCTGACCGTAATTGCCGTCATTATAGTCTTTTTCGGCGGTTGCAAGCTGGTCTTCGATATTCTTCGCAGCGGCAGTCCAGGAATCAAAATTCGTTTGACCGTCATCGGCGGCGATTGCCGACTGCGGAACCGCGGTAGTCGCGAAAAGCGTGGCGAGCGCAATCATCAGCGCGGCGACGAGCGTGACGAGACGGCCGGAAGCCGAGACTCGTGGATCGCACGGATCATAGGAACCGGTTGCGTAGCGCTGCGCAACGCGAGATGACATGTTCCAAACCTTCCTTCTCAAAACTTTTCAGTGTGCGACGTGCGCACCGAAAGCCAAGATAAAACGAAAGTTTTTTAAAGAACAGTCTTGATTTTTAATTTGTTCTGATGTATCGAGTATGGAGAATCGGCGGAATTCCGCCATTCCTGTTTTTACCATCTTCGGCGTGTCATCTCACATAGTGGCACACTCGCAACATGCTTGTTGAATTCGACGCGCCGGACGTTCCGCAGCCAAGCACCAGCATCGACAAAACGGGCACATAAGGCCTCACTCTCAACGAACGAACGCGCTAGCATCAGGATTATGGATGCTTCCGTTTCGCTCGTGCAGCGCATGCCCTACACCACCGCGTTTCCCAAGGCGCTCGGCACCGGTTTGCTGGTTTCGACCGACCGCCCGGTTTCCACGGACCTGCGTGCCAAAATGGAACAACTCATCGACGGATACGAGCATGTGCTTTCGCGATTCCGCGCCGATTCGCTGGTTACGCGCATCGGAAACGCGGAGCATGGCGGGCATTTCGATTTTCCCAATTGGGCCGGCCCACTGTTTGATTTGTACGACGCACTACACGACGTCACACGCGGCGCGATCGACCCGTGTGTAGGTGAGGATCTGATTCGTCTCGGTTACGATCCCACGCTGAGCTTCACCGTCGAAACCGACGCCGTCGAGCGCTTGGGCGCTTTGCGCGGACGCCCTGTATGGGGGCACGACGTAGTACGTTCAGACGGTACGACGTTGGTCACGCATGGCCCGGTTCATTTGGATTTCGGCGCGTGTGGCAAAGGCTATCTGGTTGATTTGTTGGGTGGTTTGTTGGGTGGCTTGGAACCGTCATGTGCGCCTCGTGAACCGCACCCACAGCACGCCATGCGGAAGGATTCGGCGCACACTGCTGGGGTAACAGATTTCAATCGAGAGAACACCTTCCCGGAATTTGTGATTGATGCTGGAGGCGACCTGCTAGTACACACGTCCAGCCCGATTCGTGTGGCGCTTGAGGATCCGGACGATTCGTCCCGTGCGGTGGGCGTGGCAGAGATTTGCGATGGCGCGCTCTGTGCGAGCGCGCCCAGTCGTCGCCATTGGGAGGTGGCGGTTGACGAACGGACACATCTGGCTATTCATCATCTGCTCAACGCCGTCGACGGCCTGCCCGCGCAGCAGGTGGAAGCCACGTGGATTACTGTGCAATCCACGTCGGTCGCCGACTATCCGACTGCGGTGGCAGACGGTTTGGCTACGGCGCTGTTCGTTGCCGATCCGAACGAGCTGAGCAACACTTTTGCCTTCGATTGCGCCACGTTGGACGCCGACCGTCACGCCACCATCAGCGCCGGTTTTCCCGGCCGCTTCTTCTGATCGTCAGCCGGCTCAAGCAAGCCAACCAAAGCACCCCACTTAAGCCAGCCACTCAGCCGCTCAGTCGATCAGCGTGAACTGGCTGTTATAGATGTCGGCGTAGAAGCCGTTTCTAGCGAGCAGTTCCTCGTGGGTGCCGCGTTCCACAATGTCGCCGCCGTTCATCACCAAAATCATGTCGGCGTCGCGGATGGTGGACAGTCGGTGCGCGATCACGAAGCTCGTGCGTCCCACCGTCAGTGCGTCCATGGCCTTCTGAATCAACTCCTCGGTACGGGTATCCACGGAGGACGTGGCCTCGTCGAGAATCAGAATCGGCGCGTCCTCAACCATGGCGCGGGCGATTGTCAGCAGCTGCTTCTGACCTTGCGAAAGCGACGCCTTGTCGTCGAGCACAGTGTCGTAGCCATTCGGCAGAGACATGATGTAGCGGTGCAGACCGACGGCTTTGCAGGCGGCCACAATCTGCTCATCAGTGACGCCCGGCTTCGAGTATGCGATGTTTTCACGCACCGTTCCACGGAACACCCACGTGTCCTGCAATACCATCGAGAACTGGTCGTGCACATTCCAGCGCGGAACCGACTTGGTGTCGACGCCGTCGATCGAAATCGTGCCGCCGGAAATCTCGTAGAACCGCATCAGCAGGTTGACCATCGTGGTCTTGCCGGCACCGGTCGGACCGACGATGGCCACCTTCTGGCCGGCCTTCACCGACGCAGAGAAGTCGTGGATGATCGTCTTGTCCGGGTCGTAGCCGAACCGCACGTGGCTGAATTCCACATCGCCACGCACCGGCTGCGGCTTGCCATCCACACCGACACCCAGCAGTGCTTTCTTGCCGGATTCGTCGGCCAGCTCCGGCTCTTCCAGGAAACCGAAGACGCGTTCGGAAGCGGCAGCGCAGCGCTGCAGGTTCTGGAACGCCTGCGCGAACTGGGAAAGCGGCTGCGTGAACAGACGAATGTACATCATGAACGCCACGATCACGCCGAATTCGATCTTGCCGTCCATGGCCAGCACCGCGCCGACCACGCACACGACCACGTAACCGAAGTTGCCAATGAAGTTCATGAGCGGCATCATCAGGCCGGAGAGGAACTGGCTCTTCCAGCCGGAGACGTACAGATCATCATTGTATTTCTCGAACTGTTCGATGGAGTCCTCTTCGCCGCAGTACGCCTTGACCACGGTGTGGCCGGTGTACATTTCCTCAACGTGCCCGTTCACATCTCCCAACGCGATCTGCTGTCGGGTGAAGTACTTCTGCGAGGCGACCATGATCACGCCCATGACCACCAGGCCAAGCAACGCGGAACCGATGGCGCACAGCGTCATGATCACGTTGTTGTAGAACATCATGATGAGCGCGCCGACGAACAGCGTGATTGAAGTAATCAGCGAGCCGACCGACTGGCCGAGCGTCTGGCCGATCGCGTCCACATCGTTGGTGATGCGGCTGAGCACATCGCCGTAGCTGACCTTGTCGAAATATTTGAGCGGCAGGCGATTAATCTTCTTGCTGATCGCCTCACGCAGCTCCTGCGCGGTGCGCTGCGTAACGTTGGCCATCAACCAGCTCTGCAGATAGCTCAGCAGCGCGTACCCAACATACAGCGCGACAAGCAGCCATGCGATGCGCGAAACAGCATCCATATCAATCGAGTTCATGACCGGCCTGCCATGCACCATGGCCGGCAGTCCCTTCGTGATCTCGTTGGTCATGTCTTTGAGCTTGTCCGGTCCGACAATCTGGCAGATCGTGCCGGCTGCACCCAGAATCAGGGCGAAAATCATCACAGGAATGTAGTGACGGCAGAATTTCGCCAGTTTGCTCATCACACCGCCGAAATCCTTCGGCTTTTCCACAGGTCCGCGAGAGCGTCCCATTGGTCCTCTTGCCATGTTGGTCCTCCCCTTCAGCGATTCAACTCGTCTTCGCTCAACTGCGATTCGGCGATCTGCCGATATACTTCGCAGTTGTCGAGCAGTTCGTGGTGCGTACCCTGGCCAACGACTTTGCCATCGTCGAGCACGATGATGCGGTCGGCGTTCATAATGGTGCCGATGCGCTGCGCGACGATGAGTTTCGTGGAATTCTTCGCTTCCCGTTCGAGCGCGTCGCGTACGGCGCGATCGGTCTTGAAATCAAGCGCGGAGAAGGAGTCGTCGAAAATCAGGATTTCCGGATGACGGTAAACGGCGCGTGCGATCGACAGGCGCTGTTTCTGCCCGCCCGACACGTTGGAACCACCCTGCGCAATGCCGGAATCGTATTTCTTGTCCTTCTTGTCGATGAATTCCGTGGCCTGCGCGACATCGCATGCCGTCTTCACGTCGGCGTCGTTGCGTTCCGTATCTCCGTACGCGACATTGCTGGCAATCGTGCCTTTGAACAGGAACGACTGCTGCGGCACATAGCCGATCTTGTCACGCAACGCCTTGAGCGTGTAGTCGCGCACGTCAACGCCGTCGACGAGAACCTCGCCTTGCGTCGCGTCATAAAAGCGCGGCACGAGGTTGATGAGAGACGATTTTCCGGAGCCGGTCGAGCCGATGAATGCGACCGTTTCGCCCTTCTTGGCTGTGAAATTGACGCCTTCCAACATAGCTTGACGCGAATCGGGATAGGCGAAGCTCACGTTGCGGAATTCGATTTCGCCTTCCATGCCAGGCTTGCCGGCGGTCTTCACACCGTCGGCGACCATCGGATCGGTGTCGATGACTTCGAGCACGCGCTGCGCGGACACGTCGGCGCGTGGCCAGAGCACGAACACCATGCTCAGCAGCAGGAAGCTCATGATCACCTGGATGGAGTAGCTGGAGAACACCACCATGTTGGAGAAGGTGGTGAGCTTGTCGAGCGCTTCGGCGGCGTCGATGAGGTAGGCGCCGATCCAGTAGACGGCCAGCATCAGACCGTTCATGACGGTGTTCATCAACGGCATCATGATGGCCATGGAGCGGTTGGTGAACAGCTGGGTCTCGGTGAGGTCCTTGTTGGCCTTGGTGAATTTGGCTTCCTGGTAGTCCTCGACATTGTAGGCGCGCACCACGCGCAGGCCGGTGAGGTTCTCGCGCGCCACGAGGTTGATGTTGTCGGTCAGGCGCTGCATGGCCTTGAACTTCGGCATGACGAAGCTCATGATCACGCCGATCACCGCCAGCAGCACGGCTACTGCGATGCCAGTGGCGAACGTCCATTCAAGGCCTTTGTTCGCGATTTTGCATACGGCCCACACGGCCATGATCGGCGCTTTGATCAGCATCATCAGACCCATGGTCACGAACATCTGGATCTGCGTGATGTCGTTCGTGGAGCGGGTGATGAGCGATGCGGTGGAGAAACGGTTCATTTCCGACGGCCCGAAGTTTTCCACCTTCTTGAATTCGAGCGAGCGCAGACGTTGGCTGAACGACGCGCCGACGCGCGCGGCGATGAAGCCGGTGACGACCGCGCACGCTACCGATCCGAGCGAGACGAGCAGCATTTTGCCGCCCGCTATCCAGATATCACTCATTTCACTGCCCGGCGTTTCCACGAGCTGCGTGATGTCGGCCATGTAATCCGGTAGCGTCAGATCGAACCAGATCTGACCGACGATGCTGACCAGTGCAATGAGCATCTGGACTATCTCCGCTTTGGAGAGGTATCGCACAATGCGAAGCATGCTTGGTTCCTTCTCTTACGTTTTGTTGTTTTGGTTAATGCGGTTAGCTGATTTGCGATTCTCGAACCACGATTGTTTACACTGTAAATTTCTTGCAGTGTGAAGTATTATGCAACTTTCTGTGTGTTTTCTGAGAATGCCTTGGCGACCTCTTCTGGGGTCGGGCGCGGCTTGCCGGGCATGCACAGCGACATGTATGTGGTGAATTCCTCGGTAAGCTCAACGAATTCGCGCGCGCGTCGCTCCCCCATTTGCGAGAAGATCCAGCAGATCGCCTCTCGCATGCTTGCGCGCTGACGTTCGGCGCGTTCCCTGCCGGCTTCGGTAAGGTTCACGTGCACCACACGGCGATCGTCAGGGTCGGATTCGCGCGTGATCTGGCCTTTTTTCTCCAGTGCGGACAACAGTGCGGACACGCGTCCGGTGGTGGTTTTCATCGAAGCGGCGAGTTGCGATGGCGTCAGCGGGCCCTTCCTATACAGTTCCTGCACCGCAAAGGGTTCACCCTTCGCGCCTTTCGCCATCTCCTGCTGCATGCGCGAGCGTTTATCCCATGTGCTGGTCGCCAATTCGTGGAATAGTTCCTCTTCAAAACCCACGCGGCACCTCCTTACGTTGCAATCGCCGTCATAATATCTTACAGTGTAAACAATTTATATCGTAAATTATTTTCGGGTGATTCTGCGGTGCGCAAAAGGGCGAGATGGTACGAAAGCCGCGGAAATTACGAAAGAGACGAAAATGGCCGCGGCCCGAATCGCAATTATTGTACGGAATCGGGCGCGGCCAATCGTACGGGCTGCTTGAAACTCAGCCGCGACGGTCGTCGACTGACGCGTTCAGCATCGCCAGTTCGTCCGGTGTAAGCGTCAATTCGGTGGCGGCGAAGGAATCGTTGATCTCCTGAGGATTGCGGGCGCTAGGAATGGTGAATAGACGTTCGCAACGAGTCAATTCCCATGCCAGCACCACGCGCTGGTAGGAGCAGCCATGATTGCCTGCGACTTCACGGAACGGATCGTACGCGCGCTGGTCGAACGCGTCAAGAAAGCCTCCGAGCGGACTCCAACAAACGAATGCAAGCCCCAACTCCTTGCAGTGCTCCATCGTACGCTCAGGATCAGGGTGCGATGGCGAGAACTGGTTCTGCACGGCGATCAATCCGTTGCCGATAATGCTGCGCGCAAGATCGATCTGCTCGTTATTCACACGGGAGATGCCCGCATATTTGATCACGCCTTCGTCGAGCAGCTGTTTCAACGCGCCGCATTGGTCTTCGTAAGGAACCGCGGGATCGGGGCCGTGCGAATACAACAGGTCGAGCGTATCGACGCCCAAGTGCAGCGCGGATTCCTTGGCGTCACGAATCATGGTTTCGGGGCGCGAATCCGCCATCCACCCGTATTGACTGCCCGCCGCCTGCAAATGCTGGCGTTCCTCGCCAGGCCGACGGCCGCATCCCTCAGAATCCCGCCCCTGTTTGTCCGATTCTCCAGAATCGGACGCAGGAGCAACAAAAGCGGGGACCTCCATGGTGCGTCGATAGCCAGTTTTCGTGGCGACCAGAACTTCATCTCGGGGGCCATCCCACGAAGCGAGCGCATCACGCACCAACTTTTCGCCGTACCCCAAATCTTTCGCAGTGCCAGTGCCAGGCTCGCTCGGCAGATAATATGACCAAGCCGTATCCAAATAGCGAACACCCGCGTCCAAACCGGCGTGAATCGTACGAATCGCAGTATTGCGATCCGGACGCCCCTCAATCGCCAAAGCCATCGTTCCCATGCCGAGCCGAGGAATCGTAAATCCTGCCAACTCACCGTTCATCATCATCTTCCCCTTCCTTGCAAGCACGCAGCCGATTCGCACATGTTCACATCAAGACTAACCCAACGTGAACCGGCGCAAGCTTGTCGGGCGCGTGCGCGAAGATAAAGGCACAACCGAACGGGAGCCGAAAGGCTGAGAGGGAGCCCATAAAGCTTCGACCGAGGACTTGATGCGGGTAATGCCGCCGTAAGGAGACGGGTTGTTCGCGCCGCAAGGCGTATCTCATCTTCCGTTCGCGATAACCGAATATCGCGTGATTAGGGTCACGGAGGGGCGCACCACCTCATAGGGTACGGTTCCTTCGGCGACCCTTTTTTCGTACCAGCACTGAGTGTCCGATTCTGCAGAAACGGACAATTGGAGCGCAGGAAGCATGTGTCACGACAGACATAGAAGGGAACCGCAATGATCATCAACGGTAAGGAAGAGAACATCGCCACGCCAATCACCGTGGCCGAACTCATCGAAAGCAAGGGATTGCGCGCCGACCGAGTGGCTGTTGAGCTCAACGGCGAAATCGTGCCTCGCACCCAGCGTGCGCAGACGCAGCTCAAGGGCACCGATACGTTGGAAATCGTCACGTTCGTGCAGGGCGGCTGAACCACTTTCAAAATTTCTTGCGATTACAACCGGCGCAATATACGCGTAACAATCGCAAGAACATACAAAACACAACCAACCCGGCAAAAACAACACACGAACGGAAAACGAGAATACGAGAACAACCATGACTTTTGAACCATCCGCATCGCAGGCGCAGATCGACGCCCGCCAGCACGCTTTCGACAACCAGCCCGACCCGACCACGCTCGTCAGCCGCGAAGAAATCCGCGCGGCCCTGCTCGACCGCCACACCGCGGCCACGCAAGACAAGCTCGACGCGGCGCACGTGGCCATTTGCGGCTGCGGCGGCCTTGGATCCACCATTGCGGTGGCGTTGACCCGCATTGGCGTCGGTCACCTGCATTTGATTGATTTTGATCGCGTGGATATGACGAATCTGAATCGTCAGCAGTATTTTTTGAAGGATCTTGGGCAGTACAAGACGGAAGCATTGCGCAGTAACTTGCGTCAGATCAATCCTTTTATCGATATCACCATTGATACCGTGAAAGTGACCGACGAGAACGTGCCGATGCTGTTCGACAATGAAGATATTATTTGCGAAGCGTTCGACGTGCCGGAAAACAAGACGATGCTGGTGAATGCCGTACTTGAGAATCTGCCGAACAAGAAGCTGGTGAGTGCTTCTGGAATGGCGGGATTCCGCAGTTCCAATTTGGTGAATACTCGTCGCGTTTCGAAGAATTTCTACTTCTGCGGCGACGGCGAAACCGCTCCGGTACCGGGCGCTGGTCTGATGGCACCGCGCGTGGGTGTGGTCGCCTGCCACGAAGCCAATATGATCACTCGCTTGATTCTCGGCGAAGAAGACGCCTGACAGCGAAACGCAAACGCAAACGCAAGTTGCAATCGCAAATCGCAACGAATGACACGACACTAATCGCATAGTAAGGATTAACCATGAGCACCGAAAACACGATCACCACCGCGGAAAAAGATTTCGCAGCGGCACCGAATGCCACACTCGACGAGCTGGTCGGCACCACCACGAACACCGCACTGCTGCCGGAACCGGATGCGCACGCGTATGACGAAATCGCCACCGGTGACGCCGATCCGTTGATCCTCGGCGGACACAAATTCACGAGCCGATTCATTCTCGGTTCCGGCCGCTACGATCTGAACCTCATCAAGGCGACCATTGAGAACGCGGGTACGCAAATCGTCACCATGGCGTTGCGTCGCTGCCGTACCACCGAAAACAATCTGCTCGACTACATTCCGAAGGGCATCACCATGCTGCCGAACACGTCCGGCGCACGCAATGCAGAGGAAGCGGTGCGTATTGCCCGTCTCGCGCGCGAAGTGTGCCAGACGGATTTCGTGAAAGTGGAGATCGAGCATGAGGCAAAGTATCTGCTGCCCGACAATGAGGAAACCATCAAAGCCACGAAACAGCTGGCAAAAGAAGGCTTCGTGGTCATGCCGTACATGTTCCCCGATCCGATTGCGGCGAAGCGTCTTGAAGACGCAGGTGCGGCTTGCGTGATGCCGCTTGGCGCGATGATCGGCTCGAATAAGGGCCTGCGTGCACGCGATTTCATTGAAGTGATTATCAAGAATTCCAATGTTCCGGTGATTATCGACGCTGGTATTGGCCGTCCGAGCCAGGCTGCGGAAGCCATGGAAATGGGCGCGGACGCGGTGATGGCATACACGGCCATCGCTTCCGCCGGCAATATTCCGCTGATGGCACGCGCGTTCAAGAAGGCGATCGAAGCTGGTCGTGAAGCGTATTTGTCTGGCTTGGGCAAGGTTACGGAAGATCATGCCGTGCCGTCCAGCCCAACGAACGAGGCCGACTACATCGGCTAAAGTGCGCTGAATCCCATAATGGGGATTCGCGCAAAGACCATACTGAAAAGGGGCGTTTGCCGAACGTATGTGATGCACTCACGTTCGGCAGACGCCCCTTACTTGTATCCTGCGTTACCCGCAAACGCTACTGCTGCAAGGCTTCCTTAAGATCGCGATTCTGGAATCGTTCGTGCAGCAGGCAATATCCGCCGAACGCAACCAGCCAAATCAGACCGGCGATCGCAGAACCAAGCGTGTCCGCCGACAGGAACAACGTGACATACACGAGCACAAAGAACGCGATCGCAATCCAATCAAGCACCTGCCAAGCGGGCATGACGAAACCGTCTGGCAGAAAATCACTGCTCTGACGATACTTGTGGTGGGCGAGCATCGTCAGCACGTAAATAAAAATCACCACAGCGCTGGCGGCCGAAGCGAACAGCACGAACGCGCCGGAAATGCCTGGAATCGCGTTGATAATCGGGGAGAACAGAATCATGCAACCCGAAACGACAATCGCCTTCGCAGGCACCTTGTGGTCGGAAACTTCAGCCAAACGAGCCATCGCAAGCGACTCAGAATCCGAAGCGAGCTGATACAAGTGGCGACCGGCCGAATAAATCAGCGAATTCAACGCCGACGCGGCAGCCGTAATCACCACGAAGAACACCAGTGCGGCAGCCCAATCAAGACCCGCATATTTGAATACCATGATGAACGGCGAACCGAACGAGCCGTCGGAATTCTCGTGGAAATTACGCCACGGCACAATAGCCATGATCGCGATCAACGCGCCCACGTAGAAGATCAGAATACGCATGATCAGCTCGTTCACGGCCTTCGGCAGCACCTCGCGCGGATTCTGCGTTTCCGACACCGTGACACCCACGAATTCGATGAGCTGGTAGGCGAAAAACACCATTTGGAAGCTCATGAAGAAGTTCATCCAGCCGTTCGGCGCGAGCTGGAAGCCGTCGGTGATGTTCGTGAGGCTCACCGTGGCGCCCGACACTGTGCCGTCCACGCCCTCGATATGCGTGGCAGGGTAGCTGAAGCCGATGATTAGCATCACGATGGCGGTGACAATCAGGCCGACGATCAGCGTGATCTTGATCATGGAGAACCAGAATTCCGCCTCGCCGAACACTTTCACCGCAATCAGATTGATGCCAGTGAGCGCCACGAGGAAGCACAGTTCGATCAGCCACTTCCACGAGTTCAGGTCTATGCCGAATGTGCCGAAGAAAGTTACGAAATACGTGCTTACGGCGGTGATTTCGGTCATGCCGGTCAGAATGAGCACGATCCAATACGTCCAGCCGGCGAACTTACCCCACCCGCGGCCGAGATAGCGCGTGATGAAATTGATGAACGTGTGCTGGCTGGGGTCGCTGTACATCATTTCACCGATGGCACGCATCAGCAGGAACATGATCAGGCCAACGCCGATGTACACGAAAATGATGCTCGGGCCAGTCAGTGCAATCGACTTGCCGGAGCCTAAGAACAGGCCGGTGCCGATGGTGCCGCCGATGGCAATGAACTGAACGTGGCGGTTTTTCAGGCCTCGCTCCATTTCATTGCTTTGGTCGAGGCTTTCGACGGATTTGATGTGCGCGGTTTCCGTCGCGTCGGACGTGCTTGTACCGGTTTTTCCGGTTTTCGTATTCCCAAAAGTCATAATGTTCACACCCTACCGCGGGAGCCGCACAATCTCCGCCATTGTTCGCACCGCGAAACACACCCATATGCCTTATATGTGGCAGATTCGCATCTTTTCCAAAACTGATTTTCACTATATGTGGCAGACCATCTTGAATGCAAGGTAGTTAGAGGGGATAAATCATACCCTCTAACCTCTTTTTTCCGCGGGACTCTGCCACATATAGCGCAAACCATATTTGCCGCATGCCAGATGGGGGGCATTTTATGCAAATCGCGGGGTAGCCTGCCCGAAAAATCCACATGTCAATCAAGCAGACGAATGGTTTTAGTTGTCAACAGTCGGGGACGGGGTCGCCTTGTCGAGCTTGTCGAGCAAGGAAGCGTTGGCGCGTTCCAGCTCGTCGATGCGGCGGGCCTGCTGCTTGATGATGATGTTAGCGGTATCACCGTCGAGCGCGCCAATCGAAACGTGCGCACCGACAGCGCCTTCGGACATAACGGGAACGTTCGAATCCGGAACACCGGACGCCATATTGTCAAGATTCCGCCTCGTCACCAAAGTACGCTTGTACCGTTCAACGAGCTGCGCAATGATCTCGCTGTCATCCAGGTGATCGTTGCCGCTCACTGATTTGATGGCGGCGGCCTTCCAACGAGCCACGCTGCGCTCGATGCGCTTGTACCCGACCAGTTCCGGTGGCAATCCCGCCTCACGGAAGATTTTGGTCGGAGATTCCCCCGCAAGATATCGGATGGTGCACACCTGCTTGAAAGCATCGGAATAGGTGATACGATTACGCGTCACATTCGCCACCGCCGGTAATTCCCGCAACAACTGAATCTCCTCGTCGCTGAATACTCCGCCGCCACGCACGGCAATACCTCCCGCCCTGTGTCTCCATTGCTCACTTCTTGTGGATATGCTTTATGATTCTATGGCCCGCTTGCCGCACGATACCCTCGTTTTTCCCCTCTCTTCGGAGACTGTCTGTGACTACCTCGCATCCACGGTTCAGCTTGTTGCAACACGTCGCACCAACCCGCACTATCCCCTCGAAAAATATCCTCATCTGATGTGGATGACACCCCACAGACGTTCCCGCGGGGCTGGGTCGGATCGTAGGATAGTCGGGTCGCGGGCGCACGCAAAAGGGGCCAACCCGGTTGGATTGGCCCCTGCATAGCTTTTGGCGTTACCGCCTTGTGGGTTTAGTGCATGCGCTGACGGCTCTTAACCGCAACGGTCACACCAGCACCGGCCACGAGCAGCGCCACAACGATGAACAGCGTGGTGCCCGCAGCGCCCGTGAGCGGCAGCTGGGTGATGGACTTCACGTTCTTCACAGTGGCAATCTGGTCGCCGGTCGGCAGAGTGACCTGCTTGAGGGCATCCTGAGTGAAGGTGACCGTGCCGTTCTCTGCAATGCTCACGTCGAAGATGACCTTGAAGTTCTGGGCGTAGCCGTTTGGAGCATTGGTTTCCATGACCGTGTAGTCTCCAGCTGCAAGGCCCTTGAACTGCACCAGACCATCAGCGCCGGAGGTGAACACCGTGGCGTTCGTTTGATCGTCAACAGAGGACCAAGCTTTGGATTCAGCATCCTGCTTGAGGAACTTGCCATCCTTCTTCTTGACGACAAACTGCGCGCCGGCCAAAGCGTTGGCATCGTTGTCGACACCAATCTTCTTGAACTGGAAGCCGTAGGTCTTGGATTCGGTCTTGCCTTCGCCGCTGGCGCCACCATTGGTGGTGATCATGGCCTTGTTGTTCACGCCGCCGCCCAAGTCGGTCAGCGCATCCTTGGTGACGGTGCCGGTGTACGACACGACGATGGTCTTGCCAGCCAGGGACTTCGCGCTGGCGAACGTGATGGTCGTAATGGTGCCGACGGCGGCGCTACCGGTCTGTTCCACCTTGTACAGGGCGGCATCCACGTCCTCGCCGCCGACCTGCACCTTGAAGGTGTTCGTCTCGGCGACTTTCAGGCCCTTGGACGCGGTATCGGTAATGGTGAAGGGATACACGTCATAGTTGCCTGCGGAAGCAGGGACGGCCGCGGACACGGTGAAGTTCACGGTGTCGCCGACGTTCACGGTCTTGCCGTCCACGTCCACATTGCCGACCTTGGCGGTCTTGGCTGGCGGGGTGAGCGGATTCTCGTTCTTCGCATTGAACTGGCCCACAGTGGTGATGTTGCCCTGACCTGTCACCTTGTCGGCAACGATCGTCAGGTCGGTCAGCCCATTGACGGTGGTGGCCACTACGGCGGGAGTTCCCGTTGTTGCAGTGGTTTCGCCACTCTTGGTGAACGTGTCGGTCACCAGGTACCAGCCTTCGCCACTCACCGCGACCGGCTGGGTCGTGCCCGCCTGCTTCGCGGTCACGGTCAGGCCTGCGCCATCGGCGGTCGGCAGCGGATTGGTCTCGGCCAGTTTCGTGGCGAACTCGCGAATCTGCTCCGCATTGAACGTCGCCACGTATGTGGCCGGATTGTTTTTATATTCCGCCGGAATCGAATCATTACCATTGGCAGTGTCAGCGGCCGCGGTCACGGCGTCCTTCCACGCCTCGACCGTGCTCACCTCAACAGTACCGTTGCCGGCGTTCTCGAACGTGGCGAACTTGTACGGCGTGTACGCGTGGCCTTCCTGCGCATTGTTCACCTGCAGCAACGGGGTCGTCGCGGCGCCATCGGCCTGTGCGCTGGCTGCGCCCAGGGCCATGCCACCAAGCAGCGTCGCAGCGGCGGCAATGCCGGCGAAAAGTTTCCTCATCTTCATGAGAATCCTCTCTTCCTTATTGTTTGATTACTTGTTTCTGCGATCGCGGGAGGCGGGAACCTAACTTGCTCCCGCGATCCGCAAATCTTGGATTATCGGTCGGAACGCCTTCAAGTTGGCAGACGTTCCGACCCCGCACAGCGATTCAGACGAGTCGCTTCTTGCCGTTCCACACACCGGCCGCGCCAATGAGCAGCACCGCAAGCCCGCCGACCACACCGCCGACGAACAGCCACTGACGATCCGTCATCCCGCCCGTCAACGGCAACGCCGATACTGCGATGTAGTGGTTGGTGAAGGCGACCGGTTGCGTACTGTCGCTCTGCGATTCGGAAACCGTCTTGCCGTTGTCGTCCTGCACCTTGGTCACGGACTTTACGGAAGCCGTCCACGCATCGGCATCGTTCTTGACGACGGTCACCACGACTTTGTATTTCGCCTGCGAATAGTGCAATGCGCTAATCGAACCGCTGTTTTCCGTCACGTAGTACGTGTAGGTGGCGCCACCGGCGTTGTAGGTGATATCGCCGAAGGACTCGGTATGGCCGGTCGAATCATGCTTCACCGTGACCGTGCATGGCTGCTGATCCTTGCAGCTGACCGGCAACGGAGCATTATTTTCCGCCTCCAACGTGAAGCTGAACTGGTCGGAATCCTTCCACTCACGACCGGTCAGATTCTTCCGTACCGAGATTAAGTGCTGCAGTGATACCGTCTTCAGCGTGTTGGTGATGGTCGCATTCAATGTGCCCGCATCGGCATTGGAAGACCACACCATCTTCTTGGTCAATTCGGTATTGTTACCCGTATAGGTGACGTCATATCGGTCATTGCCGGTGGTTTCCACCACGGAATACGTGTAGCCGGGCACCAGATTATCGACCGTTGTGGTCCACTTGTTGGCGGCGTTCAGCGTGATCGAATTACCAACGTTCTCCGCATTAGTAGCACCAATCGCCTTGCGCTGCAATTGCACCGTCACGGAATCGTTGGCATGCTTGCCGTTGCCGTCCGACCATTGCTTGGTGATGTTGATCTTGCCAAGCTTCACCTGCACCACCGGATACGGATATTCGGCTTCGGTCCTTACACAGGATGTCGCGCCGTTGACCTCGGTGAGCACGCAATAGTTCAGCTTCGCATCCGCGTTGGAATAGTAGCCTTGCTTCCCGGCGGATACGTCTCCGGTATTCGCGTCTCCCGTATTCGGATAGTTGTTGTTGCTTGCATAGTCGGCATATGCAGCATCGCTTGGCTTGACTTTGAAGGAAACGTCGATGTCATCAGCCTTTTCTGCGACGATGCCTTCTGCGCCGTTGAAGGTCACCGTCACCGTACGCTCGCCGGAATTGACGCTGTATGTGGCCGTATAATATTCGCGCGACAGCTTGGTACTGCCGTTCTTCACCGTCACATATTGCGTGATGTCGGTGCCGTTGGCGACACCTGCGAACTCGACCGGATCCACCCACTGGGACAAGGTGTCGGCGATGGAGAAGACCTTGATCTTCGCGGACGAGGTGATGGTGGAATAGATCTGGTCGAATGCTTTCGTCAGATTCTCAGCGTTCGTGCCGTCAAATTCCTCGCCATTCACTGCATTGGCTTCAATGGCGAGATCGGTCATCTTATTCGCATCAGTGGAAGTCTTCACCACATAGAGTGCGGCATCGCCACGCTTGTTAGCCTCAGCCAGGGCAGCAGCATAGTTGAAACCGTAGTCATCGCTATCTCCTGCACCGTACGCGTCGTCGGAACCACCATCAGGATTTTCACCCAGCCAATAGTATCCGGCCGCCTTGCAAGTCGCTTTGGTCGTATATTCCGGCTGCGGGGTATAGTGGCCTCCCCACAAATACGAATAGGAATAGCAACTGCCGCCATACGAGGACGTACGGTATGTCGGATTGCCATCCGAGAGGAAGATGATGTGCTTCTTCACACCAGAGCGACCTTGCAGATCGTTTGCCTGCTTGAGCGCGGCCTCCCAGTTGGTGCCGCCCTCGGGGTTACCCTTCACGGCGTTGTTGATTTCCGAGACGTCTGTGGTGAAATTCTGCTTGAGAGAAGCGTTAGTGCTGAATGTCACCACCGCCATCCGTACCTGTTGATCTTCCGGCAACGCTGAATTCTCGGCAGTCAGCAATTTCCCGGCGAGCGCGTTGGCAGCTTTTTTCGCATTGCTGTCGAGGTCGCCCTTCATGCTGCCGGACTTGTCCATAACCAGCACAATGTCGGCCGGAGTGGCAGTAGTGACCGTGGAGGAGGTGCTATCACCGGATGCGGTCAGATTCAACGTGTACTGATCACCGTCGCCGCCATCGGTTTTCACGATGCTTTTGTTGTTCGACGGCTTCACATTGGAATTCACGATGGTTACATGACTCGTCTCGCCCACGGTGAACGGACCGGTTTCGGCGTATGCATTATCGTCACTGCCCTGCTGCGTCATTGGGGAACCGTTCGCGAACACGGTGTAGCCGCTGGAATTCAACTCACGCACCGTGTACGTGGTGTCGTCGGTGAAAGTGTCGGATTGCACGCGGGCGAATTGACCCTTGGCCAGCGTTATCACACCGTCGCCTCCGGTCGACATATCGGATCGAACGACCTGATTGGTGTACGCATTGTACACGCTGTATTTGCCTTGGTACGGGGTTGGGGAACCGTCGACGAACAGCTGGAATTGGAACTGTTTGTTCGCGTCGATGGTGCCTAGGGTTTCCTTCTCGATATCGATGGCTTTGGACGGCTTCACCGGCAGATTGAACCTGATCTTGCAGTTGGAGCCGCCGTCGCCGCGTTCCAGATAGAAGAAGCTCAGATGATGTGTCTTATACGCCACGGGATCCCACGTCTTTCCCGCGTTTTCAAATGCCTGGGTGATTTTCCCGGCAGGAGTGTCTCCATTACTCTGATTCTTACCGTAGTAGTTGATGTCGCCGGTGGCGAAATTGATGCTGCCACGCAATGCCTGATGGATACCACCCAAATCAAGCACCAGCACACCATCGATGAACACCCACACATCATCGTCGCCGGTAAAGTCGAACACCATGTCCCGATTGTTGACCTTGCCGTCTTTCGGCATGTAGAAATCGGCGCCAAGATTCATGCCGAAAGAATATTTATTATCATCAGTATCGCTTCCAAATGGAGCGAAGCAAGGAGTATCAGACTGGTTCGTACAAGTCCGGTTGCTCAGCGTGAACTGGCTCGATGCCGTGTTATATGTAGCATTCTGGGAATCGGCGTCGAAACCGTAATACCCATCCCCGTCCGGTGTCAGCAGTCCGCCAGTCGGCTTGTAGCTGGTGACGGCGCTATCAGACTCCCCGCCAAAGAGATAGCCCAATGATTCTGATCCCTTATCAGCCGCCATGGTCGGATAGCCATTTGTCAGGGTTGTATTCACAATACCGGTGTATGCGCCCTTGCCGGAACCGACATATCTGTTATACGTTCCTGACTCGCCAACGTTCTTGAATTTCAACGCATGATTATTATTGATGGCTTTACGATCGTAATCATGCAATCCCAGGCTGATACCGGCCTGCTGCTCCAAGGTCTGTCCGGCATCACCCGCCATCGCGGCGGAAGTGGTGGCGTAGCCCATGCCGCCGAGCATGGCGATCGCAACGATGACGGCGACTATTCGTCCAGCAAAGCTCCTCTCAGGCTTTGCCTGTTGTATTCGCGCATGCCCCATCTGCTACCTCCCCTTACACACCGTGCGCATGTGCACGATTCACATCTTCATTACCAGTCACGCATCCAGCCGACGCGGATACACTTCCAGCGTTCCAATCTTGAACAGTAAAAGAAAAGGGAAATGGATGCACACACCCTAAGCGCGGGAGATTCGGGGTATGAAATAGCCTAGAAACCAAGTGATAGTAACGTTTTCAGCTATCTGCGCTACCCGAAATTCACATAAACCCGACGTCCGACGGGGCAACATTATTCACATGTCCGTAACCGTACGGATGTCGCCACAGAATGCCAACGCAACAGCTAGCCACGTTTCGGCCACCACGCCGCATGTCTGCGAATATGCCACGGCCGTCTACGCAGCCAGGCAAGCAGCATCCCCGACACAAGCACGCCAGCCGACACCGCAATCGCAATCAATCGCGCGTCCTTTGCCGCATTCCGTTCCTCGGGAACCACTCCAGGAATCACGGAACGCACCGCCGAAACCAGCAACCGGTGGGTGTTCACCCCGTACGGCGTGCAGGTCATCAACGTCACCCGGTCCTCGCCGGGCACAATCTTCAGCTTCGAAGTGTCATTCGGTTCGATCACCGAAATGCGATCCACCTTGTAGCCGAGCGTACGGCCCATCACTTCGATGTAGAAGTAGTCGCCGACGCGCATCTCATCCAAGCGCGTGAACATCATCGCCTCGACCAGCCCACGGTGGCCGGTGATCACCGCATGCGTGCTCCGCCCGCCCACTGGCAGGCTGCTGCCATACAGATGTCCGGATCCGGATGCGAGCGCCGACTGCGACGTGCCATGGTAGATCGGCAGACGTACGGAAATCTTCGGAATGCGGATGGTGCCCATCACGCCACTGCCCGAATCGAGCAAACTTTGATATTCCTTATCTTTGGCGCTGGCGCTATTTGATTCCGCAGCACCAGATTCACTGGACTGCGAGCCGCCTTGCACTTGGGAGAACGGGTCTTGGGCCTCGCCGAGAATCGGCTGTCCCGAAGCCGCAAGCCGCCTGTTATATGCTTTGGCCGCGGCAAATGCCTCATCAGCCTGGGGGTAAGGCCAGCCGGCAACCGCCTGCGCGGACCGATCCGACGTATTCCGTAGCTCCCGCGCCGACTGATACTGCAGAAACGTAGGAAACCCGCCGATGCCTATCGCAAGAATGATCAACAGCGCCGCAACCACCCGCATGGCAATGACTTTCCTGCGATCCCTGCGCCACTGCCGCACCTCATCGGCAATGTCGACCGCCTCTTCGAAAGACGGTTCCCGATAGCGCTCCGCCTGCTGTTGCCGCATGTCCGTCACTGGATGAACTTCCGCAGCACGCGTTCCAGCTCATCGATACGCAACGCCTGTTTGGCGATGAGCAGATCGCATTTGTTGATGGTCAGTTGCGCCTGCGCAAGCTTTGCCGCCATATCCTGCGATTCGTCGGCTTCAGTTAGATCATTCGTCTCCCCTTCGTGCGTAGCCCCTTGCAGTTCGGCGATCGATAAATCGTCTTCGACATCCTGCAGATAATGATTCATAGCCCCTTTCCTCTTTCGACGCTCATCACGTTCCTGCTGCTTCCAGCGCGCGATGCACCGCTCCACACGCTTGTAGCCGATCAGTTTCGGGTCAAGCCCCGCTTCACGGAAAATGGCTGACGGTGATTCGCCGGCGTTATAACGGCACATCACTTCCACCCGGAAACGGTCTGAATAGCGGATATGCGACGCACTCACGCTTTTGACCGCCGGCAGGCTGGACAGATACGCACGCTCCTTTGCTGTAAATTTGCCATCAATCATTTTTTCTGCCCCTTATACTGCTACTGCCTGAACAGCTTGTTTCAGAATCATATCGAAGCTTTCCCCATTGGCACCCTCGTTAAAACCCTCGAATAAAAAATCCCATTCCCCCCAATAAAAAAGGAGTCCTATCTTACAAACAAAACAGTTCCGCCATTTTTCGCAGATAGAAAGGCCCATACCCCCCCATAAAATTTAAACAATCTTAACCTCACCCCAGCACACCCTTTAGCACATCATGGGGCCGCTACGCCTCTACACACCGTCACACAGACTCACTAGGCTAGAAATATGACGCAAGAGCTCGTTTCATTGACTATCATCATGGCGGTGGCGGCCGTCAGCCCGATTGTGGCGCAGCTGATTCCGGGAAGATTCATTCCACAAACCGTACTGCTGCTCGCCGCCGGAGCCACGCTCGGCCCGTACGGACTGGGCATAATCGAAGTGAACGACGCCGTGAAACTCTTGAGCGAGCTCGGCATGGCGTTCCTATTCCTGCTCGCCGGCTATGAAATCGACCCGAAACGACTCGCCGGACATCAAGGCAAAGTCGGCCTTGTCACATGGATCATCACCTTGGGGCTCGCCGGACTCGTCGTGACCCTTCTTCCATTCTTCGCAAAGCAGGGCATCGACGGCATCGCCACGGTAATCGCGCTTACCACCACCGCTCTCGGCACGCTCATGCCGATTCTCAAGGAACGCAACCTCGAAGGCACCCCCATCGGCGACGCCATCATCTCGTACGGAACGTGGGGCGAACTTGGCCCAATCCTTGCCATGGCCATCCTGCTATCCACCCGAACCGGCTGGCAGACCATGCTCGTGCTCGGCGCGTTCCTTGCCATCTGCCTACTGTGCGCAATGCTACCCACGAAAGCACTGAAAACCGGCCATCGCCTGTACCGTTTCCTTACGGAAAATGCGAACACGTCATCGCAAACGCTCATGCGACTGACCACATTCCTGCTCATCTTCCTTGTCACCATTTCTGCACTGTTCGAACTTGACGCGGTGCTCGGCGCGTTCGCCGCAGGCTTCATCCTGCGTTACATCATCCCTGACGGCAGCAAGTCGCTGGAAATGAAACTGGAAGGCGTCGGCTATGGCTTCCTTATTCCTGTGTTTTTCGTGGTGTCAGGCGCCGCGATCAACGTGCGCGCCGTGGCAGGCCGGCCCGCGCTGCTCGTCGCGTTCATCGTAATGCTCATGCTGATTCGTGCGGTGCCCGTATATGTTGCGCTATCGCTCGACAAACGCGAGAATCCGCTGTCATCGCATCACCGCGTCACCGTAGCGCTGTATTGCACGACCGCGCTGCCGATCATCGTCGCCGTCACGTCGCTGGCGGTGAAGGTCGGCACCATGCAAAGCGACACCGCGTCAACACTGGTCGCAGCCGGCGCGATTACAGTGTTCCTGATGCCGCTGCTTGGCTCGATCACATATCAGGTGGCCGACGTACATCCGGTCACCGCGGTTCGGGAGATTGCGCACACGCCATCCGATTGGCAGACGATCGTACGCGAACATGCGCAGGTGCGTGCGCTGCTGCACCATCAGGACCGGCTCAAGCGTTTGGCGGAAACGTTGGACGCACTGGAAGCGCATGGACACGGCGATGAGCATCGAGCCGAACTTGTAAAACGTGCGCGCCGCGAAATCGACCGGCAGCTGAAGGAACTCGGCCTGGACCCGCAGCTCACCACGCAACTGCCACACAACTACCGTTATCCGAAGAACTGAGACGCGAATCCGAGCCTTTCCGACACTCTAACTGTCCGCTTCTGGTGAATCGGACAGTCGTCATTCCACAGACTTGAGCGAGCTGATGGGGTCGATGCGGTCGAGGACGGGGTTGACAAACAGTTGCACAAGCAGCGCGAACATCATGGTCGCCACGACTGCAATCACGTAACTCAACGGCTTGACCTCCACCTCGAAATAGAGCGACGGCATGTTGAGCGCCATGGTCAGCAGCCCGCCAACGAACCGGCCGAGCGGCAATCCCAGCACCACGCCCATGACGGTGAGGATCATCATCTCGCGATTCACGTAATGGTGCACTTCACGGTCGAAAAAGCCGAGCACCTTGAGTGTAGCCATCTCGCGCACGCGTTCCGACACATTCGTATTGGCGAGCGTGAACAGCACCACAAGCGCCAAACCTCCGGCGAGCACCACAATCAACGCTACGACCGCGCCCATAAGATCGAACTTGAAACTGTCGGCCATGTGCGCGCTGCTTACGGCTTTCACCACCGAGCTGTCCTTTTCGAGCGATTGAGCATAGTCAGTTTGCGATTGGTCAGAGCCGGAAAGTTTGGCATACATGGCATTCCAGGTCAGCGATTTCGTACTTTGCACGTCCGATTCTGCAGAAACGGACATTTGGACCCCGGTTTTACCCGCTTGTTTGTCCGATTCGGGAGAAACGGACACGTTGGACACGAAGGATTTGCCGAACAGCTTGGCATAGTAGGTTTCGCTGATGTACACGTCCGATCCGATAAGATTGCGATTCACCGCGCTCACTTTCGCAGTGGCCTGCACGCCGTCGCCGTTGGTCAATCGCACTTTGCTTCCGGTGGCGATGCCAAGCGAGCTTGCCGCCGACTGCGCCACTATCACACCATCGTCGTCCAGCTTCAGCGAGCCTTTCCCGCCGATACTGGACGTGCCCAATATTCCGGAATGCACCGGCTGCAACGTGACCATTTTGCCCAGGTCGGACAATCGCTTTTCCGGCACTGCAACCAGCTGAATACTTTCACTGCCGACACTGCCACTGCTGTCGCCGCTGCCAGAATCGCTCTTCCCAACAGCCATATCACCCGATTCGATACGCACGTTCATCGTGGACGTGGTACGACCGTCCGACGCGACTTTGGCGCGCATTTCGTCCGCGTCCGAATCGCCAGAAACCACCATAAGATCGTATTGGTAAACGTCACGATATTGCTTGATACCAAGGTCGGCCACGGTGTCATTGATGGCTAGGCCGCAGACGATGAGCGCGGTGCAGCCGGCCACCCCGCCGACCGTCATGATAAGGCGCGACTTGAAGCGGAAAATGTTGCGCGCGGTCACTTTGCTGAGGAATCCCATACGATTCCAGACCGGCTTGATTCGTTCCAGCAGAATACGTGAGCCAGCACGCGGCGCTTTCGGCCGCATCAGCGCGGCGGGCGTCATGCGCATCTCCTGCACGCACGCGTAAATGGTGGCGGCGAGCACACCGACCACGAACAGTGCGATGCCCAGCGAACCGTACAGCCAGTCGTATTCCAGTCGCACGCCAGGCATCACATACATGCCCTCCAAAACAACCAGAAGGAACGCCGGAATTCCAAGGAATCCGACAAGTAAGCCAAGCCCCCCGCCGATGAGACACGCCAGCAGCGCGAACAGCAGATAGCGCGACGCCACCGCAAGACGCCCATAGCCAAGCCCCACGTAGGTGCCGATGAGCGAGCGGTCCTCTTCGACCATGCGCGCCATGGAAGTCAGGCTCATCATCACAGCGACCACCAGAAACACGATCGGGAACGCGTTGCCGAGCGATTGGATGGAATCAAGGTCGGATTTGAGCGCGCTGAATCCACCGAGCGACTGCCGATCCTGCACATACCAGCGCACTTGCGGAATACTGGTTTTAAGCTCGTTTTCTTTGGTTTTCAGCGTTTGTTCGGTTTGCGCTTTCTGCTCGTCCAATTGCGATTGCGCCTGGTCGAGCCGCTGCTTGGCATGCGCAAGTTCGGGGGTTGCGGCGATGATGGTTTCACGCATTGCTTCACGCGTGGTTTCGTCGAGTTGGGTGGGATCCATTGCGCCGGTTGCACCGGCCTGCATGCTCATGATTTGGTCGACCTGCTGGTCGAATTGCCGACGATTCTCGTCGATTTGCGATTGCGCTTCCGCGAACTTCTTGTCGGCTTCCGCACGCGTGGCGGCAATCTGCCTGTCGCCCACGTCGAGCAGATCCTGCCAGCGGACCTTCTGCCGATCGGTTTTCACGGCGTCGTCGATGCGGTCGGTCACCTGTTTGACGGTGTTTTCATACGATTCGTCGAACGTGTTTTCGTTGGCCGAACCTTTGACGAGCAGCGTGGCGGACGTGTAGAGGGTGCCGGTCACGCCGTCGGACGGAGCGAAGAACGTGTAGTCGGTGGCAGCGGTGGAACGAAACGAGGTCATGGCGGAATATCCGTCCGGATTGCTTAGATTCTGCGGATCGAGCACCACGCCCACGATGGTGAGCTTGGTCGGGAAGCTTGGTGCCTTATCTTCAGCACCCTGAGTGTCCGATTCACCAGAATCGGACACTGAAGTAGCGGAAGAAGAGGATTCGGGGGCTACGGTGAGGTGGCTGCCAATCTTTTTGCCGGAATCGCGGATAAATTTACGGGTTACTGCGATTTCGCCGGCTTTCTTCGGCAATCGCCCTTCCTGCACGTACGGCCAGTCAATACCGTTCGCACCGATTTCCTGCATGGTCGCCGATTTGCGGCCGCCCAAATCGAACGTCACTTCCTGTGACCGCTCCGCCTGCACCTTCGCTACACCGCGCACCTTGCGTAACGCGGCAATATCGCCATCCGTCAATCCTGCGGTAGACAGCACCTGGATGTCGTGCAATCCTTGGGTGTCGAAAAAACGATCCGTCGCAAGAAAAGCGTCTCGGCAGCCCGCGTAAATGCCGGTAAGCACAGCCACGCCCAGCAACGATATCAGGGCGATTGAGACGAATCGCTTCCACGCATGCAACCACATACGCACCATGTCTTTGACGAATGCCATGACGACCTCCAGCCCCGCAGCGTTCAAGCAGCACCAACCATCGCTCTCACAACCTTCATTTTATTGGACTATCGAACTATTGAACACTATGAAACCGAATCCACGCGCTACAGCTACAATCAGGGAAGACGCGCCATGCCAAAAACCATAGGCGCGTCACTTACCACTACTGCCGAACGCAACATCGCCAAAATCGCCAAACTTTTGCTGAATTTGCCGAATTTGCCGAATATTGCTGAGGCACCCAAGAAGAGGAAGCATTCATGAGCGACGCAACCGTTGCGAAGAAACCGCGCGAAACCGACGATGTGCCGGTTCCGCCGACGCTGCGCAAGTCTTTGAAGAATCGTCATATTCAATTGATCGCATTGGGCGGCGCGATCGGCACCGGCCTGTTCTATGGTTCTAGCGAGTCGATTCAGCTGGCAGGCCCGGCCATTCTGCTCGCCTATCTGATCGGCGGTCTGGCGATTTTCCTGATCGTGCGCGCACTGTCTGAAATGGCGGTCGAGGATCCGAAGGCGGGCGCGTTCAGCTATTACGCCACGCAGTACTGGTCGAAGCGCGCAGGCTTTATTTCCGGCTGGAATTACTGGTTCAACTACGTGCTCGTGGCCATGGTGGAGTTGGCCGTGGTTGGCTCGTTCGTGAATTACTGGTTCCCGAACATTCCGAAGTGGGTGTCGGCGGCGGTGTTCCTCGTGGCGATCGCGGCGCTGAATCTTATGGGCGTGAACAAGTTCGGCGAATTTGAATTCTGGTTCGCCATCATCAAGATCGTGGCCGTGCTTGCCATGATCTTCGGCGGTTTGTATGTGATCATCGCGAATGTGCCGACCGCTTCGGGCATTCGCGCGTCGTTCGCCAACTGGTTCACCGTTGACGGCGGATTCCTGCCGCATGGCCTGATGTCTCGCAATGCGGACGGCACGTGGACAGGCTTGCTGATGGCGCTGGTCGTGGTGATGTTCAGCTTCGGCGGCACCGAACTCATCGGCATCACCGCGGGCGAGACCGAAAATCCGCGCACCACCATTCCGAAGGCCACGAACGGCATTATCTGGCGTATTCTCGTGTTCTACATCTGCGCGCTCGGCGTGATCATGGCCGTAGTCCCGTGGAGCACGATCGACGGCAATTCCAGCCCGTTCGTGCAGATTTTCGACTCGGTGGGCGTGCATGCGGCCGCCGGCATTCTGAATTTCGTGTGCTTGACCGCCGTAATGAGCGTGTACAACTCTGGCCTGTACGCGAACTCGCGCATGCTGTATTCGTTGGCGAAGCAGGGCAATGCTCCCGCGTATCTGGGCCGCCTGAACAAGCGCGGCGTTCCGGTCGGTGGCGTGATCACGTCGGCTATCATTATCGCAATCGCCGTGGTGGTGGTGTTCGTGTGGCCTGATTTCGCGTTCAATTATTTGATGTCGATCGCCACGATCGCCGCTGCGATTAATTGGATCATGATTATGATTACGGAAATTAAGTTCCGTCGCGTTGTCGCCGCCGGCGATGGTCCGAACAATCTGAAGGGATTGAAGGGGCAGGAAGCGCTTGACAAGCTCGCTTTCAAGCTGCCGTTCGCCAAGGTGACGCCGTATTTGGTGATCGCGTTCATGCTGCTGGTCGTGGTGCTGATGTGCTTCTCCGCAAGCTACCGCATCGCCGTAATCGCCGGTGTTATCTGGCTGGTCGTGCTGTTCGCCGCCTATCAGATCACACAGAAGCGCGCCTGAAGTCGTAAGACAACAATGCGCCTGTGCCTCAAGCGAGGGGCACAGGCGCTTTTTTTGTTTCAGATTTCAGATTCTGATTTCCAATCCGTAATTCCCGCTTTTCGCGGTGCATTCCGTGATCTTCACGTTTCAAATTCCAAATTTCGCTTCCGTATCGCAGTTGACTCGCCAAACTTAATCGCTTAGGCTTTTCTTAAGCTTGACGCCATACGATGTTGGGCGAGCATCGGCAAGCGGTATTGCCGCAGCAAATACGCAATCGCGATTTTTTAACTCATCATCGCATCTTATTCCGCTGCCGGAGCGGGACCGGTCGAAGCGCGGGCACGCAATTCGTACGGCTCTTCCATCAGATGCCCCACACGCTCGCAGCATAACGCATTTTTATTTGATTCGTATTTGACTGACGTGCGATCAGCAGGATTTCAATCGCAATACAAAGCGCGCGATTGCGGCACATTATAAGCACAGCAATCGCACGCTATTCATTGTCAACTATCGACAATCATTCAACGTGATTATTCAACGTGATCAGAGTCGGTGTGATCGGTCAGGTCTAGCTTGAATGGGTGAGCAGGCAGATTATTGTCATTAAACAACGGTGCCGGACCCCAATTACGCCATGCGTAACGCATCATAACCGGTTGCGGCACTTTCGGCGTGGCCAACGTAATCGTGCCAATACTGCGGCTGTTGATCGGAATACCGAATTCCGTAGCGTTGTAATCGACCACATTGACCTTCGCGTTAACCAAATCGTCAATATCGCAATCCACGAAAATCGCGGCGTAGGCCGGATGGAACACGCCATCGGCACCGGCAAGCTCGAAACCGGAATGTTCCGGCAAACGCACCAACGAAGGCAGGCTCTTGGCGAGCTCATCGCCGAAACTGTCGGGCGTAGTACCGCTGAAATGCAGGCCGTGCGCGTACCGGAAGAACAGACGCACGCGACCGCCTTCGTCGCAGCGGAAGCCCAGCACAGTCGGACCATACACCGGAATACGGCTCATACCATACACTTGGCGAAGCGCACAATTGCCTAGACGCTCGCCGGGCGTGCGCTTATCAACCGGGTGAATATTGTTGTATTCACCGCAATCCATGGTGCAGATGGCGAACACGTTGTCGATGGACTGCGCGGCATCCCACTGGGCTTCGCGCAGCACCGGCCACAGCATCGGATCACCGTCGCTCTCATCGACCGTCTTGTCGATCCATTGCGGCAACTGCACGATCAGGAACGGTAGGCTTTCACTCCACAGCGCACGCCATTCACCAATCATCATGCCCAGCAGCTCACGATAGGAATCGCAATACGGCTCGTCTTCCTCGCCCTGATACCACAGGAATCCAGCCAAGGAATAGGGCACAATACGCTCCAGCATGGCATGGAACGGACCAGTCGGGCGCCACTGTGAAGTCGGCGTCATCGGTGGCGGCCACGGACATTCGCCATACTGTTGGGTGAGCGTATCCCACGTCACATCAGGATCGGCTTCACGAGCTGCAGCAATCGACGCATTCCAAGTATCAGAACGCGACTGCCATTCGCTATACTCCAAATCGAACTGTCCCTGCGTTTTACCGGCGACCGCCTGCTCGTAGCGAGCAAGATAAGCACGCCCGGATTCGCTGGAATTCAGCGCATCCTCGCTCATCCAACAACTAATCGACGTACCCCCGATATAACAGTCGATAATGCCGATTGGAAGGTCGGAATCAAGTTCATCACGCAGTTTTCGCGCAAAATAGTACGCTACAGCACTCATCACGCCACTGTTTTCGGGCGATGATTCCTGCCAACTTGCCGCATGTTCGGCATTGCGATTAATCACGCCGGTTTTCGGCACATTGTAGAAACGCAGGAGCGGATCAGCGCAGCTTTCGAGGGCTTCCTCGGCGTTTTCACTGTTGCGCAGCTCAAGTTCCATATTGCTTTGCCCACCGGCAAGCCACACTTCACCGATCAGCACGTCGTAATATTCGATGAAATCGTTGCCTGCGGTAACGCGCAGCGTGTAAGGTCCGCCTTCGGGTTGCGCGGGCAACATAACGCGCCACGGAGAAAAGCCGTTCTTGATTTCTTTGGAGGCGTACGCGTGCGCCTGCACGATCACGGAACCATCGAAATCGCGTATTTCCGCCGAAACCTCAAGTCCGGCGCAGTCGGCATTCAACGCACCGAACACGGCAATGGGTTTGTTACGTTGCAACACCATATGCGAGGCGAAAATCGCGGCAACGTGCAGAACTCCTGCCGTGCTACGGTCATCGATGGGTTCAACCGATGTTGTCATTTCAGAACCAAGAGCAGGACCAGTCGCAGTGACCATGACATCTCTTCCTAATCAAAAATCCCTACGCGTTGTATCCTATGCCACCTTCCCGTCAAAATACATGAAACTTGCCGTTGCCGCGACGGATTTTTACGGTTTCGCGGCTCACTTTGTGGACCAGACACGCTGCAAGATGGAGGCTCCGGTAGGATAGACCCCAGTTTGCAGGACAAAATCCATGCATGAAAACACGAATTTCATCTGCGAATGGTAGAAACCCGAACGCTTTTCCAAGCGTTCACCCCACTACATAAAAGGAGTGCCAAGTACAATGGCTGCACAAATCTGGTATGAGAACGACGGCGATCTCTCGGTCCTCGAAGGCAAGAAAGTTGCCATCATCGGTTACGGTTCCCAGGGTCACGCCCACGCGCTGAACCTGCGCGATTCCGGTGTGGACGTCGTCGTTGGCCTGCGTCCGACCTCCAAGTCCGTTGAGCACGCCAAGGAGCAGGGTCTGGAAGTCAAGTCCGTTCCGGAAGCCGCTGCTGAGGCCGACATCATCATGATCCTGGCTCCGGATCAGTACCAGCGCACCATCTGGGCCAACGACATCGAGCCGAACATCAAGCCGGGCGCTGCAGTCGCATTCGCCCACGGCTTCAACATCCACTACGGCTACATCAAGCCGTCCGAAGACCACCCGGTCTTCATGGTCGCTCCGAAGGGCCCGGGCCACATCGTGCGTCGTGAGTACGCCAACGGCCGTGGCGTCCCGGTCGTCGTGGCCGTGGAGCAGGATCCGCGTGGCGACGCTTGGGACATCACCCTGGCTTACGCCAAGGCTCTGGGCGCTCTGCGTGCAGGCGCCATCAAGACCACCTTCACCGAGGAGACCGAGACCGATCTGTTCGGCGAGCAGAATGTGCTGATGGGTGGCGTGAACAAGCTCGTTGAAATGGGCTTCGAAGTCCTCACCGACGCCGGTTACCAGCCGGAGATCGCCTACTTCGAGGTCTGCCACGAGTTGAAGATGCTCGTCGACCTCATGAACGAAGGCGGCCTGAACAAGGCCCGCTGGTCCTGCTCCGACACCGCCCAGTACGGCGACTATACCAACACCTGCATCGACGAGCACGTGCGTGAGCGCATGCAGTACCACCTGAAGCGCATTCAGGATGGCTCCTTCGCCAAGGAGTTCATCGATGATCAGGACGCTGGCGCTCCGAAGTTCAAGCAGCTGCAGGAGGAGTACGGCAACGTGCGCATCGAGACCGTTGGCCCGAAGCTGCGCGCCATGTTCTCCTGGAACAACGGCAAGGATGATGACGCCGACATGGCCACCTTCACCGGCAAGATCGCCCGTGGCTGAGTGACGTCTCGCATTCATTGCGATTAATCGCATTAACTGCGATTGAAGGCCGCCGCCCAAGTTGGGTGGCGGCCTTTCGTTATGCCGGAACGTACGCAACCGTCGCACGCACGACGATATGCAAAAAGCGCCGTCCGCATGAAGCGGGCGACGCTTTCTAATTCGCTAAATAGCTTATGCAGCTAGCGAAGCGATCTCACTGAACCTGGGTACGAGCGATCTTGCCATTGAAGGACTCGGCCATATCGGCATCAGCGTCCACCTGGTTGTTCCAGGAGAACATGGCGCGCAGCTTCGGGCCAACGGTCTCCAGGTGCGGGTGGCTGTACTCTTCCTGCAGCTGCTTGAACTTCGGAGCGCCAGCGGCCTGATCATCCATGAACTCCTTGGCGAAGGAGCCATCCTGAATGCGCTTGAGCTGGTACTGCATGCGCTTCTTGGTCTCTTCGGTGATGACGGTGGAGGTGTAATCGCCATACTGAGCAGTGTCGGAGCAGCTCCAACGAGCCTTGTTCAGACCGCCTTCGTTGGCCAGATCCACCAGCATCTTCAGCTCGTGGAACACCTCGAAGTAGGCGATCTCCGGCTGGTAGCCAGCCTCGGTCAGCACATCGAAGCCCATATCGCACAGGTGGTTGATGCCACCCATGAGGACGTCCTGCTCGCCGAACAGATCGGTCTCGGTCTCCTCGGTGAAGGTGGTCTTGATGGCGCCTGCACGCAGAGCGCCCAGAGCCTTGGCGTAAGCCAGGCACAGCGGCCAGGTCTTGCCATCCGGATCCTGCTCCACAGCCACAACGACCGGGACGCCACGGCCGGCGGCGTACTCACGACGCACGATGTGGCCCGGGCCCTTCGGAGCGACCATGAAAATCGGGTGGTCCTCGGACGGCTTGATGTAGCCGTAGTGGATGTTGAAACCGTGAGCGAAAGCCAGAGCAGCGCCCGGCTTCAGGTTCGGCTCAACCTCTTCCTTGTAAACCTTAGCCTGGTACTGGTCAGGCAGCAGAATCATGACCACGTCGGCTTCGGCGACAGCCTCGCCGACCGGCTTGACTTCCAGGCCCTGCTCCTTGGCGTAATCCACGGACTTGGAGGTCGGACGCAGGCCAACGACGACATCCACACCGGAATCGCGCAGGTTCAGTGCATGAGCGTGACCCTGAGAACCGTAACCAAGGATGGCCACCTTCTTGCCTTCAAACACAGACAGATCGGCGTCCTTTTCGTACCAGATAGTTGCTGCCATGATTGGCGCTCCTTTTATTTTCTTTTATCGCTTCGGGATCGTACTTTTCCCGAAAAAAATTTCGATTTCTGTTACTTGTTCGGTTGTTGCAACGGCTTGTGATTCCTAGGATGTTACTCCCCCCGGATTGTGTCCGAGAAATCACACCGCCTCTCCTGCGGAACTGTTCTAGTCCCGTTTTCTTTATATTGGTTGCTGACGTTCACATAGTGGTTATGTTTTGCGTCAAACGCTTTTTGTGAGGGCTTCGGGCGATTCCGCCCGGGCACCGCCGAAGCCCTCACGGACATCACTTGGTGAAATCGACGTCCTTGGTTTCCTTGCAGCTCAGCACCGCAACAAGGCAGCACACGGCCATTACACCGAGGTACAGACCGACGGAGTGCACACCCCAGTGGTGGGACAGCCAAGTGGCGATGGTCGGCACGAATGCCGCGCCGACGATGGCGGCCAGGTTGTAGCCGATGCCGGAGCCGGAATAACGCACGTTGGCGTCGAACAGCTCCGGCAGGAACGCGCCGATCGGACCGAATGCGGTGCCCATCAACGCGAAGCCGATGCACAGGAACAGCAGGTTGGCGGCGAAGTTACGCTGGCCGACGACCGACGGATCAAGCAGGAACGGGAAGAGCAGCGCGAATGCCACGAGGCAGCAGGACGAGATGACGATCACGCGCTTGCGGCCGAATTTATCGGCGTTCACGCAGGAAATGACGATGAACGCGGCGAACACGCAGATGGCAAGCATCAGCATGAGCAGGTATTCACGATTGGTGAAACCAAGGTTGCCGCCGCCCTGCTCGACGGTTTTGGTGCCCCAAGCGAGGGACCAGGTTGCCAGCGTGTAGAACAGCGTGTAGGTGACGGCCACCAGGAACGTGGCTTGGATGACTTCCTTCCAGCTCTTCTTGAACACTTCTGTCAGCGGAGACTTGACGACCTTCTTCTGTTCCTGAGCCATGCGGAAGATCGGGGTCTCCTCCATCTGCACGCGCACCACAAGACCGACGATCACCAGCACTGCGGACAGCAGGAACGGCACACGCCAACCCCATGCCAGCATCGCATCGTCATCGTTGAACGTTTCCAACAGGAAGTAAGTGCCGTTCGACAGGAAGAAACCGATCGGAGCACCCAATTCCGGGAAGGAGCCATACAGCGCACGCTTGTCTTCCGGAGCGTTCTCGGTGGCCACCAAAGCGGCACCCGACCATTCGCCGCCCAAACCGATGCCCTGCACGAAACGGCACAGGCACAGCGCTGCGACAGCCACAATGCCCCACTGGCTATAAGTCGGCAGGCAGCCGATCAGGAACGTGGCGACACCCATGGTCAACAGCGAAACCACCAGTGTGGTCTTGCGGCCCATGCGGTCGCCGAAATGGCCGAACACCAAGGATCCGAGCGGACGTGCAATGAACGCAATGGCGAAGGTCAGCAGGCTGGCTAGCAGCGCGACGGTCGGATTGGTGGTGTCTCCGAAGAACACCTTCGGGAAATAGTTCGCAGCGGCGGTGCCGTATGCGTAAAAGTCGTAGAACTCGATGGCAGTGCCGACCATGGAAGCGGCAATCACGGTTTTCACCGAATCGCGCACCATTGCCTGCGCTTTACCAGCGGCTGCTTCGACTGCACTCATTGGATTACTCCTGTTACGTCTGTCATGTGCTACCGGCTCCCAGCATGCGCCGATAACGTCTTTCTTCTATTCTCTTGTTGCAGTCTTCATTTCGTTGCCTTACGCCTTGTGGGCGGCAACAAAAAGGCCCCGCAGTATGCAGGGCCATCAACGTGTGTGTTTTGCGCGCTTCAAACCCTGCCTCCGTTGGCGAGGGATTGAAGCTGCATTGCTCGAATCAGTCCGCCAACGAAAGCGGAATAATAATTCGTGCGGACAGCAGTACGCGTGCAACCATTCCGTTCATCGTGGCGAACCTCCTTTCGCAGAGTCTTGTATTCGGCGGACGATCCGCTCGAACTAAGCCGTAAAGATAAGCGCGTCCACATATCCTTTCTACTAAGGGTTCACTATGTGGACGCGCAATTTTGAATTTGATATTCGTTTTTCGGATTATCTCAGATCATCCAAATCATTTCAGCAGCAACGTCAGCACGCCCGCAACAGCCATGCAACCGGCGGCAACAGCGAAAATCAGCAGATACTCGCCAGTCACCGCAATCGCAATCGCGCAAACGACAGCGCCAATCAACGAACCGAACGTATTCGCCAAACTGAACGCGGCCAACGAACGACCAACGGAACGCACATCCGGCAACGTCGCAAGATTCAACCCTTGGCTCACGCCGTCATACACCACATACGCGAAACCTGCAAACAGCGCATACAACGCGACTGCCATCGCTCTATCGATCGGTGTCAACGGAAGTACTACAGCAACCACAAACAACAGGCAGGCGGCAATTGCGGGAATACGGGAATCCTTGAAAGCGCGGGCGATACGACCAAGCAGAAGCGCAGCCAACAGCGAGCCGACGAACGCAGCAACGGCCATCACCGACATAACCGCAGCCGCTCCGGACAAACCAAACATGGCGACCTGCGAAACATCACCCAAACCATCCTGCGCAAGATACCACTGGTAAATCGCAATGCCGGAAGTGGCTGCAATGGCAAGCATGCGCGCGGCAAACGCAATGAAGAACTTCGGAGCGCCCTTCGGCGGGCGATACTGCGAAAAATAATCGCCCTTCTTCACATCCTCACGAGGCAAATAGCTGCTGGAACCCTCAAACGGCAACACCAGCAACGTAGCCATACCAGCCACCACTAGGCACAACGCAAACACCATCATGGCGAAACGCGTGGTGCCATTCCAACCGGAATCGTCGGCGGCCCACGTAAGCGAAACGGCCGCGATAATGCCCAACACCTGGCCGAACGCCTGGCCAACGCCACGCCACGCGTCCGCACGATCACGGAACTTGTCGGGCACGCGCTCACCGAAAGCGGCCACCAGCGGCATCGACACCATCGCATATCCGATCAGCGTAAACAGCCAGAACACGATGACCAACGGCATGAAATCGCATGCGGAAAGAATCGCCACCGACGCGGCAGTCAGCACCGTGCCAGCGATGATCCACGGGGTGCGGCGGCCCAGCGGGCAGTACGAATGGTCGGATCCGACGGAAATCCACGCGTTCATCAGGAACGTCAGCAGCGTGCCAACGACGCTAAGCAGCGCCAGATCGGTGACGCGGTCGGTGCCGGAAAGACGGCTGATGGTCTGTGGAATGAGCACGGAGTTGAGCGCGGCCATCGGCGCGGTGAACAGTAGCGCGCCAAGCGCGAAGCCGGCGGTGAGGCGATGCACCTGCGGCTTGGTGGGCGTAGTGCCGTCGGGCGCGGTCATCGGATCGCGCAGGTCAAGGAACGACGATTCGAGGTTCGGCACGGCGGCATCAAGATGGGCGAACGCGGTCAGCGGGGAGCCACTTTCCGTGTTGATGAGGGTCTGCTGCACTTCCGGGCGCTCGTTGGAAGCCTCGGGCACGCGCGGATTCTGCTGTACGGCCAGGCGCTTCAGGGCCGCTTTGGCCTCTTCGGTCAGCGTTTTTTCGTAATCGGGACGGTCATCGATGCCGGGGCGCACAAATACCTGGCCCGGCAGCGGCTGCGGCTGCATTGGAGTCTGCTGCTCATCTGCATTATGTTGATTGTCTTCAGTCATCTCTTGTTTCTATTCCTGTTTTTCTTGTTTTATATTGTCGCTTCTCGTTCTTGCTTCTATTTCGTTACTCGTTTCGAAATGTCACACGAATATTCAGTACATATGAGAATCGCCCGGACGCACTGCAACAGTGCATTCGAGCGATTCTTTCGGCAAAATCAACCATATCAATACGTCCTGTCAGACAGCAGAAACATGCGACGGCAATCTCAATATCGATATCGCATAAGAAAAGCCCGGATGCGATTATCGCTTCGCATCCGGGCCGGTTGTGTGAGTCTGTTCAGTTATGATTGCGGATTCTGTACCGTTCGATCAGCCCTTGACTGCGCCGGAGGTGACGCCTTCGACGATGTAGCGCTGCAGGAACAGGTACAGGATGAGGATCGGCAGCATGGCCAACAGCAGGGCCGCCATGATCAGGCCGATGTCGTTGGAGTATGTGCCGTAGAAGATCTGGGTTGCGATCGGGATGGTGTACAGCTCGCGGCGACCCAAGACCAGGGACGGCAGCAGGTAGTCGTTCCAGAAGGCCATAGCATCAATGATGGCCACGGTGGCCACGGTCGGCTTGAGCAGTGGGAACACGATCGTCCAGAAGGTGCGCCACTTGGAGCAGCCGTCAATGCTGGCGGCTTCCTCAAGCTCGTTCGGAATGTTCGTCTTGATGGCGCCATGGAACATGAACACAGCCAGGGAGACCGAGAAGCCGACGTGCATGAGGATCAATGTGACACGGCTATTGAGCACGTTGAATAGACCGCCATAGACGGAGACCAACGGAACCATGAGCACCTGGAACGGAATGACCATAGAGGCCACCATGAGCGCGAACACGATGCCGCAGAACTTCCACGACGGGTTACGCACAATCACGTATGCGCACATCGCGGAAACCAGAATAGTCAGGATGGTGGCGCTGACGGTGACGATGGTCGAGTTGCCGAACACGGTGAGGAAGTTCATCTTGTCCATGGCCCTCGGGAAGTTTTCCAGAGTGAAGCCATGCTTGCCAATCAAGTCCATCGGAGCGGTGTTGATATCCGCCTTCGTCTTGAAGACGTTGATCACGACCAGAATGAACGGCGCGATGAACAGCAGTAGCAGAATCGTCAGAACGACGATCATCAGTGCATGCAGAACCTTGGTGCGAGTGCTGGTTTGACCCTTCATTATGCTTCCACCTCACCCTTCTTACCGACGTACACCTGCAGCAGGCCGATCACCGCACAAACGATGAAGAGGACCAACGCCTCGGCTTGGCCTGTGCCGTAGTTCTTGTACACGAACGCCTGGTTGTAGACATGCATTGCCGCAAGCACCGACTGGTTGAACGGTTCACCCTTGGTAAGTGAGAGGTTCAGGTCGTAGACCATGAAGCAGCGGGTGGTGCTCAGGAAGATGCACTGCACGAAGGAGGAGCGCATCAGCGGTATGACCACGTGCCACATCGCCTTGCCCTTGTTGCAGCCATCGATCATGGCCGCTTCCTTCAAACTCTGGTCGACGCTCATGAAGCCTGCCACGTAAATCAGCATCATGTAGCCTGCGTACTGCCAGACCGAAACGAGGATCAAGCAGAGCATTGCACCGTTTGGCGTGGAGAGCAGTGATGCGTGATCTGTTTGCGTCGCTGCTTCGGCGATGGCCACGAATGCACGGTTGAAGACGAACTTCCACACGTAGCCCAGAACGATGCCGCCGATGAGGTTCGGAATGAAGAAACCCGCACGGAAGAAGTTCTGGCCCTTGATGCCGCTGGTCACCAGATAGGCGAGCAGGAAGGCGACGATGTTGGTCAGGATGACGGCGATGACGGAATAGACGAATGTGCGGCCAAGCGACTGCCAGTAAGCGGTGTCGGCGATGGCTGCCTGATAGTTGGTGAGACCGACGAACGGCTTCTTTGTCGAAACGCCATCCCAGCTGGTGAATGTGAGGTAGAGGCCATAGAAGAACGGTAGAATCACGACGGCGAAGAACAGTACCGTCGCCGGACCACCGAACATCAGAAACTGGCTGATCTTATAAGAAAGCTTGTTTTGTTTCATGATGGATCCCATTCTTGACGGGGATGTAAGGCCCGCAGTTGATGTTAACTGCGGACCTTGCATCATGTTGCCTTATTAGTGGGTTCAGGCGGTTGCGCCAGTAAACTTGGCGGACTTCCAGTAGGTCTCGACGTCCTTGGCGAGGGTTGCACGATTCTCATCGCCGGCAAGCCACTTCTGGAACTTGGCACCCAACACGGAGTAATGATCATCCGGCAGATAGTTGTAGCCGTCGATCAGCTTGCCGGCGTCAGCGTAGGACTTCACGGACTTACCCAGCGGATCGGATGCTTCAGTCTCGTTGTTCTTGAACGGGGAAATCAGAGCGGCATCCTTGGAGATGAACTCCTGACCTTCCTTGTCTTCGGCAAGCCAGTTCAGGAAGTCCTTGGCGGCCTTACGCTGCTCGTCGGAGGTATTGTCGGAGGAGTCGATGAAGAAGTACTTGGAGCCGCCGCCGACAAGCTTCTCATTGGAGCCGTCATCGGTGTTCTGCGGAACCGGCATGAGGCCCATATTCTCGGTGTAATCGTACTGGTTAAGCACGGACCAATCCCAGTTGCCGCCGAACATGAAAGCAATCTCGCCTTCGGCCAGCTTCTGCTCAGTCACCTCACGCTCGGCGGAGATGGCGGAGGACTTGGCGTAGTTGTTGTCCTTCATCACGTCGAAGAAGTCCATCAGGGAGTTCCACTTGGCGTTGGAGCTGAGGTCAACCTTACCGTCCTTAAGCTCATGGCAGAAGGCATCCGGATCTTCCTGCTCCTCGTAGACTTCCGCCAGGAAGTGCCCGGCGAGGGACCAGTCTTCCTTCATGACACCGGTCGGGGATTTCATGCCGCCGGCCTTGAGCTCGTCGATGAGATCCTTGAATTCGTCAAGGGTCTTGTAGTTCTCAGGCTTGAATTCCTTACCGGTGACCTTCTTGATGGCGTCAGCATTGTAGATCAGGCCACGGGCTTCGACAGAAACCGGGAAGCCGTAGGTTTTGCCGTCGATGCTGATGGCGTAGTCAGTGTCCTTGACCCAATCCTGATCGGACAGGTCAACGGCGTGCTCCTTGGCCAGCGAGTAGACATCCTTGGCATCAACCATGGAGATGGTGTATGGATCCTTGGAAGCGTACTTAGTGGCGAGGTGAGCGGAAACGGTGTCGTTGGAGTAGTAGACCTCGACGTCTACGCCCTTCTCCTTGGAGTATTTCTTGGCCATGTCCTCCATCTGGCTTTCAATCTCGACCTTGGAGTTGAAGATAGTGACCTTGGTTCCGCTGGAGCTTGACGATCCGCACGCGCCCAGCATGCCGACGGTCATCATAGCAGCCACGACTGCTGCACCGGCTTTCTTCCATGAAGAGAACTTATTCATTTCCAATCCCTTTCTATCCACGATCCACCCCGCAGCTTTGCTTGGTGAAGTGATATCGAACAGCGAGACCCAACCTTCCTTGTTGTGTTCCTCGGTTCTTGGTAGATAACTTTATCAAACCGGTTCGAGCCTTGTCAAACCGGTTTGAGAAAACCTTGGAAAGCCCCTCATCATCGGCGTGTTGCAACGCCTTGAGGCGTTGCAATCATTGAAATTGACACAGTTAATAAAAATGGCGCGTGGTACAATGACCGTCAAAACCGCACAGCCCGTCCCAACACTTGTGATACAGCTGTGCATCGTAACGAAGACGTGCGTTTTACGGAGGACAAATGGCATCCTGGCTCAACAATGCGATTTTCTACGAGGTTTATCCGCAGTCGTTCAACGATACGAACAGCGACGGCATCGGCGATTTCCAAGGCATCATCAACAAACTCGACTACATCAGCAACCTCGGCTGCAACGCAATCTGGATCAACCCCTGTTTCGACTCATCGTTCTACGATGCCGGCTACGACGTACGCGACTACTACACCACCGCCGAACGCTACGGCACCAACGAAGACCTGCACCGACTGTTCGACCGCGCACATGAATTCGACATGCACGTGTTGCTCGACCTGGTGCCAGGGCACACCGCAATCGACAATCCATGGTTCCTGGAATCCGGCAAAGGCACGCGCAACGCATGGACCGACCGCTATATCTGGCGTCCGATGACACAATCGCCGAATCTGAATTCGCCATACGAATCAATCCGAGGCTTCCTTGGCGGCATCGCGGAACGCCCCGATGCCGCGGCCGTCAACTGCTTCTCCACGCAAGCGTGCCTCAACTACGGATTCGGAACCGTCACCGAAGACTGGCAGTTCGCCGCCGACTCACCCGAAGCGCAAGAGGGACGCCTGCTCATCCAAAACATCATGGATTTCTGGCTCGGACTGGGCGCGGACGGTTTCCGCGTAGACATGGCCGGCAGCCTCGTCAAGGAAGATCCCGACTATTATTGGACCAAACAGCTGTGGCGTCAGGTGCGCGCACACCTGGACGAAACCCACCCCGATGCCGTGCTGATCTCGGAATGGGGCGATCCAGTCAATGCGCTGCACTCCGGATTCGACATGGATTTCCTCCTACATTTCGGCCCCTCGCACTACCTCGACCTGTTTCGAGAGAACCCGTATTTCTCTGCCTCCGCCAACGGTGACATCAAGGCGTTCGTAGACACATATCAGGCCATGCTCGCCGACACCAAAGAACTGGGATACATCTGCGTGCCGTCGGGCAACCATGACATGATCCGCATGCGCGACACTCTCACCCCAGACGAGATGAAACTCGCCTTCGCGTTCCTACTGACCCTGCCCGGCTGCCCGTTCATCTACTACGGCGACGAAATCGGCATGCGCTACGAGCACGGGATACTGTCGAAGGAAGGCGGCTACGAACGTACCGGATCACGCACGCCGATGCAGTGGAATCGCAATACCAACGCCGGTTTCTCAGCGGCGCACAGCGGAGACCTGTATCTGCCGATCGACCCCTCCGACGACCGTCCGGACGTGGCTTCGCAGGAAGGCGACGCAGCGTCGCTGCTAGAAACGGTACGGTCGTTCAACACCTTGCGACTGGCTCATCCCGCGCTGCAGGCCGACGGAGCAATCGTATTCCTACATGCCGAGGACCATTCCCACCCACTGGTATACGCGCGCAGCGCAGGCGACGAGCGAATCGTAATCGCCATCAATACGTCCGACGCCGACGCAAGCTGCACGCTGCCCGACGATTACGCGGACCAGCTTGCGCACGCCGACGTCCTGCTGGCGGTTGGCGACGCAGCGGCCCGCTGCGACGGCACCTTGCTGCATACGCCCGCCGGTAGCGCGACGATATTCGGATAAGTCACAATATACGATCAGGGGGCATTTCGACCAAGTCGCGAAATGCCCCCTAATTACTGTGGAAGGTTCGTTCAGGAACGCTCAACCTTACGTCCCTTCGTATCGATCTCACCATCGACACGGCGAAAAATCCAGTTGTAAATCCATGCGCAGCAGTATTGCGGTAGCGAAATACCCATCATCAGCAATAGCGGAATAGCGTAGACGAAAAACTGCACGTATAACGCGGCGAAAGCGGCAAGTATCACCAGCATGCACAGCGTGCATGGGAAGAAACCAAGCGCGAGTTTCGCCGCGTTCCTCAGCATCGTCGACGTGGGATTGTCGTAACGGGACAGCAACGGGAAAAAATACTGCGCAATCGCAATGATGACCAGTCCGGCGAACACCACGACGATCATCATCGGAATACGCAAAGCGTCCGACGACCAAGCGATCATGCCGTCGACCGTCAGCACCGCCGCAGCCAACAGGAATGCCAGCCACGGCAGCAACGACTGCTTGAGGTTGCGCTTGAACGAGTCAAAAAACTGGCGCGACACATACGTCTCCTCATGACGGACCATGTGCCACAGCACGTTGTGCATGGCCGTGAACGAAGCGCCAGCCGTAACGATCGGAATGCAGCAGAGCAACGTGAGCACGTTGAGAATAATCAGATCGAACAGCACGCCCATGATGTTGAAAAACATGTTGTTTTGATCGAAGAGCTTTGACATCTTTGACATACTGCACACCTTACCCGCTTGTGCTTGGATTTCAGCTGATTCTCGGGAAAAACGATTTCTTGAGAACCAGAATGCGAATCGTCCTTCCTGAAGGAGAGGTGACAAGAAGGACGATTACAGATTTATGGATGCACGCGCGATCAGGCGACGACCGGTGGGTTGGTGATCAGATCGTCCGTACGATGTTCGCCCGCGGAATCACGCCATGCGAGCGTGGCGACCGGCGTGGTGTTCTCCACACCAAGACCGCGACCCGGCTCGAACGTGAGCGTGGCCTCGGTAGTTGCGCCCTTCCACGTGAAGCTGATGGATGTGTCACCGTCGGCGCTGTACGAAAAGGCTCCGTCGAACGCGTCAAGCTCATTGCGGAACTTAGCGAGCGCATTCAACGCCTTCACCACCGGACGCTGCAGATTCTCATCAATCTCAGCAGTGGAATAATAGTGACGATTGATATCGCGGCCATTGTTGGTCTTGCGCAGCAGCTCCATGTCGTTCTTGCCGGCAAGCGCGCCAACATAGTAGACCTGTGGAACGCCTGGCAGGAAGAACTGCACTGCGCGAGCCGCAATATAGTGCTGATCGTTGCATCCCAGCGCCGAATAGTAGGTGCTGTTGACCTGATACAGATCAAGATTGGACGCGGCAGCGCCGGTAGCGGCCTGCGATTCGCCGTGCGTGTTCGCGTGAATGGTGTTGACGAGATTGTCAACGTCCTCATCAGGCACGAGCCCCTTGAGCGAACGATCCAACTGGTCGGAACCAATATCGATCACTCCGATGCCATCATGCGTATCGAGTACGGTGACGGCATTGTTCGGACGGATGTCGGTCCAATGCGCGACCGGCTCAACGTGACCGGTATTCAACGAATGCAGCAGCAGCGGCGGAAGCGCGAAATCGTAGACGCGATCGACCTTCGATGCAATCTCAACCTGCTTCTTGTAGTAGGAATGCACTTCGATGAGGATTTCCAGACCGCGCTTGACACCCTCTTCACGCAGGCGGGAGATGAGCTTGAACGTCTTCGGAGTCATGAAGCAGCTCGTGCCAGCTTCCTTAGCGCCGTAGCCGACGGCGTCGAGACGAATGTAACTGACATGGGATGCGGCCATCTGATCGAAGATGGACATGAGGTATTCCCAGCCCTTGTCGGAATCGGTGTCGATGTCCACCTGCTGCGGGGTGAAGCTGACCCATACCAGACGGGTCTTGCCGGCGAACTTGTAGTGGGTGAACGGCAGGCCCGGGCGCGGACGGTAAATGCCGGCCAGATCCTCTTCGGTGGCGCCGTTCGGGAAGACGGAGCTCATGGTCAGAAACATCGGGTAATACTCGGATTCCTCACCTTTTTCAAGCACGTCTTGGAACTGCTTGGATTCCCAGCTCATGTGGTTGACGATGGCATCGACCATGATGCCGTGGGTCTTGGAAAGTTCAGCAACGTCATCCCAGCTGCCGAGACGCGGGTCGACTTTGGTGTGGTCGATCGGGTCGAAGCCTGCATCCGCACCATCGAACGGAGTGAAGAACGGCAGGATATGCACGCCGTCATACACGCCGTCGAAGCGGGTGCGCAGGATGTCGGTCATCGAGCTAAGAGTGCCATCGCCGAGACGATCGGCGTAAGCGATGAGCTGCACTTTGTTTTTCATGGGACCTCCCTTGGTTCATGGATGCAGGTGCAATGTGTACGCAGTGTATGCGTGCTTTTACATACTTGTATGTATCGAACCGGTTTGATATTACCTCGAAAGGGACGTTGATGTCCAGTAATACCGCAAAATGCGCGTGTCGAACCGGTTTGATGCGGTGTTCTACACAACCCAGCCTGTCCGACCCCAATGTGTCCGTTTCTGCAGAATCGGACATCCAAACATCTCACACATCACACATGACCGATTCTCCAGAATCGGACACATATGCACAAGTCGGATGATGAGCACGACTATCGACGGGCGTCCGCTGGTTGTGGACGCCTCTGAAATCGATGCGATCCACACCGGGCACACGCATGAAGACGCGCAGCATCAACGCGTGGTATCGCCTGGCACCAGCGTCATGGGAATAAGCACGTTCGGCTCGAACGGCTTGGGGACGTTCTTGCGTGAAGCGTTAGCCGCGGCCACTTCCTCATTGGCAATAGCCTGCACGATATGGTCGGCCACCGACTGTGCGATCGCCGCGAAATCCTGCGCGACCGCGGTCAGCTTCATGCCGGCCAAATCAGTCAAATACGTACCATCGTAGGCAACGATCTGCAGCTCGTCAGGAATGGAAATTCCACGGCTCAACGCTTCGCGCACGCAGAACGACGCACCAATATCGGAACTGACCACGGAATCGACACCGTCGGTCGTCACCTTGTCGAGCGCATTGCTGACCGCACGATGAAAGCCGGCAAAATCCATCACTTCGCCAGCTTCAACATACTCGTATTTCACGCCTACGGAGGTCAATTCCTGTTCCAACGTGAGGTAGTAGCGCACCGTCGGGAACGTGGTCTTTCCCAAATCGAACGGTCCTTCCTCGACTTCTCCGCGCGCAGCCAAATCGAAGAATTGATCTCGCGGACCGCCAATCACCACCACATGTTTGGCACCATTGCGGATCAGCATCTGCGCAATCAATCGCCCACCCTGCTCGTGGTCGGATCCGATCGACGAAATACCGTCTCCAAGCACACGGTCGAACGCGACGATCGGGCGATGAATCGACGTCCAATAATCGCCAGGATGCGAAGTGTGCGCACACATGACGATGCCGTCCATCATGTGCCGACGCAACATGTCGACATACTGGATTTCGCCGCCCGCCTCATCTGCGGTAGAGCACAGCATAGTGCGTAATCCTTGCGCAGCGAGCGCATGCTGCAGATGCGCGGTAAACGTTGCAAAGAACGGGTGGCGGATGGTGGGCACGATGACACCGACCAGATTCGTACGATCATGATACAGATTGCGGGCAAGCTCGTTCGGCACATAATTGAGCAGTTGCATGGCTTTGCGCACACGTTCGCGCATGTCATCAGACACGTACCCGTTGCCGTTCACCACCAGCGAGACGGTGCTCAGAGACACCCCGGCCTTCTTCGCCACATCGCGCATACCGACCATGATCGCACCTTCCCCGTCATCACTGTTCTATCGCTGTATTCTCACGTGCTTACCGCTAATATTACATTCATTTACATTCTCTCGAACCTGTTCGACAGTCCGGTGTGCATATCGTTTGCCGGGGGCACCCCTAACTTTATTTCCATCATGTGATTTTCATGATGCCCTCTTGAAATCACATTCATGGGCCACTTTTATGCTGCATTCGATACCGCATCGACGGAAGATATATCATGCGCAACATCTTGCAAAACATCACAATTACGTACAACGAAAGAAACAGCGCAAAGCTTGCGATATCCACACTCACTTTGCGCCGTCTTCTTGTATTGATAATGGCCTACATTGCGATCATCGCGATCAGTCGGTCGGAACGTCACCAGACTGCGTGTGGTCAAAGACCGGCTTGTTGTCTTTGTCAAAGGTGTAGACGCCGATATTCGCAGAACTCGGATCATTGTTCTTATTGAACGGCCCGATACCGGTCTGGCCCTGATACTGGATTCCTTGCCATCCTTCAGCAGCGGCTTGGTCTGGTCGAATGCAATCACCAGCGTTGCATCCGGACTGGCGGCCTTGATGGCGGTTGCGCTCAGTTTCTTTCACGTTACTCAGCGACCGTCCGTGTAACGTGACAATTACGCCGGATTGGCGAGCAGCGCAATGCCGAAACCGGTGGCCACGCAAATGAGAGGCACCGCGACGGTTGCTATTCCATAGCCCAGAGCCAGCGTAAAACGACGCTGGCGAATCAATGAAACCACTTCGTTGAGCGCCGTGGAGAATGTTGAGAAACCACCGAGAAATCCGACAACGAACATCATGACCGTGTCCATATCCACCGATTGCGAATAGTAGGACATCATGGCGATGCCTGCGCATAGCGAGGCGACGCCGTTGATGACGAGCGTGGATAGCGGGAAGTTGCGGTTCGTTCTCCGATTCTCGCGGTTCCAGCCTCGTTGAATTGACACGTCGAGCACGTAACGGGCCATGGCGCCCAGACCGCCGAACAGACAGATCATCCACATCATCAGCGCACCTCCCCGGTAGCCGGGTCGGCGACAAGCGAAATCTCCGCAGTGATCGGTTTGGGCTCGAAGCTGGGCGGAAGCAGGTTGGCCGGCTGCTGGATCGGCTGCGACTGCTGCTGGGGCTGCTGGATTGGTTGCGACTGCTGAATCGGCTCGGGCAGCTGCCCCAAGTCTGGAGTATCCGGCTCGCGCAACAACGGCTGCGATGACTGTGTCAGCTGAGGAACGACCAGCGGAGGAATCTGCGGAACGTGGCCTGTCTGCATAGGCTGGATGGCAGTCGGCGGCACGGTTGGCGTTTCGACTCGCGGAACCTGTCCCGTCTGTGCAATCTGCTGGGCCGTCTGCGCGGCCTGCTGCGCCGCCTGCGCGGCTTCCATTGCGGCCTGCGCGGCGGAACGCGCCACGTCGGCCACTTTCACATGGCGTACGCCCTGCGTGTCCGATTCGGCAGAATCGGACACGGAAACAGCTGAAAACGCACCCCGAACCCGCTTTCGAGTACTCCGTGACAGCAGTGCCTGCATCAGAACCACGCCGGCGGCGGCAGTGAGCAAACCGCCTGCAAAATTTCCCGCAAGATAGCCAAGCGCACTGGCGATATGCCGCTCGTGCAGACCTTCCATCGTTTCCAGCATCACGCCGGACATCGTCGAAAGCCCGCCGAGCAAGCCGAGCCCAACGCCACGGCTGACAACCTGCCGCACCCGGCGACGCAGCCACGAAGCGGTCGCCATGAATTCGGTCAGCATCGCAAACAGGAAGCAGGCGACCATATTCGACACAAACGTGCCCACAACGAACGGCGTCCCGCTAACCGACGGCAGAAGCATATCCAACGCATGCCGACAGCCGACTCCAACAAATCCACCGACGAACACCACAACATACATCAGTCCGTCGGCGAGCGGATTGAACCGCGCCTGCATACGTTTCATCGGTGCCAGGGGAATCGTAGGCGGATCCATGGTGTTAGCGGCGGGCGCGGTTGCACCAGCATGCGTCACCTCAACAGCGTCGATTGCCTGCGTGATGGGATGCGAGTCCTCACCCGCAGTCACCACGTCTCCCAGCGATTGTTCTTGCGATTCCATTGCGCTCCCCCTGTACTGGCCTTCCGCGGACAGCGTTGTTCCGCCCATAGGCCGTGCAACAACGAGCTGGGCCGCGATTGCTGCCTTCCTAACGCATATGAGTTTACACGGAGCGCCAACGTATGCACCCTAGATATCCGATTCCGCAGATTCGGACATCCAGAGTCCAGCCGAATTCAGCCAGGCTCAGTCAAGCCGGGCATCACACAGCCGCCGCATCGCAGGTCGCACCTCGCGCTCCTCCTCGCCACTGAACAGCACCACCAAATAGTCACCGGCACGCAGCCGTGTATCACCGCGCGGCACGATCTCGCTTTCGCCGCGACGCAGGCCGATGATCAGACACCCAGACGGCCAACGCACGTCACGCACCCGCTTGCCGTCCGCAATCGCCCCCATTTCCAATGGCAGTTCCATAATGCCGCTGCCCACATGGCTTGCGATCGCCATCTGCATGCCTTGCGCGCGCACATACCGCTCCAGCAACTCCCCATAGATCGGTTTGGTGCGCAGCAGATCGGACACCAACAGCGCGATGAAAGCGACAGCCGCGACCGGCAGCATATGCGTCAACGTTCCAGACATCTCCACAGCCAACAGAATCGACGTGATCGGCGTTTTCACGGACGCGGCGAGCGTGCCCGTCATCACGCACACCGCAAACACCGCCACTGCGTCGGATGGCAGATCACCGAATCGATGCAACACTTCACCGCAGATGCCGCCAGCCAACGAACCGACCGCAAGAATCGGCATGAAAATACCGCCAGGCGCGCCTGAGCCGAAACTCGTGGATGTGAACAGCATCTTCGCCACGAACAGCAGACACAGCATTCCCAAGCCGACGCGCGCATGTTCGGCGGTATCAATCAGATTCGAACCGCCGCCGAGCACATCGGGCAACCAGATGCCGACAGGCAACGCGATCGCAATCGCAATCATCGGGCGGCTCCATGCCGGCAGTTTGCCGTACAGCGTCTGGAAGCCAAGCAACGAGCGGTTCATCAGCGAACCAACCAAACCGGCCACCAATCCCAACGGAATCAGCCACACATACTCTTCCAACGACAGCTGACCGATATCACCGAAATCCAAAACCGGACGCAGACCGAAACAGTATTTTGAGACGAAATCGGCGGTCAGCGATGCGGCGGTGGCGCCCATCAGAATCGCAGGGGAAAAACTCCGATGCACCCCTTCCAAAGCGAACATCATGCCGGACAGCGGCGCGCTGAACGCGGCGGACAAGCCGGCCGCGGCACCGGCGGTGACCAGATAATGCTCCTGCATGTCCTCACGGCGGCGGCCGCGCAAACGGTGGGACACACACTGCGCGCCCGACGCACCAATCTGAATAGACGGCCCCTCACGACCGAGCGACAGACCAAACAACGCGCCCAACAGTCCACCGACGAAACGGACTGGCAGAATCGTCTGCCAACGCATCTTCAAGCCGCATATCACCACGCCGTTGGTCTGCGGGATGCCGCTGCCACCAGCCATCGGCTCCTTGCCGACCATCCACGCGATCGCCAGCGCGGCCGACACCGCGGCAACCGCCCACGGCGCAATCAGCCACGGGGTCTCGCGAATCCGCGCATATATCCAACGGGACGCATCCGTGCCGTATTCGATGCCGAGACGGTATACGACAACCAGCAATCCTGAAACCAGACCAATGACTATGCCGGCCGCCGCCATCTTCCACTTCAAGTGGTCGAATCGCGGAATCAGCCGGCGGATATCATGTGCCGCGTCGTTACCAGTCAAGCCGGGAAATTCGTTGCAGACGGTCAGTCGACCAACGAATTGATCTGGATGACATGGTCGCGCTGTGGGCCGGTGCCGATCACGGAGATACGGCAGCCGGACAGATCCTCAAGACGCTTGACGTAATCCTGGCAGGTCTTCGGCAGATCATTGAAGTCGTGGATTTGGGAAATATCCTCGTCCCAACCCGGCATGGATTCGTAGATTGGTTTCGCCGCCGCGAATTCGGACTGATCGGTAGGCATATCGTCGCGGCGTTCGCCGTTGACATCATAGGCCACGCACAACGGGATTTCCTTCAAGCCGGTAAGCACGTCGAGCTTGGTGAGCACGATGTCGGTCAGGCCGTTGACCTGAGCCGCATAACGATTGACGACCGCATCGAACCAGCCGCAACGACGCGGACGGCCGGTGGTAACGCCGTACTCGTGGCCCTGGGCTCGCAGCCACTCGCCATCCTCGCCAAACAGCTCAGTCGGGAACGGACCCTCGCCTACGCGGGTCACGTACGCTTTGGAAACGCCGATCACGCGGGTGATCTTGGTCGGGCCGACACCGGTACCGGTGCATGCGCCGCCGGCGGTCGGGTTGGAGGATGTGACGAACGGATACGTGCCGTGATCCACGTCGAGCATGGTGGCCTGGCCGCCTTCGAACAGCACGGTCTTGCCTTCGTCAAGTGCCTTATTGAGCACCAGCGAGGTGTTGGCCACGTACGGCTTCAGACGTTCGCCGAGCTTGAGCAGCTCGTCGGTAGTTTCGTCCACGTCGATCGGACGACGGTTGTACAGCTTGACGAGCATCTGATTCTTCTGATGCAGGCTCGCCTCGACCTTGTCATGCAGATGTTCGGCGTTGAACAGGTCGTGTACGCGGATGCCCACGCGGTTGATCTTGTCCGCGTAGGCCGGACCGATGCCGCGGCCGGTGGTGCCGATCTTATGCTTGCCAAGGAAGCGTTCGGTCACCTTGTCCAGCACGCGATGGTACGGAGCGATGATATGCGCGCTTTCGCTCACCAGCAGCCGGGAGCAGTCCACGCCACGGCTCTCCAGACCGTCGATTTCTTCGAACAGCACTTCCGGATCCACGACCACGCCATTGCCGATGACCGGGGTCGCGGTCGGGCTGATGATGCCGGACGGCAGCAGGTGCAGCGCATACGATTCGTCGCCGACCACCACGGTATGGCCCGCGTTGTTGCCGCCGTTGAAGCGGGCGACGTAGTCGACCTTCGTGCCGATCAGATCTGTTGCCTTGCCTTTGCCCTCGTCTCCCCACTGGGCACCGATCAAAACAATTCCAGGCATGTTGTTGCACCTCCGTGCGTACGCGATTCTGCCTTAAGCCTTGCGCCTAAAGCCTTACAAAGATTACTCTTCACCCTCTACCGGGTCTGGGGGATGCTCACGGCTCCGGACCGACCGTAATCGGATTGCAACCGGTCCGAAAAACAGACCAGAAAACGCCCGAAAACAGTTCGAAAGACCGTTGGCTAGTTCAGCGCGTGCCCGGCACTGCCGAGCTGCTTGCATGCTTCGACCACACGCGCGGCCATCGCGGATTCAGCTTCACGACCCCAGGATCGCGGATCGTACAGCTTCTTGTTGCCCACCTCACCGTCGATTTTGAGCACCGAATCATAGTTGGAGAACATGTGACCGGCCACCGCACGGCTGAATGCGTACTGCGTATCGGTGTCGATGTTCATCTTCACCACGCCGTAGCTCACGGCCTGCGCGATCTCCTCCGGCGCGGAGCCGGAACCGCCGTGGAACACCAGGGCGAACGGCTTACCGGGAGCGACATCCAGCGAGTGCGCGGGGTCGGGCATTTCGCCGGCCTTGATCGCGAGCGCGACCGTGGTCTGGATTTCGTCGAGCAGTTCGGGGCGCAGTTTCACCACGCCCGGTTTGTATGCGCCGTGCACGTTGCCGAAGGTGAAGGCGGCCATGTAGCGTCCGCGCTCGCCGAGGCCGAGTCGTTGCGCGACGGCGATGCCTTGCGCGGGCGTGGAATACAGTTTGTCATTGATTTCGGCGCTGTGCCCGTCTTCTTCGCCGCCGACCGCGCCGATTTCGATTTCCAGCACGGTGTGCGCGGCTTGGGATTTGTCGAGCAGTTCTTCTGCGATGTCGAGGTTTTCACCCAGCGGCACTGTGGAACCGTCCCACATGTGTGACTGGAAGGTCGGTTCCTGACCGTGCTTCACCTGTTCGACTTCATGGTCGAGCAGGGGGCGCACCCATTCGTCCAAATACTGTTTGGCGCAGTGGTCGGTGTGCAGGGCGATGGTGATGTTGGGGTATTTCGCCGCGACTTCGTGCGCGAAGGCTGCGAAGGCAAGCGAGCCGGTGACGCGGTCGTTGACGCGTTGCCCGGAGAAGTAGGCGGCGCCGCCTACGGAGACTTGGATGATGCCATCGGATTCCGCCTCGGCGAAACCCTGGAGTGCGGCGTTCAGGGTCTGCGTGCTGGTCACATTGATCGCGGGATAGGCGTAACCGCCGCGGCGTGCGGCGTCCAGCATTTGCGCATAACGTTCCGGCGTTGCAATAGTCATGCCTCCATTATCGCCCAACCCTATCCCACTTGTCATGTGACAACATTCGCCATCTTTCCTTTCCGCTTTCCCGACCGTCCGCTCCATATCCAGGTCACCCGCCCCACTAGGGCCATATGCCGAGCGTTTTCGTCTCATATCCCGACACTTGCGGGACCGACCAATAAACATGGCGAAACCATTGCGATCGTTCCACCGGAAGTCATAGAATATCCACCGGATCGCGCGACGAAGAGCCCAACCGGGTATTCCCGCACGGGCATGCCGCCGCACGTAGATGTTGCGACCAATACCCACGAGGAGGCTTGATGCACCAGGTTTTCGCCATCTTCCTTCGAGACGTGAAACGCATTCTGAAGAACCCCGTGGCGCTCGTCGTCACGCTGGGTGTGGCCATCATCCCATCACTGTACGCATGGTGCAATATCCTCGCCAACTGGGACCCGTACGCGAACACGGGCAACATCCAAGTCGCTGTGGCGAACGAGGACAAGGGCACAACCTCCACGCTGGTCGGCCATCTCGACGCTGGCCAGCAGACCGTCAACCAGCTTAAGAAGAACCATCAGCTCGGCTGGCGTTTCGTTCCCAAGCAGCAAGCCATCGAAGGCGTGGAATCCGGCAAATACTATGCGGCGATCGTACTGCCGGAAGACTTCAGCTCCAGACTAATCGGCACCGTCACCGGTAAAGGCGACCGACCGTCGATCACGTACTACATCAACGAAAAGCTGAACGCGATCGCGCCGAAAATCACCGATACGGGCGCGACCACGATCGACGAGCAGATCAACACCACTTTCGTTTCCAGCGTGGCCGACGCCGTGGCAAAGGAAGTGAAGGAGGCAGCGGGAGAAACCACCGGCAGCGTGAAAAGCGCGCAAAGCGACGTCGTCAACGATCTGACCGACACCATCAACCAGCTCGAAACCGTCCAACAGCAGCTGCGCGACACCCGTTCCACGCTCGACAAGGCCCTCACCACCATCGATTCGACCAAACAGTCCAACATCGCGCTCGCCTCGGAAATCACCAACTCGCTTGACACCGTCGGCAAGGCGTCCGACTTGCTGAGCGAGACGCGCACACAAACCGAACGATTCTCGAACACGCTGGTCGGAGCGCTCGACAACGGCAGCACGCAACTGTCCGGCCTGCAGGTCAACGTGAGCAATGCCACCGGCACCGTGCTCAGCGGACTGAACACTACGCAGGACGCGCTCGACCAAGTGTCCAGCACCATGCATCACGTCAACACCACCACCGGCAATGTGCTCGACGGCGTGGAGAAGGCGTTGCAGGCCAGCCAGCTGGATCCGAACAGCCAAACGTATAAGGATCTTTCCGCGCAGCTCACCGAAGCCCGCAAACAGCTGACGTTCCAGCAGCAGCGCATCGACGCCTTCGATCAGGACACCACGGCTGCGATCAACGCGGGGAAGAACACCGCGAACGGGTTCAACGACGATGTCACCACGCTGGCGAAGAACGGCACGGCGTCGATGGCGAGCGCACGCACGACCATCACCGGCACGGTCATGCCGAATCTCAACACCGGGCTCGATACACTCAGCCTGGCCAATGGGTCGCTGTCCGGCACGCTTACCACGCTGCAAAGCACGCTGGAACAGGGCAACGGGCTGCTCGACCAGTTGTCGCGCACCGTGACCCAAACGAACACCACCATTGCTGGCACGCAGACGCAGCTCGCCAATCTCGCCAAACAGCTCAACACCACGCGCACCGATGTGGCCGCGTTGAGCAGTTCGGCGATGTTCCAGCAGCTTTCCCAAGCGCTCGGACTTGACACGAGCGAGGTCGGCTCGTTCGTGGGCGAGCCGGTGCATTTGGACGAACAGGTCCTCTACCCGGTCAAAAACTATGGTTCCGCGGTCACGCCGTTCTACACGAATCTTGCGCTGTGGGTCGGCGGATTCGTGCTCGTCGCGATCTACAAGCTTGAAGTGGACCGCGATGAGAAGATCCGCATGTACACGCCACGCCAAGGCTATATGGGCCGTTGGCTGCTGTTCGTCACGGTCGGATTCCTGCAGGCGATCATCGCCACGATCGGCGATCTCGCGCTGGGCATCCAATGCGAGCATCCGTTCCTGTTCATCCTCGCCGGCATTTTCGCCTCGTTTGTCTACGTGAACATCATTTACGCGCTCGCCGTAGCGTTCCGGCATATCGGCAAGGCCGTCGCCGTGATTCTGGTGATCATCCAGATTCCGGGCGCGGCAGGCCTCTACCCCATCGAGATGATGCCGGAATTCTTCCGCCGTCTGAAACCGTTCCTACCGTTCACCTACGGCATCAACGCGATGCGCGGGCCGATCGGCGGCATGTATGCCAACCATTATTGGATCGACATGCTCTCGCTGTTCTGGTATCTGCCTGTGGCGCTGTTCATCGGCTTGGTGGTCCGCAAGCTGGCGTTGAACCTCAACCGCCTGTTCGACAACCGTCTGGCGGACACTGATCTGATGATCACCGAACATAACGAAGGCACGGTGGAACCGTTGCGGCTCACCGAGACCGCGCAGCAGATCGCCGAGGAGTTCCCCGAACTCGCCCGCAGACGGGCGATTCATTTCTTCCGCCTGTACCCGCGCCTGGTGCGTTGGGGATTCCTCGCGCTGGCGGTACTGCCGTTCGTGTTCCTGCTGTTGCTATTCATCACGCGCATGAAGCTCGCCATGCTGCTCGGTTGGATCATTTCGATCATCGCCATCGACACGTATCTCATCGTGGTGGAGTATCTGCGCGAACGGTATGCGAATTATCTGGGCGAGGAAGCGATGAGTGCGGAAGAGTTCCGCAGCGCGATCCTGCACGAGAACCTGCTGTTCCGGCCGGGCATGCATTACAAGCCGATGCATGCCGTACGTACGAGGCTGTATGAGACTGCGCATGGTGGTTCGGCCAGACATGCGCCTGAACATGCGGCTGAGTATGCGGCTGGAAACACGGACGGAAATGCTGGCAGGAGTCTGCGTGAGGAGGGGAACGAACAGTGAAAATGATCTGGGGCATCTTCAAGCGGGACATGTGCCACGCCACCCGCAACGTGATCGCCGTGATCGTCTCGATGGGTCTGGTGGTGGTGCCGGCGCTGTACGCCTGGTTCAACATCGCGGCCAGCTGGGACCCCTACGGCAACACCAAGGCATTGAAGGTCGCCGTGGCCAATAACGACAAGGGTTACAAGTCGGATCTCATACCGGTGCGCGTCAACGTGGGCGAAACCATCATCAGCACACTGCACGCCAACGACCAGCTGGACTGGCAGTTCGTGAAAAGCGACAAGGCAATCGACGGAGTGAAATCCGGCGAATACTATGCGGCGATCGTAATTCCGAAAGGTTTCAGCGCCGACATGATGACGCTGTTCTCCCCCGACATCAAACACGCGCAGCTCAAGTACTATCTGAACGAGAAAATCAACCCGATCGCCCCGCATATCACCGATCAGGGCGCGACAACCGTGGTCAACACGATCGACAAAACCTTCGCCAAAACGATTGCGCAAGTCGGACTCGACCTGGCCTCAAGCATCCTACACTATTCGCAAAGCCCGCAAATGGCCGAATACATGCGCAACCTCAACGGCAATCTCACCACCACAGCGGATACGCTGAGCGGCGCATCGCAGCAGGTGACGTCGTATTCGCAGCTGCTCGGCTCGGCGAACGACATCGTGGATTCCACGGGCAAACTGCTCGCCTCGGCGACCAAGGCGGGCAAACAGGCCCAGAACGCGTTGAAGCAAGGCAAATCAGGTGCCACGTCGCTCACTTCGGCAGGTGCGAACGTCACCTCCTCGGTGAACACCGCGCTCGACCAGGTGTCAGGCGCGTTCGACCAAGTAGCTGCCAAGGTGAACAAGGCGTTCGACACGATCGGCAAGGGCTCAGACACCGCAGCCAGCCAGTTGACAGCGTTGAGCGAACAAGTCTCCAGCGGCGAATCGCTGTACGACACGTACATCACAAGCCTCAACCACATGCGCGAATCGGTGGAACAGCTACCGGACAGCGATTCCGCGAAACAGGCGCTGCTGGAAGCCATCGACCGGGAGATCACGCTGCTGGAAGCCGCCAAAGGCGATTCGCAGAAGCTCGCGCAGCAGCTGAAAGACGCTTCCACGCAGGTCACGCAGGATACCGCAGCCGCGGAAAGCTCCCGCAAGGAGATCCTGAACCGCATCACCTCCGCGAAGCAGTCGATCAGCAATGTGCGCGACGATTACGCCACGAACGTCAAGCCGAAAATCGACGCGCTCGCCTCCACAGTCAGCACGCTGATCTCCCAAACCGACAGCATGATCACCCAGCTGAGCGGCACCGCCGACGGTCTGGACGATGTGACGGGCGATGTGGGGACGAATGTGACGTCCATCCGTTCCACGCTCGGCGCAATCGCGAAGAAACTCGACTCGTCGGCAGCGACGGTGAAGGAGCTGATCACGAAGCTGGAGACGGGCGGGAACGCCGGTGACGGCAACAGCGATGGTGGCGACGGTGACAACGACGCCAGTTCGTCCGATTCGGGTGAATCGGACGAACTACGTGCACTGGCCACCGCCAATGCGTCCACACTGTCCACGCTGATTTCCGCGCCCGTCGCACTGCATCGCGTCTCGGTGTACCCGATCGCGAACTACGGTTCGGCCATGGCGCCGTTCTATACAATCCTGTCAATCTGGGTGGGTGCGATCATCCTGTGCGCCATGCTGAAAGTGACGATTTCGGACCGCGAGAAGGCGCATGTGCTGGGCTTAGGCGACACGCTGCCGCGCATCGCCGGCCCGTCCGGCCCGGGGAACGCCTCACGTTGGGGACTGCGCCTCGACCACGAGTATTTCGGACGGTACGCGATCTTCGCACTGCTCGCGTTGCTGCAGGGCACACTGGTTTGCCTGGGTGACACGTATTTCCTTGGCGTGCAGGCGAATCATGCGCTGCAGTTCCTTGCCGTGGGGTGGCTTGCCGCGCTCGTGTTCTCGAATATCGTGTATACGCTGACCGTGTCGTTCGGCGATATCGGCAAGGCCGTGGCCGTGGTGCTGCTGGTGATGCAGGTCGCCGGTTCGGGCGGTACGTTCCCTATCGAGACGCTGCCGAAGTTCTTCCAAATGCTCTACCCGTTCCTACCATTCCCGCACGCCATCGATGCCATGCACGCCGCGATGGCCGGATCGTACGGCAATGAGTACCTGCTTGATATGGTGTATCTCGCCTTGTTCCTGATTCCTTCGCTGCTGCTGGGATTGGTGTTGCGCAAGCCGGTGATCCGGTTGAACAACTGGGTGAGCCACAATCTGGAGTCCACCAAGGTGATGTGACGAGGCGGATTTGAACGGGCTGGTTTGAGCCGGTTTAGATCGGTTTCGGCTGATACACGTGGACGCGTCATCCGGTCACCCCAGGTTGTCCGATTCGGGAGAAACGGACACTCAGGGGCACCGTGCAAACCACACGTTGATCAGAGAACCGGCAACCACCAGCACAACACCGATCCAGAACGGCATGCCCAGTGCCACGCCCAACAGAAGCGTGCTAGAAGCCGTGGAAAACAGCGGAGTCGCGTACGAACCAATCGCAAGCGTTTCCATACTGCCGTGCAACATGCCGTATCCCCAGCACGCGTAGCCGCCCGAAATCGAAGCGGCGCACGCAATCAGCGCAGCATATCCACCGATGCCGGGCGCCGTGTCCGGCAAACCGTCTCCCGAAACGAAATGGATGGTCCACAGTACAACGGCCACACAACAGAAGAAAATCGTCGTGCCGTCGTAACCGCCGGATAACGACGGCGTAAAAGTCGCATAAATCGCCCAAATAAAGGCGCCAACAAACGCGAGCACATACGGTAGGGGGTTACTGGCGATATTGTGGACCGCTTCCTGCATATCAAGGCTTTCTCCGCCAACCGCCATCGCCACACCGATGGTTGCGATCACCGCGCCAGGAATCGCTTTGGCGACCGCACCACGTTTGTGCGATACCGCTGCGGTCATCAGCACCAGCAGCGTCGGCCACAAGTAGTTGACAAGGCTGACTTCCACGGATTGCGCGTTCGTTGTGGCCAGGCCGATCGACAGCGAGATTGACGCCTCGTATGCGATGAACATGAGTCCGCCTGCGACGAGGTACTTGCGTGGCGCTTGGCTAATCGGTTTCGGCCGTCGCACGATGAGCAGGAGCATGCCGCCGACAGTGTAGATGAGCGCCGAGCCGAGCGTGGCTCCGAACGATTCGGAAACGAGTCGCACGAGGCCGGCCATGAAGCCCCACAGGACGATTGCGAACAGGCCGATGAGTGTCGCCGCGTGTGATATGGCATGACCGAGTAGCGGATTGCAGGAGTTGCCGGTGGGGTGGTTTGCGCCGGAATCGGAGGGGGACTTCTGGTTCGTGTTCACGGGCTCCAGCCTACCCATCGCCCTCCACGAGTGTCCGATTCTGCAGAATCGGACACTCCTGCAACCTGCGATGCCGCAAAGCATCAGCAGCTTGTCCATTTCGGGGTATGCCTTCTCGGACTCCCATTTCGAAATTGCCTGCCGGGAAACGCCCAGCAGCATTGCCAGCTGTTCCTGCGTCATGTTGCGCGAACCGCGCAGATACTGCAGATTCTCTTTGAAACTCATGTCCGCCCTTTCGTCGAGTTTCCATATCGCCTCGACTTGCGATTATTGGCGATTGCCAAGCAGCAGCTTGTCATAAACGTCGCGTTTCACGCCACCATCTTTCGGTTGCATTGCGATTCGCAATCAAATTTTGCGACGCAACCGACAGTTGCGCGGCGCGAAGTTGACTTCACAGGTCTTTTACGGCAATAGAAAAACCCTTGGAATTCCAACGATTCCAAGGGTTTCGAATGGAGCGGATGACGGGAGTCGAACCCGCCTTTAAAGCTTGGGAAGCTTTCGTTCTACCGATGAACTACATCCGCAAGGTTGTGCCTTTTGGGCACGAAACTTCAGTTTAGCACGCAACGGATGCGTATGCGGACACAGACCGACATGCGATACCAATTTTCCGCAATATCACGGAGACTCAACCACGCGGCCGCTGCGAATAGTCGCGAGAATATCTGCCAGCCGAGCCGCCCGAATCATGCGCGGATCCATACTGCGTTCCAAATTGCGGCCCACCGGCACCAGCCATCGCAGAACGTCCGCCTTGCCGAATATCCGCCGCCGCAACGCCGCTCGTGGCATAGCCACCGGCCAAATATCCGGACTGCACGCCCTGCTGACGCATCTCCTGCCCCATCTGCATCAGCCGCGCAATGCGATCCGAGGTCGGCGGGTGCGTAGAAAACAGCTTGGAGAAACCTTCCGCCGAAAACGGATTGGCGATCATCATCGCAGCCACCGACTGCGTTCCCGCGGTCTTCTTCATCGGCATCGCGGCCGCGCCGCCGGAAATCTTGTTCAACGCGGAAGCGAGCGCCTCCGGATCCTCCGTCAATTTTGAACCATCCTCGTCGGCATCGTATTCGCGCGTGCGGGAAATCGCCATCTGAATCAGCGACGCCGCAATCGGAGCAAGAATCGTGCTCAACAGCACACCCAGCAATCCCAAGCCGCCGGAATCGGAACCTTCGCGGTCGTCACGGGAACGGCCGCCGCCGAAATACATGAGCGAATATCCGAGATACGAGATGACGGTGGCCATGGCGGACGCAATCGCGGATGTCAGGATGTCGCGGTTATAGACGTGCATGAGCTCATGACCGAGAACGCCGCGGATTTCACGTTCGTTGAGCATCTGCAGAATGCCCTGTGTGCAGCACACCGCTGCATGACGCTCGTTACGTCCCGTGGCGAACGCGTTGGGACTCATGGTCGGAGCGATGTAGATGCGGGGCATCGGTTTGCCCGCCTTCGCCGACAGTTCGCGCACGATTTTGTACAGTACCGGCGCTTCCTGCTCGCTGACTTCCTGCGCGTGCATGCTGGCGATCGCCAGCCTGTCGGAAAACCAGTAGGATGCGAACGTTGAGCCAAGTCCGATGAGAATGTAGATACCAAGTGTGCGCTGACTGCCACCGGTCGCCCACCAAATGAGCATGATAACGCCCCACATCAACGCGAATAACAGCGTTGTCTTCAAGCCATTGCAATGGCCATGCACCTGCAATTTGCCGTTCATGGGCACCAGCGTAGAAACGGAGTCTGAGTTTTTGCTGGATATGCGCTGGAGACTGGGCCGTGGGAAGGACTAGGGGCAGTTGCGGAAGTTCGCACGCTCAGCTTCTCCCGGATGTCCGATTCTGGCGAAACGGACAAGCAGCAGGTCTTTCGCGCACATTACATGTCCGATTCACCAGAAGCGGACAAGTACAGGATAAAAAACGTCTTGGGTGTCCGATTCTCCAGAATCGGACACCCAAGACGCATGAAAGAAGCCTGAAACCTATCAGACTGGGTTTCAAACACCCACCTCACGCATGAGCCAGTGCGCGCATCTGCTCCGGGTCGATGACCTTCTTGTGCTCGCGGCCTTCCTTCGCGCCTTCGGCACGTTCGAACGCGTCGACCTTCTTCCAACCGGCGAAGTCAATCGGCCTGACACCGCGCGACTCCAGCAGTCGGTCGATGGATTCCGGATCGCGGTCCGCCGCCACACGACCACCTTCGGCTGCCTTGGACAGATCCTCCAGCATGTTGGTGACGATGAGCAGCGCGTCGGACTTGGTGGAGCCGATCAGTCCGACCGGGCCGCGCTTAGCCCAACCGGTGGCATACAGACGTTCACGCACCTGCGCGCCGTCCTCGGCCGAAGCGGTCGTGGTGATGCGTCCGTCACCGTTCGCGTTCGCCAGATGCGCGTGACGCTCGTCGTACGCGATGCCCGGCGCGGTGGCCGGCTTGTAGCCGATCGCATGGTATACGGCCTGCACCGGATACTCCTCGAATTCGCCGGTGCGGCTCATCTTGCCGTCAGCCGACGTTTCGGTCTTCTCCACGCGAATGCCAACGACCTTACCGTCCTCGCCCAGCACTTCGACCGGCGCGGAATTGAAGTGCACATAATACTTGCGATCAGCCGTATTACCCTCGTAATCCACGTCACCGTCATCTTCCATGTCTTCCGCCATCTCACGAATCGTGAACAGCTCTTCGACCATCTGACGGGTCAGCTTGTCTTTGCCGGCCTCTTCAATCGTGTCTTCATCCAAATCGAAATCGTCTTCGTTAATGATCAGCTGCACTCCCGGCAACTTCTCCATCTCACGCAATTCCTGCACGGAGAACTTGGCTTGCGCCACACCGCGGCGGATGAACAGGTGCAGCACGCGAGCCTTGTTCGCCTTGACACCCTCGTACACATTGTCTGGAATGTCAGTGCGTTCCTTCAGATCGTCGGCATTGCGCATGAGTTCGCGCGCCACATCCATGGCCACGTTGCCACCGCCGATCACGGCGACTTCCTCAGCGTCGAGCGGCCACTCGCGAGCGCCGGTCGGATAACCGTCGTACCATTCCACAAACTTGGCTGCGCCATACACGCCATCCAGGTCGGCGCCCGGCAGTCCAAGCGGCTTGTCTTCAACGGCACCGGTGGCGAACAGCACGGCATCGTAACGCTCAAGCAGCTCGTCGAGGGTCACATCCTTGCCGAATTCCACGTCGCAATATAGGTGGATGTCGGGGTTGTCGAGCGTCTTTTCGAGCGCTGACGCGATGAATTTGATGGACGGGTGGTCGGGGGCCACTCCGTAGCGCACCAGGCCGAACGGCACAGGCAGCTTTTCGAACAGGTCGATGCGCGCGGCAGTGCCGAGGCCAAGCCCCTCGCCGAGCTTCTTCAACTGGCGCAGGAAAATGTCAGAGGAGTAGACGCCTGCAGGGCCGGCACCGATTACAGCAATACGAAGTTCATTAGTTTCAGTCACGCGCTCTAGCCTAATGCATTCCCTGCATTTGCGACAGGGGTGCTTATGCACTTTCTTACGACTTCTTCGCCTTGTGCGCACTGGCGTTGGTGTTTGCACTGAATCCAGATGAATCCAACGTGTGGCTGCATTAATCGTACGCAATGAGCGCGGCAGATGCACGTACAATCGCAAGTAGTCGCAGAATCGCGGGATGTAGAAATCCGAAATATCGGAATTCGCCCATCCCGCAATCGCAAGCAAGTACTTATCAAGTACCAAGCAATCGTAAGAAGGTGGCAATGCGCATTCACATCACATATACCGGCGGCACCATCGGCATGATTGACTCGCCGAACGGCCTGATTCCGGGAGCCGACACTCGCGGATGGCTGTTCCGCCTGCTGGAGGACGCGCACATGGACGCAAGCCTGTTCACGTTCACCGAGCTTGATCCGCTTATCGACTCGTCGAACGCGACGCCCGACAATTGGCAGACGATGGTTGATGACTTGCGTGCGCATCACGATGATGCCGACGCGTTCGTGGTGCTGCATGGCACCGACACGATGAGCTATTCGAGCGCCGCGATTTCGTATGCACTGGCCGGTTTCGGCAAGCCGGTGATTTTCACGGGCTCGCAGCATCCGATCGGCAAAATCGAATCGGATGCCATTGCGAATGTCACGGGCGCGCTGAGTGCCGCGATGAGCGGACGATTCCACGGTGTGGGACTGTTTTTTGGACATCACCTGTTTGCCGGAAATCGCGTAAGCAAGTCGTCGAGTTGGGCGTTTGAAGGATTTTCGGCGCCTTCCGTCGGACCGCTGGCTCGTACGGGCACGCCATGGCATTGGTATGCGGACGATGTTACTTCGGTCGGTTGCGGCTGGACGTCACCTCAGCCTTACTCCCGTCACGATGTTGCTGTGATTGATATGGCGCCCGGCATTTCCGCGGCGCGATTGGAAGCGATGCTTACGCCGCATCCGGAAGCGGTATTGCTGCGCGCGTACGGCGTCGGCAATGTGCCGAGCGACGAACCGGGATTGACCGACGTGATTGCCGACGTGCTGCATGACGATGTTCCCGTTGTGATCGCGTCGCAATGTCAGCAGGCGGAAGTGCTGCTCGGCCATTACGAGACGGGCGATGCGATCGCTCGTGCCGGCGCGATCGGATCCGGTGATATGACGCTGGAAGCCGCGTATGCGAAAATCATGTTCCTGCTGTCGCAAGGCGTGACCGGAGCCGACTTTGGCAAGTGGATGCGCGTATCGATCGCTGGAGAAATCTCGCCAAGCTCGTTGTAAACGCTTCCCCAAAACGCCGCGCATGACACCACTCCCCGCAATTACGCGGATTCGCCGCGGTCGAAAAGCACAGTGAGCGCCCACAGAATGCTGACCACGTCGATAACCTCCTGCATGAATGCGCCAACGACCACGGGAATCAGGTTGAATGCGGCTGCGACCATGCCGATGATGGCGAGGCTGAGACCGATCAACACCGCCTGAAGCATCACGTTTTTCGTACGGCGTGCGATGGCGATGGCACGCGGCACAGAGGCGATATCATCATTCATGATGACCACTTGCGCGGATTCGGAAGCTGCGGTGGACGTGCCGTCGGTCATGGCCATGCCGATGTCGGCGACTGCAAGTACAGGGGCATCGTTGACGCCGTCGCCGACCATCATGGTGACTTGGCGATTCCTGGATTCGCCAGTTATACGCCGCATGATGCGGGCGGGCATGGACTGGTTTTGGTGCGTGGACTCGGTGGCGTTCTTAACAGCGGCAACCTTATCTTCAGGGAACAGCTCGGATTGTACGTCATCGATACCGACCTCATTTGCGATGATGCGGGCGGACGCTGCCTTGTCGCCGGTAAGCATGGACAGCTCCTTGATGCCAAGCTCATGCAGGCGGGCCAAGGAACGTTTCGTATTCGCACGGGGCACGTCGCGAAGCACGATGCGGGCGGCCAGTTTGCCGTCGATCGCCACGTATGCGGCCATCTCGTCCGGCGCAAGCGAAGCGAACAGCGAGTTTGCGGTTTCGGACTTGCGGACGGGCGTCGTCTGCGACGCCTCAGCGGAAGGGGTGATGAAGGGGGTTACAACTGTAGACTGCGCATCGTCAGACATTCCGTCTCGTACTCCTAGGGTGTCCGATTCTGGAGAATCGGACATGTAGCGTTCACCCGACGCATGCAGGACCGGCGTGAATCCGGATTCGTCGGCCGTCACATACGCAAAACGCCCCACACGCACCCGATGCCCATTCACTTCGCCGGAAACACCTTTGCCTGAATCCTCCACAATGTTCTTCACCACCGGATAGTCGCGCCCATGCCCAGACAGATCACGCTCAGCGCACAACCGCTGCCCCGACGTATACCGCGCGTACAAGTCGTCCATGGCCTTGCGCCCGGCCGCCGCAATGCCTTTCGACAGAATGTGCACCGAGTAACTTTCCACCACACCGGCCATCATGAGAATATGGTCTTCATTGAACGGCGAACTCGTTTCGAACGGCTTCTCCACGCGCACGACCTGCGGTTGCTTGACGGTAAGCGTGCCGGTTTTATCGAAGAAAATATGCGATACGCGACCTAGATTTTCCAACACGTCCTGTGCTTTAATCAAGATTCCCGCTTTGGCAAGACGCCCTGTTCCAGCCACATACGCAACCGGTGCGGCAATCAGAAGCGGGCAAGGCGTGGCGAGAACCAGCACCTGCGCAAATCGCAGCGGCAATCCGGAAACCGCCCATGCAATCCCAGCAATCGCAAGCGAAAGCACGGTAAACGGCACTGCAAGCATATCCGCGGTCTTCACGACAGCGGGGCGCGACTCTTGCGCCGACGAAACCAGCTCGAGAATCTTCTGATACTGCGAATCCTGCGCAAGTTGCGTGGCACGCATGGTCAACGTGGTCGAGCCATTGACTGCGCCAGACATCACGCGAGCGCCCGCATACACTTCACGCGGCACAGGCTCGCCGTTGATGTTGCTCAGGTCCAGCGTGGCCACACCCGACAGCAACTCGCCGTCGACAGGCACTGTTTCGCCAGGCAGAACCAGAATCACGTCGCCGAGCCGCACTTGATCGACGGGGACCGTTTCGAAGCGCTCTCCAGCCGCATCATACGTTTGCGAAGCATCTTTTGTGTCCGATTCTGGAGATTCGGACACATAATCATGCTTCCCACCGTCTTGGTTGTCCGTTTCTGCAGAATCGGACATTCTGACGGCACGGAATCCGTCGGCTGTCACGTCGGCCGTATGCTCACTGCCCGTCGCATGCACATGCCCGCGCACTCCCGGCAGCGCAACCACGTGCGCAGTTCGGGGCGCCGCGTCAATCAGCGCAGTCAGGTTGCTTTCGGCCTTCGACTGTGCGAATTCCTCGATCGCCTCGCCGGATGAGATCATCAGCACCACGGCCCAAGCGGCCCAATATTCCTGCACTGCAACCGTCGACGCAATCGCAACGACCGCCAGCAGATCAACGCCAACATGGCCGTGCCGCAGATCGTCGATCATGCTACGCACCGTCACCACAATCGTGTATGCGACCAGCGCGATCACTATCCACTGTCCAACACCCGGATTAAACGCGCTCAGCCAACCAAAGCCAGCATGCAAATCGTGAGAAACCCACGCAGCCTCGCCCCACGGCCTCCACTCCCCCAGCAATGCCAACGGAATCGCGGCCAGAATGGTGATCGGCAATAACGGAACCTGCCTGCACAGTCGCCAGCAAATATCGATGATTCTACGCATGAGAATCTCCTTACGCTCGTATCGGACGCCTTGTTAACCCATCGGCGCCTCGCCCGCGCGAGCCATCGATACACGGCGTAAAAAGATATTTCCAGCGTAGCAAACATTTGCGATTTTCGTGTCGCAATTGCCAAAAATAGAAAAGCAGGACTGTACGATTGTTTGCACAGTCCTGCTTCTGCTTTTAACTTTTATTGGTTTTCCGCGGTTTTAACGTTCTCGCGATGACGTTCACAAGACGTTCTTGCGATTAAGCAACTCCAGTCGCGTCTTCGCCGTCAGCCTATCGGGTGGTCATCACCCTTATTTCAGCCAGCCGCAGCCGACCGCAGCCATCCACGGCCAACCGCGGCGGTCCGTCGTGCTTTACCACAGGCCGAACGGGTCGAACAGGCCGCCTCCGTCACCGTAGCCGTTGCTACCATTGCCGCCGCTCTGTCCATTTCCGTTGCCGCTATTGCCGCCGTTACCATCGTTACCGTAACCGTTGCCGTTCTGGCTCTGGCCATCATTGCCGTTGTTCTGCTGGTTCTGGCTGTTGGAGGAGTTCGTCTGGGATTCCTCCTGGTCAAGCGTCACGTCAAGCTCCATGGTGTTGCCGTCACGCACGACCGTCAATGTCACCTTGTCATTCATGGCGGAGGCGCGCACGTAGCCGAGCAGCGAATAGTTGTTGTTCACCGCCTTGCCGTTGAACGCCACGATGGAGTCACCAGCCTTCACTCCGGCCTTGGCTGCCGGGCTGTTGTCGACCACGGACTGCACCTGCGTGCAACCGCGGGTCACGCCGTCCGCCTCAACCGTGGAGCTCTTGATGGTGACGCCGAGCGCCACATGCTGCACGGTGCCGTTGGCAATGATTTCGTTGGCCACACGCTTTACCAGGTTCGATGGAATGGCGAAGCCGATGCCGATGGATCCGGCTGTGCCGGAAGACGTTGTGGTGGATGCGATGGACGAGTTGATGCCGATCACCTGGCCGGCCGCATTGAAGGTCGGACCGCCGGAATTGCCTGGGTTGACGGCCGCGTCGATCTGCACGGCGTTGGTGACGATGTCGTTGTTGTTGTCATCGGCCACGGTCACCGGGCGGTTGAGCGCGGAAACGATGCCGACGGTTGCGGTGTCATCGTAGCCGAGCGGGTTGCCGATGGCCATCACGGATTCACCCACGGCAAGATTGTCGGAATCGGCAAATTCCGCGGCCTTCAGACTGCTCGGAGGATTGTCGAGCTTGATTACGGCCAGATCGGTGGTAGTGTCAGTGCCGACGATTTGCGCTGAGTAGATGGTGCCGTTGGCAAGCGTCACTTGAATCTGCTTCGCGCCGGAAATCACATGGTTGTTGGTGACGATGTAGCCTTTGTCACTGATGATTGCGCCGGAGCCTTTGGCGCTGCCGTCGCTGGTTGCCACGTCAATGGACACCACAGAATCGGACACTTCTTTCGCCACTGCGCTCCAGTCTGCGGCCTCGCCGGATTTGGCTTTCGCCGAACCAGATCCGGACGTGTTGGATTTCACGCTGGCCAGTGAGCTGGAGGTGGGTACGGTCACCCATCCATTGGTGATTGCCGCGTAGCCGACTCCGAGGCAGAGGACCGCGGAAACAAGTGCCGCCACCACGCCGGTCATCACATGACCGGTCACGCCGGAAGCGAACTTCGGCTTGGCTGCAGCGCCATTTTGCTGCGGGGTACCGAACGGATTACCGTTATTCGGATTCCCAAACGGATTACCGTTATTCGGATTATTCGGCCCGGCCGGCGGCACGTTGGCACCGCCTTGCGCCGTGGGCTTCATGAACGGATTACCGTTATTCGATTGCGCGTTCTGCTGATTGTTCTGCTGATTTCCACCCACATACGGATTTCCGAAGAAAGGATTGCGAGGCCGCTGCGACTGCTGCGGAGCCTGCCCGTATGTGCCATATTGCGGCTGCGGAGGCATGTTCGGCGCGTCACTCGCCGTACCGTTCGCGGCTGCGGTGTCATCAGCCGGCTGCGTCGGCACGGGACCGTACGCACCATATTCCGGTGCCGGACGGTACTGCTGGGCCGGCGCATCCTGCGCGGAACCGCCAACCACGGTACGCTCACCCGCTGCGGAAGCGTAATCCGGAGTATCACCCGCCGCAGCCGCGGATTCCGCCGAAGCGTCGTCGTTCGCAACAGGCATGGCGGCCGTCGGCTGATTCTCAATACCGCTCTGCACGTCAATCGGTTCGGTAGCCGACTCTGCAGCATACGGCTCGCCTGCGTAAGTTTGCGTCTGTTCCGCATCAACCGGCGGCATCGGCACGGTCTGCTGTTCGTCATTCTGCGGCTGCACGGCGTTCTGGTCGTTCTCTTCAGCCATTTTCGCTCCTTATTCGTCTCGCGGCATTTCACAAATCAGCAATCGTGCCGCTCGAACTGCTATCTACGAGTAAAGATACTCGCTCTGGAAGTTTCCTGAATGTTTGTTGAAAGTAGCAACCGAATCTCTTGGCAGTTCTCTCCATACGGTGCCAGAGGCTATGCGATGCAACTTGACAAACCTCAGCCGATACGCCTTCTCACAACCATCGCAAGAAATTCGATAACTCATTCGCGTTATATGTGGCAGAAATGCAGCCACACAAAAACTCATTTGCGCTATATGTGGCACTTTCCTCTGCACAGATGGGTTCAAAACGTCGTTTCAATACCCCCTAATGACTCTTGTTTTCGGAAAACTGCCACATATAAGGGAAATCACATTTTTCAACGGAACGAATCTGCCACATATAAGGAAAATCGTATTCAGCCGGCGAACGACGTAGCCACCGTCGGCAATCGGCGCTATCGCATACAGTTGAAAGCATGACAAGCTTGAACGAACCACAGATCAACGCGGCGGCGCACGAAACCGCGGCAACAGCCGCAGCGAACATGGCGACACCAGTCGAAAACCTCATCGAACATCCGCGTGGAGCGGAACCAGGCAAGCCGGGCCGCCGCGACGCCTTCTATTTCGAGCAGAAAACCCGCCTTCCCGACGCGGCCGACGGCAAGGGACGCGACGGCGCACGATACGGCCGCACCGGCACCATTCATACCCCCCACGGCGATATTCACACTCCGGCGTTCGTGCCCGTGGCCACGCAGGCCGCGATGAAAGCCGTGCTGCCCGAAACCATGAAGGACCTCGGCGCACAATGCCTGCTGTCCAACGCGTTTCACCTGTATGAACGCCCCGGTGAGCAAGTGCTCGACGAAGCCGGCGGTCTTGCCAAATTCATGAACTGGAACGGTCCGACCTTCACCGATTCCGGCGGTTTCCAAGTGCTTTCGCTCGGCGCGGGCTTCAAGAAAACCCTCGCCATGGATGTGACCGGAATGAAATCAGACGACGTGATCGCCGAAGGCAAAGAGCGCCTCGCGTTCGTAGACGAGGACGGCGTAACGTTCAAATCGCCGCTCAACGGCTCACTGCACCGTTTTTCCGCCGAAATTTCAATGGGAATCCAGCATAAGATCGGTGCCGACATCATGTTTGCGTTCGACGAGCTGACCACACTGATGAACACGCGCGGCTACCAGGAACGTTCCGTGGAACGCACCTACCGTTGGGCGCAGCGTTGCGTTGCCGAGCATAAGAGGCTTACCGAAGAGCGCGTCGGTAAGCCGTATCAGGCGCTGTATGGTGTGGTGCAGGGCGCGAATTATGAGGATTTGCGCAGGCATGCGGCCGAACAGATCGCTTCGCTGGATTTTGACGGCGTTGGCATCGGAGGCGCGATTGAAAAGCGCATTATCGGCGACACTTGCGCTTGGATTTGCGATGCGATGCCGGAAAGCCGGCCACGTCACGTGCTCGGCATCGCTGCAGTCGACGACATTTTCGCATGTGTCGAGAATGGTGGAGACACGTTCGATTGCGTCGCACCGGCGCGTTGCGGCCGAAATGGCGCGATTTTCACGCGCGACGGACGTTACAACATCAAGCGCGCGCAATTCAAGCATGATTTTGGCCCGCTTGAAGAGGGCTGCGATTGTTACACGTGCACGCATTATTCGCGTGCTTACGTGGATCATGCGTTGCGCGCCCGCGAATTCAACGGTTTCACATTGGCCACGATCCACAACGAGCATTTCTTCGTGAAGCTGCTGGACGACATTCGCGCGTCGATTGACGGCGGATATTTCGACGAATTCCGCGACGAAGCCTTGGCCCGCTTCTACGCCAACGGTTCCCGCGGCTAATGCATTTCACGTGGGCTTTCTGCCCAAACGAATGCTGAACCACACTTCCGCATTCCAAGGCGCCGACGAACAAACCCGTCGGCGTCTTTTTTCATGCGTGTCGCGCCGCTTGAATTTTCCTACGGAAAATGGCGGAATTTAAGGATGGCTCCGTCGTACGGAAGCTCCCAGAGCTTCCTCCCTCCTCGCGTCGCGCCGCTTGAATTTTCCTACGGAAAATGGCGGCGCGACACGCCGATTTGAGGTTGTGTGGGTTTTGGTGTAGATTAACTCACTGTCTGCGAGCGTGGCGGAATGGTAGACGCGCTGTCTTCAGGTGGCAGTGAGTGTATGCTCGTGGGGGTTCAACTCCCCCCGCTCGCACCATGATGAAAGACCGGAGCCGAAAGGTTCCGGCCTTTTTCGTTTCCCAAGCGGCAGTAAGGCTCAGCGGCTCCCGACACCTCCAGTGACTGGAAAAATCAGGACTCGTGGTCGGACGTGCGCACCATAAGTGTCCGATTCTGCAGAATCGGACAGTTTGTGGAGAGGGTTAGCGCACGAGGAAGACCATGATGATGATCATAGCGAAGCCGGTCAGGTCGGTGAAGGTGAACGTTTCGCCAGCCCATGCCACTGCGGTGATGGTGGCCATGACCGGTTCGCTAGTGCCGAGCATGGTGGCACGCACCGCGCCAACGCGCATCACGCCTGCCATGTAGAGCCAGAACGCGAGGAACGTGCCGCATACGATGGTGTAGAGCAGCAGGAGCACGCCTCGCGCGTCCAGTGCGGGAATGTTCGCCCACGGTTGCGCGAACGGGCATAGAATGAGTCCGGACATAAGGAATGTGATGCCGTTGATGGTCATGTTGCCCCATTTGAGCATGAGCATGACCGGCAGGATGGACATGGCCGCGGTGCTCACTGCGTCAACCAGTCCCCATGCGAGCCCCTGCCATGGCAGCGACAGCGAGGCGAAGTTGCCGCCGGTGGCGATGAGGAACGTGCCTGCGAATGCCAGGAGCACGCCGACCAATTCATGCTTGAGAGGCAGTCGTTTGACGCGCAGGCATACCCAGGTGAGCACGAAGACTAGGTTGAGCGTCTGCAATACGGTGGCGGTTCCGGAGTTCGTCCAGTCGATGGTCATCAGGTAGGAGACCTGCACCAGAAGCACGCATATCAGCGTGGTGACCAGATATTTCGGATACGATTTGACGTCTTTGACCGCTCCGGCGAGTTTCTGCGGCGTGGTGATGGCCGATCCGACCAGGAAGATCAGGCTGGCGAATAGCGCGCGCACGCAGGAAAGCCAGACCGGATCCAGCTGGTAGTCGCGCATCAGCAGTTTGGCCACGGTGCTGTTCATGCCCCACATGGCACCACCCAGCAGTGTCATGCCAGTGCCGATGAGCAGACTTTTCGGCGTCTGCTCCAGCACATGTTCCATTTTTTTCGCGGTTTTTTTCGCATTTTTTTGCGATTCGGAAGTTTTCTGCGATTGCGACGCCTGTCCCGACGTTTGCTTTGCCACGGCCTATCCTCGCTCTCTCCACGGCTTTCACGGCAAATTCACGGCGATTGTAACGCACACGGTGCGCATACTAAACGTCAGTTATGCAAAACAGATTTATTCCGCCAAACTTGCGTTCGGTGCCGCCAAAAAAACGAGGATTTTGTCAAGATATGATTCGAGCACGGCATTCGGCATGGAGAAAATTTCGTGCAATGACTGGCTGTACCGCACTTTTTCGATGGAACCGCCACCTTCTCGCACACGTTCAACGAAGTCATCTTGTGGTCCGTTGAGCACCCACACGTCGCGGCCGGCTTGGAATAGCAATACCGGAGCTTCGATGGCTCCGCACATGTCGGGTTTGAGCACGGCTCGGGAAAGCGCCATCGCCTGGTTTGCCCAATCGAAAGTGGCAGCATTGGTCTGGCATGACTTGTCTGTCAAGCGCTGTTTGTGGAACCAGCGGATGCGTGCTTCGGAAGCTCCCTTGTAATCGTCGGGATTGAGGTTTCCGTCGAAATCGGTATGGCCGAACACGCGCGATCTGCCGAAGCCAAGCCCGCAGATCACGCCGACCACAATGCGTGCAATCCACGTTGGCATGCCGACCACCGGCGCAATCATCGGCGCGGACAGCACCGCTTTGTCGAACAATGACGGGTAGCGTTCCAGCACGGCCGCGCCGATGCCGCCGCCCATGGAATGGCAGTACAAGTACATTGGGCCATCTCCAGCCACTTCGCGACCCACGGTCTGCGCGAACGTGGCGAAATCGGCCACATACCGGCGCCAATCGTCGATCCATACCAAGCTCGGGTTGCTCATGTCGTGCGTGGAATGGCCATGTCCGCGATGTTCGAACACGCATACGGAATAGCCGGCCAGTAGGAAGTACCACACCATTTCGCTGTATTTGCGTCCGAATTCGGTGAATCCGTGCGAAATCACCACCGCACCGCGGAATATGCCCGATGCGCCGTCTTCACGCAATGCGTCGAATTTGTGCGCGTCGTAGCAGTAGTAATGCAACCGTCCAGAATGCTCCAGCTTAGGTAGCATATTGCCGTCCCAATCAACGGTGGCAGGTTCCATCCAGCCCTCCGCCATGCAGTTACGCAGCGCAGGCAGTACCGTTTCGTCCATTTCGGCGTCGTAGCGCGCCTCATCGATGAGCGTGATAGTCATGAATTCCATCTTAGGCGAACAAAGCTAAGACAAAACTAAGCACAAGCATGTGCGCTGTATAACGATGTATCAACAGTGCGTCACGCACTGTATCGCCACCCCGCGCGTCATCCTCGCATACTATGGAAGCATGAAATGTGTTTCACTACTGATGGTGGTGACGTTGTCTCTCACCAGCACACCAGCATATGCGTATGCAACAACTCCCGTTGACGGCAACGACGATATCTCCACTGCCGCGAATCCCAACTGCCCAACATGGCTGCAATGGCTGTGTGGGAAAAGAAAGTGATCGCATAATGACCACGTCGGAAAAGCATCCTAAGATTCATCGCATCGCGCTGGTCGACAATGATCCGCGAGCGCTGGATTCGCTCAGTGCCGTCATTGCCTGCAAAGTGCCGACCGCATATGTGGTGTGGACTGCGACTTCTGGCGATGAGGCGATAGAACGCTGTCAGGACGCGAACAGCAATATCAGTTTGTTGATTCTTGATATGTCGATGGAGGGTTTGCAGGGGCCTGCTACTTGTCGTCGGTTGCGTTTGATGGGCAAGCATATGCCGATTCTTGGTGCGACGAGTTTTTCCATCAAGAGTTATCGGGACAAGCTGGTGGAGGCTGGTGCGCAGGGTTTGGTTGGTAAGGAGAATGCCGACCAGTTGGCGCAGATTATTATGCGTATGTGCAATGGCGAGGTGATGGAGGGGTTTGAGACGCCTGCGTTGGCTAATTTGCGTATTAGTAGGGAGGCTGAGACTGCGCCTTCGCTCACTGTTCGTGAGGAGCAGATTATTTCTTTGTGTGCGGAGGGCATGCTTGATCGAGAGATTGCCGAGCGTTTGGGGATTTCCGAAGCCACCATCCGCAAGCATATGCAAAGTATTTTAAGGAAGCTCAACTGTAAGACTTCGCGTCAGGCAGTGGCATTGTGGGTGAGGTCCAATGCGTTCTAAACCTGCAGCTCAGTACATTACGTGGCGGAATCGTGTGCGCACGTTGCATCCGAATTTGTGGCATCCAATCCGTTTTATCATCATGTTGATCGTGCTCGTATGGACCGTATATGGAGTTTGTTACGAACCGCCTACCGACATATCTGGCGTGGTTTGGATTGCGATGCTGGTTGCAGCGCTCGTGGTATCTCCATTATTCCCAAAAAGCATGTCGGTGGCGATTATTGTGATTGCCTATGCTGGCGATCTGTTTACCTCTTACGCAAGTTCGGGTAATTCTCTTCCCACGCATCTCTACGCTTATGGCATGCTTGCGTACAGTACCAATGTCATTATCGCGGCAGCGCTGTTCACATATTACATTGCTACTATCCTGCTGATTTCGCCTCCTGGCCCAGGCACTAACCCTGTCTCCATGATCAGCATGTATGCCATGGTGCTGCTGCTCGGCAGGGCGTTGAGTTGGAGCGAGAAAACGACGCGGAAGCGTTTTGAAGCGGCGCAAAACAAGAATCGGTTGCAGGAGTTGGAAAGCCGCGCACGCATTGCCGACGCTATTCACGATGCGGTGACGGGCGATTTGTCGGCGGCGGCGTTTGTGGCACAACGGCATGTTGCCGGCGTTTCAGGCAGCCCTAGTGCCGCTGCCGGAGGCCCTGTCAGCGCAGCCGATGCAGCCGACGCCGAAGACTGGCGTCAGATCAACGAATACATTCTTTTCGCATTGACGAATGTGCATCGCGTTATCGACGAATTGAATATGGATGCCACCGTCCTCCCCGGCGATGCTGACGGCGAAGCGCTGGCCAATCTGCTGCGAGCCACCATGAACGACGGCGACCGACGTTTGCGTAAACTCGGCTTCGAAATCACGTCCATACGGCACTGTGCGGGTGGCAAACCGAGTGCATCGCGGGAGACCGCCGAGCTTGTCAATAATCTGCTGCGTGAAATCTATGCGAATATCGCTCGTCATGCTGCCCCGGGAAGCAAGGTTGATCTTTCGGTGATACTTAGACCGAATGCCATTGAAATCACTCAAATCAATCCCATGAAAGAAGGGATAGCCGGAGCCGACGGGCACGATAACGAACTTCCTGGCGGCCATGGGCTTGCCTCGTTCAAGAAGCAACTCGAATCACATCAGGGCACGCTCACCGCGTCCGCGCAGGACGGCAGTTGGACGCTTTTCGCGTATATTCCGGTGACTGTCATCGACGATTCGCCGGGATTGTTTGAGCAAGTGCAGGCGTGATCGTGCATATTGCTATTGCAAATCTGACATGATTCACGTTTCGACTTTGCTTGATATTCGCCTATTTCTAACGATTTTCGGATTTTCCAAGCCCAAATTGGGGGGGGTACACAAATGTGGTACCCCCTCGCTTGCGAAGTCGCTTTCGCCTGTTTTATGTTGGCAATCGAGAAGGGAACGCGTTCGCCCACGACGCTCGGATGCTTGGCAGTTCGGGAGTCGCGGGGGAACGCGTTTTGCTTTTGTTCGTCGCTTTTGCTTGCGCTGTTGCAGCTATCATTACAGCGCTATCGGCTCAGCACTACCGTTCCAATGCTTTCGCGAGGAAATCGCGCTGCAGGATCAGCAGATTTTCAGCGACGGTTTCGTCATTGGTCATATGCGTGATGCCGGTCAGCGGCAGGAATGTGTGCTTACGTCCGGCCGCCATCAGCGCTTGGCTCAGGCGTAGGCTGTGCGCGATCGTCACATTGTCGTCGGCGAATCCGTGAATGAGCATGAGCGGGCGATCAAGCTGAGGCGCGTCAGAGATGATGCTGTTACGTTCGTACACGGCCGGGTCAAGACCCAAGTAGCGTTCAGTGTAGTGCGTGTCGTACAGCGTCCAGTCGGTCGGGGGTGCGCCCGCGCAGGCCGCAGCGAAGGTTTCCGGCGCTTCCAGCACGGCGAGCGCGGAAAGGAATCCGCCGTACGACCAGCCTATCATGGCTACGCGGTTGAGGTCAGGTTGCGGGATGGTGGTTTCCGAGGATTCCTTGTTTTCTTGCGCAGCCAGTGTTGCCAACGCTTCCGGTAGCGCACGTACGGCGTCTACTTGGTCTTCGAGCGTCACGGATTTCATGGTTTCGTAGATGGCACGGTCCCATTTCGGCCCGCGTCCGGTGGTGCCGCGTCCGTCGGCGGTGACCACGATGTAGCCTTGGTCGGCCCACCATTGCGCATCCCAGTAGAAGGATTGGTTTTCGACGACTTGCTGGAATCCTGGACCGCCGTAAGGCTTCATGAGCACCGGCAGAGTGTCGGCATGCGCGTATTCGCTGCTAGCCGAGGGGAGCACGATTGCCGTGTACAGGCCACGTTCGCCTAGTCGGGTGAAGTGTACGTTCGGCGTGAATCCGGGGGTTTCGGCATGGTTTTCGATTGGTGAGACCACCATTGACGCCACATCTGTACCATTTTCGTCGGTTGTGACGATGTTCATGCAATGCTGCATTTGCACAGTTGCATCATCCATGCCGCGTCCGGTCACCACGCAGCCGTTGCCTGCGCGAGACATGGTCCACTGGCCGGGCGCGTAGGTGAGGGGTTCCCATGTGCCGTCATAGCGGATCGACACCACGTCGAAGCTGCGGGCGTCATGATCGGCGGCGTTGGACTGCCAGAGGAATGGCAGGCTGTCGTCAGGCAACAGTTCGGGGGTGCGTTGTACCACGCAGAGCACGTCGTCGTCGGTCACATTGAGCACTTCGCGCACCTGCAGTCCGGCCGGCGTGAAGGGCACGCCATCGACGGTAAGGCGGTTCGTGTCGGCATCCATGTCGTTCATCGCGCAGATCAGGTGTCCATTCGGTGTGAATGCGGGCGTGCCGTGGATCAGATCGAGCCAGTAGGCGTTGCTGTGTTTTTCGAGCACGCGCGTGCTGCCCGGGCGTTCACCTTCGGTATATTCGGGAATGGCGATGGAGAAGGTTTCGACTTGATCGCCTTCATCGTCGGTGAATCCGTTTTCCGCGTCTCGCATGGTAGCGATCGGTTCGCCCACGTGGATGGCGAGCACCTGATCGTGCTGCTGGAGTCGGTCTTGCACGAGGACGATCGGCTCATGCCCGCTCGTCCAGCTGACTGCGGCCAAATATTCGTAAGTTTCATAATCCCACTGCACCTCATTCGCGATTGCCCCGTAGCAGCAGTTGTCGCTGTCGAAGCCAAGTTCCAGCAGGGTCAGTCGCACGTTGGCATTGGCGGTCAATGCTTGCGGATAGCGGTTGGATCGCGCAGGATTCGCAGGATTAGCTGGGTCCGAAAGATGCCAGATTGGTTCCGGGGATTCATCGTAGGTTTCGAACAGCACATATTTGGAATCGGGAGACCACCAGAAGCCGTCGTAGCGGTTCATTTCCTCGCCTGCTGCGAATTCCGCCAAGCCGATCTTCCATTCGCCGTCTTGCGGGATTGAAGCGACTACCGAAATCGCGTCTCCGATTTCGCAATCGTCGTCACCGAAAGCCGTGTCGAAAGCAGTATCGGCAAGATCGACATTCACCAGATAGGTGCCGGTGGTGTACATGACATGCTGCCCGTCAGGGCTGATACGCGGATTCAGTACCGGCTTGAGCTCGTCTTCTTCTATGGCGACAGCTCGCGTCACGCCGACTGCGATGTCGGTGAGAAAGAGTTGTCCGTTGATGGTGAAGGTCACGCGGTTGCCGCTTGCGTCGATGGAATAGCCGACGATTCCGGAACCACCTTCGCGTGCACGTTCGCGACGCGCCCGTTCCTCAGCGGGAACGTCTTCGGCGTCGGCATCGGCGAGCAGCGTGCGTGGATCGGCGAGCAGCATTTCGCTGGCGTTGCCGTTTTCGTCGATCACGCTCATCCACAGTGAGGTGACGGTGTCTTCCGATCCGTCGGAACGCAGGAACAATGCACGGGAACCGTCTGCAATCACACGAGCGGAACGCGGAGCTCCGCAGGAAAATCGCAGTGTACGAGCTTTTTTACGAGGAAACTGTCGAATCGCATCTGTCATATTTCCAACCTATCACCATTCCATATCTCCTTTCCCACAGACATCCATCGCACAGCATGGAATCGAAATGATGGTGACAAACCCAGAATCATATACCCCCTAGATGGTATAAAGACCGAAATATTGAATGAAATTTTTGCAATTAAAGAGCTTACGAATTGGCGCTCGGCGCTCTACCGCGTAGGATGGGTGAGGATAGAAAGGGACAAGCATGAGTGTTCTCGACCGATTTGAGAAGAGCGTGGAAGGCGCCGTCAACGGGGTTTTCGCCAAGTTCGGGTCCAAGGACCTGCAGCCCGTCGACCTTTCCAGCGCGCTGGAACGTGAGATTGATAAAGAGGCCATGCCCGTCACGCGAGACCGTACCGTGGCGCCGAACGAGTACCGTTTCAAGCTCAGCACACCGGATTTCAACAACATCGTCGATTGGGGTGCCGAAGCGCTAGCCAACGAGCTGGCCGACAACCTCACCCAGTATGCGAAGGACCAGCATTACGCATTCGTAGGCCCGGTCGTGGTGATCTTCGAAGAGGACCTCGACTTGACCAAGAGCAACTTCAAGCTGACGAGCGAATCCGTGCAAGGCAACACCGTGCCCGTCACCACCGAGGCGCAAACCGAGGATTGCCCGATGCTGGAGATCGGCGAGCACCAGTATCTGCTTACGGAAAGCAAGACCATCATCGGCCGCGGATCCGACTGCGACATCGTGATCGACGATCCGGGCATCTCCCGCCGCCATATGGAGATTGACGTCACCGACAATGGCAGCACCGTCATCGCGCGCGATCTGGGCTCCACCAACGGCATGTATGTCGAAGGCCACCATGTCGAGGCGGCCACGCTGCTCGACGGCAACACCATCACCATCGGCCGCACCCGAATCCTGTATTGGGCCTCTTCGCAGGATCAGGAGTAACCAACCCCAATCTCGGGAGTTGCCTCTATGCTCACTGAACTTACTTTCGCGATCCTCAAGTACGGCTTCCTCGTACTGCTTTGGATCTTCGTAGCCTGCACGGTGCGTTCACTGTACAGGGATGTGGAAACGCTCAGCCCGCGCAAGTCGCGGGCTCATCGCCGTAAGGAGCGTCGCGCGCGCAAGGCCGTCGAAGCGCCAGCGCCCGTGGCCGCCCTCGCGCCGGCGGTCAGCACTACATCAAGTGCCAAACCTACCTTGCTGGTCATCATCGATGGCCCTCTTGCCGGCAGTTCCGTCCCCCTGACCGGCAACACCATCACGCTTGGCCGTTCCGCATCGAACACCGTGGTCTTGGATGATGAATTCGTCTCATCCCACCATGCGCGCGTCTACACGGATCCCGCCACCGGCAAATGGGCCGTCGAAGATCTGGGTTCCACCAACGGCACTGTGGTCAACCAGCAGCGTCTGAACGCGCCGATGATCCTCGGAACACGCATTCCCGTACGCATTGGCGCAACCACCTTCGAATTGAGGTGACCCGTTTGCCGACTTCCCCCGCTTCACAACCGCTGTTCATGTATTCCACCGTCGTTTCCGACGTGGGTACCGTACGTTCCAACAATCAAGATTCCGCGTTCGCAGGCGAGCATCTGATCGCCATCTGCGACGGCATGGGAGGCCATGCGGGAGGCGACACCGCCTCCACCATCGCCATCCGTTCGCTGGCCCACATCGAGCAAGACAATGTGCAGGGCGATGTCCAGGTTATTGCCCACATGCTGAAAACCTCGGTGATGGCCGCGCATGACGCGATCGTCGGCAAGGCGAAACGTGAACGTCGTCTCGCGGGCATGGGCACCACCGTCACTTCCGTCGCACTGGTTGCGGGATATTGGGTTGTGGCGCATATCGGCGATTCCCGCGCGTATCTACTGCATGACGGCCGTTTGATCCGCATGACATCCGACCACAGCTATGTGCAGCATTTGATCGATACCGGCCGCATCAGCGAGTCCGAGGCGCGCAATCATCCGCAGCGCAACGTCGTGATGCGGGTTTTGGGCGATTTCGATATCGACTCGCGCCCGGACATCGCCGTACGCAAGGCGCATCCGTCCGACCGTTGGCTGCTATGCTCCGACGGCTTGTGCGGCGTGCTTGAGGATTCCACGTTGCAGGAGGTGCTATCCACCTGCTCCGATCAGGAAGAATGCGCTCAACAGCTGGTTTCGATGGCGCTTCGTGCCGGCAGTACCGACAATGTCACCGCGGTCATCGCCGACGCGACGCTCGCCCTCGACGCGGACACGTTCGACCTGCCACATCAGACACCGCTGGTCGGCGGCGCGGCCAGCGCAAGCCTCGAACCGATCGCCGACATCATCAACGAGCCGGTCGCATCCGCACCCGCACTGCGCGAAGGCAAGAAGTCGCCGGCGGCTCGCGCGGCGGCATTGCGCAACGGCAAGAATCCCGACGAAAACGACAATCCTCAGGAACAGCGCGTGGCACAACCGTCCACGGTACGCGAGGAAAACGGCGACCGCACCAATCCCGATACCGGAGAAATCCCCGTCGTACAAAAGGATGACGGCCGTATTTCCGCCGATCCAAACGATCCGGAAGTCGCCAAAGCCATCCACAACGAACATATCGAGCAACGCAAGACGAAGCGATCACGCACCCGACGCAACCGCGTGATCGCCATCATCATCACCATCGTGATACTGCTAGGGCTGGCAGGCGGCGCTTTCGCAACCTACCGCTGGAGCCAAACCAAGTACTATATCGGCGACAATAACGGCGAAGTGTCGATTTTCCAAGGCGTGCCGACCAGTCTGTTCGGCTTCCAGCTATCGCATGCCATCACCGACACCAATATGAAGACGAGCGAACTGCCGCCAAGTTGGCAGGAGCAACTCACGCAGGGCATTTCCTTCGATACGTACGGCGAGGCGAAAACGCATACGCGCCTGATCAAAAAGCAGCTGAAACAGCAGCAGGACGCCGAAGCGCAGAAGGTGCAAAACAAGACGAACAGCGGATCCGACAGCAAGTCGTCAAGCAAATCCTCTGATACGACTTCCGACAAATCGTCAAGCAAATCAGGTGATTCGGGCAACGCTTCGGCAGACAAGTCAGGCGGTGACCAGTCATGATGGCAACCCGTCTGAAGCAATTCGGCCTACTCTTGTTCAGCATGCTGATTTGCGGCATCTCATTCTTCCAGATGTTCGAACGCACCGCTGGCGGTTTTCCGCATAGTTACCTGTGGATGCTTGCATTCGTCGGCGCATTGTTCCTGACTGCCTGGGGATTGCTGCTGCGGTTCCAGCCGTACGCCAACCAAGCGATCATGTGCTGCGTGATGGTGCTGACGGGCACCGGCATCATGATGATCGCCCGCATCGATCAGGATTTGAACACGTCCGTCGCGTTCAAACAGTTGCTTTGGCTGTCGATCGCGCTGGTTGTGGCGGATCTGCTGGTGATTTTCATGAAGGATTACCGTGTGTTGCGGCGGTTCTCGTACGTCAGCATGGTAATCGGTTTAGTGTTACTGCTGTCGCCGATGCTTCCGGTGGTCGGTTCCGAACAGTATGGCGCCCGTATTTGGGTGAAGATTCCCGGTTTGGGATCGTTCCAGCCAAGCGAATTCGCGAAGCTGTTCCTTGCGTTCTTCTTCGCCTCCTACCTATATGACCACCGCGACCAGCTTGCGGTCGGCGGCAAGAAGGTGTTGGGCCTGCAGTTGCCGCGCATCAAGGATCTGGGGCCGATCATCGTGGTGTGGATCGTGTCGATGGGCGTGCTGGTCATGCAGCACGATTTGGGCACGTCGCTCATGTTCTTCGCCATGTTCGTATCCATGCTGTATGTGGCCACAGGGCGTACCAGTTGGATTGTGATTGGTTTCATCGCGTTCGCCGTGGGCGCGTTTGCGGCGGCCAACATTTTCAGCCATGTCGGCGCCCGTGTTGGCGCCTGGCTGCATCCGTTCGACTCGACGCAATACAACAAGGAGTATGGCGGCTCATACCAGCTCGTCACAGGTATTTTCGGCTTGGCATCAGGCGGCTTGATGGGCACCGGCCTTGGGCAAGGTCACCCGTCGCTCACTCCGATCGCCAACTCCGACTACATCTACGCGGCACTTGGCGAAGAGCTGGGTCTCACCGGCCTGATGGCCATTCTAATGCTCTATTTGCTCATCATCGCCGCCGGGATGATCACTGCGATGAAAATCAAGGATGGGTTCGGCAAACTTCTCGCATCGGGCCTCGTGTTCACCATGGCCTTCCAGGTGTTCACCGTGGTGGGAGGTATCACGTTAGTCATACCGCTTACGGGTTTGACTCTTCCGTACATGGCCGCCGGCGGATCCTCACTCATAGCGAATTACATGTTGGCAACACTCTTAATGGTGATTTCCAACTCGGCAAACAAACCCGAATCCGATATCGACAGCGACACGTTCCAATACGAGGCGATGCAGGCACTGAGCGCCCGCAAGCAGAGCCGCGCCCGCAGAAGCGTTGCCTCCGAGCAATCCGCTGCACAATCGCAAGCTGTTTCACAAGCAGCCACGCAAGCCGTTCCGCAAGTCGCCATACCGGCCACCATGCAGCAATCGCAGGCAACGGAAATCATCTCCACGGAAACACCGGTCGCAGGCACGCCAATCGTGCCCCCTGCTCCCCCATCGAATGGGTTCGGCACATCTGACATGACGAGCACGCCAAACCCATCGGGCAACACGTCAGAGGGGAGCCAAGCATGAATAAATCACTTCGCCAACTGTTCACCATCGTGGTGGCGCTGTTCGTCATTCTGGGCATGTCCACCACGATCATCACGGCGATTCGCGCGAACCAGCTCAACAGCGATCCGCGCAACACCCGCGCCCTCTACCACGAGTATGGTGCTCCGCGTGGCGCGATTCTCGCGTCGGACGGCTCCGTCATCGCCAAATCCGACCCGTCGAACGACGCGTTCTCCTATCAGCGCTCCTATGCGGCCGGCGAGCTGTATGCGCCGGTCACCGGCTTCTTCTCCATCAGCCAGCGCGGTTGGAGCGGTATCGAAGCCTCGCGCAGCTCGCTGCTGTCGGGCCAATCCGACCAACTGGTGTGGCAGCGGTTCAAATCGCTGTTCACCGGCCAAGAGAACAAGGGCGCGACCATCGAAACATCCATCGATCCGAAGATCCAGCAGGCCGCCTACAACGGTCTCGCCAACAATGACGGCGCGGCCGTGGCCATCGAAGTGAAGACCGGCCGTATTCTCGCCATGGCGAGCACGCCAAGCTACGATCCGAACCAGCTGGCAAGCCACGACACGTCCGAAGCGAACGGCAACTATTCCACGCTCTCGCAAAACGAATCGAACCCGATGCTCAACCGCGTCACCTCCCAGCTGTATCCTCCGGGATCCACGTTCAAGACGGTGGTGGCGGCCGCCGCGTTGGAAACGGGCGAATACCAGACTGACACCGAGATTCCGGCCGGATCGAGCTATACGCTTCCAGGCACGGCCACGCAGTTGACGAACGCCGTGTCGCAGGCCGACGGTTCGGATGGCAAGATCACGTTGGAAGACGCGATGGCGTATTCGTCGAACACCGCATTCGCCCAGCTGGGAGTGGCTTTGGGTGACGAAAAGGTCTCATCCATGGCCGAAAAACTTGGTTTCGACAATCCGATCGCCGTCGACGGTTCCGAATCCACGGGCACGCCGTGGGTGAGCGTGGCGTCGAATTTCCCAACCGATGCGTCCGACGACAAGCTCGCCTTGGCGTCCATCGGTCAGGGAGACACCGTGGCGACCCCGCTACAGAACGCGCTGGTGGCTGCTGCAGTGGCGAACGGCGGCAAGGTCATGCGCCCGACGTTGGTGGATTGCGTGCGTTCCTCCGATCTGTCGGTCATCTCGCAGACCAAGCCGCGGGTGATGAGCCGCGCGTTCAGTTCGGACACCGCGGGCAAGCTCACACAGATGATGGAAGCCGTGGTCACCAAGGAAAACCAGAATCTGGCCATCGACGGCGTGCGAGTAGCAGCGAAAACCGGCACCGCGCAGATCGGCGACGGCAACACGTCCATCGATGGCTGGGTGATAGGATTCGCCCCTGCGGATGATCCGAAAATCGCCGTTGCCGTGGTGGTGCACAATGTGGACTTGTATGGCTCGTTCGCCGCAGGACCGATTATGAAAGCGATGATGCAGGAGGCGCTGGCAGAGTGAAACTGATTGAAGGACAGCTCATCCACCGACGCTACAGGTTGGATGCCCGTCTAGCCCAAGGTGGCATGGGCGAAGTGTGGAAAGGCTACGACATCCAGTTGGGCCGACCAGTGGCCATCAAAGCGTTGCGTGGCGATTTAGGGGTCACGCAGGAGGCCAAACTGCTTCGCTTGCGTGCGGAAGCGCATAATTCCGCCAATCTTGCACACCCGAACATCGCCGCGTTGTTCGAATATTACGAGCATGACGGCATCGGCTTCCTCATTATGGAGTATGTGCCCAGCAAGTCGTTGGCCGACCTGTTCCACGAGCAGAATGGTCCGATGGAGCCGACCCGCTTGCTGCCGATTCTCATCCAGACCGCCCGTGGCCTGTTCGTCGCCCATTCGCATGGCGTGATCCACCGCGATGTGAAGCCGGCGAACATCATGGTGTCCGATTCCGGCGAGGTGAAGATCACCGATTTCGGCGTCTCCTACTCCACTAATCAGGAGCAGATCACGCAGGATGGCATGGTGGTGGGCACCGCGCAGTACATTTCCCCGGAGCAGGCGCAGGGCCAGCATGCCACACCTCAATCCGATATCTATTCGCTTGGCGTCGTCGCCTACGAGGGCCTGTGCGGGCATCGTCCGTTCACGGGTGCCACGCCGGTTGACATCGCCGCAGCCCATGTCAACAATCCGGTTCCGCCGCTGCCTGACTCCGTCGATGTGCAGCTGCGTGAATTCGTCATGTCAATGCTGGCCAAGGATCCCCTTGACCGTCCGAAGGACGCGTTGACGGTGTCGCGCACATTGTCCCGCATCGAACGCCGTCTGCTCGACCAGCAGACACAATTGGCTGACACGATGGTGGTGCCTACAGGTGGAAGGCTTCCGCGCCGCGTGGTTAGCAGACCTCATATCTCCTTGATCACTGATGGGAAGGAACAGGGATGAACATCAACATGCCTACCTCTTTGGCTGGTGAACGTTACCAGCTCGGCCAACTGGTCGGCCGTGGCGGCATGGCCGAAGTGCACGTGGCGCTCGATACGCGTCTTGGGCGTACCGTCGCGGTCAAGATCATGCGCGCCGACTTCGCCAACGACAAGATCTTCCTTGAGCGTTTCCGTCGCGAAGCCCATTCCGTGGCGCAAATGAACAATCCCAACATCGTGAACATCTACGATTCGGGTGAGGAAGTCGTCACCACCGAAACCGGCCAGACCGAGCATCTGCCGTATCTGGTGATGGAGTATGTCAAGGGCCAGACCTTGCGCGACATTCTCAAAGTGAACGGCGCTTTGAGCCAGCGCGACGCCGAACAGGTGATGATGGGCGTGCTCAACGCGCTCGATTATTCGCATCGCATGGGCATCATCCACCGCGACATCAAGCCCGGCAACATCATGATTTCCGAGCAGGGCGTGGTCAAGGTCATGGACTTCGGCATCGCCCGCGCGCTCGACGATTCCGCCGCCACGATGACGCAGTCGCAGGGCGTGGTCGGCACCGCGCAGTATCTGTCTCCCGAGCAGGCGCGCGGCGAAAGCGTCGACATGCGTTCCGACCTGTATTCCGCAGGTTGTGTGCTGTATGAAATGCTTACTGGAAGGCCGCCGTTTACCGGCGATTCCGCAGTGGCGATCGCCTACCAGCATGTTTCAGAGGTCGCCACTCCCCCAAGTTCGGTTGTTCCAGGATTGCCGAAGATGTGGGATTCGATTTGTGCGAAAGCGATGGCGAAGGATCGTCAGAACCGTTACGCCACGGCTTCCGAATTCAAGAACGATCTGCTGACGTTCATGAACGGCGGTGTGCCGATGGCTGCCGCGTTCAATCCGTTGACCGATCTGACCAATATGAAGGCACGCAAGCAGGCCGAAATGACTGCGAATACCGTGGCCATGACCCCTGCCGGCGAAACGACCGCAACGCAGGCGTTCAATCCCGTCACAGGCCAGTTCGAAGCCGTGCCGAACCCACAGAACGGCGTTGCCACGAAAACCCGTGCGGAACAGCGTGCGGAGGCCACGAAGGCACGCAAGAAGAAGCAGATCATTATCGGCTCCGTCGTGGGCGGTCTGGTGGCTTTGCTGGTCATTCTGGGCGTGTTCTTCATGCTGAACAAGAGCGACTCCGCAGCCGACATGGTGGAAGTGCCTGATTTCACCGCCACGGCGAATATTTCCGAGGCGCGCGTCGAAGAGCAGCTCGCAGCCAAAGGACTGAAGCTCGACGCCCGCGAGGATTCCGATTCGAGCAAGCCGAAAGGCACAATCACCAAGCAGAATCCAAGGGGCGGCAAGAAGGTTTCCAAGGGCTCCACGGTTTCCGTATGGTTCTCCACCGGCCCGCAGTCGGTCGCGGTGCCGGATGTGTCGAACAAGAGCCAGGACGATGCGAAGTCCATTCTTGAGGCCGCCGGCTTCAAAGTGGGCAACGTGCGTACGGTAGACAACGCATCCATCGAAAAAGACAAGGTGGTAAGCACCGATCCTGCCGCCAATTCGAAGCAAACCGAGGGCACGATCATCACGCTGTACATTTCGTCCGGCATGACCAAGATTCCCGACAATCTGATAGGACAGCCGAAGGATTCGGCCATTGCGCAGCTCAAGCAGGCCGGTCTGGCGCAAATCACCATCGAAAACGAGTATTCCGATTCCATCGCTTCCGGCGCTGTGACCCGTGTCGATCCAGGTGTCGGAAGCACGGTTGAGGCTGGTACCGCGGTCACAATTTGGGTGTCCACCGGCAAGCAGCAGATCAGCGTGCCCAGCGTGGTCGGCATGAGCTATGCGAATGCCAAGAGCCTGCTGGAAAGCTACGGCTTCCAGGTCACGGTTTCCGGTCCGGAGGATGGCACCGTCACGGACATGTCTCCAACCGCCGGCACCCAGTCCGACAGCGGAGCCACGATCACGTTGACCACCAAATCCTCCAGCGCCGATAATGGAGGCAACGGCGGAGGCACCAGCAGCAACAACAACGGCAACAGCAACAACAGCAGTAACGGCAACACTCCCGAGCAAGGCAACTGATCGATCGTCACAACCGCGATAGCCGCCATAATTCACAATGAAGGCCCGACTGGAAATCCCCAGCCGGGCCTTCATTCTTACGATTGCGTTTTACGAAACTCACATTTTCCCGAGATGCGTTCCCGAGATTTTCGCGCGATTCACATATTCCGCGATCCCCTACAGTCCTTACGTTTCACGTGTTTTCGTGCCTTCAGGCCGCGACCTTCGGCTGCAATCCGGCGGAACGCTCCACCGCGTTCTCCTGCCCACACACCTTCAGCCAGTTCGCAAGCAATCGGTAGCCGTCCTGCGTCATCACGGATTCGGGGTGGAACTGCACCGCGTACATCGGCTTGCTGCGGTGCTTAATGCCCTGCACGATGTGGTCGCTCTGCGTCCACGCGGTCACCACCAGATCTTCCGGCACGGAATCAGGCTCCACGGCCAACGAATGGTAGCGAGTGGCGGTCATAGGATTGGCCACTCCTTCGAAGATCTCGTCGTCGATGTGCTCCACCAGACTGGTTTTGCCGTGCATGATGGTAGGCGCATGGCTTACGGTGGCGCCGAACACTTCGGCCAGTGCCTGCATACCCAAGCAAACGCCGAACATGGGCTTGGACTGCTCCGCGCATAGGCGGATCATGCCTTCGCTGGCACCGGATTCCGCCGGAGCACCAGGCCCTGGGGAGATCAGCACGCCGTCATATTCGTCGATCACACCGTCCTCGCTCGGGTCGATCGCATCGTTGCGCACCACCGTCACCGTGGCACCCAACGTCTTCAAATATCCGACGATCGTGTACACGAACGAATCGTAATTATCCACGACCAGAATGCGTGCGGAATCGGTCATCATGCTCCTATCGACGTTGGAATGCCGACATCCGAATATTTCGAATCATTCGACTGCTTCAAATCCTTCGAATATTCCGAATGTTTGCGTTGTGCGAATACTTGCGCTTGAACAGCAGTCTACGTGCGCAACATGTCATAGCATGACGCGCGTCTCACGCAGCAACCGCAGCAACTGCAAAAAGCGCCTTATACGGCCGTGTAATTCGACATTTCCCGCAATGCCGGAATATTCGTCGCAGCCCACGGGAACAACCATTCAAAGCACGATGCGGCCGCCGCGAAAATCAACAACGCCATCAGCACGAGTCGAATCGGAAGTACGCCCGGCTGCAATCGCATCAATCCTCCGTACAAGCTGAATTCCGGCTTTTCGCGACGTCCCGCGCGCACGTCGGCGAGGTACGGCCAACGCCATGCCACGAGCGCGGAAAGGAAGATGATCACGTATGCGGCAAGCGCGCCGAAAATCCACGGTTCAAGCGAGCTGACGGATGCGACGATCGACGATTTTTCGTTGTTGACGAATTTGACTTTGCCGTTGGAATCGGTGGATGTGAGCTCCTGGGGGATGCCGTCGGACACCTTCGCCCAGTATGAGAATTCCGCGTAGCTGATCCAGCGGTGCGTCGGCGTGGAATATTTCGGTTCGCACGTAGTCATGGTCAGCATGCGTTTGGTCGGTGTAGCGCCGGGATTTTCGGGGTTGGCGGCGACCACTTCGATGTCGGTCGGCAGCACGATTTTGTAGCTCGTGTAGCGGTACACATACCAGTAATCCTGCGTGCGGATGATAATCGGGTCGCCTTCCTGCAGTTTGTCGACATCGCCGAGTGGCTGTCCGTAGCCGTTGCGGTGGCCTGCAAAAGCGAAGTTGCCGACTTGGCCGGGCATTTGCGAGTCTTTATAGTGGCCGAGGCCGTGTTTGTTGAGTTCGGTGAGGGAAGTTCCCTCAACGAGGTTGCGTTGCCATTGGCTGCCGAATCGCGGAATGTAGACTTGGGCGATCAGCTCACCTTCCTGCGCGCTTTGCGGTTGCGTTGGCGGGTCGCCTTCCTGCGCCTGCGCGATGGTGACGTTGTCGGATTGGCCCGGGTCGGACCATGATACGGATTGGCGCGTTTCGATTTGGTTGTGTTCGGCTTGCACGCCCGTCCACCACATTTGCCATGCGATGTAAAGCGCGCAGACGGCCGCTGCGGTCAGCATGAGTTCGGCGAGTATGCCAAGTATCGTCCATACCACGCTTTTGCGGCGTTGTCTATGTGCCACGTGCTTCATCGTTTACTTCCCCTCTTGCGATTCCTGCACATCTTGTAATTGCTGCGTTGCGTCCGTTTGCTGCGTTTCTTCTGTTCCGTCGCTCATCGCCTGCGCGTATTGCAGCGGCTGCTGCAGAGCGTCGGTCGCCTCGAAATGCAGTTTTTCTTTTTCTTCGACCTGCCAGCCTAAGCCGAACGCGCTGACGTACTGCCGGTATATGGTCACGTCCTGCGAATCGTCGAGCGCTTTTTTCATATTGTCGACTGGCCCGATCGCGGAAATGGTGAATGGCGGCGAATACTTTTTGCCCTGCAGGAGCAACACGTTGCCGGAGCAGCGCACCGCGGAGTTGAAGAGCACGCGCTGGTCCATGATCATCATGGATTCCGCACCGCCCGCCCACAGCGCGTTCACCACGGCTTCGACGTCTTGCTGATGCACCACGTAGTCGTTGATGTTGGATGTCGATCCGCTGGAGTCGACCATGTCTTCCCAAAGTGGCGAATCGTCGAGCGTCACCACGAGTCCAGGACCTTCCACCGCAGGCAGCATGGTGCCGGTGCCTGCGCTTTCGCTGTCTTGCGGGTCAGTGCCGTCCTGGCTGCTCAGTGTCTTGCTCAAATCGTTCACGCGGGAGCTGAGCGCGTCAACTTCCGTCTGCAGGGAGTTGACTTTTTTCACACGTTGTTCCACGAGTTCGGCGGTATCGTTGGTCACCACGACGGAACGGTTCACGCGCAGGTTTGTGACGAGCAGGAATCCGGAGAACATGAGCACGAGGACTGCCGCCGCTCCGGCCGCTTTCGACCGTTTCGCGGTGTGCTTTCCGGTGTGCTTAGCCATGCGGACCTTCCTGATTCCTGTTAAGCATTTGCTCTGATCGAGAACAGTTTTTACGCTGTGAGTTCGCCGCTTTCGAGTCTACCCACTATTATGACTTTTAGCCTATTAAAGGAGACTATGCTGATGGCTGACGAAGAGCTGCACGAAACCACCGCGGACGATCAGAACGATCTGCAGTCCACGAACGACACCGCTGCCGTTAAAGAGGGCAACAAAACCGTTCAGGATGACGCTGATGAGACCACCGTCGAATCCGCTTCCGCTGATTCCAACGACGCTGACGATCTCGATATTCCGATGGACCGCGTCGAAGCGGTGCTGAACGCCACTGCCGACAAGGATTCCCTGAGCCCGCAGATGCAGCGCATGATGAACCGTCAGGCGGAAAACACCCGCCGCGTGGAGGAGACCATCAAGGGCACCAAGTCCAATCCACGCTGGTTCGTGCCTCTGTTCTGCGCGCTGATGATCATCGGCCTGGTTTGGGCCGTGGTCTACTACCTGACTTCCGACTACCCGATTCCGAACATCGGCGCATGGAATCTGGCCATCGCGTTCGCGATCATCATGGTCGGATTCATCATGACCATGTGGTGGCGCTGACCCACCGTTTCACGTTTATTGTTTAGGCAGCCTCGGTAGCACGTTTGAAGTAGGGGCGTCTGTACTCTTCGCACAGTCAGACGCCCTTTTCGCGTACCCTTTTTACGATTCTTTCGCAATCGTCTTGCTATTCCTGCGATTCGTCTATCACTTGTCTCGTGTTCTTCTCAATTCCGGTTCGCTTGTTCAGATTTTCGACGTGCGCAGCAGCACATGATCGCCGCCTTGCATGGTGGTACCAAACAGGTAGACCGTCCCACCGTCGGCAAGCTTCAATTTCTTGCGTAACTGCGGTGCCGTAAGCGGGAAATTACGTACCGCGATATTCGCTTGTTTCGCACCATTCAGCAATCGTTTTGTATCTTTTTTATTCATGCTTCCGACTGCTTCAATCGCAAATCCTCGTCCCGGAAAATCGGCGATTTGCTGTTCCGACACGAACAGATGGCTGCTCGGGCCGATCTGCGTCACACCGAATCGTTCCTCGACCAGATCGAAACAGCCGGCCTTCATAATCGACGCATTCGGCTCATACAAGTAGTTTTTCGCCTCCGGCAGCGGTTTGCCACCAATGCGCAGGCCTTGCGTATATGCGGCAGAATCATAATCGATCCGCTGATCGTCGTTCACGCAGAACACGTGCGGCGCGGCATACCGGCCATCATGCGATGCGGCTACGGTACGTTCGGCTTTCGATTCACCGTCAAACGAGCCCACCGTGTCTGCCAAATCCATGCCGCCATTCATCTGCTCCACGCGCGTACGTGCCAATGGCGTCTTGTCGTTGCTTGTCTGTCTTGCCCGTATATCTATCTGCCCCATGTGTGCGTGCGCCGCAGGACGCCGGTGCGAACCCGCGCCATCCACGCCGTCGCGCGCATCCGCTTGCGCCGGCCGTCCCAGTACCAGCAGCAGTTCCTTGCATTCGTTGCCGGTGGCCACAATATGCACTTCGCGTACGGCCCCGTCGAAATCGACGACCGCCTTGCGCCAGTCCAGCATGGGAGACAGTTTGACCAGCGTGCACTGCGATTTGGCGAGCAACAGGTCACGCAATTCGAGTACGTTCGGTGTGCAATCCTCGATCGCGTAGGTGCGCGCGCCATGCTCGTCGCGGCGGGCCGGATCGATGTAGATGAGATCCACCGGATCCATATTGTCAAGGTATTCCACGCCGTCGTCGCACACGATACGCGCCTGGTCGAGTCCCAGTGCGGCCATGTTGTGCTCGGCCAGATCGCACAGATGTCGTTGCCGTTCCACATAAGTGGCTTGGCTGAATCCGCGCGCCAGATACGAGAAGTCCACACCGAACCCGCCCGTCAGATCCACCATCGCCCTTTTCGCCACCAATGTGTCCGATTCGGCAGAATCGGACACTCTGGCGCGCACGGTTGCGGCCGACGCAAGCAGGGTTTGCGCGATTTCGGACTTGTATTGGGCTGTGAACTGCGATGAGCACTGTTCCATGGAAATGTGCGGAGGGTATATGATTCCCTCGCATGAGGCCCATTGCGGCAGTTTTTTGCTTGCGATCTGCCATCCGGCAATCTGGTCGAGAGCCAACGACAGGTCGAGCCCTTCCACACGTTTGGCCTTCAACGCCAGTTCGCGCACGTCCTCGTCGCGATGCATCGCCACGAATTCGCGCGTCTTGTCATTCATGATTGTCATTGGTGACGTACCTGATTTCGTTTTGTTGATCCGCCGTCATTCTGGGGATTTTCTAGTTCCGCACGATGTGGATAAGTCGTGGATTATTGTGGACGAATGTGGATAGCGTCTATATCTTGTGGACAGTTTTACGACCGCACACAAGATATAGGACGGTATTTTCCCCCATTTTTCGCTATGCACAGGCTGGTTATCCACATTTTCCACCGTTGAAAAGCTGGGGAATTCGCCGTTTTGTGAATATCCTTGTGGATAATGCACCGAGTTATCCCCGACTTACCCACAGCTCGCTCCTCACTTATCCACAAAGTTATCCACAAATGTGGATAACTGCATATCTGCAATTCCAAAAACTTCTTTTTCTTCTACCTGTCGACTAGAAGAACATGCCAAGAAGGGGGTTTACACGAAGTGGATTGCTCATATTACACGCGATGACAACCGCAATAATCACGCCCAACATGATTACGCCGTAAATCAGCGTGCGCTGCTGCAGGCTTTTGCCGCGCAACGCATGCAGGCCGGAAACCAGCAGCCAGACGAACACGCCTCCGACGATGAATCCGCCGATATGCGCCTGCCATGCGATGTTCGGCGTGATGATCGGCATCAGGAAGTTGATGAGCATCCAGATCAGCATGGATCGAATGTCTATACCAATGCGCTGGTATACCACCAGAATCGACGCGAACAGGCCGAATAGTGCGCCGGAAGCGCCATATGCGGATGTTAGCCAACCGTCTTGCGAGAGCAGTGCCCAGACCATCATGCCGGTGCTTCCGCCGAGTCCTGACAGCACGTATAACGCAAGATATGGCAGATGCCCCATCATGCGTTCCAATACAGGCCCGACGCACCACAAGGTCAGCATGTTGAAAAGAATATGCCATAGGGAGGCCGGCTGGTGCAGGAACATTGACGTAATGAAAGTCCATGGGCGGTGAGTCGCCAGCGCGGGCATGAATACGCCTGTGCCGACGAACGAGTTGTAGCCGGCTGGCCAGGCGATTTTCAATAGTGTTTCGACAATCCAGACCGCGACGCATATCACCATGATCGCGACGGTGATTACGGGATCGCCATTACGCCAGCGGTATCTCATGGAACGTGCAGAGAAGAGGTCTTTGAACGACGGGGAATCGGGAAACAGACTGAAACGTTGATAAGCCATGTTTCAACCCTACTGGAACGTGCGAATCCGCGAATCCGCGAAATCATTGCAAATGATTGCATTCTTGTGAATCCTCGGCGCGTAAATCCACCCAATCAACACATTCAAGGAATTAATATAGTGAACAGAGTTGGCTTGAACGAGCAGGTCAGCCAATGTTCGCCGATATTTGGGAAAGGAGCCGTCATGGAGAACAAGTCTTCTAACGGTTGGAAGTTCTTCGCACTGCTCTTCGGAGCTTTGCTTGCCGGTGTCATCGGTCTGTATGTGTACAAGCAGCAGAATCCGGATTACGATCCGTGGGAGGAGCCGTGGGAGAACAGCTCGTCTCCTGTCGATCTTGGTCTGACCAAGGATGCCGAAGAAGCCAAGGAAGTCGACACTGAGGCCGCCGCCGCTCCCGAAGCCGCCTGATTCCTACTTCTTTTCAAAGCCCTGCCACTCTTTCGCGCAGGGCTTTTTGTTATCCAGACACAAAAAGGGACGATTCCAAAGAATCGTCCCTTCGTCATCACGCCTTATCTAGCGCTATCAGGCGAGCGGAGCAAGTGGACTGACGCGTGCGGTATCAAGGCGTGGAAGGCGAAGGCGTACGAAGGTACGTCGAGCCTTCCACAGCGCAGATAACGCTCCGTCAGTCTGCGAGCGGACCCGTCTTCCAGATGCGCTCGAGGTAATCCTCCATCGAACGATCGGAGCTGAAGTAGCCCGAGTTCGCCACGTTGATGAGGGCCTTGCGGTTCCATTCGAGCGGCTGGGCGTAGAGAGCCTCGATTTCCGACTGGATGGCGGTGTAGGCGCCGAAGTCGGCGAGGGTCATGAACCAGTCCTTGGTGAGCCAATCATGGACGAGGTCTTCGTACACGGTCTTGTCGCCGTTGGAGAAGGTGCCGTCTGCGACCATATCGATGGCGGCCTTGAGGCGCGGATCGGCCTCGTAGTACTTCTTCGGCTCGTAGCCTTCGGCATAGAGGGCGTCCACCTCGTCGACGGTCATGCCGAAGAGGAAGAAGTTCTCAGCGCCGACGCGCTCACGGATTTCGACGTTGGCACCGTCGAGGGTGCCGACGGTCATGGCACCGTTGAGAGCGAACTTCATGTTGCCGGTACCGGAGGCTTCCTTGCCGGCCTGGGAGATCTGCTCGTCAAGGTCGGTGGCCGGGATGAGGTGCTGTGCGAGGCGAACGTTGTAGTTCCACGGGAAGTAGACGTTCAGCTTGCCCTTGACGTCCGGGTCGTTGTTGATGACGCGGGCGACGTTGTTGATCAGCTGGATGGTCTGCTTGGCCAGATAGTAGCCCGGAGCGGCCTTGGCACCGAACACGATGGTGCGCGGCATGATGTCGTCTGCAGAGATCTTGCCGGACTTGATGTCGGCGTAACGTGCGATCACGGCGAGGATCTTCAGTGCCTGACGCTTGTATTCGTGCAGACGCTTGACCATGGTGTTGATCATGGTGTTCGGGTCGATGTCGAAGCCGTATTCGCGCTTGGCGTAGTTGGCGAAGTCAACCTTGTTGGCCTGCTTGACGGCGGCGAACTTCTTGACGAATTCGTCGTCTGCGGCAAGCGGTTCGAGGCCTTTGAGCAGTTCGAGGTCGCTCACCCACTTGTCGGTGCCGAGGCCTTCGGTGATGAGGTCGGACAGGCGCGGGTTGGCGAGCTTGACGAAGCGGCGAGGGGTCACGCCGTTGGTCACGTTGGTGAACTTGTCGGGATACACGTCGGAGAAGTTCTTCAGGGTGACGTCCTTGAGCAGCTGGGAATGCAGCTCGGCAACGCCGTTGACGTGGGAGCCGCCGTAGGTGGCCAGGTAGGCCATGCGCACGGAGTCGCCGGTGTAGATGGCCATGTCCTTGATGGTGGCCTCGTCGACGCCCTTGGTCTTGAGCTCGGCTGCGAACTGGTCCTGGATCTTCTCGATGATTTCGAGGTGACGCGGCAGAAGTTCGCCGATGAGCTTGGACGGCCACACTTCCAAGGCTTCCGGAAGCAAGGTGTGGCAGGTGTAGTTGAAGGTCTTGTTGGTGACGGTCCAGGCGGTGTCCCAATCGTAGCCGTACTCGTCCATGAGGACGCGCATGAGCTCCGGGATGCCGATGACCGGGTGGGTGTCATTAAGCTGGAAGGTGATCTTGTCTGCGAAGGTGGTCAGATCCGGCTTGTCCTGGCCCGGGTAGAAGACGCGGATGGCGTCATGGATGGAGGCGGACACGAAGAAGTACTGCTGCTCGAGACGCAACGCCTTGCCCTGCGGGGTGGAATCCTCCGGATACAGGATCTTGGAGATGTTTTCCGCTTCGACCTGCGGCTTGACGGCGTCAAGGTACTCGGACTTGTTGAAGGTGAGCAGGTCGAATTCGTCGTAGCTCTTGGCGGTCCACAGGCGAAGGGTGTTCACACGGCCGGAAGCATAGCCCGGAACCATGTAGTCGACCGGGACTGCACGCACGGACCAAGCCGGCTTCCAAACCTTCTTGCCGTTCTCTTCGACGACTTCGCCGCCGAAGGAGACCTTCTGGTCGCGGTTGTAGTCGATGTGGCCCCACGGCTCTTCGTTGGTCAGCCAGTAGTCCGGGGTTTCGATCTGCTTGCCGTTTTCGTCGAACTTCTGCTCGAAGATGCCGTACTTGTACTGGATGCCATAACCGAATGCCGGCACGCCCAGCGAAGCGAGCGAATCGATGAAGCAGGCGGCCAGACGGCCGAGACCACCGTTGCCGAGGCCTGGCTCGTGCTCGGCGTTGACGACGTCCTGCACGGAGAAGCCGAGTTCCTTGACCGCAGCATTGAACTGCTCGGTCAGACCGGCGTTGAGCAGAGCGTTGCGCAGCTGCTTACCCATGAGGAACTCTGCGGACAGGTAGCCGACTGCCTTGGTGTTGCCATTGACCATGTCAGCCTGGGTCTTGAACCAGGAATCCATGAGGTGGCGGCGCACCGCGGCGGACGCGGCGACATACACGTCGGCCGGCTTGGCCTGTTCGACGGTGACGCCCTGGGTGTACTTCAGCTGCTCGCGGATCTCATCTGCGAACTGCTCCGCGGTGATCGCGGACTTCGGTGCGGTAATTTCAGTCATTAGTCGACTCCCTTTGACGGATTACTCTCCAGAAACATTATGCCTTGCTCCAGCGTCCTTGCATTAGCGGCTACATGAACACTAAGTAACATCATGCATACGTTCTCATACACAGCATACTACACAATCAGAAAAAAGACGAAATTTCAAGCGATTACAGGTCAGCATTCGTTTGCAAAAAATGATGCAAACCGGCTGCCAAAACGTTGTGAACAACATGCAAACGACATACAACAAAATTGAGAACGCCGTCAGCAATCGCAAATATTTTTCCTCTCTTCACACCCCTATTCAGTTGTGACTACGCTGTCTGCAACACCCCATCATAGTCGCTTGCAAGCGACAAAATAACACGTATGGCTGTTATTCGAGAACAAGATCTGCATAAGGGACATGACGCATTTGCGCAATGGCTGCAAACGTCTCATCGCATGATCGCCGACAGTATTCCCACGAATACCGACGCGGCACGCGATTTCCGTCTGGAATTCTCTCCACGATTGCCACGCCAGCTGTGGGCGATGGCAGTGCGCTACTCGCTGCATCTGCTGGAGAAAAAAGCGCCCGGAGAGGGCGTGGAAGTGCGTGTCGCACCGTGGGGCGCCATCAAGATTCTCGACGGACCGGCATCCGATCCACATAATCTCACACCGCCGGACGTGATCGAACTGGAACCGGACGTGTGGATGCGGCTCGCCGCCGGCATCACCAGCTGGCAGGAGGAAAAAGATGCCGGCCGCATCACCGCCGTCGGCGAACGTGACGATTTAAGCGATCTACTGCCGTTGGTGTGACAGGCTGCGAGAAGAACGTCACAGGCACAAAGACGCATAGCAAAATCGCGATGCGGATACACCTAGCAGGCATATCCGCATCGCGATTTCACAAAGTACCTGATATGCCAATCAGTCCTGCTTCTTCGGCTTCAGCACACTGGGCATCGGCATCGGGATGGGCTTGTGTGGCTTCGGTGCGGCGGACTTGGCTGCCGGGAACTCTCCGCTCGTGGCCTTCGCCGCCGCCTCCGCGGCCCACTTCGCATACTCGTCGAGGTCATCCTCGGCGTCGCCCTGCGCGGACTCCTGAACATCTTCAGGAATCTCATCTTCAGCGTCCGCATCGTGAGAATATTTTGCTTCGATATCGGCGAAAGGATCAAAAGAACCCGAACCAGGCTCCTGGGCACCGAGCTCCTTGGCGAGCTCATCGTAATCGGTGTCGGTGGTCAGGTACTTGAGCTTTCGGGCTATTTTCTGCTGTTTGGCTTTCTGACGTCCGCGGCCCATCTGACCCCCTGAGGATTACTGTGCTATCAATTCATCAAACAAGAGAGTACCACTTGTTATGCCATATTTCGTTGTCGGCTCAGACTTTTACGATAAAATCGCTGATTTTCTTAAGAAAAGGACACGTATGACGGACGAAACCCAGGAGCAGCAAATCACCGCTGTCGGCAATGAAATGAGCGCGAGCTTCCTCGCCGCGAAGAAGCGTTCCGACGCAACACTCGCCGCAATCGAACAGAATCCGGGCAAGTTCACCATGCTTACCGGCGACCGTCCGACCGGACGCCTGCATCTCGGCCACTATTTTGGTTCGATTCGTGAGCGCGTCGCCATGCAGAATCGCGGCGTGAATTCGAATATCATCATCGCCGATTATCAGGTGATTACCGATCGTGACACGACCGAGCATATCGAAGACAATGTGCTCAATTTGGTGCTTGACTACATGGCTGCCGGCATCGATCCGGAAAAGACCATGATTTTCACGCATTCCGCCGTTCCAGCGGAGAACCAGCTGATGCTGCCGTTCCTGTCGTTGGTGACTGAGGCCGAGCTGCATCGTAATCCTACGGTGAAGTCGGAAATGGAAGCTTCCGGCCATGCGTTGACTGGTCTGCTGCTGACTTATCCGGTGCACCAGGCATGCGACATTCTGTTCTGCAAGGCTAATGTGGTGCCGATCGGCAAGGATAACCTGCCGCATGTCGAGATCACGCGCACCATCGCACGTCGTTTCAACGAACGTTACGCCAAGAAACATCCGGTGTTCCCCGAGCCGGCCGCGATTCTGTCTGAAGCGCCGGAGATTCCAGGCTTGGATGGCCGCAAGATGAGCAAGTCGTACGGCAATTCCATCATGTTGGGCGCCACCGCGCAGGAAACCGCCAAGCTCATCAAGAAGAGTCCGACCGATTCCGAGCGTCGCATCACGTTCGATCCAATCGCACGTCCGCAGGTTTCCGCACTGCTGACGACCGCCGGTTTGGTCACCGGTCGCGATCCGAAAGAAATCGCCGAGGAAATCGGCGATTCCGGTGCAGGCGCGCTGAAGGCGTATGTGATCGAATCGGTGAACGGCTTCCTTGAGCCGCATCGTGCCCGCCGTGAGGAACTCGCCAAGGATATGGATTACGTGCGCGACGTGCTCGCCGAAGGCAACAAGAAGGCCAACGCCATCGCCAACGAAACCTTGGAGCAAGTCCGCGAAGCCATGGGCATGCGCTACTAAAGCTCCAGAAACGCCATAATCATGCTTTAAACAGCGTTTCAGCCATCAAACAAAGGCCGGATTGCGTATTGTGCAATCCGGCCTTTGTTGCGTCTGAGCGGCATGTGCCACATTATGTTTGATTAGATTTGCGCGCGCTTTTCGCCGGAAGCGATTTCCGCTGCGACCAAATCGTCATCCACTTTACGGTCATCGGGATCATCAAGATAATGATCGAACTCGTGCAGCACTTCAGCATCGGGAGCCGGAGTCAGCAGCGACACCACCACAATGAACAGCAGTGAGATAATGAACGCCGGAAGCAGCTCGTAAATAGCGAAGACACCGCCAAGCGGCTTGATGAGATTATGCCAGATCAGCACGGTCGCAGTACCGGAAAGCATGCCCGCAATCGCACCGAATTTGTTGGTGCGGCGCCAATACAGCGAGCAGAGCATCAGCGGACCGAACGAAGCGCCCAAACCAGCCCATGCATACGACACAACCTGGAAAATCGACGAATTCTGATCGAATGCAACCACAATGCCGAAAATGAACATGACGAGCAGCGTGATGCGGGCAACCATCATCACCTGACGATCAGTGGCCTTGCGATAGAGCAATCCACGGAAAATATTCTCACCGACCGCGGAAGCGCCGATAATCAGGTATGACGACGAGGAGCTCATGGACGCGGCGAAAATGCCCGACACCACGATGCCGCACATGAAGCTCGGCAGCAGCGCCTGCGAAACCACAATGAAAATATTCTCCGCAGCGGACTGCGTGACGAACTGCGTCGGCATCATCGCACGGCCGACCAAGCCAATGCACACGCCGCACGTAAGCGACACCACACACCATGTGGTGGCGATGATACGGGACTTTTTAATCTCTTCGGAACTGCGAATCGACAGGAATCGCACAAGCACCTGCGGCATACCGAAATAGCCAAGGCCCCACGCAAGCATGGAAATCATGGTGATCACGCCGTATTCGGTAGGAGCACCGAACATGGCCTGACCAGCCTTGATGATCTGCTCGCCGGCATCGTTCAGAATCGGCGTGGCCATTTGCGTGCCGTCAAGGAAGCCTGGAATGCCTTTGAGGAAGGCGACGGTGTTGTCGACGCCGCCGACGGATGCGACGGAACCGATGAACACCACAGCCAGCGCGAAGAACATGAGCAAGCCTTGGATGAAGTCGGTCACGACCACGGAAAGATAGCCTCCGATCACGGTGTAGGCGAACACGATGGCCGCGCCGATCACCATGGTCAGGTGGTAGTCCCAGCCAAACAGGGTCGAGAAAAGTTTGCCGACCGTCACGAAGCAACTGCCGACATACACGCAGAAAAATACGAGGATGATCAGCGCCGCGATGGTGGAGACGATGTTGCGTTTGTCATGGAATCGTTTGGAGAAGAAGTCCGGAATGGTGATCGCGTCACCTGCCACCACGGAGTAGCGGCGCAAACGACGTGCGACGAGCTTCCAGTTGAGGTAGGTGCCGAGAGCCAGGCCAAGGGCCGTCCACAGCGGGTCGGCGGCACCGGTGAAGTAGGCGACGCCCGGCAGGCCCATGAGCAGCCAGCCGCTCATATCGGAGGCTTCGGCGCTTAAAGCCGTCAGCCACGGACCAACGCCTCGACCACCCGCGAAATACTGGCGAGTGGAAGAATTGGATCGCTTGGAGTAGATGAAGCCGATGGTGAGCATGGCCACAAAATAGATGACCATCGCCAGCAGCACCCAAAAATCTTTGGTAATCATGAATTCTCTCTTCTTAGATTTCTAGCCGAATTTCTTTCGAATCTCTTTCTTCAAATCTCTGTCGAAACGAATTTCTTTCGAATCTCTTCTGAAAAAATGCGATTGTCCCAATGTACCGGTTGAACATTGCGGCAATCGCATTTATCTCATTTACGAGCCCAAATTCCGAAACTCTGCGAGTTGTTATGTATCGTTCGGAATCCTAGGGAAAATTTGGCAATGTGTGCGGTATCAAGGCATACCAAAGGAAGGCGTACGAAGGTACACCGACTGAGGATCAACGCAGATAACGCTCCATTGCCAAATTTTTAGATGTCGTATCTCCAAGACTTATCGGTGATAACGCGAGCCATGGCCAGACCGATCGGCAGGCAGATAATCACCATGAAGGCGCGGAAAGCCCAGTCGAGGGCGTTCAAGGTATCGAATTGGCCGAGGTGGAACATGGCTTGATACATGTACAAACCGGGAACCATGATCACGATGGACGGCACGGTCAGGCAGATGCGCGGGTAGCCGAGATGCGGGGCGAGCCAACCGCGACGAACCGCGGAACGCCATGCGGATGCGAGTAGGCCGGCTAGGAAGGCGCCGATGAACGCGCCAGCTTCGGCGGGCACGCCCATGTCCACGATTTCAAGGCGCAGGGTGTCTGTGATCAAGCCGATGGTGGCTGCCACAAGGCACATGCGTTGTGGTGAATTGAACATCACAGAGAAGCCCCACACACCGATGAACGCGAACACCATGCGCAGCAGGCAGTTGATGACGGGGTTCAATCCGAGAGGCTCGAATCCTTGCGGATTCAGGTGCACGATTGAGGCGACCATCCATCCTGCAAGCGTCGCCATCAGGATGATGCACAGCACGTAGGTAAGTCGCTGCACGCCCGACGGAAAATCAATTTTCGCCATATCGAGCCCGCCTGTGATCAACGGGAATCCGGGAATCACGAACAACATGGCGCCGATGTACGCCGTGTCATGCTGCAGCGCGATGGGGTTGAACAGACCGATCATTCGCAATGTTCCGGTGCATGCCAGCGCGGCGACGGCCACGCATACGAATGTCACGAAGAACTGGTTGAGGTGGTGGGCGAACAGGCGGCGGCGCAGCCAGTGGCCAAGTCCCGCGCCGATGAACGCGCCAATCATGTCGAAGGGGCCGCCGCCAAGCAGGAACACGAAGGATGCGCAGGCGCAGGCCGAGGCGAATCCCGCAAATGCCGGCGAATACAGGGGCTTGCGCCGTTCGATCATGTTGAGTCGTTCGTGCGCTTGACGAACGGTGATACCTTGCGTTTGGTTCTTTTCTTTGCCGACATGGTCGAAATGTTCGGCGTATTGGCCTTTTGGCGGCTTGTGATTGCGATTTTTGCGCGTTTTTTTCGTGGTCGCTTCGCTTGACGCAACGTTGGCCGCGCTGGCAGTTTCACGCTTGGTTTCACGTTCACTGCGATTATGCTGCTCGCTTGCCGCTTCGATGTCACGCAAGTGCAACGGCTGCGCGATGGTATCGGTCGCTTCGGCGCGTTCCGTCACCATTTCAAGCGCGTCGAGCACGGGATCGTCAGATCCCTCCTGATTCTGTTCGGCTTTCTGACGTTCGCGAAGACGCTTCGACAGGTCAGCCGACACCTGCGACGCATCACGCTTGTCGAGATGCTGCATAAGCCCTTCGGACACGTCGGATTGGCTGTGGTACATCGATCCTTTGCCGAGGTTCACGTTGAACCAGTCAGCGAAGTGTTCGAGCAGCCAAATGCGCTCCGTATTGACGCCGGTGGTTGGTAGGTCGACGACTTCGGTGATGCGGTCTTTGCCGTCGGTGCAGGAGGCTTCGATATCGGTGAGGTTCACGTCGGCGCGTACGTGCACGCCGAGCGGATAGGCGATGCGGTGCATCATTTCGCGGACGCGGAAGCTTCCGGTGCCCGCGCCGAGATCGAGCATACCGACGCGTACGATCACGCTGGCTTTTGCTGCGATTCCCGCTTCAGCGACCGGCTTGTCCCAATCCCGTTCGATATCTTCCATATCGAGCGGAATGGAGTGTGTATGGAATTTGCTGACGGCCGAAGCGCTTTTTTCCGCGCTATCGAAATTCGTCTCATGTTCATGTTCGTATTGTGCGCTCACAAGTTCAGGTCTAACGTGTGGGCTGGTCGGAGGATTTTCGAAATTTCCATCGATTCCACTTTGTGGACACCGTCGGACCACGATGCGGACATTTCCGGTATTTCCGTAACCAAACTGTCGATTTGCCGAGCATACAATGGGTACGCATTTACCCACCAGACTTAGGGCTGTGGGCTCGCAACAGACGGCCAAAACAATCGCGGAGGTGCCGCGAAGGACCGACAGACCGAGCAACCCGATGGTTTGGAGAAGGAGGTCTGATGACAACTGAAAACGAACAGATCACGCCTGCCGACGCAGCTATCGTCTCGTCCGGCACCGGCACCAAAGGCCCCGAGGAGCGTGATCTTCCCGCTTCCCTCAAAGAGGAAATGGATCTGTGTTTGCAGATTCTTCGCGAGGTGCTCGGCGAATTCGATGAAAAGCTGCTGGACAAGTTCGATGAAGTGCGCGAACACGCACTGAACGCTAGCGCCAAACGCTTCTCCGGCATTCTGACGGATACGAATCCGAATCAGGATGACCTGCAGAAGGTCGTCGACATCATCGATAAAACGGATGTGCATGAGGCACAACTGCTGGCCCGCGCTTTCACCACCTACTTCCATCTGGCCAACCTATGCGAGGAGAACTACCGTGTCTCCGTGCTGCACAGCCGTGAGGCCGCCGTAGATGACACCCAAGCCGTCGACCCAGTGAACGAAATGACCTGTGCCTACCACCAGCTCATTAACGAAATGGGTCCGGCCAAAGCCAAGGAACTGCTCGACAAGCTCGAGTTCCATCCGGTGTTCACCGCGCATCCGACTGAAGCCCGCCGCAAAGCCGTGGAAGGCAAAATCCGCCGCATCTCCCAGCTGCTCGCAACGCACAAGCTGCTTGGCGGTTCAGACAAGAAGGAAAACTCCCGTCGACTCTTCAACGAGATTGACGCGCTGTTCCGCACCTCTCCGATCGCACTGAAGAAGCCGACTCCGGTTGAGGAATCTGAAACCATTCTCGATATTTTCGACAATACGTTGTTCTATACCATTCCACAGGTCTACCGTCGTTTCGACGATTGGGTCCTCGGAGACAAGGCCGGCCTCGTGCCGCCGGTATGCCCGGCGTTCTTCCACCCGGGAAGCTGGATCGGCTCCGACCGTGACGGCAACCCGAACGTCACCGCCAAGGTGAGCCGTCAGGTGGCCCGCAAGTTCAGCGACCACGTGCTGGGCGCGCTGGAGATCGAGACCCGCCGCGTTGGCAAGAACCTGACGATGGAAGCTGAGACCACTCCGCCGAGTGCCGAGCTCAAGTCCCTGTGGAACCACCAGAAGGAAATGAGCGAGCGCCTGACCGACAAGGCCGCACTGATCTCCACCAAGGAGCTGCACCGTGCCGTCATGCTGGTCATGGCCGATCGTCTGAAGGCCACCATCGACCGCGATGCTGATCTCATGTACCACTCCTGCGAGGATTACATCGCCGACCTGAAGGTCGTGCAGCGCTCCCTCGCCGAAGCCAACGCCAAACGTTCCGCCTACGGCCCGCTGCAGGACCTCATCTGGCAGGCAGAGACCTTTGGCTTCCATATGGTCGAGATGGAGTTCCGCCAGCACTCCGTCGTGCATTCCCGAGCGCTGGAGGATATCCGCGAACATGGTCTGCACGGTGAGCGTGGCGAACTGCAGCCGATGACCCACGAGGTGCTCGACACCTTCCGCGCCCTTGGTTCCATCCAGAAGCGCAACGGCATCAAGGCTGCCCGTCGTTACATCATCTCCTTCACCAAGAGCGCCCAAAACATCAAGGACGTGTACGAGCTGAACCGTCTGGCGTTCTCCCATCCCAAGGATGTTCCAACCATCGACGTGATCCCGCTGTTTGAACAGCTTGAGGATCTGCAGAACTCGGTAGACGTACTCGAGGAAATGATCAAGATTCCGGAGGTCCAGGCTCGTCTGAAGGCCACCGGCGGCAAGATGGAAGTCATGCTCGGCTACTCCGACTCCTCGAAGGACGCCGGCCCGACCTCCGCAACCCTGGCCCTGCATTCCGCACAGGAACGCATCGCCAAGTGGGCGGAATCGCATGACATCGATCTGACCCTGTTCCATGGCCGCGGCGGCGCCGTCGGCCGCGGCGGAGGCCCGGCTAACCGTGCCGTGCTCGCACAGCCGGTCGGCTCCGTGAAGTGCCGCTTCAAGCTCACCGAGCAGGGCGAGGTCATCTTCGCGCGCTACGGCAACCCGGCACTGGCCATCCGCCACGTCGAGTCCGTTGCGGCTGCAACGCTGCTGCAGTCCGCTCCGAGCGTGGAGAAGCGCAATACGGACATGACCGCCAAGTACGCCGACATGGCCAGCAAGCTCGACGAGGCCGCGCATAACCGCTTCCTCGACCTGCTGAACACCGACGGATTCGCACCGTGGTTCTCCACCGTCACGCCGCTGACCGAAATCGGCCTGCTGCCGATCGGCTCCCGTCCGGCCAAACGCGGCCTTGGAGCCAAGTCCCTCGACGATCTGCGTACCATTCCGTGGATCTTCTCCTGGGCGCAGGCACGCATCAATCTGGCTGCATGGTACGGCCTGGGCACCGCGTGCGAGCAGTTCGGCGATTTGAACACCTTGCGTCAAGCGTATGAGGAATGGCCTCTGTTCTCCACGTTCATCGACAACATCGAAATGTCGCTGGCCAAGACTGACGAGCGCATCGCCAAGATGTACCTTGCTCTCGGAGACCGTGAGGACCTCAACAAGAAGGTCCTCGACGAGATGGAGCTCACTCGCAAGTGGGTGCTCGAAATCGTAGGCGACAAGTGGCCTCTGCAGCACCGCCACGTGCTCGGCCAGGCCATCCGCATCCGCTCGCCGTACGTAGATGCGCTGTCCGCCACCCAGGTGCTCGCCCTCGGCTCGCTACGCAAGCGCGTGGACAAGGAAGAGCTCACGCACGGACAGAAGGAGAACTACACCTACCTGATCCTGTGCACCGTGTCCGGTGTCGCAGCAGGCCTGCAGAACACGGGCTGATCTTCGGCTGACCGCCTGGATGATGCGAGCGGGGAGGTTCCGTGCTGATAAACGGCGCGGGCCTCCCCGCTCGCGTTCCCGGATTCAACTTGTAAGCGCAACGCCTTCCTAAATTAGAAACTGAACACTTCCGAACCTAGACAAGGCGTTGCACGTCTATTTAGAATCCGGGGCAGTCGCTCGGTTGGATGAGTCCGGCACGATACCGTCAGAGCCAAGGAATAGCTGCGTGATTATCTCCAAGAAAACGTTCACAGCCCCTGCCTTAGATGGCGATTCAATCGAAACAACTTCAGAAACACCGTTTATGATGAACCATAGCCTGTGATGAAATGACAAAGAGGTGGAATCAATGACGGACGAAACATTTGTGAACCAGAACGACGTGGAAGGCACGGCGAACGGCGTGTGGAGCCGCATGTTGGCGGGCAACCGTAGATTTACGGAAGGCAAGCTGGAACATCCGAACCGCAGTGTGGAAGCGCGCGAGGCGGTTATCGACACGCATGAGCCAGATGCGGCGGTATTGAGCTGCTCTGATGCGCGTGTCAGCCCCGATATTATTTTCGACGCAGGCATCGGCGATCTGTTCACCGTACGCACGGCAGGGCAGGTCATAGACGATGCTGTGATCGCCTCTTTGGAATACGCGGTGGATGTGCTCGGCGTGCGCCTTTTGGTGGTGCTCGGCCATCAGAATTGCGGCGCGATCAAGCAGGCTGTCAAGGAATACGACGCCCTGCTGCACAATTTGACAGCCGACGCGGAGGATTCGCTGATGGCCGCTGACAGCGTTGCCGACCTTGACGAACGTATTCTGAACGCGAAATCGCTGATGCTGCGCACCGTCGGTTTTTCGATTTGGCAGGCGCACGAGTCGGAGCTGGAATCGACGGAGGATTTCGAGCGCGTGCATATCGCACGCACCATCGAGCAACTGGTGGAACAGTCCGAGGTGATTCAGCGCGCGCTGGCGGAGGACCGGCTGATGATCACCGGAGCACGCTACCAACTCGACACCGGAAAAGTCGAAGTATTGAGCTTCTGACGTTTTCCGGAAAAGACGGCTTCCGAGTCCGTTGCGTCGCGCTGTTTTGACATGCCGTTGCTTTAGATTGGAACCATGTCACTCGGTTTGAATATCCTCCTGATCTTCATCTTCCTGCTGCTCGGTTCCGTGTTCGCCGGCACCGAACTGGCGTTGGTCAGCCTGCGCGGATCGCAGATCGACCAAATGGAACAGGAGGATGCCCGCGGCAAGCGCGTCGCACAAATCGCACGCGATCCGAACACGTTTCTGTCGACTGTGCAGATTGGCGTGACATTGAGCGGTTTTCTTTCCGCATCGTTCGGCGAATCGTCAATTTCTCCATACATTGTGCCGATTGTTGAAAGTTGGGGCGTGCCAACGAGCGTGGCCGCTCCCCTAACCACCATTGTGCTGACGTTGATCATTTCGTACTGTTCGATCGTGATTTCGGAGTTGGTGCCGAAGCGTATCGCGATGCAGCGTAACGAGCAGATCGCGCGTGCCGTAGTGCCTGCGATTCACGTGTTTGCGAAGGTGTGCAAGCCGATTATTTGGCTGATCGGCAAGAATACGAACATTATTGTGCGCTTGCTTGGTTTCGACCCGAACGAAACCGACAGCGAAGTGTCCGACGAGGAGCTACGTGTACTCGTCAACACCAATACGAACTTAAGCAAGGACGAGCGTACGATTCTCGATGACGTGTTCGACGCGTCCGAAACGATTGTGGCGGAAGTGATGCGCCCACGCGCCGACGTGGTATTTCTGGATGGTGCCATGCCGATCGGGGATGCGGCCGCGTACGTGCGCGAAATGCCATACTCCCGTTATCCGGTGACCGGCAAGGATTTCGATGACGTGCTCGGCTTTGTGCACGTGCGCGATTTGCTCGACATTCGCGATCCCGAGGCGAAGACGGTCGCCGACGTGACGCGCGAAGGCATTTCGCTGCCGGGTACGTCGAAGCTGCTGCCAAGCCTTGAATTGCTGCGTAAGCGTGGCATTCATCTGGCGGTGGTCATCGACGAATATGGCGGTACCGACGGCATCGTCACGTTGGAGGATATGACGGAGGAGCTGGTCGGCGACATTCGCGACGAATACGATCTGCCGGAGGAAAAGGGCGGCGAGCGCACGGAGCGTACCGCGTTCGTCAATGGCGTCGCCACTATCGAAGGCGGTATGACGATTGAGGATTTCGCTGATTTGACCGGTATTGAGCTTGAGGATGGCCCGTACGAGACGGTTGCCGGCTATTTCCTGGCGCACACTGGCAAGATGGGCGAAGTCGGCGATACGTTGCCTTCCGACGACGGTTACGACATGACTGTCACGCAAGTGGACGGCCGCCGTATCGAAACGTTGGAAATCCGCAAGCACATGGTTGATGGTGATAATGCGAAATCCGCGAAGACTGCAAAATGATCTGAAATTAATCGAAATAATTTGAGATAAATCAAAATAAAAACAGACTTGCGATTATGTAAATGTTGATTTTTCATACGATCAACATCAGTAATCGCAAGTCTGTTTATTACGTTTGTCATGTTATTAAATCTGTTGATTTACTACAGATTCAGCCGCAGATTTAATCATAGATTCAGCTATGCAGTGTGGGATGGCATTCGTCGTTCCACCATGCAAGCTGCGCGATATTGGCGCGGATATGTTCGCAGGACGCGTGGAATTTGGCCTGTTCGCTTTCGGTGAGTGTAGGATTGAGGACTTCTTCGACGCCGTTCGCGCCGACGATGCACGGCAGACTGGCGTAATTGCCGCTTTCGCCTTGTTCGCCGGTAAGCAGCGTGGAACAGGCGGCCGCATAGTGTTCGTCGCAGAGCACGGCTTGCGTAAGGCGTGCCGCGGTGGCTGCAATGGCGTATTCCGTGCACTCTTTGCCGGCGTACACGCGGTATCCGCCTCGACGGGCGTCCTGCTCGGTTTCGTCCTCGTCAAGGGTGAATCGTTGCGGATTGTCTTGTGCGAGTTGGGTGAGCGGCTTGCCTGCGATGTTCACGTTCGACCAGTAGGCGAACTGTGAATTGCCATGCTCCCCCAGCATGTATGCGCCGATTGATTTCTGATCCACGTTGACGCGTTTCGCGATGGCGTTGCGCAGTCGTGCGGAATCCAACGCGGTTCCGGTGCCAATGATTTTGCGCGGATCGTAGCCGGTGATGTGCCAGATTTCAGTTGCGACCACATCGCACGGATTTGAGATGGTGATGATCACACCGTGGAAGCCTGCGTTGAACAGTCGGGAGATCCAAGTGCGTGCAATGTCGGTGGTGACGAACAGTTCGCCATCACGATCTTTGGCGCTGGTTTTCACGTCACCGGCAGCGTTGATTACCACGTCGCAGTCAGCCAGCTGCTCGTATTGCGTGCCGTAGTTGCCGATCACGCAGTTATGCGGGTAGAAGCTCAACGTGTCGCTTAAATCCTGACATTCGCTGACTACTTTTTGCTCGTTGATGTCGCACAGTTTCAGTTCTTCAGCCAGTCCTGCGGAAAGCACGGCATTTGCAACATGCGCGCCCACGTGTCCGATTCCGATAATGCCGACTTTTCTCAATACAGCCATAATCGCTCCCTTCCTCACTTGTTTGATCTTTCTGCGTGAACTGTTTGCACACAAACATCTCAGCCGCCATGATTGTAGGCTTGCAATTCGCGAATGTTAAGCGTTTGGAACATCTTATGAACGGAAAAGCTATACGAATCACCTATACGTCGTTATCAAACGTTCGCAAGCCGTGGCAAGTCATGGCAATCCGCGCAATGTGACGGCAGCGGCGTAATATCGCAAGTATTTCAACATCGCAGGCAACGCAACAACATCGCGAGCGTCACAGTACAACGTGACGGTTCAACTCCCGCCGTAATTGCCTCCATTGCGGCAAATATGCGCTCATACGCCGCTGAAAGCCCTCTCCGTGCCCGTTTTCCCACAGGTGCGTCATTTCGTGCACAAGCACGTATTCCAGGAATCTGGGGTCCATAAGACCGAGTTGTAGGTTGAGGCGGATGCGGCCGGTTTTCGGCGTGCATGACCCCCATCGCGACGTCATGACGCGCAGTGTGACATGCGTTGGCTCGCGCCCGATAATCGGCGACCATTTCGCAAGCAGCACCGGTAGTTGCGCATTGATGGTCTGCACCGCTCGCTTTCTGGTTGCGTCGTTCCATGTGAAAGAATGCGGATCATTAGGATTGTTTCCTTCATGGATCTGCTGATCTCTGGCTTGCAGCATGGCTCGTTGCGCTTGTTCGATCCATGATTTGCGTTCCGTCACGAATCGTGCGATTGCCGCTTGGGACATGCGAGAAGGTGTGGAGATGACGATCTGCGCGTTCGGTGGCTTGATTCGCAGATACATGTTTTTAATGGGCTTACGCATGATAGTCACCGTCATTCCAGCGATTTGCACAGTTTCTTCCGATAGCGTGCGATTGCGGTTGCGCACTCCCCTGCTGGCATTGCGATGATTGTTTGGCATGCCTGCATTATGCCACGACACGCCGGATTTTGACTTTCGCTGATTATCACGTATTATTTCAACTCGTTGTGCTTAACAGTACAGCAAGAACGGGCCCGTAGCTCAGGTGGTTAGAGCGCATCCCTGATAAGGATGAGGTCGGAGGTTCAAGTCCTCCCGGGCCCACAGTGATTAAGAGCGGCGCGGCCGCTTTTTTTCAACTATGGGGCTATGGCGCAGCTGGTAGCGCATCTGCTTTGCAAGCAGAGGGTCGCCGGTTCGAACCCGGCTAGCTCCACGGGGCTATGGCGCAGCTGGTAGCGCATCTCCATGGCATGGAGAGGGTCAGGGGTTCGAATCCCCTTAGCTCCACAGATAGGGTTTCCGATGATTTCCGGAAACCCTTTTTTCATACCCGCATCCGCATCCCAATTCCTCCACCCGCTGAAAGACCATTACGAAAGGCCGTTTCAGGCGGGACTTGCGTCACCGCTTGAAACGGCCTTGGATTATTGATTATTACGATTGCTGGCGATGACTACTGCATTGCGACCACGTCGGCAACAGTGACAGAATCGTTCGGCACGTTCTGTGCACCCTATGCATTCCGTTTGGCAAGTTCGTCGCGGATTTGCTGCAACAGCAGGATCGTCTGCTCTTCGGTGGAGATTTCCGGCTCTTTGATGGCCTCCTCCTCGGCTTTGCTCCGCTCTTCCGCAAGCTTGGTTTTGGCGAGCAACGCCTCGGTCACGTCACGGAATTTGTTAATCGGTACGAGAATGCAGAAATACACGGCCGCCGCGATGATCAGAAAATTCAATATCGCACCAAGTACCGCGCCGAACGAAACCGTCGCATTATTGAATGTGATTGCCAGCAGACCATCCATATTCGGTTTGCCGAAAATCATGGCGATGAACGGATTAATCACATTGTTGACGATCGAATTAACCACTGTGGTGACGGCACCGCCCATGACAACACCGACCGCCATGTCGATCATGTTGCCGCGTGCAATGAATTTCTTGAATCCTTCAATCATGATGATTCTCCCATTATGTAAGACTGTGAGATGCTATTGCGAACGTACTCTCTCCCACGATTTCCGCATTTCCATCCTATAGTCAACGCAAGGCATGGCAATCCCGTAAAAAGAAGCAAGTCCGGAACCAGCGCTCGTAAAAAAGCGTCTCCAAATCCTGAACAAGGTCTTGTGCCGTCCATATTCGTACACATAGAATGAGACCGTCTATTGGTAACCAACTATCCCGAAGGGGAAGAATATGCTCACTGATGAGTACGTCAAGCGCGTGTACGCGCAGGTGGAAAAGCGCGACGGCGACCAGCCGGAGTTCCTGCAGGCCGTTCGCGAGGTTTTCGAAAGCCTCGAACCGGTGGTCGCGAAGCATCCGGAATATGAGAAAGCGGGCGTGCTCGAACGCATCGTCGAGCCGGAACGCGTGGTGAAGTTCCGCGTCGCATGGACCGACGATGAGGGCAAGGTGCAGGTCAACCGCGGTTACCGCATCCAGTTCAACTCTGCAATCGGCCCGTACAAGGGCGGTCTACGCTTCCACCCGAGCGTGAACGAGGGTGTCATCAAGTTCCTCGGCTTTGAGCAGATTCTGAAGAACTCCCTGACCAGCCTGCCGATGGGCGGCGGCAAGGGCGGCTCCGACTTCGACCCGAAGGGCAAGTCCGACGCCGAAGTCATGCGTTTCTGTCAGGCTTTCATGACGGAACTGTGCCGTCATATCGGCCAGTTCACCGACGTTCCGGCCGGCGATATCAACGTGGGCGGTCGCGAGATCGGCTACCTGTTCGGCCAGTACAAGCGCATTCGTGACGAGTATTCCGGCGTACTGACCGGCAAGGGCCTTGAGTTCGGCGGTTCCCTGGCTCGCACCGAGGCCACCGGTTACGGCCTGTGCTATTACACTGCCGAGGCAATGCGCGTGCTGCGCAATGACTCCTTCGAAGGCAAGACCGTGGTCATTTCCGGCTCCGGCAACGTGGCCATCTTCGCCACCGAGAAGGCTCAGGCCCTCGGCGCGAAGGTTGTGACCGCCTCCGATTCCAACGGCTACATCTATGATCCGAACGGCATTCAGCTTGACGTGGTCAAGGACATCAAGCTGGGCCATCGCGGCCGCATCAAGGAATATGCGGAGCGCGTGCCGGGCTCCGAGTACCACGAGGGCTGCAAGGGCGTGTGGACGGTTCCGTGCGACATCGCCCTGCCGTGCGCCACCCAGAACGAGATCGATGAGGAGTCCGCCAAGGCTCTCGTCGCCAACGGCTGCACTGTGGTGTGCGAAGGCGCCAACATGCCGTCCACTCCGGAGGCAATCGCCGTCTACCAGTCCAACAACGTGCTCTACGGCCCCGCTAAGGCCGCGAACGCGGGTGGCGTGGCAGTTTCCGGCCTTGAGATGAGCCAGAACTCCTACCGCCTTTCCTGGACTTTCGAAGAGGTTGACGGCAAGCTCAAGTCCATCATGGAGAACATCGTCGCCAACTCCTTGGAAGCCGCCAAGGAATACGGCCACGAGGGTGATCTGATGCTCGGCGCCAACGCAGCCGGCTTCGTGAAGGTCGCCAACGCCATGGTCGCTCAGGGCGTGCTCTGATCTAGCTAATCTAACCGATTTAGCCAATACGGCCGACTTATCGAGAAGACCTTGAGGGTCTGTCTGGTTTCATTCCAGGCAGACCCTCAATGTATTTCCACGCACCTAATCTAGTTGCAGTTATATCTGAAAGATATGGGCAGATTGCAGGCAGGGGCACATAGGGGTTAGAGTGCGGTAAGAGACAGACTGGTCTAGAAAATACAAAGGCGGCCTGTACCGTGATTGGAATCACAATGCAGGCCGCCTTGTTACGTTTGAGTTCGCTATCGCTGCTCGCTGCTATTAACAGCCCACAGGGCTGTTAATCATCTCCGAGTGTGACGTGGATACCGCCGACGAGGGTGCTCACCACGTTGTACAGCAGCGTGAGAATCACCACAAGCACAGTGATCAGCACCACTTCCACAATGGAGAAGATGGTGGCGGTGCTCAGCACGGTGCTCAGTGAGAACACGTTCGTCAGGTCGAATCCGCCGGCATCCAAGCCCGTGGAAGACACGATCTGCGTAACCTGGTCAAACACGCCAACCATGTTCAGCATGCCCCACAGAATAGCTACCGCAACGATCTGAATAATTCCCCCCGCGATGGAAAGCATGAACGCCACCTTGGCGGCCGACCATGCGTCGATACGCGTCAGAGACAGGCTCATACGGCGCGCGCGCGGAGCGCCGCCACGACGCTTCTCGCGAACCTTCACACCGCCGGAAGCGGGGGAGGAGGCACCCTCATGTGCCTGAACCTGATCCTCACCAATCAGCGGCTGGCTGGAAGCGGAACGTGCCACGCGCGGGGTATGCCCAACCTCTGGCATTTGCTGTCCTTCGTTGTTCTCGCTCATCGTTGCTCCTTGCAAGATTGTGCCCAGTTCTTAGCTGAGGCTACCAGTTTTCACAGACGATTGCCCGTGCTGCGGTCAGGCCTCTACATTCTCGCCATCGCCGGATTCGGCGTTGGTTTCAGCAGGGGCTTCAACGGCGGATTCAGACGATTGTGCAGTACCCTCGTTCACAGTTGCGTCCACGGTCGCGTTTTCCGCGTTTTCCGCGGATTCGTCGTCGTCCTTTTCCTCGTTACGCGCGATGGAGATGATCTCGTCGTTCTTGTCAGGCTTGGCGAACGTCACGCCCTGGGTGGTACGTCCAGTGCGCTTGACCTCGTCGACGTTGGAACGGATGACCTTGCCGGACTTCATGATGGCCATGATCTGGTCATCTTCCTCAACGATCACCGCGCCCACGAGGGAACCACGGCCTTCGGCGAGCTGCACGGCCTTGACACCGAAGCCATTACGGCCCTGCAGTCGGTATTCGCTGATGGCGGTGCGCTTGGCGAAGCCTTCGTTAGTGACCACGAACAGATCCTTGTCGGAATCACCCCAGACCACGTCCATGTCCAGCAGTTCGTCACCTTCGCGGAACTTCATGCCCTGCACGCCGGCAGTCTGGCGTCCCATCGGGCGCAGTTGCTCGTCGTTGGCCTGGAACTTCAGGCTCATGCCCAGCTTTGACACGAGAATGATGTCATCCTCGGCATTGCACAGTGCGGCACCGATCAGCTCGTCGGCGTTCTCGCCGTTTTCGTCGGTCATGAGACGCACTGCGATCAGGCCGCCCTGACGCGGGGAATCGTATTCGGCAAGCGCGGTCTTCTTGACCTTGCCGGAACGAGTGGCGAGCACCAAGTACTTGGCCACCTCGTAGTTCGGAATCGACAGCACGGTTTGGATCGTCTCGTCAGGGCCGAACTGCAGTAGGTTGGCCACATGCTGTCCTTTGGAATCGCGCGATCCTTCCGGAAGCTCGTAAGCCTTCAAACGGTACACGCGTCCCTTGTTGGTGAAGAACAGCAGCCAGTTGTGCGTGCTTGTCAGGAAGAAGTGGTCGACCACGTCGTCCTCACGCAGCTTGGCGCCCTTGATACCCTTGCCGCCACGGTGCTGCGCACGGTATTCGTCGGCCTTGGTGCGCTTGATGAAACCGGAGTGAGTGACGGTCACGACCACGTTTTCTTCCGCAATCAGATCTTCGACGTTCATTTCACCGGAGTACGGCAGGATCTTGGTTCGACGTTCGTCGCCATACTTGGACACGATTTCGTCAAGCTCGTCGCCCACGATCTTACGTTGACGCTCCGGCTTGGCGAGAATGTCGTTGTAGTCGGCGATACGACGCATCAGCTCGTTATGTTCGTCGAGAATCTTCTGGCGTTCCAATGCGGCCAGTCGGCGCAGCTGCATGGCCAGAATGGCGTCGGCCTGCACTTCGTCCACGTCCAGCAGGTCCATAAGGCCCGTACGTGCGACTTCCGCAGATTCGGACGCACGAATAAGCGCGATGACCTCGTCGATCATGTCAAGAGCCTTCAGGTAGCCCTGCAGAATGTGGTCGCGCTCTTCCGCCTCACGCTTGAGGTAGGCGGTACGGCGTGCGATGACTTCCAGCTGGTGGCCCACCCAATGGCGGATGAACGCGTCCAGAGACAGCGTACGTGGCACTCCATCGACCAGTGCCAGCATGTTGGCACCGAAGGTCTGCTGCAGCTGGGAATGCTTGTACAGGTTGTTGAGCACAACCTTCGGCACGGCGTCGCGCTTGAGCACGAGCACGAGACGCTGTCCGGTACGGCCGGAGGTTTCGTCACGCATGTCGGCGATGCCCTGAATCTTGCCGTCACGCACCGCTTCGCGGATGGAAACGACCAGTCGGTCCGGGTTCACCTGATACGGCAGTTCGGTGATCACGAGGCACATACGGCCCTTGATCTCTTCGGTGTTCACAACCGCGCGCATGGTGATCAAACCACGGCCGGTACGGTAGGCCTGTTCAATGCCCTTATGTCCGAGAATCGTTGCGCCAGTAGGGAAGTCCGGCCCCTTGATGATGCGGATCAGGTTTTCGAGCAGCTCTTCGCGGCTTGCGTCCGGGTGGTCAAGCGCCCAATGCACGCCTTCGGCCACTTCACGCATGTTGTGCGGAGGAATGTTGGTGGCCATACCCACGGCGATACCAGACGAACCATTGCACAACAGGTTCGGGAATCGTGCCGGAAGCACGGTCGGCTCCTGCGTCTTGCCATCGTAGTTCGGCAGGAAATCGACGGTGTCTTTGTCGATGTCGCGCACCATTTCCATGGCGAGCGGAGCCATACGGCATTCGGTGTAACGCATTGCTGCGGCCGGATCGTCACCGGGGGAGCCGAAGTTGCCTTGGCCGTCGACCAGCGTGTAACGCATCGACCACGACTGTGCCATACGCACCAACGTGTCGTAGATCGCGGAATCGCCGTGCGGATGGTATTTACCCATGACCTCGCCGACCACGCGGGCGCACTTGGAGTAACCACGGTCGGGGCGGTAGCCGCCGTCGTACATCGCGTAGATCACACGGCGATGCACCGGCTTCATGCCGTCGCGTACGTCCGGGAGCGCACGGTCCACGATCACGGACATGGCGTATGCCAGGTAGGAATCGCGCATTTCCTGCTGCAGATCCTTCTTCTGGATGCGTTCGCCCACCATCAGGCCGTAATCGGTGTTGTCGGCCTCCTGCGGGCTCAACGGCTCCATGGAGCCATCAGGCACGAACTGGCCGTCTTCGTTGCTGTTGTTTTCGTCTGCCAACTTCTAAGTCCTTCTAAATCCTTATGAAACCTTGCCTGAAGTCCTTGAAATCCCTACGCGTCGATCCAGCTGACGTTGCGTGCGTTGCGCTGGATGAACAGACGGCGAGGTTCGACTTCGTCGCCCATGAGCATGGAGAAGGTTTCGTCGGCTGCAGCCGCGTCTTCGATTTGCACCTGCTTCAGAATGCGGTGGTCAGGATCCATGGTGGTTTCCCACAGTTCCTGGTAGCTCATTTCACCCAGACCCTTGTAACGCTGGATGCCTTCGCCCTTCGGCAACTGACGGCCGGCGGCCTTGCCTTCGGCGAGCACGCGGTCGCGTTCGGCGTCGGTGTACACGAAGTCGTGCGCGCCTTTGGTCCACTTGAGTCGGTACAGCGGCGGCATGGCCACATACACGTAACCAGCGGTAATCATCGGGCGCATGTAGCGGAAGAACAGCGTCAGGTTCAGGGTTGCGATATGCGCGCCGTCCACATCAGCATCGGCCATGATGATGACCTTGTGATAGCGGACTTTGTTCAGGTCGAAATCCTCGCCGTAACCGCCACCGACCGCGGTGATCAGCGATTCGATGGTTTCGGACTTCATCATGCGGTCAAGGCTTGCACGCTCGGTGTTGAGGATTTTGCCTCGCAGCGGCAGAATGGCCTGCGTGATCGGGTTGCGTCCCTGAATTGCGGAGCCGCCTGCGGAGTCACCCTCCACGATGAACAGTTCGCATTCTTCAGGATTGTTGGACTGGCAATCCTTCAGTTTGTCTGGCATGCCCGCGGATTCGAAGATTGACTTGCGTCGGGTATTCTCACGTGCCTTCTTGGCCGCAAGACGCGCACGGGAGGCTTCAATGGCCTTCTGGATGATGTTCTTGGCTTCGCTAGGATGCGAATCGAACCAGTCGCCGAGCTTGTCGGTCATCACGCGCTGCACGAAGGTTTTCGCTTCGGAATTGCCGAGCTTGGTCTTGGTCTGGCCTTCGAACTGCGGGGTGGTGAGCTTCACCGACACCACTGCGGTCAGGCCTTCGCGCACGTCGTCGCCGGAGAGGTTCTCATCCTTGTCTTTGAGGATGTTCTTCTCACGTGCGTAACGATTGACGAGTGAAGTCAGAGCCGCACGGAAGCCTTCTTCGTGGGTGCCGCCTTCGGTGGTGGAGATGGTGTTGGCGAAGGTGTGCACCGCTTCGGAGTATGCGGTGGTCCACTGCATGGCGATTTCCGCGGAAATGCCGATTTTCAGATCTTCCGCTTCGAAATCGATGACATCCGGTTCAATCGGGGTTGCCTTGCGGGACTTCACCAAGTAATCGACGTAATCCTTGATGCCGTCGTTGTACTGGTAGGTGACTGTCTGATGCTTCGGTTCGGCATTGTCGTCACCGTCGCCTGCGACTTCGTCTCCTGCTTGGTCCGGTTCACGCAGATCGGTTAGGGACAGCTTCAGTCCCTTGTTGAGGAATGCCATCTGCTGGAAGCGGTTACGCAGAATCTCGAAATCGTAGGTGGTGGTTTCGAAGATCGCGCCGTCGGCCCAGAAGGTCACGGAAGTGCCGGTGGATTCGTCTTCGCCCATCGGTTCGCCCTTGAGCAGACGCGAGGTCGGCTTCTGGTTGATGTAGGTCTGGGTCCAGTGGAAGCCCTGACGGCGCACTTCGATGTCGACGCGGGTCGACAACGCGTTCACCACGGAAATACCCACGCCGTGCAGACCGCCGGAGACCGCGTAGCCGCCGCCACCGAACTTGCCGCCTGCGTGCAGCTTGGTCATCACGGTTTCCACACCGGAAACGCCTTCGCCCGGCACTTCGTCGACCGGAATGCCTCGGCCATCATCGACCACGCGCACTCCGCCGTCCGGCAGAATCGTCACTTCGATATGCGAGGCATAGCCCGCCAGCGCTTCGTCGACGGAGTTGTCGACGATCTCATACACCAGATGGTGCAGGCCACGGGGGCCGGTGGAGCCGATGTACATGCCTGGGCGGATTCGCACCGCTTCGAGGCCTTCCAACACTCTCAGATCGGACGCGTCGTAATGCTCCGGAGCCAAGGTGTCATCGAGCTGCGCATCTTCGAGCTGATCGTTTTGGATCTGATCTTCCTGCGTGTTTTCAGCTGATTCGTTCAGCGAATCCGCATCAAGGTCTGCCACAGAGATTCCTTCCTGCATTTTTCCCGCCAATGAGGGTCATTCACGCAGGTGATACCACCTAGAACGCAAATAAAGGCCCCTTCTAGGCGTTTACATACACTACTTGATATTCTACTCATGCAGGGGGACAGCGCGCCAGAGGCATTTATCCTTGAAATTCAGCCGTTTACCCCTGTTTTTCGCGTTCGGAAAAGTATCTGCCAGCCCTCGCAAAGGTCATCTCCGGGGACATATTCGACGTACGTCCGATCGCAGACCAACTATCACACCAATATCGCATGATATTTTGCTAATACCGGGTCCTTCTGGTCATTCGCCCTCGGCTGAATCCCTGTTGCTGGGGGCCAGTGACGCGCACTTCGTTGATGGTCAGCCCCTCGAGTCTCCTGCGAATGGTGTCGGTCAGCAGCGGAATCATGTACGTCAAGGTGGTGGTCCATGCGGGGCTGTCGCATCGGATCGTCAAAATGCCGTCACGCAGGTCGACGGGGTAGGAGTGGCGCGCGTTTTCGTCACCGACCACCTGGTTCCAATGATTCTGCATTTGCGCGATTTTCAAATGCGGCGTCCACAAACCTTGCGTTGCGATCACGTTGAATATATTGCCGACCGTCTGCGGGTCGCGTCCGGGTTTGCCAAAATTCTCCCATGCCTGCCGCGCACATTCCTCACGTTCCTTGTAGCGCCCGGCGCGTTTGCTGATGCGTTCGAACACTTCGGCGGGCAACTTGCGTTGGTCGAGATGCAATGTTTCGCAGATTGGAGGATTAGGCATCAGCGGTCAGTCTCCCTTCCTGCCGCAAGCTGCGCCATCATCGCCGCCAAATCGTCATCGCCGCCATCTTGCGATTGTCGACGCAACGCGGCCACGTCAATCACATGCGCGTGCACGGCGTTCGTTTGTGGAATGTCGCTTGCCGCGGCGACGGTGATCAGCACTTGATCCTGCCGCATCGCAAAATCGAGGATCTGCCCACGACGGGATTCGTCAAGCTGTGCGAACACATCATCGAGAATCACGATCGGCTTGCTTTCGAATTGCGCGGAAACCGCTTCATATAGCGCCATTTTCAGCGCCAAAGCCATGGTCCACATCTCGCCGTTGGACGCGAATTCACGAGCGGGCATGTCGTTGAGCAGCAAGGGCAGATCGTCGCGATGCGGGCCGATCAGATTCTGCCCGCGCGCCACTTCGCCTGGGTAGATGCGCTGGAAATGACGGCTGATTTCCGCGCTCGGATCGTCGAACAGCATCACTTCGTCGAAGGACGGCTCATATGAGAGCGCCGCCCGCTCGTCGTCTCCTGCCAAAGACGCGTAGATTCGCGCGAAAGGCTCCCCCAGACGTTCGATGACATCGTTGCGTTCCCGTGTCAGTCTCATGCCGAGATCGATGAATTGTCCCGTCCAGATTTCCAGTCCGCTTAAAACCGTCTGCTGGCTGTATTGCGGGTCGAGATTCGTGCCGTCGCCGAGTTGTTTGAGCAGTGCCGTACGTTGTTTCGCCACATGCGTGAATTGTTGCAGCAGCTGCGCGTAGTGGGGGAGTAGCAGGGAAGCGGCCTGGTTGATGAAGTTACGTCGGGTTGCTGGATCGCCTGCCACCAAACGCTGATCTTCGGGGGTGAAGGAGACGGAGGGCGTACGTCCGATGAGATCGCGCATGTATTGCGATTTTCCGCCATCGATTCGCGCCCGATTCGCGCCTCGTGCCACAATGGTCGCTTCGTAGGTGTGTTGCGTTTCATCGTCTTCCACATTGGCTCGGATGGTAGCCGAAGTGCACCCTTTTTCGATTAGTGGCAATGATGATGACGTGCGATGGCTTGATCCCGTGGAAAGCACTTCGACGGCTTCCACAATATTGGTTTTGCCGAGTCCGTTGGCTCCTTGCAGAATGTTGATTCCCGGTTCGAAGTCGAGCACGCAATGTTCCCAGGAACGGTAATGGTCGAGTGCTAGGCGGGAAATATACATTCACAATCCTTGAGAATCAAGCAAATTTCTTACGTGGATAATCGCAATTATTAACGAATATGATTGTTTATGAATATTCATGCAAACGGGCTGAACCGGCAGTAATAGCCATGTTCAGCCCTATTTTTGCGATGTGTCCACGTTTTGTGTGGATCGGCTTATGTTCAGCTGTTGAAACGCATGGGCACAAGCAGGTAGCGATAGTCCATGGATTCCTCGGAATCCGACTCCTGCTGGCCGTTGAATTCCACAGGCTTGACAGCGGTGGTCATCTTCATGCGCACGAACGGTTCCGCGATGGCGCTCAGGCCTTCGATCAGGTAGGTCGGGTTGAAGGCCACGGTGATGTCTTCTCCATCCATGTCGATGTCGAGGATTTCCTTGGCTTGGGCTTCGTCCGCGGTTCCTGCGGTCAGCGTGAGCTCCTGGCTGGTGAAGGCCATGCGGATCGGCGCGTTGCGCTCGGCGACAAGGGAGACGCGCTTGATGGCGCTGATGAGATCCTGCTTGTTGATGACCGCGTGAATCGGGTATTCGTCGGCATATAGGCGGTCGACCGCGGGGAATTCGCCGTCGATCAGCTGCGAGGTGGACACGCGTCCGGCGTTCTCGAAGCCCAGCAGCGATGGATTCTCCGTGTCGAAGTCCACAACGATGTTCTGATGCTCATCCAAAGAGCGTGCCACGTCGCGCAGCAGTGCGCCGCGAACGAGCGCGGTGGCGTTGGTGTCCGGGTTTTCCGGCGTCCACGTGAAGCTCGAACGAGACAGACGGAAACGGTCGGTGGAGCTCATGATCACCTTGTCGCCTTGGAACTGCACGCGGATGCCGGTGAGTACGGGGCGATTCTCCTCACGGGAAACGGCAACGGATGCCTGGGTGACGGCTTGGGTGAAGGTTTGCGCGTCTACTTGGCCCAGTTTGGACGGAATTACCGGAAGATCCGGATATTCGGCGTCTGGCATGAGCTGCATGGTGAATGTGGACTTGCCGGAGGTGATGGTCATGGTCGATCCATCGGTGGAAAGATAGGTTTTCGCAGCAGGAAGCGACTTGGTGATATCCGCCAGCAGCTTACCGAGCACTAAGACGGATCCGGCTTCATCGACGCCTGCTTCAATGTGATGACGGGCGGAAATGGCGTAATTGAAGGCGGAAAGTTGGAGAGTGCCGTCGATGGCCTCCAAACGGACGCCTGCCAAAATGGGAGATGCAGGGCGAGCGTCGATCACGCGGGTGGTCCAGGCTACTGCGTCTGCCAGCGCTTGGGAATTGACTTCAACTTTCATGGCTAATTTCCTCGTTTCGTTCGGTCCATAAGTCATTCTAGCGAGCTGCCAGCGTTTTGACGAAGCGTGGGGAATTCCCCACTTATGATGACGATGATGATTTTCTTATAACAACCTACATTCGTCATAATAAGGCCTGTGGATAATGTGGGTAAGTGCACAGACCCCATGTTTTTCAAGGGCTCAGTTCACCTCACTACCTGTGGATAACTTTTGAACGGAGTGTGGACAAGCTACCGGGTTATCCACAGCCTCAGAGATGCAAAAAAGTTATCCACAAAAGCCTGTGTATAGTCCACAAGTCATCCACCGCCGATTTTCGCGTTTCCAACGGCTTTTCCACCGAGGAATCCTTGATTTGTGCATAACTATGTGGATAACTTCGATAAAAATATTCCACAACCCGGCGTGTCAGAATGGTCGGTAAATCAGTAGGTAAAGTATTTACCAATACTCATACTTGGCTTTTGAAAATCGCCTGAGAAAGGCAGAAAACACCAAAACCGTTTTTTTGAGGCGTGCGAAAACACATGCAAACGCGCAAAGTCGCGCAAAAAACGTTATTTTTCGCCGGAACGCTGTTTGAGTTGCAGCGTCAGCTCCGTCACATAGTTGTAGATTTCCTGCTTTTCCTGCATTTCATCGCTGATACGGGTGTAGGCGTGCATTACTGTGGTGTGGTCTTTGCCGCCAAACACCTGGCCGATGTCGTTCAGGCTCATGCTGGTGAGCTCACGCACCAAATACATGGCAATCTGGCGGGCCAGCGCGATTTTCTTCGTGCGAGAACGGCCGACGATGTCGTCGAACGTGATGTAGAAGTATTTCGCCACCTGAGTGATGATGTCGGTGGGCTTGATCTCCACATCGGTCGCGAAGAAGTCTTGCAGCGTATGCTCCGCCAGCGCGCGAGTCACCGGCTGTCCGCTCAGGGAAGCCATGGCAGTCACGCGGTTCAGTGCGCCTTCCAGCTCGCGGATGTTCTCGGTGAAACGTTCCGCAATAAGGTTGAGCACGTCGTCTTGAACGTTGGATTCATGGGCGATCATGCGCAGAATGGCGATTCGCGTCTCCAGATCCGGCGGCTTGACGTCAACGGTCAGGCCGGATTCGAAGCGGGAGATTAGGCGTTCGTTGAAGCCCTGCAGATCCTTCGGAGGTACATCGGATGCGATCACGATGCGCTTGTTCGCCTGGTGCAGGGTATTGAACGTGTGGAAGAACTGTTCGAGCGTCGCGTCCTTGCCACTGAGGAACTGAATATCGTCGATCAGCAGCACGTCGACTTCACGGTAGCGACGGTTGAATTCCTTGATTTGGCCGGAATTCTGGTTGGTATCGCCCAATGCCTCGATGAATTCGTTGGTGAATTCCTCGCTGGTCACGTAACGGACCTTCAGCGAGGGATCCTTGACCAGAGCATAGTTACCGATGGCGTTCAGCAAGTGGGTTTTGCCCAAGCCGGAGCCGCCGTAGATACACAGCGGGTTGAAATCATGGCCGGAACCTTCCGCGACGGCTAATGCGACAGTGCGCGCGAAACGGTTGGAATCGCCAGGGACGAAGGTGTCGAAGGTGGCGTTCTTGTTCAGATGGGTCTTAGGGTCCAGCAAAGGCCTGTTCTGGCCTCGTTGGAATGTGTTGGGGCGTTCCGGAGGCATGGCGACCGGAATGGGAAGCTGGCCCTGCGTGGTTTCCTCAACATGTGGCGCAGGGGTGAAATGGGGGTATTCTTCAACGGGCGGCTGTGCCGGTTCTTTCTTTTCCGCAATCTTGAATGCGGGGAAAATGTCCTGTTCCGCAGACTCCCGCAAGGCTTCCAGCAGAGGCTGGTTCAATTCGTTCTGCAGTGTCTGCTGCGCGGCCGCGCTGGGCACGCACAACACGATGGTGGGACCCCACATGCCTTCCGGAAAAACATTTTCCAGCCAGCTTTTGTCACGTACGGAAAGTGCGGGATTCTGGTGCAGCAACGCCAGCGCGTCGGACCATACCCCGCGAGCCTGATCGAGAGGATCGGTTGTCGTATCGGCCACGGATTCCCCTTTCTCGACAGACTTCTACTAGTAGTGCAACTGTTTATTTGTACTCTCTTTTCCCTGAGTTATCCACCGGTAAGCGTGTTGAAATGATTGAATTGTGAATGACAGTAATGTAGTTTGTGGATAACTTTTGTGGGGAGTTTGGCGATATACCAACGTTTTTTGTGGATTGTTTTGTGGGGAGAGTCCCCACAAAATGTGAAGGAATTAGTGGAGTCAATTACTCTGTTCAGGGGTCAGAGTAACTTGGTAGAGCTTGACTCATGAGGAGCCGTGCCTTGGCATGGCTAAAAAACACCGGGAGCATTAATTATGAAGAGGACATTCCAGCCGAACAACCGCCGTCGTCACATGAAGCACGGTTTCCGTCAGCGTATGCGCACCCGCGCAGGCCGCGCTCTGATCAACCGTCGCCGCGCCAAGGGCCGCAAGTCCCTCGCTGCCTGATTTAACGGCATAGAGCGGTGGAACGGCTGAAAAGCCATCGCGATTTTGTTGCGGTGCTCAAACGCCGTCGTAGGGTATCGCGAGAAGACATCGTCGTGCATTATCTGATGCACGACGATGTTGTTACGGACGGTACCGCGGCGGTGTATGGTCGTCGTGTTGGCTTGGCTGTTTCCAAAGCCGTTGGCAACGCGGTCACGCGTAATACCGTGAAAAGGCGTTTTCGCGTGCTTGCGCGGAAATACGAATCTCTTTTGCCTGAATCATGCGATATCGTGTTACGTGCCAAGCCAAGTGCCGCGCGTGCTGATTTTTTGTCGCTTGAACAGCAGATGGCATCGTGTTTTGAAGCGGTGAAACGTAAAACCGCTATTCAGCAATGAGCTCCGCGCATCGTCGCAATTCGATGGTGCGGCTCATCCGCTGGTATCAAAAGCATATTTCCGCCCATACCGCACCCCGATGCCGGTATTATCCGAGCTGTTCCAATTATGCGATTCAGGCGATTGAACGATTTGGCCGCCTTAAGGGTGGCCTTCTTGCGTTATTGCGCCTCCTCCGCTGCAATCAGTGGAACCGTGGGGGAATTGACGACGTTCCGCAGCTTTATTCCTTGTTTTACAGATGTTCGTGGTCGAAGGCACACGAGGAACCTCGGCTCACGCCTCTGAACGTAGAAAAACCTATAGGCGATAAGGAGACTGGCCTGTAATGAATCAAAATCAATTCCTCCTCGACAGCGGTTTCTGGGGCTGGCTGTATAAGCTCCTGTATCCCGTCGAGTGGCTCATGACGCAGATCATGGCCGTATTCCATAAGTTCCTGGTGATGCTGGGCATGAACGAGATCGGTTTCTCGTGGGTCATGTCCATCGTATTCCTAGTACTTGTGGTCCAGGCATGCGTTTTTCCGTTGTTCTACAAGTCCATGAAAGGCATGCGCAAGATGCAGGCCCAGATGGCCGTCCTGCAGCCAAAGATGCAGCGTATCCAGAACAAATACAAGGGCAAGAACGATCCCGCCAGCAAGGAAGCCATGCAGCGCGAGATGATGAAGCTCTACCAGGACAATGATGCGAACCCGATGGGTGGCTGCACTTCCATGCTCCCTATGTTCGTGCAGGGTCCCGTGTTCATGTGCATGTTCTATACGCTGTCAGCCATTCCGTACATCGCACGCGGCAAATTTAGGGACGGACAGGGTCTTGGCGCTTTCGACATCGCCACAGCCAAGCAGTTCACGTCCACCACAGTGTTCGGCGTGAACGTGGCTGATAACTTCACGACCGCTGCCGTGCATGGCAAAGTAGTTATCGCCATCTTCGTTGCATTGATGTGCTTCTGCTTGTGGTTCATGCAGTACAACAGCATGAAGCGTAACATGGCTCAGTCTGCGGCAAACAAGCAGACCGAAATGATGCAGAAGATGATGTTGTGGATGTTCCCGATCATGTACATTTTCTCCGGTATTGCCATGCCATTCGCTGTGCTGGTGTACTGGCTCACCAACAACATCTGCAATCTGTTGCGTTCCATCTGGCAGATCCACGTCTTCCCGACTCCGGGATCTCCGGCCGCCGAAGCGAAGGAAAAGCGTGATCATGTTCATGAGAACGCCCGCCGAGCCAAGGCCGGTCTGCCATCCCTCGAGGAAGAGGCGCTGCAGAAGGCTAAGGAAGCCGCCGAAGCGAAGGAAAAGCACGGCTACCAGCGTCAGCAGCCGAGCCGTAAAAAGAAAAAGAAGTGAGTAAGAGTGTGTCCCGTGTTTCACATGAAACGCGGGACACACCACTTTTATCAGCGTTTATTGTCGACGTGGTAAACAGTAAATTAGACTTTACATAACAAGACTTTAGTAATAGAAACCCCGCTCAAAGGAGTACAACCACCATGGCGCAAGATGAGGAAAAAACCATCGATCAGCTCAACGAGGAAGCTGATATCGCTGCCGACTATCTTGAAGGACTGCTCGATATCGTCGATTACGAGGGTGATATCGAAATGGGCGTGCGCAACAATCGCCCTACCGTGCAAATTGTCGCCGATGATGATACGGATATCAAGCATCTTATCGGACGCAACGGCGAGGTTGTTGACGCATTGCAGCAGCTGACGCGACTTGCCGTGCAGCAGAAGACCGGCGAACGTTCCCATCTTATTGTGGACGTCGACGGCTATCTAAAGCGCAAGCGTCAGCGTCTGCACGACATCGCGCTGGATGCCATCGACGAGGTACGCGAGACCGGAGAGCCGGTCGACCTGAAGCCGATGAATTCCTTCGAGCGTAAGATCGTGCATGACGTGGTGCGTGAGGAAGGTATGAAGTCCCGTTCCCACGGCGAGGAGCCACATCGTTACGTTACGGTGTATTTTAAGGCTTCTGTCGCCGAGGAAACCGAAGACGAGGATGAGGCCTGATTTCGGCTCGTTTCACGTGAAACATGGCGTCACCATCACGGTGGCGCTTTTTTATTGCGATTGATGAATGACTGCACGCAGGCCATGCGATATTGCCGGCATTGGTCGGGGAGTAATGGCTGGAATACCGGCAATAAGGAAGAGCAGGATATAGGATGGTGCCCATGAGTGATGTGACAGACGAACTTGATGATTCGCCGATTCTTGAGGAAGTGCTGGGGGATGCGTTGGGCAAGCTGCGTGTTTTTCATGCGAAACTTGTCGAAGAAGGCGAACCCCGTGGCCTGATCGGACCACGAGACGTTGCGATTATTTGGGAACGCCATATTCTGAATTCGGCTGCCATTGTGCCTTTCGTGAGGGAATCCACGGCCAAGAAGCAGTTCAAAACGGTTGCCGATATTGGCAGCGGCGGCGGTTTCCCCGGTATCGTTGCGGCCGCATGCCTGCCGGATCACCAGTTCACTCTTGTGGAGCCTATGGAACGGCGTATCGAATGGCTGGACGAGTGCGTGGAGGACATGGAGCTGGAGAACGTTACGGTGGTGCGTGCCAGGGCTAATGAGATGATCGAGGCCATTGCGGGTGCGTCTGGCGTTCAGGGCGGCAACCGTGGTAATGGCAACGCCAGGAACGGCAAAGGCGGCAGGAACGGCAGGGGAGCGGTTGCCCGCGGTCCTGTGCTGGATTTGGATGGCAAGCCCATTCAGGCAAGGCACCCGTTCGCCGTGGTGACCTGTCGTGCCGTTGCACCGATGACCAAGCTATCCGGGTGGACGTTGCCGTTGCTTGAACGCGGTGGACGTCTGGTCGCATTGAAGGGAAGGTCCGCTCAGGAGGAGATCGAAAAAGCCTCCAAGGAGATCGCCAAGTGCGGCGGCGTTCGTCCGCGAGTGGTGGATGCCGAGGTCGGGCCGGGGCTTGAATCGACCCATGTGCTCATGGTGGATAAAAAGTAAGTTATCCACCATTTTGGCAAGTTGTCCACATTATCCACAACTGGAGACTCGTTGAAATAAAGCGCAAAAAAATGTTGGAATAGCAACAAGATGTCTGTGGATAACTTTTTGCAAGCAATGTAAGTTATCCACAGACTATCCACAGTTATCCACATTTGCGCACAATGGGTGGACGGGTCGGTTCTGTCCACCCAAATGATGAAACTTGAGTGTTAAGCATATCGTAAGGAAGGCTGACGTATGACTGGACCTGAAGGACCAGATAACCTGACATCGATGGAATCGGCGACGGAAACCATCAAACGAATTTTCGGAGGGTCGAATTCTCCTCTTGGTTCGCAGATCGCCGACGAATCGTCTCGCTATCGCGCCTTGCAGAAGGCCGTTTGCCCAAAGCCGGAGCAGACGCGCCTGATCGCGGTCGCCAATCAGAAGGGTGGCGTTGGCAAAACCACGTCTGCGGTGAATCTTTCCGCCGCGTTGGCCCAGTTCGGTTCCAAAGTGCTGCTGATCGATATGGATCCGCAGGGCAATGCGTCGACCGCGTTGGGTGCTCCGCATGCGTCGGGAGAGCCGTCGGTATACGACGTGATTGAAGGCAGGAAAACCATTGCCGAAGTCAAGCGCACCTGCCCTGACTTCGATCTGCTTGACGTGGTGCCAGCCTCCATCGATCTGAGCGGTGCCGAGTTGGAAGTCGCCGACATGGAAAATCGCAATGTTCTACTGAAAACCGCGGTCGATGAGTTTCTTGAGAACAGCGAGGAACACTACGATTACGTGATTATCGATTGCCCTCCGAGCCTTGGTCTGCTGGTAATTAATGCCATGTGCGCGGTGCATGAGATGCTGATTCCGATCCAAGCTGAATATTATGCGTTGGAGGGTCTTGGTCAGCTTATCAATACCATCGGGCTGGTGCAGGAACATTTCAATCCGTCATTGCTTGTTTCTACCATGCTGATCACCATGTTCGATAAGCGAACCCTGCTCAGCCGTGAAGTGCATGACGAGGTCAAAAGCCACTATCCGACCATCGTGTTGGACACCACGATTCCACGAACGGTGAAAATCTCGGAAGCGCCGAGCTTTAATCAAAGCGTTATCGCCTATGACCCCAAGGGCATGGGTGCAATCTCCTACTGTGAGGCCGCGTTGGAACTCGCACGTCGCTCGCAGACGGTGTTGCAGGCTATTGATGCAAGAAGGAATGAGAACTGATCATGGCTACGAAATCACGTTTGGGCATGGGTCTCGGCGCGCTGTTTCCGTCTCTTCCAGGAGAGTCGGCAAAGTCGGAAGCTGCCGCTGAGCCGGCTGCGCCTGCTGTAGGGGTGAAGGCCGATAACAAGCCGTCCGCGAAAACTTCCGGAAGCATGGCTGGCAGTGCTGCCGTGCCGTCTGTGAGAAAGAACACAGGCGCTAAAAGCTCCATGGCGACAGCCCAGGCTTCCGTTGATGCCGTCCACGACATGAAGAAGAACGTTTCACACGAAACCAAGAAAGGAAGCGTTCATCGTGCCAGCATGCCTTCCATCACGCTGAACGAAGCGGCTCATCCAGCCGACATGTTCTTCGGCGCCACCAGTCCTGTCGATCCTTCTGCCGACGCGAAGCAGGGGAGTGTTTCACGTGAAACCGCTGCGGTAAAAAAGAACGAAGATGCAAAGAACAACGAACCGGAACTGCTGCCGGTGCAGGGTGGTTACTTGGTTGAATTGCGTCTGAGTGATGTCGGACCCAACCTGCATCAGCCACGCACTATTTTCGACGAGGATGATCTTCGTGAGCTTGCCGATTCCATCAAGGAAGTCGGCGTGCTGCAGCCCATCGTGGTACGGAAACGCCCACTTGTGCAGATCGAGGCCGCGCGCAAGGAGAACGCCGCCAGCAATGACGAGTCGCATAATATGTTCGACGGTCGCATGGATAGCATGTATGAGCTCATCATGGGTGAGCGTCGCTGGCGTGCTTCACAGATCGCAGGTCTGAAAACGATTCCTGCGATCGTCAAAACCACGGCCGACGACGACATGTTACGTGACGCTCTGCTGGAGAATCTGCATCGCGTTGCGTTAAACCCGCTGGAAGAAGCGGCCGCCTATCAGCAGATGATCGACGATTTCGGTCTGACACAGGCGCAATTGTCGAAATCCGTCTCGAAATCACGACCGCAGATCGCAAATACCTTGCGATTGCTGAATCTGCCTGCAACCGTGCAAAAGAAGGTCGCCTCCGGACTCTTATCGGCCGGTCACGCGCGTGCGCTGCTGGGATTGCCGGCTGAAGCTGATATGGAACAGCTTGCGACGCGCATTATTGCCGAAGGGCTGTCTGTTCGCAGCACCGAGGAAATCGTGTCGATGAAGGCCGCCGAATCGGATCAGCCGAAGAAAGCGAAGACCAACAAGCTGAATCCGTGGGCTGGAACGCCAATGCAGCTCGGACTTGAAAAGAAGTTCGGCACGAAGGTTTCCATCAAAGGGTCCAAGGAACATGGCCGCATCGAAATCGTCTTCAAATCCGAAGATGACATGAAGCGCATTATCGACATGCTCATTCCCTCTGCTGAAGAATAGTATTTCTCGAGTTTCTCTGTCGGATCAGTGTGATGTTCGCAGAAGGGCGGCATATTCTATTCACGGCACACTCAAAGCCATTTGGCCAAGCTTACAGTCGTGAACAGAATATGCCGCCCTTCCGCTTATTTTTAGCGTTTTTGTGATTCCTTGTTTGGTGGTATTTGACGGCATCTTTCTATAGGAATTAGTTGATTCGTCGGTACATACGATTTCTGCTTTTCGTTTTACCGATGGCTTCAACTTTATTTTCTTGTATTAACTTTCTTAGATTACGGCGAATTGTTTCAACTGATTTTCCAGTAATATCAGCAAGCTCCCTTGCGGTAATATCTTTATTCTTTGGAATAAAAGTGAGAATATCAACCTTATTTTTCATAGTATTCGACAACATGTTTGTTGTATCGTTTTTATGAGTTGGTTCAGTATTTTTAATTTCAGAGATAATCTCATCAGCTTTGTTGGATAGATTGACGCTGGAACGCCACAACACCACAGTGAAGGAGTCCTGAGTCGCGCGGAATTCCGGTGCGCGCAGATCGCGGTTCTGCATTTCGTTCATCATGAGGATGATTCCTCCGCCCTGACCCTCGGCGGTGATAAGATTGCTTCCGATCACAGGGGTGGTTTGTACGAGCTGCATGAGGGCGTTATTGCGGCATCGAGATTGTCCATCTGCGAGATTATCAATGGTTTTGCCTCCCCATAGGCCACCTGGATTCGATATTTCGATCCTGTCTGCGTAAACGTCGACAGTGACCGGCTGGCCTTGAAAATACGGATGATATTCCCTATGCACTACTGCGTTGGCGATGGCTTCACGCAGAACTTCGGAAGGAATTTCCAATTCATCTTTTCTTCCGATGCCTTCGATGAACGAATAAGATCGTAAATTTCGAGATGTAGCATTTACCGCATCGTTGATCATTTCTGATGCAGATCCCTCGCATTCTACGCGGTCGAGGAACCTTAGTGCACCTGGCTGCGATTTTTCAATGCCTGGATGTACAGCAACGTCGATAAAGAGACGTGGGAAGAATTGTTGAGGATAGTTACCGGCTGCAATTAATCCCGCCATCCGTATGCGACCTTGTCGATCCGCAATGTTTAATCGCGCTAGTTTTTCTTCTTTTGTTTCTGCTCCACGCAAGGCTTTAGTGCCTTGTTTTCTTACAAAAATAGTATCGACAACAGAAGAGTTAAGGTCTTCAATAGAGGCATTAGGAATAATTTCAAGATCAGAACTACTTGGATGTAGTATATTTTGAATTTCATATAATTCTGCTGATGATAGGAGAACATCTTTATCATCAATTCGTTTGAAACTACCGCTTTTAATTCCTTTGGCGGTAATATAGCATGGCTTGAAATCTATATCGTTTTCATATATACGAATAACGAGAATCTGACCGCCGTCAACGGTTTCACGTGAAACATCATATTTTGGAGGATTTGAGAGTCTGATTCCATCCCTACCGCCATCTCCCATACCTTCGATAAGTTGGTCCCGCACTCTGTCGAGGTGAAAATCCTGAACGCAAGTGAATCCATTGTGTTCATCCAAACCAAGGAGCAGAGTGCCACCATGTGTATTTGCGAAGGCGCTGATGCTTTCCCACACGTCTTTGCTGAGGGATCGCTGACAGCTTTTTGCTTCGTAATCGCCGTCGTCATTATGCTGTTTGCGCAATCGTGCTATCGCGTTTTGGATTGGTTCTTGGAGAATGGACATAGCTTCCTCCATGTCACAGTCATTCACACGGTCATTTTGATTTTATCACAGTCATGACTGTGATGTGACTGTGTGAGTGACTGTGATGACTGCGATGTCCACGGAAGGGCGGCGTACTTTACGCTCGACACGCGTAAGATACCGCTGTGCGGTCTTCGTGGCAAGCCGTTCACTTTGCTTGAGTAAAGCCCATCGGGCTTTTCCTCTTTATTGCTCAGTGATCAAAGCCTACGGTCAAGCATAGAATATGCTGCCCTTCCGTTCGTTTTTCAAGTTTTTTGTAGGGTGTGACTTTGTATCACGGTCATATGACGGTCATTCACACGGTCATGACTGTGATGTGACTGTGTGAATGGCTGTGTGAATGGCTGTGTGAATGACCATCATGTGAGTGTTACTGCTGGAGGTAGGCTTGGGTGTCAAGGGCGGCCCGGCAGCCCATGCCGGCGGCGCTGATCGCCTGACGGTAAATACTGTCAACACAGTCGCCTGCTGCAAAAATGCCGGCAGTGCTGGTGCGTGTGCTGGCGCCGTCTACCTGAATATATCCAGCCGCATCTCGCTGCACAATGCCGTCAATAAAAGCTGTGGCCGGGGAGTGGCCAATCGCTACGAAAATACCGTTTGCGGCAATCGTGCTAATCTCTCCGGTGATAACGTTGCGAATGTTCACGGATTGGGCTCCGTTGTCGTCACCCAAGATTTCCTCCACCACGGAATCCGTGACGATGGTGATTTTCGGATTCTGTTGAGCGCGTTCCACGAGAATCTGCGATGCGCGGAATTCGGAACGACGATGAATCAACGTCACCGACGATCCAAATCGGGAAAGAAAATCAGCCTCAGTGAATGCGCTATCGCCACCGCCGACCACAATAATCGGCTTATCACGGAAGAAGAAGCCGTCGCAAGTCGCGCAATATGACACTCCCTTGCCGGAATATTCCACCTCTCCAGGGATGCTGAGCTTGCGGTATTCCGATCCGGTTGCGATGATCAAAGCACGGGTTTCAAAAACGTCCCCCTGATCGATGCGCACGGTTTTCACACCGGTGACGTCATCGTTGCTCACGGAAACAACATCATCCCAAACGATTTCTGCGCCGAACTTCTCTGCCTGGCGTTGCATATTATCCATGAGTTCCGGCCCCATAATACCATCGGGGAAGCCCGGGAAATTCTCCACTTCGGTGGTGTTGACGAGCTGCCCGCCTGGGGTCAGCGCGCCCGCAATGACCAGTGGTTTGAATCCAGCCCGACCTAAATATATGGCCGCGGTATATCCTGCAGGGCCGGATCCGACAATAATCACATCTCGCAAATCACTCATATCCCCACTGTAGCGAACCGCCGAAGCGAACAGCAGCGCATCGCACTATTTCACGTATTCTTTTTTCCTATGGCGTATTATCGAGTACTTTCCAAGCCGAATCATCTACAAAGTTTCACGTGAAACATGAGCTGTTGTGTGTGGGGCTGTGCGTGCAGTTGCTGGTGGTGGCTGGATTCCTGGCAGCGCTTGAGTGGAATATGAGAAAAAGGGCTTGTGCTCCATGTGGAACGCAAGCCCTTTGGTCGTATAAACGTGACGCCTGCCTGCGCAGGCCTTGAATCACTTATTGATGATCTTCTTGAACAGATCGGCGCTGGCCTTGGCGAGTGCGAACTGGCCGAAGCCCGGATCGATGGAAGCGAGGTTGGCGTTGACAATCTGGTTGAAAGTGTTGTTCTTCATGATGTTTCCTTTCGTTTGGCTTGGCGGCGTTCTTGTTTTCTGTTCTTTCCTCTGGCCGCTGCCGTAAGTCTTGTTTGTTTTTCTGTTATTTCAGCGCGGGTGGCGTTGCCGTTTCCCCGCGTGTGGGGTGCGGCTCCGGTTTTCTCTCCGGCTCCTGCCGCATCATGTCTCTTTGTTCTGTTGTGCCTTCATTGTAGGCAGACGCAACCGTCGATGTCATGCAATGATTGTCGATTCTTTTGTATTTTCATCGGCTAATCTTGAAATAAACGTAATGATGCTGTGATGAAAAGTCGATTGTCGATTGCAGGGTGGTGTCGCCGTCGCAAAAAGAAGCGGCGCGATCTTCAGATTTCGATCTTTTCTATGAAAGTCTCAAAAAAACGTTCTCCTGTAAGACTTTTTGCAAGGTCATCATTTTTTCTAGACATTTTCTATCTTTTCGATCTTCCTTACTTGCGGGAGTATTTGCGCTTGTTGTCGGCGAATGTCAGGTTACATTGATTGATAGCGAGTTGATTAGTGTGGCTGTTCGACGGGCTGATTGGCGTCGGGCGTAAGAAAGGAACGTGATATATGGCGACTATTCCTGAACAATACGAGAGCCAGCGCGTGGGCGTGCAGGGATATCGCGTGCTCAATCTCGATTTGGATGGCGTCTGCGCGGATTACAAGGGTGCGATCCGCGATTACCTGCAGCGGCAGGGCATTGACGTGCCGGAACGTGCGTTGCAGACCGCGCATTACAATCTCATTCGCGAGGATGGATGGCCGTTCGACACGCTCGATGATTACATCGAAACGCATAAAGCAGCGGAACGTGAGCATCTGTATGCAACGATGCAGCCGCTTCCGGGAGTCGCGCAGGCGTTGCAACGATTGGCGGGCGAGCACGTGTACATTCGCATCGTCACGCACCGACTGTTCGTGTCCGGCCAGCATCAGATGGTTGTTTCCGACACCGCGCAATGGTTGGACAGCAACCATATTCCGTACATGAGCCTGTGCTTTACCGGGCTGAAAGATAGTATGCAGGCCACGATTCATATTGACGATTCGCCGGCGAACATCGAAACCCTGCGCGAGGCGGGGCAGCATGTGGTCGTGTTCGATCAGCCGTACAACAGCGCGTACGATGGCCCTCGAATCAACAGCTGGAGCGACGTAAACGTCAACAAACTTCTCACCCTCTTCGAGCACTGGCCCAAATAAGTGGTCTGCGCGGCGGATTGTCTGTACAACTTGCGTTCTGTGTTTGTATAACCCCGGTTTTATGTCTGCACAAGTCGGATTTGACCACCAATTCGGGGGTTGTGTAGACAGGAAATACGACTTGTGCAGACGGATTATGCGATTGGCTGCATGGCTTGCTGGTTTAGCCGCACGATTTCGGCAGACAGACAATCGAGTGGTGGATACGAAGGAGGGCACGTGCGTATTACACGTGCCCTCCATGCGCGTCTTCTCTGGAAAACGTTAGAAAGACGGTGACAATGATCAGAATACTTGAATGCTTTCGATATACAGCTGGTTGCCCGGCAGACTATCAAGCGGCACCCATAGCATGATGTCCTGCGTTTCCACGGACTTGTCGAACTTCACTTCGGTAGTGCCGGAACCGTCGAATTCGAACTGCGCCACCTGCTTGCCCTGGGATGGGCTGTCCGTCGCGTTCACACGAATGTATCCCTGGCCGCCCGAAGAACGAATCTTGATGACCATGCGATACGCCTTCTGCGGCTGGCTCAGGTGCACGTAATATCCGTAGCCCTGCTGTCCGTCAGGATTCGACAGGAACTTACGATTGTCGATTTCGTACGCGGTCGTGTTTTCCGGCTGCTTCGGATCCGGCACCTTTTTCGACTGCTTGTCGGAGGTCACGACCTTGTCTTCGGTTTTCTTGAGTTTCTTGGATGCCGTCGAATCGCCGGATGCCGGCGCATTGGCGGAAGTATCGGAAGAATCCTTGGAATTGGACGAGTCGGCATTGGAGGACGGATCGGCCTTGCCGGACGTATCGGCATTGGAGGAATCTGCGGAATTCTCATCCGATTGATCTCCCTCGCCGAACGGCACTTCGTCAAGATTTATTTCCGGCCATGGTCCTTTTGAATCAGTCGTAACCGAATCTGAGGGCTGCATCAAACCATGAACTGCAAAACCAAGCGCAACCGCAACCACGATGACCGCAACGATAATCGCAACGACCTTAGTTTTCAGCTTGCCAAACAGTTTCGCGTCGGCAACGTCAGCATTCGCCGAGGCGGGAGAAGGATTTTTCGGCGTGAAGCTCGGCGGAACCGCGGCTCGACCGGCTGCATACGCGGCGTCGATCGCTTCCTGCTCTGCCTTCAACGCGCGAGCGGACTCCTCGCCGGGCTGAATGACCTGACCATCCGCGCCGATTACTGGAATGCGGCCGGTTTTTTCCAACTGGGAATCGTCGGATGACATGCCATCGGCCGGTACGGAAACCCTGATGGGGAAAGAGAAGGGGGAATCGCTGGTGTCGGTCACGCCGTCGATGTCTTCTTCGCTCAACAGCTCACGGCCGCTGCTCCACAACGATTTCACCGCTCCACTGGTGGCCGCGACGCTTTTCGCCAAAGCCTCCTTGCCATCGGAAAAATCGTTATGCGGTTCGGGAGCCGTGAACGTCATTTCCGGAATGCTTCCAGCCGCCGCCAGCGTATCCGGCAGTGGGAGCGCATCCTTCTCAAGAATCTGCAGCAACGGAACATTGGCGATCGAGCATTCCGAATCCATGGAAGGCAACGTGACATCCATGCCCCCCAACGATGATAGCGGCTGGTATTCGCCAAGCAGCGCCTCCAATTCCGCAATGGTCGCCATCGGAACGGTGGGGAAGCCGTCATCCTCCGCAAGTTCAAGACCGCGCTTGCAGATCACGCGGAATTCCATCGGTGTGGTCGGCGCAAGCGCTTCCAGACGGAAATCAGTCGACAATGTGGACGGGCGTCGGGTCAACATCGCATACAGCAATGCCGCAATCTGCCGAATCGCAAGCTGTTCCCGATTTTCCAAAGCTTGAGCGCAGGAAGTGTCGGCAAGCATGATGCTTACCGGAGCGTCTGCGATCTGAATGCCGGAACGGGTCAGTCGTACCGTGTCGGTGCTGATGGAGAAATGCGTGAGATTGTCTTTTTGCAGTGCATGCAACGCTTCGATGACTTCGCCAATGATGGAGCGCATGGCTGTATAGCTCAACGGCTGGTTGGCATTCAGCGCAAGATATTCGCTGAGGGTCATGCCTTCGTCAAGCTGCGTCACCACCAGCGCGACCTGGCCGACATGCTGGAGCTGCAGCACTTTCGTGAAGTGGGAATCATGCGAAATTGCCAGCATGGAAGCGGTTGCGTTGACTTCCTGCAATGCCTTACTGTTGCTGACGATAAACAGCTGGCAATCCCGTGCGAGCACATGGTCGCTGGCCTTCCAGACCTGCAGTCCGGTTTCTTCGCGCAATGGCGAAACGAGCACGTAGCGATTGCTGATGGTATCTCCCAGCTGAGGTTTCATGGGTTCCTTCAACTTTTTGTAAACGTTTGTTCTGCCTATGGTCACTCGCCGTTTTCGGCGTCGCCCTGTTCCAGTCTATCGTTGGGGCTGGTCGGCTTGCGAAGTCCGGGAATACGTGAGGAAATCAGCGCGATCGTCTCGTTGAATTCCTCGGAACGCAGCAGCCGCAACGTGCCCACGTAAACGATGAAGGTCACTATGGCCAACAGCGAGGCGCATGCCACTGCCTGAATCCAGTTCATATGACCGTCCACCGCTCCGATTTGGGCGCCGACAAGCTGGTAGATGCTGTCACGTACCGTCATGCCGATGAACATGGTAGCTGCTGCCGCGCCAATCGATTTCAGATATGAGATGGCTATGTGCGGACCGTCGATATTGTTTTCGAATCGTTTGCGCAGCATGGCATACAGGATGGGGATCGGCAGTATGTAGCTTATGGCTCCTAGCATGCCGATCATTGTCGTCCATTCGGTAGGGGGGAGTAGTCTCGCGCCGATGATCACGCCTACCGCTTGAATGCCCATGGCAAACAGCATGAAAATGAACGGCGATTTGCCGTCTTCGAATGCATAGAACGTGCGCTGGATAATCAGATACGCGCTGGCGAACGGAAGTCCTATGCCAAGCGTGACTAACGGTCCCGCCATAAGAATCGCCTCTCTGACGTTCACAGACGGCAGCAACGCGAGAATGATCGGAACGGGCATCACTACGAAAGCGACCGAGAAATAGCACATGATCACGCCCATATTGCGCAGTGCCTGACTTAGATCGGCACGCGCTTCGGCGATATTATGGTCGGCGACCGCACGGGATATTTTCGGGAAAATCGCGGTTGCAAGCGAAACGGCAATCAGCGAATATGGCAGCATGTAAATCGTGTACGCGTTCTGGTACGAGGCATTGCCGGCCACGTCGAGCGGATTGATGCCGAACTGCTGCTGCGCGAGCATCGGCGCGTTGGTGGACGTGCGCGTGATTACGATATTGGCGAGCTGGTCGATTACGACAATGCCGACACTCCAAGCCGCGACCGGACCCATGGAACGCAAGCCGATGCCGCGAAGTCCGAATTGCGGACGGTATTTCAATCCGATTTTGGTCAGCGGAATGAATAATACCAACGCTTGGAATGCCACGCCCAACGTCCATGTTCCGGCCGTCAAAGCGATTTTGTCGGCGGTCCAAAAATCAAGCGGATGTTCCGTGGCGCGGCCGAACAATGCGATGAACGTGCCGAAACCGATGCAGCTGATGATGTTCGCGCCCACCGAACTCCACGCATACGCGGTGAAATGGTCTTTGGCCGCAAGAATCTGGCCGACCACCGTATACAGGCCATAGAAGAAAATCTGGGGCATGCACCACAGGGTGAAAGAGGTTGCCAACGCCATGGTTTCCGGGCTGCCGTTCACATACAGTCTGGTGAGCAGCGGCGTGCACAGCGCCATCAGGATCGCCACCGCCAACAACATGGTGATGGCGAGCGTGATGAGCTTGTTGAGCCTGGTTTCGGCGTCTTTCGCCTTCAACGTGCGCACGATCTGCGGTACGAGCACGGCGTTGAAGATACCGCCGGAAACCAGGGTGTAGATGACCTGCGGAATCATGGATCCGGCCTGGTAGGCGTTTGCCGCATAGCCGGTGGTGCCTAAAGCCCAGGCGAGCAGAATGGTGCGGATTTGCCCGGTCACGCGCGAGGCCGCGGTGCCGGAGGCCATGATCAGTGAATTACGGCCAACGGAAGAACTCATTCGTCGGGATCCTTCTTACGGTGGAATTGGCGCCACAGTCCCAAAGCTCCAAGCAGCACGGCGATGCCGATGATGATGAAGCCGCTTTTGTCGCTGATCTGCAATGCGCTGGTGATGTGGGTGGTTTGCGTCGCTCCGAATGTGATGCCCTGCCTGTCCTGCAGGCTGAGTGTGGCGTCCGCGGTGCCTGAGGTGGCCACGCGGATGGTGAATGCCACTTGGGCTTCGCCGTGCGCGGGCACTTCCACGGTGTCGAAACGCGAAGTGACGATCTGCATGGAGTTGGTCAACGATGAGACTTTTACCGTGACCGGATAGGGGTGGCTGTTGCTGATGGTAACGGGCATTTGCGCGGTTTCGCTGACCACGTTGACGTTTTCCGTCGGTGTGATGGCCACGCCGTTGATGAGCAGGGACGCCAGTTGCCCGGCTCCTTCCACCATGGTGCTTCCGGCTGGATTTTCGCCGCCTAGCGCGTGCAAGGCCATGATGCCGTGCGCGTTGACGAGCTGTCTGCGCCACGCTTTGAGGCCTGCGGAGGCCTGCTTGGCGTCGTCGGTGAGGATGGACGCGTTAAATCGTTTGATGTCGCTTGCTGAGGCTGCCAGCGTGCTGAGCGTCTGCCTGAGATTGGCTCGCGTCACATCATTGACTCCGTCGGATTGCGGCACGATCGCGGCCGCATCGTCGCCGCTCAAAGTGGGGTCGGCGTTGCCTAATGTGTTCAGATCGGTGATGTTCAGCCATGGCGATTGTTCGACGTCCGTCATCAGCGCGTCCACGACGGCTGGGTCGGAATTGTCGTTCAAGCAGACCAGCAGGTTGCGTTCCGCATACGGCTGTTCCATTTGGTAGAACGCGCTTTGCGCGACGAATCGTGCGAGACGCCCGGCCGTTGTTCCCTCGCCATCCGCTTCGGCGTCGGAACTGGTCGCCTTGCCCTGTGCAAGGTTGGAAAGCACGCTTTGCGCGGTCAGTACGGTGACGTCACCCGTGTCGGTGGACACTATGGCCTTGCCTGTTTCCGCAGTGGCCGCATCGTCCTCTTCGAAATCATGCGTGGCGATGACGGTGTCGTACCCCTGCTGTTTGGCTTTCGTAAGCGCCTCGATCGTCCAATTGCCAGTGCCCTGCCATGCATACGCGGTCATACTCGCGTTCGGGTCACCCAACGCCGATTGATAGCTTTTCAAGGCCTGTTCGGCACTCCATTGCGAGGTGCCGACGCCTGCCGAATCATAGGTTTTACTGTCGTTCAGCGCGGAATAGGCGGTGATGTCGAACAGGGCCGGTTGCGTGATGCCGTCAACTTGCGTCGGCATCGACATCGCCTTCAGATAGGTCGGATCGGCCACCACCTGCAGTTTGTCATGCTTGGTGAACGTCTCTTCCAGCGACTTGAGTCGTACCTCGTCTTCTTTGCCGGGGACGGCGATTTTCGAAAGTTCCGCGGAGGTGACGCCACCTTTGTTGACGAGTTGTTCCAGCATGGTGTTGTCGGTGGTCCATCCTTGCGCTTCGAGCGGCTGCACGATGGTGATATTCATCGCGGGCGTGTCGGGGGTATTGAGTCCGGCTCCGGTCCGTGTTGCGAAAGTGTGTGCTTCGTCTTGCTGGACGCCGTCGGCCTCATAGTTGAGCGTGACGGGCTTGGGACCCCAGGAGTGGATGGATGCCAGTGCTTCTTGGCTTGATTCTGCGTCGATGCGCACGTTTGCTGAAGCTCCCGGCTGAAGCGCGGGAACCTCGCTTTGGCCCACGATATCGGGCGTTGGGATCTGCCCGATGCCTTCCGACCATTCCTGGATATCGTTGCGCGACACGAACGTGTAGAAGGCGTTCATGGCGAGGGTCAGCGTGCCCGATGGGATTTCCTGATCGGTGGTGTTGGTCACCGTTGCGCTCAGATGATAGCCGGAAGTGTCTGTCAGCACGGCTGTGGAAGAGTCGATCGACAGCATGGCTCCCGATTGTGTTTCCGGCGTTTCTTCGGCTTTGGCATGTGGCATAGGCGCGTATAACAACATCAACGCCATGGTCATGACCATGGCGAGGATTGCCGAAAGAGCACGTATGCCGTGCGGAACGTTCCGTTGTGCGGGTTGATTCACCTTCACGCCTGTCTGTTGAGTTTCCTTGCGTACAACCATGCTATCTTTCGTTCGTTCGGGTAGCTGAGAACGTCGTCCAAATCAGCAAAATCCACCCAAATCGCGTCTTCCGCCTCATGGTCCGGGTCGCCTTCCACCGTCAGCTCGCCACCGATCTGGCGCAATGCGAAATGATGCACCAGCTTGTGCACGCGCTGGCTGGTTCCCGTGAACCAGTAGTCGATGGTGGCGATGGAATCGACCACTTCACCCAAAATGCCGGTTTCCTCATGTACTTCGCGAACGGCGGTTTGCTGTGGTGTCTCACCTTTTTCGATATGGCCTTTCGGCAGGCACCATTCCAAATGCCCGCTGCGTGAATGACGTGCGATGATCGCCACACGGCCCTTGTCGTCGAATACGAGACCGCCTGCCGAATATTCGCGTACCACCGGCAGTTCCTGCGCGTCGAGCGAGGCGAATGTGGTCGGACCGTCTGTGGCGCGCCGCTGCGGCATCATTGCTGGGGTGGGTGCGCTGGGCGTGATGATGGTCTCTTGCCGCAAGGAAACGGACTGCGATGTGTATAGCAGTTTGTCCGGTGCCATCGGATTTTGGGTATGGTCGTCCGCAGCATGGGCAAGCATGCGTGCAAGGTCTGCGGGCGTAATCATGATTCCAACCATACTCAATTCTGTGTGCAGGTGGGGTAACGGTATGCTGGTAGGGCAGAAAACTTGTGGTGCCGGAAAGGGATGGCGTGAACTTCGAAGTGTGGCCAGAGGCCATTGAATTAGGGCGTATGTTCGCCGAAGAAGGCTATGAATTGGCGTTGGTGGGAGGTCCCGTTCGGGACCTGCTGTTGCATCGCAAATCGCATGATTTGGATTTTTGCACATCGGCGCGTCCCGAGCAGTTTGAACATATTTTGCGCCGTTTCGGGCGTGATGGCTTTTGGGATATGGGGCGCAAATTCGGCACGTTGGGTGCGATGCGCCGTCGTGAGGATGGCACGGAAGTGCAGGTTGAGGTAACGACCTACCGTTCCGACACGTATGACCCCGACTCGCGCAAGCCGGAAGTCAATTATGGCGACACGCTGGAAGGCGATCTTTCCCGTCGTGATTTCACGGTGAACGCCATGGCGTTGCGCGTGCCCGAATTGGAATTCGTCGACCCGTTCGGCGGTGCGAACGATTTGGTCAAGGGCGTGTTGCGTACGCCGGTCGATCCTCGCCAGTCATTCGACGACGATCCGCTGCGCATGATGCGTGCCGTGCGTTTCGTAGCGCAACTGGGTTTCCGCATCGAACCGGAAACCGCCGAAGCGTTGACTGACATGGTCGATCGCATTGAAATCGTTTCCGCCGAGCGCGTACGCGACGAACTGGTCAAAATGCTGCTGTCCGATCGCCCGCGCGCAGGTATCGAAGCGTTGGTCGATTCCGGTCTTGCGGATATCGTTTTCCCGGAAATTCCTGCATTGCAGCTCGAAATTGACGAACATCATCGTCATAAGGACGTGTTCGAGCACACCATGATCGTCATTGATCGTGCTGTCGCTCTTGAAACCGGCCCGGACGGCCCTGTGCCAGCTCCGGATCTGACGTTGCGTTTGGCTGCGCTCATGCATGACATCGGCAAGCCGAAAACCCGTCGTTTCGAGGCGGGCGGCAAGGTGAGTTTCCATCATCATGATGCGGTCGGTGCGAAAATGACCCGCAAGCGTTTGAAGGCGCTGCATTTTGACCATCATATGGTCGAGGATGTCAGCGAGCTGGTCAATCTGCACTTGCGCTTCCACGGCTACGTGGAGGAGCCGTGGACGGATTCCGCGGTCCGTCGTTACGTCAAGGACGCGGGCCCGCTGTACGAGCGTCTGAACCGCCTTACGCGTGCCGATGCGACCACGCAGAACAAGCGCAAGGCCATGGTGTTTTCGTCGGCGATGGACGAGATGGAACAGCGCGTGCGCGATCTGAAGGAGAAGGAGGATTTCGACGCGATCCGCCCTGATCTGAATGGTGACGAAATCATGCAGCTACTCGGCATTGAACCGGGGCCGCTGGTTGGCAAGGCGTACAAGCACATGTTGGAATATCGTCTCGATAACGGCCCGGTCGAGCGTGATGTCGCTGTTGCCGAGTTGAATCGCTGGTACGAGGAGCAGCAGTCCGAATAATCTGCCTTCTGATCGCACGATTTCAATATTTTGACCGCACGATTCGCATTTTCGAATGAAAAACAGAATCGTGCGGTCAGTCTGCAAATCTGCAAATCCACAGACTCAGCAAATCAAACTGCGTCGTGTTCGGGAGCCTTCTGTACGTCGGTCATCTTGTCGACGGTAACGCATCCTTCGAAGCTTTCGATCTTCTTGCCGGCGGTCGGCACTTGCTTCTGATTCTGCAGATTGTCGAAGGTCGCGCCGACCACAACGTCGATTAGCATATCCTCACGATCGTCCATCACCATTTTCGCGTCGGTGAAGTTGCTGTTCACCGTGTACGCCTGATTAATGGCGTTCTTGCCGAAGATGATCATCGTGCGCTCCACCTTGGAACTGGTGTAGTTGCCGGCGGCCTGGGTGTTGAACTCGCGATTCTGCAGCGCGCTGCTGACGGCTTGTGCGAAGCCGGAGAATTCAGTGCCGTTGAGCACGCGCACGGTGATGTTGCGGTTCTCCACGTACTTGCCTTTGCTGCCGTCCTGTTCCTGAGCGGCACAAGGAGCCTGCTGGCCGTAATTCGGTTGTACCGCAGCCGATTTGACTTTGCCCAATCCTCCAACATGGAAGAAGAACAGCAAGGAAATTACCAATGCGACCGCCAAAATGGCGCCGATGATGGCGAACACCACCTTCTGACGGCTGCGAATGTACTGTTTGCGCGCGGCGCGCTCGTCGTTAGCCTGAGTCATGTACGAGTCCTTCTCCAAAAAACGGTTGATTTCAACCTTACTGTTACGCGATGATATGCACAATCGGATGGGCCGGCGCCTTGGAGGCGATGATACGGTCGACGCAACGGCTTTGCTGCCATGCCGACTGCACGGCGCGTGCGGCATCGTCGGTTGGTACGAATGCGATTACGGAAGGGCCGGATCCGGAGATGAACGCTTGCTTTGCGCCTGCCAGCAACGCTTCGTCGATTGCCTGCCCGCTGCGTGGGTGCAGCGAGATCGCCGCTTGTTGCAGATGATTGTTGTCCCCTGCGCCGGCGCCGATTTGGTCGAACATGGCATACACTTCCGGCGTGCGAAGTTCCGCCTGATACGCGCCGACCAGCAGACGGCCCGCAAAGCCCTGTTTCGTCAATTCGCGCACGTCGTTGCTGTGCTCGCTGAGCTGTTCGATCTGCTCGCCGAAGCCTGTGCCTCGCGCGTAGCCTCCGGTCAGGCAGAACGGCATATCCGCGCCCAATGTAGCGGCGACCTGTTGCAACCGTTCGATGGGCCAATCAAGATTCCATAGCGTGTTCAACGCCAGAATCGTGGCGGCCGCATCGGCGGAACCCCCCGCCATGCCTGCGCCGACGGGAATGCGTTTTTCGATGTTCAACGCCACGTCCGGTTCATGGCCGCTCGCTTCGGCCATGGCGAACAGGGCGAGCACTGCGTGGTTGCGTCGCATGTCGCTGCCGGATGAGGCCAGATCGCCAAGATATGCGCCATCAAGATTCAAGGAGAAACCGGCTCCGGGCTTTTTACGGCTGGCGGTGACGGTGTCGTATACGCCGACGGCGCAGTAAATGGTGTCCAGCTCGTGCCGGCCACCCCATTCGCTGCGTGGCGCCCCCACGTGCAAGGTCAGATTCGTTTTTGCAGGGCAGTCCACACTGACTTCATTGATTGCGTTGCCGTTGCCGCTCATGCTTCCGGCACCTCGCCCATGGCGCGTGCCAGTGCCACGAATTCGTCGATGGTAAGCGTCTCGCCACGTCGCGTCGGATCGATGCCTGCCCGCTCAAACGCTTCGGAAGGTACGACTTTCTTCAACGCAGCATGCAGGGTTTTGCGTCGCTGCCCAAATGCGGCGTCGATGAGACGGAACACGGTTTCGCGATCCACCACGGAACCGTCGGGATTGTTGGCGGAAGGCGTGTGCCCGCCCTCGTATCGTTTGAACAGCACCAGCGCGGAATCCACATTCGGCGCCGGCCAGAACACATTGCGCCCGATAATGCCCACGCGTTCCGCGGTGCCGTACCATGCGAGCTTCACGCTTGGAGTGCCGTAGATCTTTGAACCGGGCTTTTCGCTCAGTCGGTCCGCGACTTCCTTCTGCACCATCACCAGAAAAGTTCCGAGATTGTCGAAACGTTCCAGCAGCGTCAGCAGAATCGGCGTGGCCACGTTGTATGGCAGATTTGCGACGAGAGTGAATGAATCGTCATTATTGAAATCAGGCAGATTTTCCGGCGTTACGGTCAGTGCATCACGGTTGACTACGCGGAAACGATCCACCGCGTCCGGCATGAATTCGGCGATGGTGCCGGGCAGTCGTTCCGCAACGGGCGGGTCGATCTCCACGGCGGTCATCGTCGCCCCAGTTTCCAAAATCGCCAATGTCAGCGAACCCAATCCAGGTCCGACTTCCAGCACATGATCGTCGGCGGTCACACCCGCCTCGCGCACGATACGACGAACCGTGCCCGGGTCGATTACGAAATTCTGCCCGAATTTTTTTGTTGGGCTGATACCGGCCTCGGCTGCGATACGGCGAATGTCAGCAGCCCCCAACAGGCGGCCTTGCATAGTTTCGTCGGTTTCGTTGGTTTCGTTCGCGTTTTCTGTCATTACCTCATTATCCGTTCAACTGGTATGAAAAAGTGTGTGTTGTTACGTTTGCGTATTGTTGCGATCGGCGTTGTTTAATACCATCCAACTTGTTCGGAATGTTCCCATGCTTTCGATGGGCTGCCGTAGCGTTGCGCGATGTAGCTTAGGCCCCAGTCGATCTGTACGGCCGCATCGTCACGCCAGTTTGCGCCGAATGCCGCCATTTTGCTGCCTGGAAGCGATTGCGGGATGCCGTAAGCTCCGGAAGATGCGTTTTCCGCATACCACAGCCAGCTCGATTCGCGGGTCCACAGTTTCACCAGATCGGTCCAGTTTTGTCCGGTCCAGCCATATTGCGCCGCGGCTCCGGCCGCGTAGACCTGTGCCTGCGCGGGGGAGGGGTGGTAGAGGCGGCATCCTGCTGAAGGATCGGAAGGTTGCGGTGTCGGGGTGGGCGTCGGTGTCGGGGTGGGCGTCGGTGTCGGATTCGGCGTGGGGGTCGGGTCTGGAGTTGGTGTCGGATCCGGGTCCGTTTTTGATCCGGAATCGTCCTTCTTGCTGTCGTCTTTCTTGTTGTCGCTCGAATTGTCCGTATTATCGGAATTATTGTTCGAATCGTTTTTCTTGTCGGAATTATCGGAATTGCTGTTCTTATCCGAATTATCGTTTTTCCCGGTATTGTCGGAATTGCCAGTATCTCCGGAATTGCCGGATCCGCCATCTGACCCCGAATCGTCGGAAGATGCTGCCGGTCCTACTGCGATGATCCGGTCAAGGGCGATTTTCGTGGTCGTTTCGTTGGTCAGCGTCTCGCTTTCCTTCTCGCCATCCACATACGTGACGTCGTACGTTTGCTGGATTTCACCTTCCTCACCTTCCTGCCTGACTACGACTTCGCCAGGCTGCAGGCTGGGGTCGATGATGGTTTGCGTGCCGAATGGCACCGCTTTCGTGCGTGTCTCCTCGCCGTGCGTCACGCGGCGGACGCGCAGGATCGTCTCGCCGTTGTCTTTTTCGACGCTGACGCGATCCTCCTTGTTCAGCGTGATGCCTTTGGAGTCAAGAATGGAGGCCGCCGGCAGTTTGCCATTTGGCGCTTCGGAGCTTTGTCCGTCGGCGATGACAGTGACCGGCCCGTTTTGGTTGATGATCAGTCCGCCGGTGAGTTTGTTGTACACGTTGTCGATATTGACGGTGACTTTTGCCGCGTCTGCTTCGTTTTGTTCGAAAAAGCCGATTAGCTGTTCGGCGCTGGTCGCCACTGTCCAGAAGGGCACTTCCTGCCCGTTGATGGTGATGGTGGTCTGGTAGGCGCTTCGTACCGTAACCACGTCATGGTTGCTCAGCATGCTGGTGGGGCTGGTGGATTCCACAAGATCATGCGTTTTGACCTTCACACCGCGTTCCTGCAGCAGACGGTCGACGCTCATTGCGTATGTGGTTACGGTGGTGGTTTCGCCATCGATGGTCAGAGCTACGGTTTTGCGCGCGCCTACGCCGAATGCGAGCGTTGAGGCGAGCGTCAATGAGACCACGCATGCCGTCACACGAACACGCCGAAGCGTCACAAATCTCCGGGGGGTCCACCTTCTCGTCATACGTCCTCTTTCCAGCGACTGTCTACATCGCCGTCATTGTAACGGTCAGATCGGGACGAATGGCATGGGGTCCGCTGGTTTTATCTATACCGCCACATTTTCGAGGAAAAGGAATAAAGAAAAAGGGGGCAGGAGAGAAGGGGATGTCCTGCCCCCTGTCCGGACAAGGCAGGTTGGGGGAAGCCTCGTCCGGTCGCCAGAAGCCATAAGTTGGGGGAAGGCTTCTGGATCACTTACCCATGGTAAGAGGTCAAAGCCCGTTGAAACGGGTTTCGAGCCTCCTGTCGGGATCGAACCGACGACCTGCCGCTTACAAGGCGGCCGCTCTGGCCATCTGAGCTAAGGAGGCTTGTGCCGCTTTCTAGCATAATGCATAAAAATGGCAACGATTGAATAGCATAACCAGCGTGCCCGATGCCGTCAACTTAGAACTGCGCTTTGGCTGGCGCGCTGGCGAGTAGGGGGCATTATTTTTCGATTGTCAGGATTGAGTGGGGCTAATCACTCGCCAGTGGTGTTGGAGATCGGATCCTTGTCGGAGTCGATGGAGGGCATTACGCCTTCCTTTCCAATATCGTCTGACTTGATTCCGATGGCCTCCAGCAAGCCTTCCTCGATGGTCTCCTGCGCGGTGCTCAGCTGGTTCATATTCCAGAACTTGCCGTTTATGGTCACCGTTGGGGTGGTCATGCTGTCTTTGTAGGTTCCGGACGTGTTCCACAGTTCGGAACGCTTCGGCGTATAGGTGTCGATGGCGTCAAGCCAATCCTGGTAGTCGCGGTCGAACGCCTTGTCCGCAACATCCTCAGACACTCCCGAGGCGATCATCTGTTCCTTGATCTGATCATCGCTGACTGACTTGTAGTTCGAGCTTTCCTCAGGCTGGAAATCCTCGGCGTACATTTTTTCCATGAACGTGATCAGATGCGTCGGATTGCTGTCATGCTCGGCCAGGTAGATTGCGGCATTCGCGGCACGGCTTGAATATTCGTCGGTGGACCATTTGTCCATGAACGCCATGAAATGCAAATCAAGATTGATCTGCCCCGCATCGACCATCTTCTGCAGATCCGCATCAAGCTGACGATGCAGATTGCCACAACCCGGGCACAGGAAGTCCATGTAGATCGCGACCGTCGGAGCGCCGTCGACGGACTTGCCGTAACCATTCTTCGAAAGCAGCAATCCGCCCTTGTCGTCGACGAGCTTTGGCGTGTTTTTGACCTTCTGCAGCTTGTCATATGCCTCTTCCACGGTTTGGGTGGAAGCCTGGGTTTCGGTATTCTTGTGCATGTTGTGATACACGGTGAACGCGCCGATCGCCACCAGGATCACCAGCACGGCCACCACGATGGCGCCGATGATGGTCTGCTGCTTGCGTTCCTTTTCCATTTGTTCGGCGCGGGCCTTCATGGCCGCGGCCTCAGCGGCCCTACGCTCGGCGCGGCTGGCGCGCTTCTGCGCATCCTTACTGTTCTGGGCCATCCACATTCCTTTCGATGTCTCATCGTTTGTTGCGCACCATAGTAGTGTGGGCGTGCTATCGCTGAATGAAGTATTTCGTAAAAGCTTACGTTGTCATACTACGTGCGATTGTCTGATGTTTTTCTGAGGATTGCAAACGTTTGCCGATTCTTGTTTTTCGCTACATTTCATACGATTCCGCGGGAGTGCTGGATTTCGGGCGGCCACGTAGCGTTCCAGCTCCCAATCGCAGCGCCAGAGCCCCCGGAGTGAGAGCGCATATCAGCCAACCGATGGAGCAACAGCCGGCTTGGACGACGCCGCTTTGCGAAACCGGTCCTTCAATCCAAGTTGGCAGTGGAATCGTGAATCCGAATATCGAGGTATCCACCATGGCGAACGGTAATTGCAGCGCGACTGTGGCGATCGCCAATCCCAATGTGGCGATCGCTGCCATGATCAATGCGCGTGGCACCGCATAGCCCAACCCTTTGAGCACATGCCAAGGCAGCGTGGCCGCGCGTGCGAGCCAGTCGGAGGCTTTTCGGTTGCCTCCACGGCGGCCTTCACGCTCCAGCTGCGCTTCCATATTGAATCCGATGGTGGCGAGCAGCCAAGCCAGTAGTGCACCCGCAGCCCAGGCCAGCCAAGGCGAGAACAAGCCGAACAGCGCCACAGGAATGGCCAGAAGCGCGCAGAGGAGCGTGCCTCGGCTCAACAGTTCGCCACGAAGCACGTCGGCCGGATTCGGCGGTTGCGGCGCATTCAGGTTGAGCGGGGCCGCCGGGGATGCCTGCGTAATCGGAGTGGCCGGCATAACTGGCATAGTGGACGTTGGTATGTCTTGCGCCTGTACGTTTTGCGCCTTTTCAACCGACGCATTCGGTATTACCGCCGGTGGTCGTTGGTTGGCAATGCGTTGCAACGCCGGTTTGATGGCCGGATCGATTTGTGTGGCTTCTTGAGTGGGATTCCACGCATCCTGCACCGGCATCACCCGCGTGCCGGTGCCAAGAGGAATCGTCGTGGTATGTGCGTTGATATCCATGACCGAGGTACCGGCATCGGACGCATCGGCAATAACAGTATCGGTTATGTCAGCAATACCGGTTGTGCCGATGGTCTGTGTGGCCTCAACGAATTGCGGCAATGTGCGCGTCCCGATGGCGTCTTCGCCCGTTATATGATCCAGCGCCCGCCAAAGCTCTCGTGGATTGTCAGGCGATTCAGCAAAAGGGGGCATCGCCTCCGATATGCCGGCAGTGGAACCCGAATCCGAAGCGGTATCCGCAGCATCCCAAGCTTGCGGATTCAACGCATCCAACGCAATCGCCTGCAACAATTCGTCGGGCGTGCAACGTTTCGTACGATCCGGATTCAACGCTGAACGGAACGCGGCCATGGTTCCCGCCGGAAGCCCGACCAAATTCGCGCTTCCCGCAGCGGCACGCTCCAACACGGCCATCATCGGCTTCGTGCCGAACACCGGTTCGCCGGTAGCGGCAAACGCCAGCACGCTCGCTACCGACCACCAGTCACTCATCTCATCGGATTCCGCGCCATCAATGATTTCCGGTGCGATGAATCCCGGAGTGCCCATAACCAAACCCGTGCGCGTCACATGGCTTTCGCCCTCGCCCATGGCAATACCGAAATCCACCAACACCGGTCCGGTATTCGACACCATCACATTCGTCGGTTTGATATCGCGGTGCACAATACCGGCTGCATGCACGGCCTTCACCGCCTCGATCAGCTTGCGTCCCAACCGTTCCAGATCGTCGCCCACATACCGGCCGTTGGCTCGCACATCCTCACGCAGATTCTTGCCATCGATCAGCTCGGTTACAATAAAAGCCAGCGCATCATCCAATTCCATGTCCACAATGCCGCACACGCCGGGGTGACGCACTTTCTGCAGCGCCATCGCCTCCCTGCGCAGGCGCTCGCGTGCGGTCAGCTGATCGCGGGAACGCTCGCCGGATGCATCTTCCTCGGCAAGGGAATCGCGCAAGATCTTCATCGCATACTGGTGTCCGCCGTCATCGCGCACACGCCAGACCGATCCCATTGCCCCCGATCCAAGCCGTGAAATCAACGTATATCCGCCAACAAGGCTGCCCGCCTCCAGATTCAATGCGCTTAAGTCGCTCATGGCATCCATGGTACTTGCCTTGCGTAAGTTGCCGTTGGAACAGCTCGCCGCAGCGTGCCGAAATCATCATAAAAACCGCGATCGTGTATCCAAAGTTCGATTAAGAACTGAGATTTGCGCAATAGAGCAACGATATTCAGTAAAACAAGCAAGGATTTGCAACAATCTGCGGAGGAATGCATATTGTTGCATACGCAATCATGCAACAGAACTATATGTGCACGTATATGTGCACGAACGGTAGTTTTGCATGCGCAAGTGGTATGCAGATTATGCACGCGAAACGACAGGCTGGGAAAAAATCAGAGCACTTTTCCGCGGATTTTGGTGAAATCGAGATATCGACATGAAGAAGTGTCTTCACTTCTGGAAATCATGCGACGCGGGGCAGCGTTACGCGATTTCTGGTTTCGATGAGGGAATCGGAGCCTGCATGTCGTTCGGTTATGAGAATCAAGGAGGAGGCAGACCATGCTGCAAATCAACATGGCTGACGTCATGAACGTTATCGGTTCGTTGACGCCGTACCTGATTGCGATTGGCGTGCTATTTGTGCTCGCGCTGATTGTCACTTTCGCCGTCAATAAGAAGACGGTGAAGGAAGTGGCGACCCGTAAGATCATCCACTCCGAGTCTTGGCTTGTGGCGCTGGTCGGTATTGTCGTCGCGGTTTCCATGATGCTGTCCGGTCGCATTGTCGACGCTGCTCAACAATGCGACCGCCACCAAGTACATGCTGTCTGATGCTACTGTTTCCAAGGCTAACGATCTGGCCAAGGAAGTGCAGTCGGAAGCTATCACCATGCTGAAGAACGATGATTCCAACCTGCCGTTGAGCAACAAGAAGGTCAACGTGTTCGGTTGGGGCTCCACCAACCCGGTCTATGGAGGTACCGGCTCCGGCTCCATGTCTGACCAGTACGACACCGTTTCCCTGCTTGATGGCATGAAGGAAGCTGGTCTTGAAACCAACGCCGATCTGAGCAAGCTGTACACCGACTATCGTGCGGACCGTCCGGTTGTTGCTATGTGGTCCCAGGATTGGACCCTGCCTGAGGTTCCGGCCGGCCAATATTCCGATTCGCTGATTTCTGACGCCAAGAGCTTCTCCGATGAGGCTGTTGTGGTGATCACTCGTGTCGGTGGCGAAGGTGCTGATCTGCCGACCAACATGAAGGCTGAAACCATTACCTACAAGAACAACTCCAAGGATTATGATGACTTCCAGGATGGTGAGCACTTCCTGCAGCTGAGCAAGACTGAGCGCGACATGATTGACTTGGTCACCAAGAACTTCGACAAGGTCACGCTCGTCTATAACGGTGCAAATGCTTTCCAGTTCGACTTCCTGAGCAACTACCCGCAGATCAAGTCCGTGTTGTGGTGCCCGCCTGCAGGCCAGACCGGCTTCTCCGCACTCGGTGACGTGCTCGCTGGCGAAACCAACCCGTCCGGCAAGACTTCCGACACGTTCGTTAAGGATCTGACCAAGACCCCAGTGTTTAACAACACTGATGGCGCTGCTGCTGCCAGCTCGTCTTCCGTTGGTGCCGATGGTGCATTCATCTACGATAACGTCGACGATCTGGCTGCTAAGTACACCGGCTTCACCGGTCAGGAAACTACCGTGCTTCCGTCCTTCGTTAACTATGTCGAAGGCATCTATGTGGGTTACAAGTTCTATGAGACCGCAGCCACCGAAGGCGCTATCGATTACGATTCCATGGTCGCTTTCCCGTTCGGCTATGGCTTGAGCTACACCACCTTTGAGCAGAAGCTCAACGATGTAACGTACAAGGATGGCAAGGTCACCGTTGACGTGACCGTCACCAATACCGGCGATACTGCCGGCAAGGACGTTGTCGAGGTCTACTACAACCCGCCGTACACCGAAGGTGGCATCGAGAAGGCCAGCACCAACCTGGTTGGCTTCGAAAAGACCAAAGAACTCAAGCCGGGCGCTTCCGAGACCGTGACCGTCGAATTCGACGACGATGACATGGCTTCCTACGATTACCAGAATGCCAAGGCATACGTGCTCGAAAAGGGCGATTACGACATTTCCATCAACTCCGACTCCCACACCGTGATTGATTCCAAGAAGATCACCGTGGAAGACACCATCACCTACGATTCCGATTCGAACACCCACGATGATGACCAGACCGTGGCCACCAACCAGTTCGATGACGCCGCTGGCGATGTGACCTACCTGAGCCGTGCCGGACATTTCGCCAACTACAAGGAAGCCACTGCGGCTCCGACCAACTTCGAAATGTCTGACTCCGCCAAGGAAACCTTCTACAACAACACCAACTACGATCCGTCTCAGTTCAACGATGATTCCGACGAAATGCCGACCACTGGTGCCAAGAATGGTCTCCGTCTGGCCGACATGTACGGCAAGGATTATGACGACGCTGATTGGGACAAGCTGCTTGACGAGCTGACCTTCGACGATATGGACAACCTCATCGCCAATGGCGGCTACGGCACTCCGGCCGTCTCCTCCGTCGGCAAGATCCAGCTCACCGACGCTGACGGCCCGGCCTCGCTGAACAACAACTTCACCGGCGTCGGTTCTATCGGATTCCCGGCTTCCACCGCATTCGCTTGCACTTGGAACAAGGATCTGGCCAAGCAGTTCGGCGAGATGATCGGCGACATGGCTCACGACATGCACGTTGCCGGCTGGTACGCTCCGGCCATGAACATCCACCGCAACGCATTCTCCGGCCGTACCTTCGAGTATTTCTCTGAGGATGCGCTGCTCTCCGGTGCCATGGCTTCCAACGAGATCGCCGGTGCCAAGGAGAAGGGCGTGTACTCCTTCATGAAGCACTTCGCCCTGAACGATCAGGAAACCAAGCGTACCGAGATGCTCTGCACCTGGACCAACGAGCAGGCCATGCGTGAGATCTACCTCAAGCCGTTCGAGATGAGCGTGAAAGAAGGCGGCGCACAGGCCGTGATGAGCGCCTTCAACTACATCGGCAACACCTATGCCGGTGGCAATAACGCTCTGCTGAACACCGTGCTCCGTGACGAGTGGGGCTTCAAGGGCTTCGTTCTGACCGATTACTTCGGCGGCTACGGCTACCAGAATGGTGATCAGGAGATCCGTAACGGCAACGATTCCATGCTGGCCACCACCAAGATCACCAACCACATTACCGACAAGTCCGCAACTTCCGTGAAGGCCATGCGTACCGCTGCTCACAACATTCTGTACACCGCCGCCAACAGCTGGCAGTATGCAGATGGTGAGCCGAAGGTCGATACCCCGATCTGGAAGACTGCCATGTACGTGGCTTGGGGCGTGACCGCTGTTCTGGTGATTGCACTTGAGGCTCTGGCTATCAAGCGCTACATGAATCGCAAGAAGGCCAAGGCTGAAATCTCCGCCTGATTTCGCTTTCTTCTAGTGGGTCAACATCAATAACTGAATAACAACTGAAATACAGCGAGGGCTGTCGACTTCCCCAATCGGCGGCCCTCGCTGTATTTCGACGTGTATTCCATTGCGTATGTCACTTCCAGTGCGGCCAAGTCTATTTTTGCCTTCGTAAAGCGGTGTTGGATTCTTCATGTGTTCCTTATGCGGCGGTGACACGCTGTGTGGTGTTTGTTTTTGGTTCGTGTGGTCGTTGTCTTCGGGTTCCGGACCGGTCTTACGGCCGTTCGGAGGTGTTTGCGACACGCCGGTGGATGTGTTGTTTTCCAATGGTTTTGGCGGTGTTTCCGGGGTGCCGGGTTGCGTGGAACCGGTTTGTGCTGTAAGTTTATCTTTTGCTGCCGCTCAGCGAGTGGTTCCCCGGCTGGGGTTCCGTGAGGTGGGTGAGTGGTGGTGGTTTGAGAACTCAAGAGCGTATTTGTACTACTTCTTTATAGTCAATGA